>Ga0307508_10000846_pt1 | contig 35561 bp, 42 predicted proteins | sample 9_EM_MG_FD_203089 | JGI IMG/M metagenome (GOLD analysis project Ga0307508, IMG submission 203089) | Populus trichocarpa ectomycorrhiza microbial communities from riparian zone in the Pacific Northwest, United States - 9_EM | ecosystem: Host-associated > Plants > Roots > Unclassified | place...
GCCCGCCCCCGCCCCCCCCCCCCCCCCCCCCCCCCCCCCCCCCCCCCCCCCCCCCCATCAATTTTATTTCGCATTTGTAAGCGTTCAAGACTACGGCGAACGCTGCAAAGCCGGGTTGCGGTGGGGGAATAGCTCTTGCGCGGCGCTGTCGGCCGTCTTGTGGGGCGGGTCTTTGACGCGCTTCGTCTTCGCGCAAGCCTTGGGATTGTCGATCCTGCATTGCACTTGATCAATTGCAGAATCTGTCGGTGTCAGACTTGGTCCCATTTTCACCCATAGGTTTCTGTCGGTGGCATCGAAGTTTCTTTTTACGCCCGTATTCGGGCTTGCTTGAGTTTCGGTATTTGTGACTCGCGCCTATCCTCATCACGGGACAAAATACTGTGGTTCCTTCTTCTGCCTCCGTGCCCTCCATGCTGCCTGCTTCCGAACGACCAACCTAGGAGCGCTGACGATGGAGTCGAGCCTGCGACCAGCGGTTGACCAGCTGGAAAACAGGCAGAGGCGGTTTGCGGCACGACTGCTGGCCCAGGCTAGCAGTATCTACTGGATAGCAAGCGTAAAAGCAATGAGGACAGGTTGTACGCATGGAGATCCGGTGGTGCCCAGCTCATGAGGGAGTGGCAGGCAACGAGAAGGCAGACGGGGGAGCGAGGCAGGCGGCAGAAGAACCGGACACACGCGGGGTCGAGTGGCTCGGCTACGCAGACCGATACTGGGAAGAGAGATTCCCAGACGGAGGGGTGGCTTGAGAATCGAAGCGACTGGGTGGGCAGTTCCATCGGCTCAGAACGGGGCACTGCCGTACTGGGCAGTACATACGTGAAATGGACGAAGAACGCAGACACGGCAGCGTGCGGGTGGTGTCAGCACAAGACACAGACGCGAGAGCACCTGTTCAAGGACTGCAAACGATGGAAGGCGCAGCAGAAGATTCAGTGGGCGGAGGTGCGGGAAGAACCGTTTCAAGATCCGAGACCTGCTAGCGGACGAAAGGTGCACGCGATCGATATAGATAGATATTGGACTTCCTGCGCACCGCGGGGGTGGGGCACGGGGTGGGACCGCGGGGGCTCAGTTCCACCGGGGCCGGACAAGAAGCGCAGAAGTGAGAACGCGGACCTGGACTGTGGAGAGAGTGAGAGGGACATAGGGAGTGAAGAAGAGCAGAGGTCGATCTTTTCCTTGGTTCGATTTTCCTTTCTACGGTCTTTTCGGGTTCTTTCTTTCCTTCCTGTCGGGACAGGCCAGGCGAGAGTTGCCACGGGTCGCCGACGGACTATACGAGGTCACGGCGGGGAAAGGACTGTACTTGTACAATATCGGCATGATCCGGTAGGGCCGCATGCGATCAATGAATCATCAACCCTCTATGCTGCCCAACTGGAGTTTCCACCATGGAGGGCCAATCGCTGTCGGAGTCGCCGGTCCCACTGCGAGACATTCGAGATTCGGGAGAGACTGTCTTGCTGGGTGACTGAGCTGGGACTCATCAGGACTGGGGACTGGCATCGTCGCTTTTGCTGTTATCCAATCGCTGCTCCTCGGCTCTCGATCGGCGTTCCATTGAACTGGGTACGGCAGCAGCGAGTACTTAAACATCGGGCCGAAGCCAGGTCGCCACTCCGCATGTATTTTGGCTTACCTCTATCAAGCGCCTTGACTATACTTCTACATGCATAGAGGCTGTTGTTGTACTCGGGTCCCTCTCCCATACCTAGTTTGACTTCACAAAAGAAATCGACACGAACACCAGACCGCTCCCGGCCTCCATAGGAAACCTCTATAACTTAGTCTTCTCTCATTCCTATAAACCGAATCTCCTTCCGAACTTTAGGTGGCTAGATTTTACGGCTGTATGAAAGTAGAGCCTTTATAGAGTGACACTGCACGCAACGATGTCTATGATAAAGGCAAATCCTGAGGCTAAAGCTAGTTACCCATGTACTACTAGTACATACATACACATTACATATCTATACCACGTACCTACCCCGCCCACTTTTCGTCATCACCGGAGGGGGGGGCAGTCGAAGCGGGGCGAGGCAGTAACAGCATCTATCTATGGCCCCGCCGCCCCCATCATCGCCGCTGCGGGAGCTAGCGCTCGTCCCAGCTCCACATGCACCCGTCCTCCAAGCTGTTCGAGTAGAGAACATAGATCATACCTTGCAGATATGTATGCTAGTACTCTACTCTCGCTTCACTAGCTCACATATTGTCGCACCGCAAAGGGGAAGTACTCTACTCTTCACATCTATAAGTGGGAGCAAGAGTTCGAAGCATAAGCACGTAGATTGGAAAAATCCTCGCTGCCGTTACGAGCCAGAGCTAGAGCCAGAGCACCCGGAAAAAGCAGAAAAGGAAAAAGGAAAACAGGTAACAGAAAAGGAAAAAGGAAACCAGGTAACAGAAAAGGAAAAAGGAAACCAGGTAAACGGAAAGCCGATGAAGAATGGTCGTGAGGGTTTGTCGTTCAGCTTCACAGCAAAAAAAGTTAGAAATATATATATATATCAAAGCAAGTAGAAATCATGTAGAAAAGAAAACAAACAAACCAAACAGATATCCAGCTTTACACCCCGAAAGAAAAGAAAAAAGCCGCGCAGAAAAAGAACTTCAGGAAAAACAAACTGCACGGGGATGAACCAATCGTTCTCACAACCTCGTTCCCCTAATCGCATCACGCCGCCTGCGAAACTCCATAAGCGCTTCTTCGATACTACCCGCGCCCATGCCGAATCCGAAGCCGAGTAATTCGTTATCCTCGTCGTCCCAGAGATCACACGCCGTCGCGAAGCCAATGTCATCGGGGAGCAACGCGGCCCACGACGAAGTGCTGGGTGGGTCCGGACTGTTTTGAGGGAAGAGAAATGTTCGTCAGCTAGTGAAGTATCTGTCGTCCTGAGAGGTGGAATACCTAATGGACCTCTCTCGATCGCCCAGACCATCCATATACCTCAGAAACGGTCTTGTAGTGGGGGCGGCCGGCGGGGGGCGGGGCCTCATATTTTCGTCGCCGGTGGCCTCGGACTCCTCCTCTTCGTCGTTGTTCTCCGTCGACACCTCGGCGCGGCGCTGCACGCGGCGCATGGCAGCGGACACGCTAGCCATGCGCGCTCGTATGTGCAGGCGTTGCTCCGGCGGAATCGGGAGGGGCAGAACGATAGGGTGTGGCGCGCGCCGCGCCTCGTCCGCGGCTGCGAGATACTCCTCTTCGTTTTCCGGCCGCGGCATGCGACGCACGGCCGTCGATGGGAGCGTGTTAAGCTCGCGCCATAGCTGCGATGACGACGTTGAGCCAATGGATTGCCGGTAGTAGTCGACGAAGGCCTGAGTGTTGCGGTCGCGATCGCGTGCAGAGGGACGGCGGTGTCGGCGGTGAACGGCCAAGCGATGCGCGGCGCTCGGCGAGAGAATCGGCTCGCTGGCGGGGGTCGGAGGACGCCAGATTGGGATGCCCATTTTCGATGTGCCGCGTTGTCTGTGGGTTTGGGTTCGCGTAAGAGGGAGGGAAGGAGCGTGCGAAGAAATTACGCAAATAGGCAGCGGGCCAGTCGTCGGTCGGGGGCGGGTAGGAGGGTATGTATGTATGGGTATGGTATGGGCTGGATGGGGATAGGTAGGTTAGGTAGGATAGGACAGGGCAGGATGGATGGGTTGGGTTGGGGAGGGTTGGGTGGAGAAAAGAAAGCCTTCTCTGCCGCGCTCAAGGAAGGGTTGGTTCCTTCGATCAGCAGGTCCCCTTCCTTGCAAAGCCAAGCCTTGATGTACCGTTTGTAGATACTTAGTTACTTACATACTCCCCCCAGAACACGACTTGATGCGGAATACATTCATGCGTTGGGCACGCTAGTCCTTTTTGGGAACTTGCCGCCACATGTGGCACCGAATTAAATATTTAATTAACTAAATAAAATAAAAAGGCGACGGGGGCAGTACTGTTCAGGGGCGAGCAATCCATCGTCACCCCACTCCAACAATCAATCACACGCGCAAATATCCTTCTCCTCCTCCTCCTCCTCCACGATGATTCCGGTACCCCGTCGGGCGATTGCCTAGTTATGGGGGGATGCTTTTCCAACTGGGGAAGCCTGTCCAGTTGGCCCAACAGAAATTCGATGAGTTTTGGCCATTGGTGGACATTGTTTGGACGACGATAGGTGGGAACACAACTCAACGAAAGGCACGGTGCAAGTTCAACACCGCGAATGTCGTCTGCGAAAGAGCAAAAAGACCGGTACAAATGTTGCAAGAAAGGAAGGGCGTGTCGTCAAACCCCGAATGACTACAGTCCGCATCAAAGATCTGTCGGGTTCGGATCAAAATAACGCGTACCATTACGAGCGGCAGCGAACCAGCAACCGTCCTCTTAGAAAGGAAAGACGATGTTGTCCATATAACACATAGATCGACGAAGTTTTCCATCTCTTGTATTTATTTATTCATTATTCACATGCAACCTAGCTATGGCGAAATGGGGGAACTGTAGCGGTAGTCCTTCTCTTTGCCGAGTCCCTTCGCTGCGCCAACTCATCTATCGTGCCGAGTTCTTCTCTTTGCCTTTGTCTCGTCGCGTTGCATTGAGACTTTTGCCACACCAAGTCCTTTATCGTCGAGTTCGTCTCTTCCTCAAGCTAAGTCCATCTCGCCGAGGATGTTTGGTTGAAGTCATTAGTCATTACAGGCTGGAAAATAGTGTGGCTGTGCCGGAATACTGAAACGGACTAGCGTGCCCAACGCATGAATGCATTCCCTTGATGCAGCCTTATACCTACTGAGTGAGATATGATCGCATTTGGAAATGCCCAGGGCGATCACTCCGTATCGCAAAATAAAACCGGAGGACAGAATTTGTATCGAGTAGATAGATAAGCGCAGCAGCCGGGTGGCAGCGCAGATATTTCCGCATGGGCAAGCAGCCTGCAACGTGCAGTGTGCTCGAGTGAGACAGCATGTTTATTGTTGACCTGAGCCGTAGATACTTATCTATGTACTTAGATAGATACATCTTACATAACTCTATTTGAGCTCTAGTGGTTGCACCTAAATTTGGAGCCTCGCCCGCATAACAGAGCACCTGACCCGGCGCCACCTCACCACCAACTCCGCACTCCTTCTTCCTACCATCGACAGATAATGGACCTCCCATTCCTCTCGGACACCGACTCCTCAGCCTCTGAGGGGAATGGCTCGCGCGCCGCAAAGCTCAACCAGTCGGAGGTGCAGTTCCAGGAGGAAAAGTCGCTGTGGCGGCCCGTCATCTACCCCGTCGCCGTGCCCGCGAATCCCAAGGCTGATGCCGAGAGGAAATACTATGAGCGCGACTATAAAGGCGCCATGGAGCGCGCAGCGAGCGCGTTGGCTGTGCTGCCGGAGCGGAAGGAGACGGTGGCGGATAGGAAGGAACTGGCAGCGTTGGTGGAGACTTGTCGAAGGAAGTTGTTGTCCTAATAGGGAAGTGGGCTGGGGGGAAATTCTTTCTGTTTGTAGCGCAGGAGACGGCCATCGATCTAGGTTACGGCATGCTAGAAGACAACCAACCAAGAAATCAAGCTGAAACTGAGAAACAATATTTCTAAACCCTAGGTCCCTCTACATCCCCTTCCCCCTCCTTCCCAAACCAATCGTCGGTCTCCTCTCCACCATGCACCTCCACCTGCTCATCCTTCTTAACTTCATGGTCCGGCGGCAGTTCTCCCCCAAGCCCCTTCTCAAAGATGTCCCTGTCCGTGATTCCACTGACCGCCTGAAGCGTGACCTCGTCGGGCTGGATACTGGCGTCTAACATCCGCCTGAAAACGTCTCCCGCCTGCCAGTTCTCACCATTCTTGACGTATCCGTGGAGTAGCGATGTCCAGGTGTAAACATTCGCCTCCACACTGGCCTCGGCCATACGATCGAGCACGTCCTCCGCCTGCTCGATGAAGTTGGCGCGAACATAGCCGTCGAGAAGAGTAGTGAACGTCACCGTATTGGGATCAATGTCCCGACTGCGCATGATCCCCACGACGGTCTCGGCCTCTTCCATCTTCCCAGCGCGGATCAGGAAGTTCAGGAAGATGGACCAGGAGAAAACATTTGATTCGATAGCGGCCCGCGGTCTGAGCATGTCCTCGAGGACGGCGGCGACGTAGGGAAGGCCCTGGATACGTTTACCCATACCCAGCATAATAGTGTGTGGGAGATAGGAGCCAGCTTTCAGCAAGATGTTCCGGAGTTTGCGGTTGGGCACGGTGCGGTCGTAAAGTTTGGCCTGGTGCAACTTGTAGAGATCCCAGATCTTTGCAATGTTGCGCTCCGTCTTGCAGTATGAGGAGACCATCACTGCCAGTGTAACGTGATCAGGATCGAGCTTCTTCAGGCTGGCGGGCTCGCCGGGAACGTCTCGTGATGGGGCGATGCGAAAGGTTTCCAGGAGCCTTGTTTTGAAGAATGACCGATACCGCCGGTAGACCTCATCGTATGGTTTCTCCTGCAGAACCGCTGCGTGAAGGATGTCTGTGGCGAGGAAGAGGTTGAGTCTAGTATCCAGGGCGAGTGCGTTCGAGATAGTTGCTTCCTGCTCGCGGTCGTTACGTTGGTGTTTGTGGAAGTTGTGGGAGATAGCGTAGGAGACCATGGATGGTCGGAAGCCATACTGGGCAATCGCATCGAAGTACTTCCGCAATGCCACTTCGTCGGCGTCTTGTGCAGCCCGGGCCAAGAGCATGTTATACACCTCTACTCCCGGCTCCAGTCCACACTCTTTCATAAACTTTAGGATCTCATCCGTAGCGACCGGGTCGTTGGCACGCATCGCCTGGTACAAAACACCATAGAATGCGTGTCTCGCCTGCAAAGTTGAAAGATTGCCATTCATGTACTGGACGTTCTTCAGGATCGCAAACGCCTCCATCCATAATGAAATACCAGTCTCTTTGTCTGGCCGAGCCAGGCGTCCCACAAAGTGAAACACGGTAAACTCTCTAACCTTGACCCTGCTCTTTACTAGCTTCATGTAGAAGGCTGCAATCGTGGAAACCGGCGCCATTCGCACCAACATATGGATCACAGTCTGAGGTATGTGGATCGGCTTGATGTTGACCCGACCATCCAAAACCCGCACCAACAAGTCCGTGCAGTTGGCCGCTATCTTCTCCATCTCTTTCCGATGCTTCTTATTGCGATCACAGTCCACATAAGGGGCCAGCCGTTCACCAACCAGCATATGATATGCCCGTCCAACATCCTTCGGATGGAGCACCAAAGTTGTACCAATTGCCTCTAGCACGTTGCTAGATAGTCGAAAGAGTCGCCGATAATGTATCAAGTATGACATCACCATGATGAAGTGAGCGTTAACATCCACCGTCTTGCTCACTGTCTTGTACTGCTGCGTGATAGCCCGCACGCTCCGTCCATCGGCGAGTAACTGCCGCACCGCACGCCTCTGTTCCCTCATTGTATTTGTATGATACTGTATCATCTCGATTTCGTCGGAAATGGCTCGTATCCGCCGTTCCAGTGCCCGCAATGCTTCCGGAACCAACGCATATACGTATCTCGGAGTCCGTCTGCCTCGTTGTGTCAATGCCTCCAGCGCCATGTCATCCTCTTCATGCCTGGTCTTAATAGCCCTTAAGAGATCGTGGGCTTGCTTCATTTCGTCGTCCGTGAAGTCGGTCTTCCTAATATATCCCTCGTCTGGTATAGTCGCCTTCCTTGGTTCGTCGGGAATATCTTTGATCGCGGCAACATGGGTTTCGAGGCGGGAGCGTAATCCTCCAATTATTCTCCGACCATTCTGGTTGAGCTCTTGTTTATTCCACCTTGGTCCCGGGGCTGCAGAGACCTGATATCAGCGCAATTCTCCGCCCCTCGTTCGAGCCGTGAAGTCATACACAACCTCCCTTGCCCGCCATTCCCCGTGGTCACCGCCGCCGCCGGCTTATCTGAGAACGCTCGGACCACTACCCTCGCCGCTGCATTGAAATAGACCGCCGGAGCCAGGAACGGGAGTACCGGAGGATGGAGGTGCTGTCTGTGCAATGACAAGGTAACCGCCGCATTTGGATTTGTGCTGGTGGAGCGGATGAACGATCTCATCCGAAAGAAGAATTTATGCCGCTCCCGATTGCTCTTTGCTGCTGCAGCTCCTGCTGAGTCGTCATCCAATGGTAAAGAAAGACCGTAACGTAACCGTAGGCCCGAAGAAAAAAGGAACGACAAAATAGAGGCTATGGATTACCCGGAAGGCACGTGACGTCACAAGGGAGTCACGGTAGACAATGTCGACCACCACCGAAAAGCAACACCTTCACTTTTTTTTAAACAGCCGATTATACCGCTCTGTTCCACAATTATTGCCGTAATGTCAACTGCCTCCCTCGATGCCGCCGCCGCCGCGCGGAAAGAACGCCTCTCCCAGCTCAAGTCTCTGAAACGCAAATCTCCCACATCTTCCACCAACGAGTCCGCCTCCGCGCCAACAGTACCGGAGCCCACACATTCGACCGAAAAAGACGTATCGCACTTATTGTCGGGCAGGAATTACGACATCGCCGAGCGCGCGCCAAAGATGGGATTCTCGTCGCTTCCCACCGAGAGCCAGGAAACGCTCGAGGACGCGGCCGCAAAGATCGCCGAGGAAACGCGGCAACAACGTGTTGAGGCCGAGAAAGAGGATAAGCCCATCGATCTCTTCAATCTGCAGCCGAAAAAGCCCAATTGGGATCTGAAGCGCGATGTCGATAAGAAGCTGGAGAGACTGAACCAGCGTACCGACATGGCCATTGCGAAGTTGATTCGCTCGAGAATCGCTGAGGAGAAGGCGAAGAAAGGTGGCAACGCGGAGGAGGGGGGCACAGTGGAGGGGAATCTGGCTAAAAGGGTACAGGAGAGGGAGAAGGAGGGCGATGAGCTGGACGGTGAGGTCGAGGAGGATTAGGGTGTCGACTTACTAAACGGGATGGATTGCTAGTTGGCGTTTCTTTGTGTATACGGATTCGTTCCTTTGTTCTTTCAAATCAGGGGATTTGTTTGTGCATGGTTTTAGCGATTCATAGTTCGTGTTCTTCGACATTTGGATGCAGGTAGATGCAGACTGTTGCGTATGTAATATACGGACAACAGACAATAACTACTTTTCGCGAAAGAGGCCCGATAACTAATGAGAAACCAACTCTCCTAAACTTGAGCAATGATTTACAGAAGTGCTCACAACAAACTCCGTTCTCCGTATTTGGAGCAATTTACATAGCAGCGAGTTTCCGGCGACGTATCCCGCGCATGCTGTAAACACAGCAAAACTGAAACCCCACTATTGATTGGCCAATCCTCCTCTCTGCATTGCTTCCGTCATCAGGCGGCGACGGGTAAACGGGCTAGGGCTCCGTCCTCGCGCTGCTTGTGGCATTGGTGCTGGAGGTAATTGTTGCGGGGGAGGATCTGGTCGGGCCGCCCCTCCATTTGCATTCGTATCCCTCTTTGTCGGTGTAGCCTTAACTCTCCGCGGTCTGGAGGCACTTCGAGTCCTTCGTGCACTGTTCGTAGGACTCAGTCGCCGACCTCTCCTTCCTGGGCTCGGCGAGTCACGGAACTTGCGACGCACAGAGCGCTCATGATCCGGGCTGCGCGAGTAGCTGTCAGACCGGCGGCGATTCTCACGTTCGTTATTACCGCCTCGGGAGCGGGCAGGCGGCGATGGCGATCGATCCGACGATATACTCGAAGAGGACGAGTAAGAGCTAACAGACGAAGAGCGATCGCGAGCACGATTGTCTGGCGGTGGTGAAGCCGTGCTATTCTGGCGTTAGTAATTTCACACCACGCGACAAAAGCGGCGCAGCGGCTGTGTTCACCCGTCTCTTCTCCGCTTGCGACTGCGGTCCTCTCGTTCGCGTTCCTCCTCCTTCTGCTTCAATATACTGTCGGCGACACCCTTCTTGGTGGTCAACTTAACGTCGTCGGGTGGCGTGGCTTCGGTCAATTTTGTCTGCAGTTTCGGATTGAAGAGTTGCTGCGTCCGTGAAGGCCGTGAGACATAGGGGCGCTCTTGCACGTCGGATTTACATTCGTAACTGTAGTGACCTGAATATTTACACATCGCTGATCAGTCGAGTCTCTATAGATATGCGGGCGATCGCGGTTGCAGAGAGGAATGCGACGGGAGACAACCGCGCGTAAGGCTGCAGATCGATGCATCTGCGCTCGCTGGACGCGAACGAGGGGAGGACTCACCAAGCTTCAGACACTTTTGGCAACGAGTAGTCGGTGTGGCCTTGGAGGCTGACGAATAGGGGCGGTAGCGGTGCATGCCACGAATTTGAGGCGCCACTTAATGTGGCGGCAGGGACGAGCGGACGGGTGCGAGTGTCTACAAGTACTGTAGATGGCGGTTGGATTGTCTGGGGGGATGTGAGTTACAGGCGAGGTTTGAGTACTGTAGGTGTCGTTGCCGCAGCTACGTTTCTGGGATGGATGGAAGTGTTAGAAGTCTTAGCTGTGGTGTAGACAGTTGCAGGCAAAGGTGTGGGTTGGTTGAAAGTCGGAATTTGCCTACAGTGAGTTACGCCGCGACAGAGGAACAGCAAAGGAAAAAAATCGATTTAATTCCCTTGGCACCGATTCTGCAAAGAAGTGGTCGAATTGAGTTCTCTCATTTTATCCAGAGGGATCGCCTCACCGCACGCGAATCAACCAGTTTTCTGCTTGCTGAGCTGGAAATTCACTGATCTGCAACGCTGGTCTGTTTGCTCAGCCAGCCTGTCCCGTAAGGTAGACGCGCAAAATCTTCAACTACCAACAGAGCCTCCTTACATAGCTAATGTTGCATGGCGCACTTGGGCTTTTCTTAGTCTCAAAGCCTTTTCTCCCTGGCAACCAGAATTAATCAGCAAAAGTCAAAGCACACGAGATAGAATTGCAATAGAGAATGTTACGCACGAATCATGACAAATCACTCGCCGAGTCACATGGTTCACGCGTGACTGATGGTCGCGCTGCGAAAGTTTCGTATCCACTATCAGCCACAACACAGCTGCGTGGGACATTTTGTAGCAGTGGGGCGACAACAGCTCAAGATCAGCTGCAAACGACGGAATCTGAGGTCTTGGATCCATGGAACTAGCGACGTCAGCCAGTCGGTCTTTAAAGGCACAACCTGCCGAGCAAGGAACCGCAACCGATCCACACTCCAACGTGGTTGTCGAGAATCAATAATGGTCAGGTCCTTTGTGTTGTGCACATGGGCGTTCTGTCTACACATTATTCCAGGCGGGAATGCTGCAGACGCTCTCGAACATGTAAGACCTGCCTAAATGTCGACGTCAATCTCGGTTTTAATCGGTTCTGCGCTTTCGATGTCGATGTCCAAAGCTTGGCAACTTTTCACGGCTGCCGATCAGGGCGACGCACAAAAAAGCCCTGTAATAAAAAAACCCAGAATTCGCTTTTCCAGCTATTGTACAACTGTCAGCACCACCAGGCAACGCTGCCGACTTTTACTCTACTTTGCACCGCCAAGGATCCTATCAGCGCTTTCCATTTCCCCGAGCACTTCGTAATAAACAATAGACCTCCTACTTTGTTTTCGAAAGACTATTTAAGCTCTGCCAGCGCTTCGATCTTCGCTGTTCACCCCGGCCTTCCCAACTACCCGACGCTTGTTACCCGCCTGACAGCGTTTTCTTCCTGAAGCAGTAGTTATCTTACCCACACAAGGCTGCTTCGGTGCGCCGCCAGCTCTTACACACCAGACATTTTACGTCTCCACGCAGACAGAACCTCCTGAGAAATACAACATCCAGCAAGCCCTATTCCGCCCTCGGAACCCTTCTCCTTCCTCCCACTCCTCCAGCCAAGTCCCAACCCAAGTCGAACCTCGTCCCCCGCCCGCCTGCCTAGCTGGCCTCCAACCGCCACCCCGTCACCCTGCCTCCCGTCGTGCGCAGATGTCAGTGGCCATTGTTTAGGACTATGTCTCGAGAGCCTCACACTCTCCAATCGCTTCCTTTCAATCGTTCTTCGTTCTCGTTCATCCTGATTTCTGGGACCGGCGTCTGATTCCATATACTGCTTCTTTTCTTCTACCTATTACAACTTGCACTTTTGCCGCAGCTTGCTCGACTTTCTACAAGTCTCAGGTATGCAGATTTTCACTCGCCGCTTCCAGGTATCCGATCGGGCCCCCAACTGACCCGCCGCCACCATCCTCGTGTAGCTCGTGGATAGCCGTTACCTGTCCAACATACTTACGTATATTCGACCTGTTCTTGTCTGCGGAAGCCGCCGAGTGCCCAATAATATGTCGACCCCAGAAGCTCCTGCAAAAACACTCGCAATAGTACCAACCGCAAATTCGAAAGCCGTCGAGGATGAGGCTGCAGGTGTTTCGTCGGCCCTTGAAAACCTATCGATCGACAGGAAAGAGAAGCCGTGCGACGCTCCCAAAGAAGAAGATGCGCCCTTACCTCCAGACCGCCTGGCGGTAACTTCTAATGAGGTTGGTGTAAGCTCACCTCTTACCTCTCTTCTAGGCTTGACCCGAAGCTGATATCGTTCGCAGAATGCACCCGGAAGTCAGCCGAACGGCGTCCCCTCGGTCATCCGGATATTGTCCCAGGATGGCGATTCCACCAGCGCGTCCTCCGGAACGTCGGATCGGTCATCACCGGTCATTGTCGTCTCGCCTCAAGCGCAAGAAACTTTCGTTACTCAGCAACTGCAAACCATGCTATGCGATCCAGTTGACCAGCCTGACCCTCGTCTGATAGATGCGTTGGAGAATCCGCGAGACCGTATCTTTGTCATCAAGCTGGAGAAAGATATCGTTGCATTTATCGAGAACAAAAGGTACGGAACAAGCGTTGGTCGAGGTACTCCGTTTGCTAACATGCTATAGTTGTGAGATATTTGACATGCCTCCGATAAACTCTTACCATCGGCTGTTGGCGCACAAGATGGCTGAATACTACCGGCTTACTCATGTGGCTGACTCCTCCGGCGCGTCAGTACGGATGCTTCGCGGCGAGGCGGCACGAATGTATGACATCCGATGACTGATAGAAATGTTCCAAGGCTGACGTAAAATCCAGACCCACAACTTCGCTTTCAGCTTGGCCCGTAGCGGCGCAGCAAATCCAGAAGGCGGTTTTGAGTGGCGTAATACCAGCTGTCAAGATCATGCGCCGCGGAGGTGGATCTGATACCCCGCCGAAAGGATCATCCACTCCCAGGAAAGCAGGCTCCGACACATCGTCTGACAACGATAATTCCATTGTCACCTCGAACTCGAACTCCAAGACAAGCCGAGAAGAGCGGGAGGCTGCTTACCAACAAGCTCGCGCTCGAATCTTCAAGGATTTTGTCGAGTCACCTCCGGAGACCCCTCCGCCGGGAAAACAGGAGAAGTCTCGAAGACAGGATAAGAACGATGACTTTTCCGGACGCTCGCAGTTCTTCCCTGTGATGACCCAACCTTACTTTCCTGCCCATGGCTATCACGACCCGATGCAGCCCACAATGTCTACCATGTCCAGTATAGCTACTATGCAACCTGCCATGCAGCCAACTATGCAGCAGCCGCAGCAGCATGTTTCTCAGAACCACATCACTCCGCAGAATCATGTTCAGCAGAATCATGTTCAGCAGAATCATGTTCCTCAGCAGAATCATGTTCCTCAGCAACGATTCAACCCGACAGCAAACTTCACCCCGTCACCGCAGTTCCCGCATCCTGGCCCACCACCACCTTATACGACCTTGCCGTCTGTTAGGTCGTATCCGAACATGAGCACCACGAGTACCGCGCGGGAAAGGGGATATCCAATGTCTCACCCACATCAACAGGCGACACCGCAGTCGCTCTATCCCCAGCAAAAGCAGCCGCAGCAACAGAGCAACTACTATCCGAACCCGACGCAATCTTCGCAGACCACGCACAGCAGCCGCAGTTTCAACACAAATTTGCCGCAGCCACAGTTGATGCAGGCTTCGTACAGCTCTAGTGGGAGTGGATTCCCGCAGCATCAGGGTCAGCACGGCATGCAGCCGCACCACGGAATGCAGCTGTCGCACGCCATGCAATCCCACCACAGCATTCAGCCACTACCGCAGTTCAATAGCTCTGCCGCTTCACCTCCCCTTATGAACAGACCCGTTCAGAAACAGCAACAGTATCCACTACAGCACCAGATGCTATTCACGGCACAGGGAAGTCTCACGGCGCAGCGCATGCCGCAGCAACCCCACCTGGGATGGGGAAATGTTGGGCAGTCTCCCCGCAACGGAGGCGTCACGATGGCCCCGCGTTCTAGCAGTGCGCCGGCACACCACGTGACGGACGGGGGAATGAACGGTTATGGGGCGGCCGGACCCTGGGGTGGTCAGCACGGGGGATGGAACGGGGGTGCGGTCGGAAGAGGCGCCACTAGCAGTGGTGGAGGTGGTGGAGGGATGAACATGCGCATGTAGATGAACCGAACCGCCGATCACTTACCGTTTTGCCTTCTACCTATCTCACCACCAGTCATCTTTACATTCCCCTAACCCCTACCTACTTTACCGTACGATGGTGTAACTTCTCTTTTTCCTTTCCTTCCTACTCCGCACGGTACGGTTAAAGTTTTAGCTTCCTTTACTAGGCGGTTGGGTAGTCAGCCAAAAACAAAATGGGAGACCAGCGTTCTTTATTTTTGTTGTTTCTGTCAATCGGTTTTCTTCGCCCCGTCCATTTAATCCTCCCTAATTCTTTACCCCACTAGTAACTACATACCTACATATATGGGTACTTCTGTCTTTAATTTTCTTTTGTCTTTTGGGGGAGTTAGGTCATAGGGAGGGCGGGGCTGGTTGGCTGGATGGGTTATGATAGGTATAAGGCGTGGGCGGTTGGGAGGGTGGGGGCAAAAAATGTTGTGGTATTTGTCCTATTTTATTTATTTTTTTGCTTTCTGGGGTTCAAGTGGCCCGTGTTTGGATGGGTTATGGGAAAGAGGGGGGTAGGTTATGTGCAATATGACGAAGATGAAAGTTGTGATCACACATGTGATTCTCTTGGACTGACAAACGGTGTCCATGAAAGCGGTGGTGAGGAGAATTACTCTACATGTACTCCGGCAGCAGTTCACACCACGGCCCGAAGTAACTAAGTACATCATCATAAGTACTCTTGTGGCAAAAACCAAAGGGGCTTTTTTTCTTTCATTGTCATAATCACTATCTCTCGCTCGCCTTCCAGCCTCCAAAAATCCACCATTCATTTGGGAAACTCCCCCTTTCAAACTTCGTAGCCCTCGGCATCGTCGTAGCTGGCACCGGTCGGCCTTCCCACGGTGATGCCGGGGAGCGGGTTCCAATCCCTATAGGTCGGTACTCCGTCCGGCGTGGCCGGGTGCTCGACCACCACACTTGTGACGGCGACCTTGAGGTCCTCGCCACAGGTGCGACGATCGATATTCTCGTGCGATTCATCGTTCTGCGCGGAGGGGTGGGGGGTAATCGTTAGTTAACTCTGGGTAAAGGGAGGTTAAGGTATCATACATGGTGGATTCTCCAATGCAGGTTCTGCGTGAGGTACGGCACTACGTGTTGAGGCTCCAGCGAACCGACCTCGGCAATCCTCTCCAGGAGCGCGGACGTGAGCGGGACCGAACCCGTGACGGCGAGGTGCTGTTCTGCATTCTTCTTGCAGTTCTCGCAGCCCGTCGTCTCGATGTTGTTGGCGAACACGTGGACGGAGCCGACGAGGTTCGGATCGAACGGACGCTGGCGGAAGTCCTCGCAGAAGGGACCCATGAAGATGTGCACCACGTACGAACCTTTGAAACCGTACTTGGGCGCGCGGACGTTGGCGAAGTACTCCCGGTGCCTGTTGTTCTTGACGATAGTGTCGATCGGAACGTCGAGCTCAACCACTTTGCGTTCGTAGGCTTGAGCGAGGTAGAGGTTAGCTGGCTAGAAGGGGAGGAGAGAGGAGGGGGATTACCAGCAGCGGTTTTCTTGATCGCTTCGCCGGCAGCCTTGAGAGGGCCGGAGGCGGCCCGCTCGACGGACTCGATGGCAGCACGGACTTGCGGCGGAGCAGCGGCTTTAGCAGCCTGCGTCGCCTTGGATACACCGGTGGTGGCAACATCCACGCCCTTCGAGACCGCCGCGGCGACATCGCCCAAATCGAAGTGGTGGCCTTTCGGCGGAGAAGCGGGTGGGGCGCCTGCTCTCGAAGTGGAGCCGGAGGGGACAGCATGAAGGGGCTGCTGTGCCGGGTTCGCGGCTGCGTGGACTGGGCCACGGGGGATAGCGTCTGCGGCGGCTTGGAGCGCACTCTTGGGCTTTTCCTGGCCTGCGGCTTGGGTCGCAGCTGCGGCTGGCTGCGGCTCGTGCGGAGGCATGTCCCCACCGGGAACGGATGCAAGGGAGATGAATGGGCTACCCGCCGGTGCCGAAGAGCGAGCCGCATTCAGGAGGGAGCCCGCGGTGGTCTGGTTTGCGTACAGAGTTTTGACCGTGACGGATACCTTCGCACGGAGCTGTGCCCGGCTGACACTGGGAATGTTCCACTCCGTCAGCTCGGGGTAGGTATAGCCGAACGTCTTGAAGTCGCGGCAGTCGTTCGATGTCCAGTAGGCGGAATCGGTCCGGTGGAAGGGAACGAGCGCTGGGGCGGGAATGTCAGCGGTGCACATCGGAGCGCCCAGGATGTGGGTTACTTACGAGTGCTTTCCTCCTCGATCCTTCCTGCCCACCAGTGGAACGTGTGCTCAGTCTCGGCTTTGATGCCAAAATCCCAGTTCAGGTCATCATTGGGATGAAGTGCCTGCCACAATGCCCACATGCGGTCAATGTTGCAGTGGTGCAGCCAGAAAATGGGATCAAAGCTGAAATCTCGTTAGCAATCGAGTAGCCGTCATGCTGAACTGGAAAACTCACCCAGCATATCCTGGATCACCCATGTGCCCACTGCCACCAAGCATGCCATGGAGCGAGTTGTGAACCGACTCGATGGAATCATAATCGGAGGAGAGGCCGTTCACCACCCATCTGTCGTTGCTGAAGGCAGCATACGTCGGATACCTGTTCTGCTCGACGTTCAAGAGATGCCAGATTCTCTCTCGAATACTGTTGTGTGTTAGCCGCCGTGTGGCTTTCCGTGAGCAACACGGAAAGAACTCACTTGATCCAAGGACCCGTTCTTCCGCCGAAGCGATCCTGCTTATCCCTCCTTTCGATATCCGTCTTGATATTAGCCAGAATGGCGTCCTGGCTCTCGGTCGAAGAGTCCGTGCGAGGGTGACGCAGAGTCTGTCGCCAGTTCCTGTACTTTCCAGGGGGAAAGTCCCTCGTATCCTGGAAGCGGTAGCTGTATAGCGGGTTGGGAATGGTGACCACTCCCGTGGGCTTCTCAACCTGAACCGTCTTTTGGAGGATGAGAGGGTGTATCGACGGCTTGGAAGCCCAGTCCCAGTATCTGCCGAGCTGTGTCAGCATGGATCCGACTCGATGCGTGTGGGGACGGACACTCACGGAAGCCTGAAAGTCTGCGCTGCGGCTGCCAGACGGTCTCGCTTGGCACCGGCTGGGAACGCCTTCACCGCGGTCTGGATGTCCTCATACAAGACCATCTCGGCCAGGGCCAGGTACGGCCTGTGCCAGGACAAGAACAAGACCTGCGACCGAATAAGCTTGCGCACCGGGAGACTCCACGACAGGAAATGGCGCAAATACACTGCTGTGAGTACAGTAGCCACCGGGCTTCTGCCCGTTCCTCCCTTCGCCGTCCCAGACAGTATACGGTCTTCCGTGGATACCAGCAACCTGGTACCACGATTTCATATCACTGTTGGGGCGGGCCTGCATGCGCTCGAGGCCGAGGAGGAGGATCGTCTTGCGATCTGCATTCTCGAGATACGTGTTGATCTCCATGCGGGCCGGGGTTTGGTTGTTGGGCCCGCGGCCGGCCTGGACGCCGGTGATGTTGATCTTCCTGGTGGCCATTGTGAAATGGCCAGTCTCTCTGCGAAGTGCGGATTGCTTTGGGGATCAGAAGAAGTAGGACTGGATCCTTGGGGGCTGGTCTGAGGATCGAAACGAAGTGGGGATGCGGGGGCATATTTATGTGCGATGCCGATCCTCGCGGGGACGTCATGAGGAAACCGCCACCCGACGTTCGGCCGTCACAAGAGTGTCATCGAGGCAGACCGAGACCGGACCACCACCGGACACACAGACGCAGGCAGTGCCAAAGCGGGAGCAGTTTGGCCAATCCAAGCCAGTAAATCCCGCAGCTGAAGCCAGAAATGGGCCTTGGTCGGAGGAGGGGCTGCAGAAGCCGACGCAGATTCCCAAGCACATGCCGTCCCAATGAGCGCCAGCCCCTTTCGGATTCGGGGGTGAGACAGCTATCTATCGCGAGGTGCATTCAGCCCTACGATGCGATTGGCTCGCTTCGTAGCACGAGCTGCACCGGTGTCCGTGTCGAGCTAGACGGAGCGCGCCCCACAGAACGCTTCTGGATGTACACATCTCAGCGGCGATCAACCGCCCTGCCTCCCCCCGCTAGCTTGGCGCAAGTAGGAAGACGATGTGGGATCGTTGCCACTGCGGGGTAACTGAGTGGAGGCCATTCTGGGCGGAGCGGGCATCTCGCCATTTCCTGATTCGTTGGCTTCAGCGAGGAATTGGCCTTCGCACAGTGAGAGCCGCTGGCCAATGCTCCGTGTGGACGATCAACGATCCGGTGCATCCTCTTGTTGAAGCGGGATGCAGTCCGGCCTCATGCGGTTCCCGGTATAGCCAATCGAACGGAACATCGCCCCCCGTGCGGAGGAGCGGCACCTCAGTTTGAAAGTGCCAGTTCTCTCGCGCACCTATCTGCTGCCTAAGACCTACCCAGCTGAGGCTGGTCTTCGAGCGCTTCCCGTATGTACGTACATATGTCTACACAGCCAGCCTCCAGGTGGCAAGAGCCGGGTATGCACGGAAGTTTCCTAGCGAGTCGAACGCACCAGCTCCCACACCGAGGAAGGTGCAATTCCTCAGCTTCAGAGCGATGTTTGAAATCCCAGCTCTGGATGCCGACTATGTATGCACATGCCGTGTCAGGGTGGCGGCATGCCCGAACAGCCGTAGACATTCCTTCGGATTGGAGGGAAGTGTGAGAGTGAATGAGAGACAGCGGTCTTGTCGCCGAATTACGCATCGTTCGATTGGGGGGGGGCTTCGAAGGAAGGTCGTTGCGGAATGGCCGCGTCGATGACCCCGCAGTTCACCCCTCGCTCTGCACAGGGCCAGTCCTGTGTAGCGTCAGCCGGCTTCGACATCGACGTCGACGTCAACACCTCTGCTCCAGCCGAGAATCAGCCAGTTCCCGTGTCATACCCACCACACATAATAACACTGCTACGACTGTCCCAATCGATCGCAGACGGCGATGGATATGCAAGCCGAGACCCGCTCTCTCATCGAAGCAACTGCCGGTAAGTGATGGCTCCTTCTCTCACACCTGGCGCTGACCAGTGGACTTCGTCGGACAAAACAAAGCCCGCTTCCGGTCTGTGCCCTTGAACCGGCGACTTCTGATCTCCGTTGCCGGGATTCCCGGCAGTGGGAAGACGACACTGGCAGCGCATGTCGTCCGGGGCCTGAACGAGCAACTCGGCGGAGCAGTGGCGGCGGTGGTTCCGATGGTACGCGCGTGAGCAGTCCGTCAGCAGCCCGCTCGCACAGAGTGAAAGCCCAAATTGCCACCAGCCGGAGCTGCAAGGACGATTTCCACTGACTGTTGTATCGTCTGATAGGATGGATACCACTTCACCCGCGCCGAGCTATCCGCGATGTCGGATCCCGCACGCGCACACTACTGTCGCGGCGCACACTGGACCTTCGATCCTTTTGGTCTCGCGGAGCTCGTCGCCGCATGCAAGGCCCCGATACCGGAGGCGGATCCGCCAACACTCTACGCCGCCAGCTTCGACCACGCCCTCAAGGACCCCGTCGAGAACGACATCCCGATCGAGCCCAGTCATAGGTAAGCTCTTACACTCAAACTCAATGCCTCTCGCTCTTTGAGACCGAGGAGAACGGGGGAAATGACGTTTACTAGAATCCTCGTGTTCGAAGGAAACTACCTCTCTCTCTCTGCGCCGGAGGAATGGGTCGCGGTGTCGTCGCTGTTCGATATGCGCTGGTTCGTCGAGGTCGACGAGGAGCTGGCGAAGACGAGACTGGCGAAACGACACGTTGCGGCGGGGATATCTGCGACTCTCGAGGAAGGCCTGGCGAGAGCTGAGGGAAACGATATACCCAACGGCCGCTTCCTGTTGCAGAACCGCGTGCCTGTTGACATCGTCGTCCACAGCAAAGAGGATCTCGCCTTCGCGGCATTGGTGTGAGGACGGGTTTGGTCGGGGAGAGAGTGGGCGGCCGTGGTGTCATGATGTAGTGTCAAGAATACACCCTCTAAGGATCCTATGTGCTCTCCCTTTCCTCGTGCCTGTGGCCGACCAAACCACGATGCTCCAAGGTCAATACATCTGTCCATTTTGACGGATTATAGCTGTCATTATATGTCACTCGGTTGCGGCCCATCAAGGGGACGTCGATGACCTGGTAGCCTCGGAATGTTACCGGAGAACGGTCTCAATATTGGCTGGGGAAGACACACAGAGGCGTCAGGGTGTGAACTCCGGGAGCGGAGGGAAAGGGAAGAGGAGAGGAGGAGGCTGAGGAGCTGGGTGCCGAGGAGGAGCAGCCGTTGTTCCTCCACAGGCCCCATACCCTCCTTCATGGCCCCGCGGCGGAGGCGTAGGGAGCCCGGTGACGTTTCTTTTGGTCTTTCCTTCTTTCCTTAGACATTTCCTTTGCGCGCTCCACATCTTTTTGGGACAGGCCTGGGCGGAGGGCAAAGGGGAGCGCCTACAGACTGATTGAGATCGAGGCTCGGACAAGTGGCGATGATAGTTTGTTCACGATATACTGGTGCAGCAGTGCCACTACATCGGTAATCTAGAGTATGCAGTGAACACCAGAAAACGACCTGTCCTTCTCACGTTACATATACAGCTAGGAAATCTCGGCTCCATGCGGTTGAGGACATTTGTGACCAGCCGACCAGAAACTCCAATTCAACTTGGTTTCAACAATATACCGAATTCTGCCCGTCGAGATTTTGCTCTTCATGCGATCCTCAGTGCGGTAGTCGACAACGATATAGCTGTCCTCCTCTAGCAGTTCATGTGGATCGGAAAAGATACATAGTCATTCGCCTTCCAACGTATCTTGTAAGCCCCACCTACCCCAACTTGATGCAAACAAAGGGAACTTCAACGCCTTTACCCGACTGGTCGTCCACGCACCGCGCTCTCTCTTTTTGCTGCTGTATTACTACTAAGTATTTACTGGTATTGACAATCTGGTCCCATCACAGTCGCGCCGCGCCGTATCGCGTCGTGTCGCCGTTGCCTTGGTCGCCAGCCACCGTCTGGGTTGCTATGACCGCCATCCTGCAGGATTTTCTTTTCTTCCCTTCCCTATTATTACGTATCATACGAGTGGATTAAGGCCTTCGGCCGACGTACTTGTCGAGTATGTATTCCAGGCACGTGAAACATCTCGAACATGACAACGCGTCTGCCTCTCCCCACCTACTCCATCTCCACCATCAATACCCTCGCTTTCAGGCACAGCAGCTCTACCTACTACAGCCGCCTGTTCACCCTCGCTCCAGTAACTACTACAGCTCCACCTCGTCCTCGTTCGGCTGTTGCGGCTGCCCGTCCTCCTAGCTGCATCGACTCCGATTCCCGACTTATTCACTGATGATAACCACTGTCAGCTGGAAGCGGGGAAGGTCCACCTCTGATTTCCTTACGATACGTGCGCCATAACTTCCTTACTGATCAGCAGTGAAACAACCACATGGTTCTTTGGTTCTGGCAGTTGGAAAGGCACTCTTCCGTCGCTTGCATTGTTGTCGCCCCTACCGGGATCGGCTGTACCGAGGATAGCAATTTTGGTATCACGGTGGGTGAGACGGTGTAGGTGGTGTAGGCTATAGCGCTACAGACATGTATATATGCTCAAGCCATTACGCGTCAACCCCCTTGACGAATACCGTCGGTTCGTACCTTTCCCCTTCATTATCTCTTTCGGTTGAATGTTCGCCGCCAGGATTAACTGCACGGCCTCATTACCTGTGCTCGTGAGCCGCCCACCATCAGAGCCTGTTTCGATACCATCCTTTATTTCCAGGTGCACATGGTCCACCTCTAGTCTTCATTCCTGGCCAGTCGCTTTCCAGTGGCAGCACCCATTATGCATTTCAGTAATATCCAGTCTTCTCCATTATGCGCGCCTCAGCGCTGTCTGGCGTCAGTGACTTCTCCCGCCTTGAGGCTGTCCGACATCAGTGCTGCACCATTATCTCAATGCTGTCCATGTCTGGACAGTTCTTCGTAATTCAGTGATGCTCCATTGCTCTTACCTCAATGCTGTCCCTGGCGTCAGTATCTGCTCTGTTTTTCGTGCTTGTCTGCTCCGTTCTTCGTGTTTCGATGATGTCCTCTGTCAGTATCTACATTACCTATACCTCAGTTATGTCCACTGTTAGTGTCTGCGCCTCTGGCCCTTCGTACCTACTTCATTGTGTCTACCCTGCATTTTCTCCATTCTCTGCGCCTCACCGCTATCAGTCTCTGCTCCACATGCTGTCCGCCGTCACCGCTGCGCGTGATTAAAGATTCATCATCCGCCGTCAGCGTCTGCACCATTTTTCTGGCTGTTTCTAGGCTCTATTTTCCGGGACTAGCACCCCGTGGCCATTGCTGCCAGCCGGCACAATTCGCTGCAAACAGGCATATTAGACAAACAATTGGAAGTTCGGAGCGTTTGTATCGTGGTTGCCGAGTGGACATGTGCCGAGTACATCTCAACATGGGGGGGGGGCGCTCAGAATGGCTAGCCGTGAATCTGATTCATTTCCAGGTTTGCTTCCTGCGCTACTATATCGACGTTATTTTAATTCTGGACACCCTTCCGTGTTGATCAATTTGCGTGGATCCCGTGGTCAGCCAATCATTAGAGAGTCCAAACAAAACATGGCCAATTATTGCGAGGGTACATAACTTTGGTGCGATGCACTGATGCATAAAGCGGCTGCAGTGGAATAGCTGGCGACCGATTTGGCGGGCGAACGGAATGGCGGGCGACCGGGGTGTAGTCTGGACTATACATCTATATGCATATATGTTCTATCCCAGTGGGCAGAATGGTCGGTCTGTAGATGGGCTGGTCCATCTATAGACTGGCCGGCCCGTGTATGAATGGGCTGGATCTACGAACTGGCCGGACTGTGGGTAGATTTTTTTGGGTAACTGGGCTGGCCAGGTGGGAGATATCTGGAAGCGGGCTGGCCAGGTGGGAGATCTGCCACCACTGGGTAGATAGCTTCGTTTTTTTTACGGCGGCGGCGGCGGGAGGCACTTAACGCGGCGGTGACCAGATCTCAGACCCACCCCTCATTTCCCCAGTGATTAATCCCCAGGCACTCACTACTCAACACCTCGCTATCACCAACAATCAATTGAATTCTGACTACAACCCAGGGATCTATCTCCGGAGAGCAACTACTGCACCCGTCACCTTCTCTTTCTCAGAACTCGCCCTCCCGCCGTATGTTCCGGTGCTGTGGCTGGGGTAGCCTGCCGAGTTCTCTTCCGACTTGGTGGTGGTAAATCATTCGAATCTTGAATACCAGATAGCCCATAGTCTTGCTCATGCGGCTGCTCCTCTTCCCGCGACTCCTCCTCCTGCGGCCCCTCTTCCAGCGGCTGCTTCTCCTCCTGAACCTGCTTCTCCTCCTGTAGCTGTTCCTTCTCCGGGAATTGCTCATCCTCCTCCATCCCACGATCAACCAATGCCACCTCAGTTCGAATTGCCAATTCCGACAGGTTATGGCAGTCGAACTCTGTAGCATGACAATGGACAGAGCACTTCACTTTGTTCTTCAAACATCTGCATTTCCCAGTACAACGAGGAGGCCTGCAATTGCAGGAAACTGATATCCGTTCACTCGTCGACATTTTTGCTGATGCCGCATGGAGGGTGATGATATTTGGCAGCTCAGTCTCCGGGATGTTGGCTGCCGCATCCAAACATGCTTCCGGTGGCACTCTGTTAGAATAGTAACAGGGTAATAGACGTTGAGAACTTCGTATGCAGTCTGAAGCTTGTACCGGTTGTGATGAGGTACAGCTAGAACCCGGCAGAATATACGGTGTGGGTCGGTTGCCGTACGACCCTCCCTGGGAGCCCTGATACTGACTACATCTCCCGGGGGAAAGGCTTCTATCGTATGGCGTTTGTTGCATTTCTTCGCCGACCTCTGCCGTGCCTTTGCTGCATGCCGGTGCACCTCAATTTCAATGGCCGTTGGGGTGAATATCATAGTTTGCCTGTGTGTCGTACTTATGATTCCAGAGTTTCTTTTGATCTGGCCCAGGTGGTGGTTTCATGTGAGGATACCGTATCCAGTCGCGGTACTCTACTCGCTTTTCCTCCGTAAACCGAGACTAAACGATCATCAGTAGGAGCTCTACCCATTCCCGTCTTAAAGCCTACCTTACTGTTGTCATTTGCCATCCATCTTCCAAATTCCTGGAATGTTTCTGCAGAAAAAGGGGCGAACGTGGTATTGGGGAGGGCATTGGCGGTGGCGGCAGTGGCGGACATGATTGCAAAGAGGGTTGTAATCATGGTGACTGAGGAAAGGATTAGTTCAGAAGAAGTTGGTTTCCACAGGGGTGTTGGTGCTAGCTCGTATGCCCACTAGGCTGGCCCACTCGTAGATCTAGCACTCGGCTAGCCTACATAGATCTACCACTGGTACAGCCCACCTGCAGATTACCACTAGGCTAGCCCAGTCACCTAAGAAAATGGCCAGTTCGTAGATCCAGCCCATTCATACACTGGCCGCCAGTCTATAGATGGGCCGGCCCATCTATAGACCGACCATTCTGCCCACTGGGACAGAACATATACATAGGTTGCTCTCTAGAGTCTATGTACACAAATCCTCTATCTACACACTATCTACATCCCCCCCCTTCCCACTTAGCCGTTAACTCAATGTTTCAACCATGTCGAATCCATCATGTTCTGCCCCAGGAGTAGCCCCACTCTGCCCTTCCAAATAGGTGCAATGAATTTGCGATCTCAGTCTGAAGACATACCAAGTCAACAGACGCAGCACTTACTGGCTCTGGTGCTGCAATCTGCGTCCTCCTCTACAGCTACAATTACATCTACTGATGTCATTACGAAGGGAAAGTAAAAAGCACCAATCTATGATGCTAATTCGGATATCGAAGTATTGGAAGTGAAACCCACCACAACCTACCGTATGTACCTTCTCGATAAGGCGTTTTAACCAGATGTAGAAAAGGCTCGTCGCGAAGGTTTTGCATCAAAAGAGGAGAAGAAAAAACCAAAGGGAGGTCTTGAAGCCGGAGCCAGAAGGACAGCCACCGTCCCCGATAACAAAGCAGTCGATACTTCCCCTCCCTCGCCGCAAAGCCCTCACGACGAGTCTTTCCTACATATGCTCGGTTGAGTTGAAGTGCCTTACTTGAGAGGAGACTTTCGCGTGCGGTAGGTTGTAGTGGATTTCACTCTCCAATAACTACTTCGATATCCGAATCGGCACCATAGATTGGTGCTTTTTCCTTTTCCTTCGTAGCGATATTGGTAGAATTAATTGCAGTTAGCTGTAGAGGAGGACGCGGATTGTGGTATCGGAACCGGCAAGTGCTGCGTCTGTTGACTCGATATCCTCAGACTGGGACCGCAATATAGACAGTAATTCATTGTATTTGGCTGGGGCAGAACATGACGAACCCGCCATGGTTGAGAAATTGAGATAATGGTTGGGCGAAAAGAAGAAAAAAACATGTATGTACTTAGTAACTGCCGCCTCGCACGCGATTAATGAATATATTTTTTTAAAAAAAAGCCTCAGCATGCCACTCGGTGGACTACACAAGACACCGGGATAAATAAAAGGGGCGCTCAATACTGGATATACTGTACTCGATCACACATTCTGACAGGTTGTGAGCCTGGATCTGCGATTCTTGAATTCCTCATACCAATTTTACCAACACCTTATCAATCCTTCGTCTTCCGCCGCCCTATGCCAACGATGTCTTCCCCAACCGAATCCATCGAAAAACTGCTCCCACAAGACAAGTGGTGGATCCATAGAACGCCCGAACTTCACCAATTACAGTGAGCGGGAGATGGGTCTCGTCGCCCCGCCCCCGACCGGCCCCCGCCACCCCGAAGACCATCCTCAAGAGTATCAAGGCGTGGGATATCGCCCCAGCATACCCCACATCTCAGCCGGGTCTTCGAGACGGCGGAGCTGCTTCTGGGTCGTATGACTGACGGAGAAGGGGAGAGGAGGCCTTCCGCTTCGTTCCCTCTGCTCGTTGAAGGATGCGATGATGCGCTGGGAGGTTGGGGATGTCGGTCTCACTGCTTGTCGCCCTAGTCGAGTGAAGGCGCCTGGTCGGTCACTTCTCTTTTCCTCTCCGGTGGCGATCTCCCGCGCCTTGGTGGTCTTGAGGATGATCTTTGCGTTCGCCCACAAGCTCTAAACTAGTAATGTTTCCCTTTCGCAGCAGACCTACCATGGTGGGCTGGGTCGTCGGCTCGATGGTAACGCATCACGTAGAGATAGCACAGTGGAGGCGTCGTCAATCTGGTGCGTTGTATATTTATTTCCTTCATGTATCTACTAACATCATCCCCAAGATATCACAATGCAACAACCTACAGCCGAATATATCCCAATCAAAAAACCAAAACCATACGTGCTTTTGAGTACCAAACTCCACAACTGGCTCCAAACACACAAGCCAATATTTAAAAATGAAAAAAAACATGCTCAAAAGATATCTCATGCCCCTCTCTTTCACACATGGACGGCCCCCGCAAAATCAAAACCAAAAACGACCAAATACTAGCTAGAATCTATGCCTTCTTGGAGAGAAGGTTCAATGCGCTTCCAGCGAGGACATACTCGCTCTGGTCTTTGGAGAATGTGTGCTTGACCGGGATGGTATGTTTCGAGCCGTCACGCTTGGTGAGCTCCAGAGAAACCTCTCCCTTTCCACCGTTCCGGAGCATCTCCAGGAGGCCGACGGTAGCGACACTGTCGCAGGGGGCCATGAGGTCGTAGTCTGCCTCGTTGGCGAACGTCAACGGGACGATACCCTGCTTCTTGAGGTTGGTCTCGTGGATACGGGCGAAGGACTTGGCGAGGATCACGCGGCCGCCGAGGTATCGGGGCTGGAGAGCGGCGTGCTCACGGGCTGAGCCTTCGCCGTAGTTGGTCTCGGCGACCACGAGCCACTCCTGGCCTTCCGACTGCCACTTGCGCGCCAATTCGGGGATGCCCATGGGCTTGCCGTCAAAGTCGTACGCAACGTTGACCTCCTCCGTCTCGGCATTCATGGCGCCGATCAAGGTGTTATTGGCGATGTTCTCGAGGTGGCCCTTGTACTTGAGCCAGGCTCCGGCGGCGGAGATGTGGTCGGTCGTGCACTTGCCCTTGACTTTGAAGAGGACCTTAAGATCCTTGAGCTCGGTGTTACCAAAGGGCTTGAAGGGCTCGAGGAGAGCGAGGCGGTTCGATGTCGGAGAGACAACGACGGGAGTCTCGGGGGATGGCCGGATGACGCCGGCAGAAGGAGAGAAATCCTTGTTTCCTGGGATGAAACCGTTGGAGGGAAGCTCAGATGCAGAAGGGGCCGAGAATTTGAAGGATCCTCCGTCGGGAGTAGGAATGGAGTCAGTGGCGGGATTGAAGGTTGTGTTGCCAGAGTAGATCATGGCGGTGACAAGCTGTGCTAAATGAGCACGTGAATTGAGAAAAGGATGGAAAGTAACCTACCTCCGGCGAGGCAAGGAAGTTCATGGTGTTAGGGTTTCCGTCGTTTCGGGAACGGAAGTTGCGGTTGTAAGAGGTGAAGATGGCGTTGGTATCGCCCTTCTTAACATCATCCGTTCGTTTCCATTGTCCGATGCAGGGTCCACATGCGTTGGCAAGCACGGTTCCTCCAGCCTTCTCAAACACGCCGAGTGCCTCGTCTCTCTCCAGAGTAGCGCGGATCTGCTCACTGCCGGGTGTGACGTAGAAGTCAGCCTTAGGTTTGAGACCAGCAGCCTCAGCTTGCTTGACCAGGTGCTCGGCGCGCATCATATCCTGATAGGAGCTGTTGGTGCAAGATCCAATCAGACCAGCGGAGAGCTTCGCGGGCCAATTCTGCTCGCGCACGACATCCTTGAACTTGGACAAGGGGATAGACAGGTCGGGGGTGAAGGGTCCGTTTATATGGGGTTCCAGCTCGGAGAGGTTTATGGTGATCACCTCGTCGTACTTCGCGTTCTTGTCAGCATGGAGGAAGTTGTGCTGCTTGTTGATATCCTTCGCGGCCTCCGCAACGAACCCACGGTTGGTAGCGTTCAGATAGGCGATCGTGCTCGATGTCATCGGGAAGAGCGACGTAGTAGCTCCGACCTCAGCTCCCATGTTACAGATAGTTCCCATACCAGTCGCACTGAGGGTCTGCACACCAGGTCCATGGTATTCAATGATGTACCCAGTACCGCCACGCACGGTCAGCTTCCCAGCCAGGTTCAGTATCACATCCTTGGGAGTAGCCCAGCCGCTCAATTCCCCCCTAAGTCTAACACCCAAAACCTTGGGGGCCTTCAACTCCCATGGAGCGTCGACAAGAGCATCGACGGCGTCTGCTCCACCGACACCGATCGCGATGGCACCGAGGCCACCTCCGTTAGGAGTATGCGAATCGGTTCCAAGCATCATCAATCCGGGCGCTGCGTAGTTCTCCAGCACGATCTGGTGGATGATTCCCGAGCCTGGAGCCCAAAATGCAATACCGTACTTCTTCGCCGCCGACTCCAAGAAGTCAAACACCTCCTTGTTTCCCTCGATGGACTTGGGCAAGTCGACATCTGCACCGCGCTCGCCGACAATCATGTGGTCGCAGTGGATCGACGCCGGCACCGCAGTGCTCGGGAGTCCACAGGTCATGAACTGGAGCAACGCCATCTGAGCGGAAGCATCCTGCATGGCTACTCGGTCGACCTTGAGCTTGAGGTAGGCTTCGCCACGGATCTTGCCGTTGAGACCACTCAAAGCTTCCTCAGGATTGTCGAGATGCGAGTACAGGATCTTCTCAGCGAGCGTAAGGCCCTGCGTGGAGCCAAGCACGCGGCGGACTTCCGACAGTTTCTCGACAAGCTTGGTGTATGGTGGGCATACATTAGGACGGATAGTCGAGGAAGCAGTAGAAGCTTGTCGCATGGGATTGTGAGTTTTCTATAGCGAGTCAGCAAGACCGCGGCCAGATTTAAAGAGTTAGCAGCTCCTATTACCACACGTCCTCCTCTCCAGCCATTACGCGCGGCCGCTTGTAACAACCGTGTTGCCTGCATCGTGTAGTACTGTAATTCCCCAAAGCAGGGTCAAAAAAAAAACAGGGGGCGAGGAAGAAGTCGTCGGTCTCTTCTTATACGACCTTATCGAAATGCGGAGGCGGGACACGGTCGCAAGACTCGGAAGGAACCTGCGGCTGAAATTTCTAAGAAATGCCGTTTTGCAAGCAAGGTTATTGGCTCACCATTCTAGCGCCGTAGGGGTTGGAGCCATCACACTATGTCACTCGACAACTCTCCGTATGAACACGTGATTTTCTGCTGTTATGGCGAGAACTGACTTGGGTTGACAGAAAACGGTGCGAATACGGCTATGTACATGTGCGTGGTCCTCGCCAGTTACATAGGTGACTCGTATTCCGGGAAAAACGAAGAACCAAAACAGGAGCTGGAAATCTGTCCATCCTGGTTGTCCAGGCTTCCTTTCACAGCCGATCAGCCTGCTGGTGGTAGGTACCTGCGCCTCGTGTGGCAGGCTTGGTCGGTCGCCACATAATTACTCCAAGTTCCTAGTTAGGGGCGTTTCGGTTGGATACCGTTCGTTACCACCTTGGATGGGATGTAACGCTTTTGTTTCTTTTTTCCCAAATTGGCAACCGCCTGCAGTATAAATTACTAAGGCATCCTAATTTTGTGTGTGTGATGGGGGACGCATTAGAAATGGCGTCGTTAGAAGAGCCAAATAGCTGGCTGAGATAGCAATGGCAAGATGAGTCCGAATTGATGTCCCACTATATACCTCCCCGACTGGCTAGGAAATCGGGCGCCAGCGCTAACTAGCTAGATTCACCTAAACCCGAGACGACAACCAATTCTCGGCCACACCCACCATAGACAGCTCGATAAGCCAGCTCTGGTTCTAGTTCCAGTTGCGCATCATTCTGGGGTTATATACAGCCATCACACCCTTTCTTTGTGCAACCGATTGCTGATGGGAACAAGATAAACAAGCCCTTTGGCCTGCTGGCCGGCATATTGTTTCATCGGATAGCAAGAGAGGATGCCTACTTCGGCTCTCCCACGGAGCGATGGGGAGGGGGTTTCTCGTCTTGATTGACGAGAGATGGAGTGTAAAATGTCCATGTCAGCGCCGTTGGTGGACATAGATCGCGGAGGGATGGAAGGAAGTTTTTTTTTGTTTGGTCGTAAATCGCAGGCGGCCTACCTACATAGATCATGGCGATGTATGTATGTACTCCACACACCGGTTCTCACCCACTGAGCAACCCGACCTCAGTCAGGGTACGGGCGCCGCCAGCAATTGGCTGTGGGCCTGTTCTTCGTCTACTTGAGGTACCGGCTAGTGAACTAGTAAAACCTTGCTAGCCACTTGTTGGTCATCGTCCGATTCCTAGAGCCTTTGCCGGCAGTGTCGGTATTTCTTCCGAGTGACCCGAGAAACCGCCAACGTCTTGGCTTCCTGCCACTTCTTTCCGAAATCTCCCGCTTGAGATGTGCAAGGGATCTTGGAAGGAGATGGAAGGAAGCGCAGCGATTACTAAACGAATGCGGGACTAGATAGATATCGAGTGATAATTTGTGTATCTCACGGCGGCCGATTCTTCCATGTATCTGCGGGGGGCGGTTTGGCGACGGATGTATATTTACCTTATTGATGTACAGTAATATTGTTTTCACTCGGATAATATCCAATGCCTTTCATTCTCATCGCATAATCGTTACCCGCATTTCTAAATATGCAACCTGCTGGCGTCATGTATATGAGTAGCCTCCCCAATCAAGCCCTCGCGCCCTTGATACTCCTCCTCTGCTTCGGCTCGTCGGGTTGAACATCCTCCATTTCCGAGCCAAGCTCATCCTCGAGGTCGACGCTGTGCTCTCCATCGCTCTCCATCTCGCGGTTCTCATCGGCGTCGGAGTCGCTCTCGCTGCCATCGCTCCCACTGCCGCTTCCGCCATCATCCCCGTCTTCGTCCGGGACATAGTCCTCCTCCTCCTCGTCTTCAGCATCGTATAGCGCCTTCTCGAGTTCCCCCATCCCACTGCCATCGCCGACTTCGTCGCTGTCGGTTTTCCCGTTGACGTGAAAGTGCTTGGCGCGGCGTGTTTCGGCCATGGACGCATCGTTGAGCTTTCGCACCTTGATGTAGGCGTCGATGCCAGGGTAGTCTTCCTGGTCGATCATCGAAAATTCGAATTCGGCGCCACCACGGTCCTCTTGTACTCGCACTGAGAGGTTGACGGTGCGTTTCGTGATGGAGGTGTAGGATACAGAGTCAATATTACCGAAGGAGAAGTAGATGAGCGGTTTCTTGAAAGCCCAGAGGATCCCACGTTGGAGGAAGAAGAGGTAGCCTAGCATCCAATCAGCTTCTATTCCCCTCATCGTCGGGCGGTAAATACCTTCTTTATTTCCTCGATGCGCCTTGACATGAAACGCCTTCTCCCCTTTCCGGTGGCTCTGCGGGGCCGCCGAGAAGAACACATTTTCTTTTGGTTCTTCAATGGCTGATATCTTCGCCTTACTCGGTTTCAATTGCGCATTGAGGAGACCCACTAGCAACGCCTGGTATGTAGTAGTGTCATATCCCATCCCCATCGCGTCGCCACTCGCCGTCTTTGGTGCTCCGTCAGGGATCGTAAACACAAGCGCGTCATTTGTGCTCCCCGAGAGCCCGTCCGCTCCAACGGGGAATAAGCAGAAATTCCATTGTCGCACAGCCTTATCCGGGACGGGGAGGTAACAGGCGTACTCTGATTCCATCGCCATTAGCCCATACGTTCCCACGGGAAAGCGGTGGCGAAGAGAGGGGAATACCAATATCATCGTACAGCACACCAAACTCCACCTCGCCCGTCGTAGTAACAGCGTTCAATCCAGCGGTTGTGAAAACAAGGTTGAACTTCTTCCTCTGCGGCACACTGAAGCTGATGCCCTCGACCTTAAGGACCGTCGCCGCCGTAGGCTGTGCCGGAGATGCCGGCGAGCCGCGTGGTGTGTCGAACTTCCGTTTCTTCACCACCGGCTCCGCCGTGTTTGGATCCCCGCGGAGATTCTGGATGTAGGCGCCAATTTCGGCAAACAGACCGGCGTATTTTGGGTCTTTGGCTGTGTGACGAGCTGCGTTAGCAAAAAGAAAAGAGCTTATGCCGAGTCACTGGTGGAGGAGTTAGGTGAAAGTTACCGATCGCAGCGCGCACGGAGGCGTTGAGCTTCTGCTGGGACGGTAGGGGGAATGCACTGTCCACCCACGAGCAATCTGTGGACGACATTGTGTATGTGTTGTTGAGTAGTGAAGCTTTTTTTGGCGAGAGTTGGTGAATAAGTGATGGGATAGGAGTGAGGTGAGGTATGCCGGTAAGGGAAATTAGTATCTACGGTGAGGTAAGTTCCGGCGGCGGCATGGCGCCTATGAGGCGCCTTGCCTCGCGGCCTTGGCGCATGTCAAAGTCAACGTTCAACCCGAATACCCATCCGCGCTCATTGGTCACCAATAGGGATATCTGGGTACATGACTCCCATGGAATTCGTTCACGCTTGGCCAGATTTTCTCGAGGAGCCCATCTTTTTTGTCTCCTCCTCAGCGGCGACGCGAAATCTGGCCCAATCCTTCCACTGCAGATCGGGCCGACTGAGCTCTATGTATTCGACTTCCCCGACCAGGGCAGAGTCGGCACCTCTGACACGCAACATTGTACATACATGTATGTATTAATCTCACACGACTGTGGATGCTGTCTCACCAATTACTAGGTAGACTACACGCAGGCCCCAAATTCATCAGACCGTCCTAACTTCCGCCGTTGATTTCCCCTCAAACATGCCCACCTCCTGCAGCGTCTCCGGATCCTCAGCTTCAATCCTCGGCAGCCGAGGGCGTTTAAACCTCTTCTTGCCGTCGACAAAGTAATCACCCACGGCAATTACAAGAACAATTACAAACGCCACGACCGTGTAATCTACATACCACCCGAATCAGCGAATTACAGTTCTCGCAGAGTTTAACAGCCAAGGAGAGAGATTACTCACTCATAGTATGCGTCGTAACCGTCGAGCCTCCAGGCGGTAAACAAAACAGCACCGTGGTTATAGCGACAAACGCTACGCTGACGAAGTTGACCGCCCAACCGATGGGTTCCGACATCCGGAACGGACGGTCCCTGGGGAGGCGCTTACGGCCGCCGCACGTATTCACGGACTTGGGTATGGCGTAGCTGATGCTCAAACTCACGACGCACGCTGATACGAGGGAGTTCAATGCCGCCGCGCCCGCAAAGGAAAGGAGGCCGTAAACAACTACGGTGGCATAGGTTATCATCAGCGCATTAAGTGGGATTCCGAGGCCAGTATGCACATGTGCGAGCCATGGCGAGAAAGGGAGGCCGCCATCGCGAGCGAACGCCCACATCATGCGCGAGGCCGTGGTCATGGTCGCTGTGGTGCCAAGCGCAAGACACACGACGGGAAAGACATTAAGCGCTATCGCGGCTTGCGGGGAGCCGGTAGCTGAAGAAAGGATGTGCAAAAAGGCGCCTTCCGGTGCGGAGAGGACGGATTCGATGTCGGGTGCGGCGAAGAGAAGCGTCATGCACAGGAGGGAACCGGTACATGTGCCGAGTACTACTGAACCGACTACGAGAGGTTAGCCAGTGCACGAGAGGAGGAAAGGAAGGGAGTACCATAATCCGTGGGACGTTTTTAGAGGGGTTTGCAATCTCCTCACTGAGATGAGGGGGAGCGTCGAAGCATGTGAGGCTACGCGGTGTTAAAGAGACTTCGGGGTTGCAGGGAGATCGGGCACTGACGATAGCGTTCCCCGCAGCAGTCCAATCATCCAGGCAAGACCTGTGGGCCATTCCGTCATGTTGACAACTCCGCCGAAGACGAAGCTTGCGTTCTGGAAGCTCGGGGTCGCAGTAGCAAGCGCAGTAATGGATATGGTCACGAATCCAAAAACCGACCACACAAGGGCTGTCCTGTTGAGCAGGTGGTAGGAGGTTGTTGCCGAAGGCATTCACGAGCAACACGATGGTCGTGATACAGACGAAGATCAGGAACGTGTGCCACATTTCGTTGACATAGGTCTGAGAGGTTAGTATTCATCGGTTACACAAAGCGAACGAAGGGGAAGCCCTACAGGATGCATCACGCCCGCCATCCCCACGATCATGGACGATGGGAAACTGGCCGCCATGCTAGTGAGGAAGATCCAACCGATCAGGCTCACCCACCCGCAAATCCACGACAGCAGCGGCGCCCACTCCGGAGACGCCACAATCGCAACCCAATAGTATTGGCCCTGTTGGCGGTCAGTGGGAAAACCCATTTTGCCAGGATATACCGTATTCCTACCGCGGCACTGAGCAGATTAGCAAGACCAAACGCAACAAAAGAGCCAGCTTGATACTCACGTGGGATATAGTCCCGCAAACTCGGAGATACTCGCGGCCAAGCACACGTTTACATATTCCCGAAACGACAAGGCCCCATAGCACCACCGAGGGACCACCCACGGGCAGCGCCAGTGAGAGGGATGCTGACAATGCCGTCCAGGTGTTTAGAATGATGAAGGAGAGCCCAACGAGTGACCTACACCACCGGTAAGAGTTTGCCTCTAGACAGACCAACACCAGGAAATGGGGGAGGGAGATGAGTACCACCCGGTGTGTGTTCTTCTGAGCTCCTGCTCGTATCCCAGGTCTCTGGTCCGCTTTGCATCGTCATCTAGAGAAGTACTTATTGAGCAGAGTGCTGGCGGCTTTGAGTGAATTGAGAATCTCGGCCGGCCAACCGGGACCCGAATGACGTCCCGTTTGTATCTCCACGTGGCTCAGAAGCTCCTCGCAGGCGGGAACGACATCTGTCAGACGAGCCGCCGCTCCCTTCTTCTGCAACAGAAGCATCCACTTTTTAAATGGATCAAGGAGCTTTACCATCGTCTTGAGGACACCCCAATCAGTCGGGGACAGCAGGTTGTGTGCCAGCGAGGCTTCTTCGCGTTCGTTCTCCCGAGACATCTCTGCAGCGAGGTACTCTTCCAAGGGATCCCGGAGCAGAATCGCCCGAGTAAGGGCGGCAAGATCGGCAGCCCAGCAAGTGTTGG
>Ga0307508_10000847_pt1 | contig 35511 bp, 45 predicted proteins | sample 9_EM_MG_FD_203089 | JGI IMG/M metagenome (GOLD analysis project Ga0307508, IMG submission 203089) | Populus trichocarpa ectomycorrhiza microbial communities from riparian zone in the Pacific Northwest, United States - 9_EM | ecosystem: Host-associated > Plants > Roots > Unclassified | place...
CAAGCCACCCCCCCCCCCCCCCCCCCCGCACACACGTGCGCGGGTGGATATGTACAGTCTATGCACGGTGCGGATCTGGGGTGCATGCATGGATATACCACAGATACATAGATGGATGGATGGATGACTGGGGCGGGGTGCCGGGTTGACGGCGAGCGTGGCTTAGCTTAACTGCGGCTGCGTATAAGCAGAGAACTGAATCTCGGGGCCCGCGCGGTTGGCTCGGAAGTGTTGCGGGCTGCGTGTTCGCTGACGACGGCACGACGGGCGGTGCACCGGTTCTCACTCGGTTTACGTCTGAGGAGGTTTGTCATTATGATGGAGTTTTTGATGGAACGATGAAGTCTTGTGCGTATTGTCTTGTCTTAGAGAGAAAGGCAGGAAAAGTGAAAAGTCTGAATACACGTATATGACGTGATTCTACACATGACAAAGCAACGTGACAAAGCAGAACGAGTGAGATATTGCAACGCGTAGGCATGTTGGCTGGTTCCGCCTCGGCGCGGACTCCCTGCAGGGGGGTTCGTTTTTCGCGGGTCCTCACGGATACGAAGCAAGAGTACAAAACAACAGGTCTCTCATTCTCGAGTCGTCTCCCTTCACTGCCACAGTCAACAATCTTGTTAGTAACGACAAACCAGCATTATGTACAAGACAAACCAGCGAGCTCTACCCGCAATTGGTATCATATCGTCGTCGTCGCAAACTTGACAAGCAAGCAAACCCATCCCCACTTGAAATAGAAATAAAAGAACCGCCAAGTGATGCAAATAACAGAAGAACCACCGAGTAATGCAAATGACAGAAGAACACCGAGTAATATGTTGCAACGACACGAAAAATCGCTTTCCGATAAGGACTACCCGCGCCCCATTACAATGCCAATTGATGAAACAATGGGGAAAAAAATGCCATGGGAATCAAAGAAAATCTCATGAGCCGTCACCGAATACAAGCAGGAACGTCGCAAACATCAGATCAGGATATAAGGACAGAGGTGGTCGGACACCGCCATGGAAAGGCCCAGATCGGGGACCGGCAGCCCAGAGCAACAGTTTAGAAGGTGGCCGCTTCCTCGACGGAAACGGTTCCTTCCAGGTCGTCGAGGTGCCTATGGACGCCGGCGAGCGAGACGAAAGGGTCGCGCCCGTGCGAATCCAAAGCACTCCAGTTCCAGTGCTGCTTGGATTCCGGAATGAATTCGCTGGCCACCTGGACTGGCGGGAACTGCGACCAGTTCTTGATCCCTCCAATCCTGGCATTGTAGATCTGCTCCTCGTCCATCAGCGAGCATTCCATCTCCGGACCATTTCCCTTCGCCCTCTCCTTTTCCAGCTCTCTCCTCATTGCAGGTGTCAAGTTGTGCAACTGCATGCAGTTGTACACCTCATCGACGTAGGCCGGGTCGGGCGGCGTGACGGGCTCGGCGGGCCCAAAGAGCAAGGACGTCGCGCGGTCGGAAGCATTCTGGCCGATGTTTCCTCTCCTGGCATTCGACCGGGCATTGGCGCCCGACAGCGCCTTCAAGCGCTTTTCCTCCAGTTTCTCGCGACGCACCTCTTCCTCGAGCATCTTGGCGAACGGCGACAGCTCCAGAGGGCGACTGGGCTCAGGGGTGGTGATCGGGACTGCTTCGTTGGCCCGAATCCAGGCTTCGTTCTCCGGGATAGTGGTGCCAGGCACGAACCGGAACCCCCTCTGTCCGTTAATCTTTTCCATCCGGCTCCGGAAGCGGTCGGCGATGGACTCCGATTTCTTCTGATACCTCCTGCCGATATCCCTAGGGAACCTCTCCGGAAGGGGTGCGTTAAAACGAGAATCGCATGAACGCATACGAAGGTTCTCCTTGCCCTTGCCCTTGTCACTTCTCTCCTCATTGGCGTTTGCCTCCCCTTTCCTGTCAACGCACTCCTTGTCCCCCTCATTGTCCTCGCTCCTGTCCTCGTCTTCCTGAGCGTTTGGGTGTCGAAGGGTAAACGGCTTGCGGAGGGAGGCACGATCCTTCCTTGGGGTCACAGGAGGTTCCATCTCGCGTACAGGGATATCGAGGCTTCGAGAGCGGTTCAAGCCACGATTCTTCCTCGGGGTGAGCCACGGGAAGCCGAGTTGCTCCATCTCGATCGGATGTTCGAGGCGCGGGTCCTCGAGGCTCCCAGAGCTCCTCGGCGAGGCTGGCGTCTTCTTGGAACCGGCTCGCTCCTGCTTCGGAGTAGTGGGTAGTTCCGTCCCGGCCCGATGTTCCGAGTCCGGAATTCCGACGTTGTTGGGGGCGGCCGGGGATGGAGTCTTCTTCGAGAGCCACAGGAAACCAGATTGCTCCTTCTTGGGAGTCACGGGAGGCCCCACCCCTGCTTGGTGTTCAAGGCCCGGAAGTCCTACGTGTTCAGAGCCGGCTGGTGAGGGGGTCTTCCTCTTCGAAAACCACGGGAAATCCGATTGCTCCTTCTTCGGAATCACAGGAGACTCAATCCCGGCCTGATATTCGAAGTTTGGGATTCCGAGGACCACCGAGCTGCTCCGCGATGGGGTGATCTCCTTGGAGTCCCAGGGGAAACCGAATTGCTCTTTCTTCGGAGCGGTCGCTGGCTCAACCTCGGGCATTGTCTGGAGTCCGCTCGGTCCAGAGAGGGCCAGAGCCTGGTCGGTGTTGGCAGATGACTGGCGCTTCTCTGGGGGGGGCCTCATAAAGCCAGCCTGACCAGCTTTAATCGAGAGTTTGTCCAACTTCTCCTCCATACTGCTCAACCTTCCGGACGACGGCGAGCTGCACTTGACGAGGTTTGAGTCGGGACGCTCATTGTCGTTGTCAACGGTGTCAATGTGGTCAATGCGGTCCAGGATCGATTCGCTCGGTTTCGAGACGACAGGAGTCTGGTCGATACTGGTAGAAGACTCGCCCTTACCTGGGGGAGGTCTCATCAAGCAAGCCTGACCAGCCTCAACCGACGGCTTACCCACCATCTCCGCCGTAGAGCTCAATGTTCCGGGCCACGACGAGCTGTGTCTGATGAGGTTCGAGCGGGTGCAGGCCTCGAGACGCTCCTTTTCGCTGCCCTGGAGTCCGCTCGGCGCAGAGGCGGCAAGAGTCTGGCTGTTGGCGATGGAAGGCTCCCTCTTGTTCGGGGAAGGCATCAGGAAGCCAGCCTGGCCAGCTTCGATCGCGAGCTTGTCCAGCCTTTCCTCTATACCACTCAATATTCCGGACCATGACGGGCTGCGTTCGGCGAGACCTGGACGAGCGGGGATCCCGAGACGCTGTCCGCCGTTAGCATCACCAGCGGGGGCAATCTGCTCCATGCCGGGACCACCAAAGTCGATTATTGTTATTTTGGGGGTTTTGATCTCGGTGGGAGTGCTGTAGGGACGAGGAATCAGACCAAGAGCGGAATGTTGTGGGGAAGATTGAAGAGGGAGAGATGAAGAGGAAGGGAGAGATGGGAGAGTGTTGGGGTTTTTTTTAAGCCTTACAGTGGTTGAGTTACACGGACTCCCTCGTAGAATCCGGCCAGCTGAAAGACCTTGCCCTTTGGAGGCGTGGGAGTGGTTGGGGTAGCCAAGGCGACGGACGAGACCGGAGTAGGTGGTAGCATCGGGCCCAAACGCTCCGGTATGGCGAGTGGCAGTGGAGCAACACTCTCCGCCGCTGTAGGCACCTTGCCCTCCTCCTGCTCCTGCAACGCCTCGGGGGCCATTTCCAGCGGCTCCTGCTCCTGCTCCTGCTCGAGGATGGCTTGGATGGTCATCAGCCTGTCGTACTCGTCACGGCAGATGATGCCCGCAATCCTTGTAAAGTCGATCTCTGTCCTGGGATTCCAGGCAAACTTGCGGATGAGCGGGATGCCCATATGGAAGAACTGATGGCTCGTGATCTCCATATCTCCGTAGCCGACCCTGATCATGGTCCCGTCATTGACGCACTGGAACACGCCGGAGGGCCTCGTCCTAGGGTCCGGCCAGTTGAAGTTGACCGGCGGCGAGCAGGGCGGGTGTCCGAACCGCAGAGTGACGTCGGGGTCTTGCCATTCCAGCCCAACGATGCTGATCGCGCTGGCCACGCCTGCGTCGTTGGGGTGGGTGTCGCCGGGGCCGAGCACGGCATACGACAGGACCCACCTTGCCTCCTCGGAGCAGTAGCGGACGTAGTAGCGGACACGGGGACGCGGCCGAGGGTTCCTCGGGAGGATACTGTAAGCGACACGCCCCATAGCTGTGGGCCCGCAGGTGCTGTAGGCGACGTACCCGGCGTGCGCCAGCAGGAATCGAGGATCCTCCACGGCCACGGCCATCCTCAGCCCTTTGATCTCGATCAAGAGGTACTTGACGGTCGTGTTGAGCAGCGGAACGCCCGCCGGATTGTGTCTTGCCTCCGGGGCGGTGGGATCAGGCGTCGTAGGCAGGCCGTCGACATCGAAGATATTCGCCATCCCGTCGACGGTGCTGTGTTAGACGGAGCAGGAGATGAGCGGAGATGAGCGGAACAGTGAGAGGGGGCACCAGTGAGCAGCAAGAGCCGATCGTGCTATCCGAGGGGGGGAGAACCAACGAGCAGCAGACAGGTCTGATGCGAGGCTCGAGGATTGGAAGTGTTGGTGTGGTGGAGGCGGAGGACGAACAGCTGTATGGTTTAGGAGTAGTAGCAACTGACGGACCGACGTACGAACACAGTGGCGGCGAGAAGGGATTGGTGGTGGTGGGAAAACAGTCCCTCGGATGACGTGTGTGAAGACGAGGTAAAGGGCGGTGGTGGAGTGAGCGGGAAGGATGGAATGAGCGGGAGGGGCGGAGTGGGGATGGGTAGAGCGAGTGGATCGGCAGGTTAGTGGGCGGACCGACAGGCAGGATGAGTTGAAGGGCGAAGGAGAGAAGAAAGAAACGACCACAACAGCGGCGGCGGATGTCGGCCACGAATTGACAGGACACGACAGGGCACCAGCACTTCTCCGGACCGATTCCGCTAGCAGAGTTGTGTTTGCCACGATCGCGGTTTCCCAAAGAAGCTGGGGAGGTTGCGCCTGCTGTTTGGGTGTGGGGATTTCCGGAGGGCGGACAGACGGACGGACGGACGACTACGAAGTTGGACCCAATTGTCCCAGGCCGCAGAAGCGGCATTCAACATCGCAGCCCCGCACCGACATTCAATTATCTGCGGATGCGCGGTTGGGACGGAAGCGGCGGCGATATGTCCAGCACCTACAGGGGCCTGAAGACTTTAGAGGAAGCGGTCAACCCATACCGAGTGATCTCGTGTGCATGGCCTCAGCCCCAATCGGAACCGAGTGAGAATTCCTGATGAATGCCTGAATGCACTCGAGTCCGCATCCCGAGTTACCGTTGCACTTCCGACTCCCTGCTAAGCTAAGCGAAGCGAAGCGGGAACCGACGTTTCTCTTCCTCCTAAGCTAGCCGAAACAGCGATCCGAGTATTTCCACTTCTCTCTTCCCCCTTGGACGCCTCGCTATATACTGACAATCTCCACCTCGTGCGCTTATTCCCGCTTTCGGCCAGTTGGTGGAGGCCACTAGAGACTCTGTTTGAAGCCAAATTAGGTGCGAATTGACATCGCCGATCCCCTCACCAGCCACATCCACGGAGTGCTTTGACTTCAGACTTTAACAACCTATTGCGGCCGCAGTTTTTGCTCTATCGACACAACAGAATTTGTCCGAGAACCGCTAGCACCGAGACAAACGAGCCTCCCAAAGTCTTTACGCTATCGAATCGAAATTACCCAGGGCACTGCTATGTGTGTGTTTTGCAGCGGGCGCTTTCCGTGAATCTATTCCTTGGAAGCCTGAAGTGTGAAACAACCATGTTCGCTCCTCCAGATGAATGCCCTTGCTAGCGCGGAAAATCTCCCTTTTGAAGTACATAGTCACCCCCTCCAGACGCCGGTACATCCCACGGCAAGTTCCGGACCATCCTCCCCACTTGCGCAGCACGCGCGCCACTGCAATGCGTCGAGGGGAGCGAACGGGATGTGGGGCACTGGGGTTATGTGCGCTAATCTACCCCATCTATGCACTTGTTTGCGGTGTTCCGTCCGCATGCCCCGCCGCATATGGCACGCTAGATGCTAGACTCGTAGATACGCAGTGACCTGCAACGCGACGAGTAGATACGTATGACTGGTTCTGCTCTCCCCCGCCCGCCCGCAGCAGTGCGCACACGGAGTGCATCCATGGCCCGTTCTGGGGCGGGCGGGCGGGCGGGCGCACAGGAGCCAGCCAGCGCCGAGAGGCCGGATTGCGGCGGGCGAAGGAGCGGGGGAGGGGGGCTCGCATTGAGCGCAGAGTACATACATACATGTGCAGAGTATGTACCGTTGCGGAGCGTGGCGAAGGAAAGCCGCAGCGAGGCCAGCCGTGCATACATCCTCTAGATATCTGCTCTAGCGATGATGTGCACGTCGCGTGGAGCTTCCTCCACGTGGCGTGTATTATGCATGCATGGGCTCTTGCTTTCGCCATGCTCCGCTCCGTCCTGGATCCCTACGATCCGCCCAGCCCCATCCCCCCCCCCAGGCCTCGCAAGCGAAGTCCTAGATATCTACATATCATAGCTGGAGCAAGCGGTGGCGGTAGGTGGGCCCTTGGGGCTTGGGCGCATGGATGAGCGTGAAGCAAGGGGCCGTGGAGGTGGCGATGGTCGGATCATGGCAAAGCGCCGTGGAGAGCAGCCTTTGCCTGCATATTATTCTATCTAGAGTGCCGGACACTTGGACGGGGCAGGAGGAGCCGTTTCCATACCGACCACCCCCCCTCGCCTCCGCTTCGCCGCCCAGCGCAAGAAAGAATTTATCAAAGCAGCGTATCCCTTTGTTGCTTGAACTTTATGTGAAATCTCATGGCATGCATTAGCGCGAAAAGCTAATTACTAACAAAGCCGAGTGATATCTACCAAGAGTATCCCCCCTCCCCGCGCGCGCAGACAAATTTTGCCACACAAGGGCTCCTGGCAGATGCAGCTAGCCCTTGGCAACGCTGCTGCTGCTGCAGATGCGAGGGCAGCGGCTCAAGCATCTTGCACCAGTCCTCCTTCGCTAGTGGAGGCCGTTAACGGCGAGGAAAAAAAAAGTAGCCGTTCGGTTCGGTCCCGGGACAGCGAGCCCTTGGGCAACGAGCTCCCATTGCGACCGCAAGCCGGCTTTCGGGGGATGCTCCGTGTCGGTCTTCGCTCGTATGTATCCCATTAGGGTAGACAGATCGTCGTGCTAAGAAACCGCCGAAACCCGCCAATCAAATAGTTGCAGGCTTCCACTAACTAGCCCGCGGCGCCGCACGAGGGAGACTGGTATGTAACAACTTCCGCTTGATGACACCCGCGTACTGATTGGTGGGCCCGACTAGTGCAGCGAGAGAAATGCGCCAATGGGTGGCAAGGGAGTGCCTTCAGGAAGCCTTGCCTCGCAGCAATTTGCTCTGGCTGGCTCGGTTGAAATCGATTCGCCGTCGTCTGGGAAGAACTTGATGTCGAGGAGGAGGAGGAGGAGAGCTGATGGCGCTCGGGGTTCTCTGCTCGCTCTACCGCCCTGCCCTGCCCACGCCGGCCGGACCTCTCTTCTCTACGCAATCCGTGACGGACTGCCTGCTCTCGGTCTCTCACTCGGCTTTGACGTTGCGCCACTGACTAGCTGGGTATTCTAACCCCTTTGGGTGGTGCTAATGCATGTCATGGATTTCACGTAGATACTTTTATATGATTCATACCAACAAAGCGATAAGTTAATGGAACAGGGTGGACATAGAATTCCAATGTACGCCGCTCGGCGGCGCTTGGCGCAATGCAGCTGCCTGGTCAGGCTAGCGCCCGAGTGATAGCGTATGGCGGCACACGGTGCTATGTATGCAGAGTATGTATCTATCCGGGAAACATCCATGCCCGCCCTCCTGTGGCAACTCACGCGGTTTCGCGGCCAGGCCGTTGATATGGACCACCATCCCTTTCCTCCTTCCGAATGTGTGCCGGGTATCTCCCGGTCGGACGCTGCGTCGCTAACCACTAGTGCTGGCTGTGGGCTAGACATCATACCTACTCTGCGGGGATTATTTCGCGGTGTCATAGCCGAGCACTCGTGACCAGTCGCCAATCCGCAATTTTGCCAAGACTCGCCCCGTCCAGGTCCGGCACTCTACACGCATACATATCTACATATATAGAGTGCGTATGCACTCACGCACACGTGTGCGCGCAGGGAAGGGAAGCATGAGACCCTGGCGACATGATGCGGGGTAACTAGACATAACTATCTCCATAGATATCAAGCCCTCCCCCGGATCGCAGCACCCCCTCACCCCGGCTGCCTCGGCGCCCGCCGTCCGGAGAATGCACCGGTGATCTGCACACTCTGCTCTGCACAGCTGCGCGTGGCCTGGAGAAACACCCAAGGCCGGCCGATCTGGCCGCGCCGGATCGTCGATGTCAACTGTGCGGCTTGCGCGGAAGAGTGGGGTAGATACTCTACTTGCGTGCTGTTCTTGGGGGAGGGTGGCAGCTGGCCGAGGCCCGTTTGCGCTCGCACTCTCGCTCGATCGCGACGGCGCTCGCGTGGTGGGCCCCAGGGATCGCGGCAACGGTGTCATCCACCATGATGTCACTCGTGGCGAACCCGCCCGCTCGCCCGCCCGCCGGATGGAAACAGCCTCACGGAGATCTGCAGGCAAATGCACATGTGGCATCGTGGATGGCATGCCAGCTCCCGCTGTCGCAACACTACCTTAGTTGGCGAATTACGAGAAGAAAGAGCTGCTGCCGCCGCCGGAAACCGTAACCACGACGGCGCAGCATCGCCACCAGCAGCAGCAGCAGCCGGTCTGCAGGCACCTCGTCCGTGGCCTCCAGGGAATCCCGCCGACTCCACGCCTGGAGTGCGTTCAGCACGGCGCTGCGGAGAAAGAAAGAGAAAAAAAAAACCACGCTTTTTCTTGGTGGGGGGAAGCCGCATGCCGAGGCTGCCGACATGGCGGACGCCTGTCCGGAGCATATGTGTATATACTATGTATGTGCTATGTATGTACTATGTATGTACTGGATGAATGTACGTGTTAGCAGCGGGAACGGGGGGGCGGTGGCGCGCGTGGGAAACGTGGGAGCGCGGAAATTGCGTTCGGATCCAACAGCTCGCCTCTCTCTGTCTCTCTCTGCCTCGTGCGTGTATGTACCTGGTACGATCGGGCGAATCGAATTCTTCTTTTTTCGGCATCCCGGTTGCTGGATGCGACGTGATCCTGGATGGGATCCAGCTCGTCCGGACGGGTGACGGCCTGTGCGTGCGATTGGGACAGCCCCGTTGGGGGGGGGGATACGTAGGCGCCGAGGTGGAGCATGATCGCGAGAGCTCTGGTCCTTTCCAGATCCGCGCATCGTGGCCGTCGGCGAAACGCGTGGCGGTGCGCATGGCAGTGTGCAGCGCGCGAACGTCGACTCCGGGCGGGAGCGATGTCGTGACGAGTCGGCCGCTCCCTATCGCATCACATGTCCGTCGCCGACACACACACACACACACATACACACACACACGGCTAATATATCTATGCACTCTATCTACATATCTATGTATCTATGACGGTTGTATGTAGTTGTGCGCCACCACGCACAAACCGTCAAGCGGAATGTCTCATCGGGGCCAAAGACGGGCGTCCCGATTCCGCATCCTTGGCACAAGCGCAGACGATGCTCCGCCCTCTACATATGCACATACAGTGCGTGCGTGTGTATGACATGCACATGCTCCGCAGATAGAGTGTCAGACCGGCAGGTCTTGGCAAAAGTACCTATTGTCGATTTCTAGTGTCTCGTCGGACCCGGTACTCGGTCGGAACCTCCAGCAGCGACGCAGCTTCAGCCTGGGGAACACACTTCGGAGGGAGGGGGAGCTGGATAAGGCCTATATCGACGCGTGAGTATGCTGGAGCGGACATATGTACCTAGATGTTTTCCGGATAGCATTGTGGGTATTCATATGCGATCACTCAGCGCTAGCCTGATCAGGGCAGCTCCGCACAGAATCCGGGTTGACTTTGATTTCCACGGCAACCGCGAAGTGTTCTCCGCAGGCTTCTCTCCCTCCACATGTCCGAACAAATCCTTTCTTGCGCTGGGTGGTCGGAGTGTGCGTAGAGGGCCCTCCCTGCCCCACTCCATGCGGATATATATCCACATAACGTGTAACTTATACATACATACGCACAATTGGCTCGGAGAGCGCAGCGGCGCCGGGGGGAAAAAAAGAAAAAGAAAAAAAAAGAGCAGGTGGGAGGCGAGTCGGGCCCCGCCAAGACCATCGCGACATAGATATTCGCGAAGGTCCCGCTCCGCAGCGAGACCCGCGACGTCATCGGCAGCCACGCGGTACGCACATACATACGCAGAGCAACATCATACTTGGGTATATACAGCACATAACTATGTAGAGCACACGCCTCGCGAGACATCGTCCTGTCCCGCGTCGTCCCGTGCGTGCAAACGGACGGACGGACGGACGGACGGACGGACGGACGGACGGACGGACAAACAAGAGTCATAGATAAGCGAGACAGCTGCCGGCTGGAACACTGGCGCGAGCGGCAGGTCGCACGACGGACGGAGTCGAACGCGCGGAAGAGCAGCCGTGCCGCAGCGACAACACAGTCACCGGGCCGCCCGGTGAGTGAGAGCTCGTGCCGGCAGCGGAAATAAGACAATGTCCGGTCCGGGTGCGGTGTTGCACGCATAGAGTATGCACATAGATAGTTACCTCATACATAGTAGTTACTTACTTTAGGAAGTTACACAACTATACGTAATCAAAAAGAGAAATCGCTTTTGCGCCTCCCCCTTTCCATTTCGTCCCCCCCCCCCCAAAGGAACAAAATGCATGTACGTAATAAAAAAAAAAAAAAAAAAAATTCCGCACGGAGGAACAGCAGCCGGAAGGAAGGAAGGAAGGAAGGAAAAGAAGGAAGGAAGGCGCCTCAGCCTCGACCCACCGCCGCCCGCCGCCGCCCGCATCCGGAGCACGCAGAACCGGACCAGCAGCCAGCGGACTCCGCCGCCACCACGCCACGCCGCGCCCGCCAGTGGGCGAGTGAAGTGGGGTTCGGCTCGGCCGGCGGCAGTCCCCACCCTCCATCGCATCGCATCGCATCGCACATGTGCGCCCGCCCCAAACACAGCTCATCGCTCATCGCATCGCAGCCGGCGCGATCCGGCCGCCTGCGATCCAGTCGGATCGTCGATTGTCTTGGCCCCTCCCCCTTTACATATGATTGCTCGTCGACGCGAGATGTGTCTAGCGAACCTATCGGAGAACTGGCAGGCGGGTAAAACGCTGCCGAGCAACTACATATCTATCTATGTATGTATGTACATACCTGCCTTCTGCTGCCGCGTAGCTATCAGCAGTAGATATCTGCTCTTGATATATAGTCGCCGCCGCAGCAGGACCGATCGTTTCTCCGAGGACATGCATCATACGTACACACAGCCGGCAGCACAGTAGATACCAATCTAGGTATCTCGGTGGTCTGTGGTGTGTCGCAGTTAGTTGTCTCCGCCGATGGTTGCAGGTGTATAACAAGCGCAAGCAACACGGGTCCGAGCGCAAAAGCAAAAGCGACACACCGCACATACGCAGATACAAAAACAGATATCGATGCGTACTTACTCTGTGTATGTCTGTATGTAGAGTATGTAGATGGGCAGAGTGCTCTACTCCAGATAGTAGCGTCCTGCAGCCCACGCTGTTGGAATCCGGGAGGGACGCGCTCCGCAGCGAGGCTAGTCCGGGTTCGGCGTCGGTCCGTCCGGATTTGGAGCGCAATGCTGGCTTAACTAAGTACTTAGTTATACATGTATGATGTACTCTACTATCCACACAGGCACACGCCCCAAACCGCGGAGCAGAGTCGGTACGTAGAGCACCCACGGATCCATTGAATTGCGATGCGATGCGGTAGATGTTGTCCCGACTCTGCTCGACGCCGACGGAGAACATCTGGGACGAGCCGCGATGGCACCGGCGTCTCGCTCTCGCTCTCGCTCAGCCACGGGAATCCCCACCCCCCTAGTCGCAGTCCCAATCACAAACACAATCCCAAACACAGTCCTAATCCTAATCCCAATCCCAAGACTGCGGAATCAAAGTCTCACGGGCCTCCTCCCTTCGCGGCCCGCCCAGCGGACAGGTCGGTACTCCACCTACTAGCACCGGGCTACGGCGTCGGGGACAGTCGATAAGAAGAAGAGCGGGAGATGGGTGTGTGTCCCCACCCCCCCCTCCGACAAGTCGAGACGCATGCAACGATATGTAAACTCGGGTTCACTTCAGTCAAACCCCCCATCCTATTTTATCTTCTTTTTTTCGCTCTTCTATCCGTGTATATATATATACCACTACGTTTTTTTTTTTTTATCTTTCGAGAGAGGAGATATGTACGTACCCTAACCAAAAAAAAAAGGAAGATAATTGATCCTCGCTGTTTCCCCTTCTTTCCGCGGAGAAAAAATAAAAAATAAAAAAAAACTATCTACATAGATCCACTATGTATGTGCTCTGTGTAGGCGAGGTGTAATGACCATAACCATGACTGCGACCTTGGCGAATATCTACATATAGACTACCTAGTTAGTTATGGGGGAGAACTTCTGTCCGTGTGTTGCACAGCAATAATATAATAGTGGTGGACAAAACACAACTGTGGCGCTCGGATGAAACGTACTAGATATGTATCTAACAACCCAGCTACCGAGAGTGTTATTGCCACCAGGGTGGAGGGGGTCGGGGGGCGGAAAAGCGGAAGCAGCGGAGGAGAGGGGGTTTACATTAGATAGATAGAATGTGTACGAGTTATGCGTGTATGTAAGGTCATATGTACGCTAGATATATATATATATGTATATATACATACACAAGCACAGGCGATTCCCGGACCGTTGAAGTGGGGCTTTTCCCCTATGTACCATATGTACATATATACGGATACGGAATGCGGCATTATTAGCCGGGGAGGGCGTGTTTGTCTACTAGACTAAGTATGTATCATGTATGTACATATGTATGTTCTCGGGACGGTGGAACGGTCGTCGTTCGGCCGAGTGATATTCCGTCCCCTTTCCATCGCCACAGCTTAATGCAACATGACATGACCCGCAGAAGACAAAAAAAAAACGTAAGAAAGTTCGCACATATGAAAAAAAACAAAAAAAACACAGAACTGCAGAGCAAGCAATAGAAAAAAAAAATCAGTCTTGAATCTCTCCTGCATGCATGCGTTATATATATAAAAAAAGAGCAGTCTCTATCGTGCGGCAACGGCGACGGCGACGACAATCCCCCAAAAACAGAACGCCCCATTCGCTATGGAAAGGAAAAGGAAGGAAAAAAAAAGCAGAAAAGAATAAAAGAAAGTAACCGCGGTCGCTCAACTCACTCGCAAGTGATAACTAACTCTACTCCCCCTCCCCCCCGCCCTCCTCCTGCTCCCCGTCCTCCACCTGGCCGGCGGCCGAGAACAGCGGCCGATGGAGACCCCGCAGACTCTACCTCCGAACCCTCCTCCCCGCTGCGAGCCTACTGATGCCCACGACCGCCGCAGCTGCCGCACCACCGCGTCCGCCGCCCCTCCCCGCCGCCGGCTGCGGCTGCTGCGCTCCCCCCACTGTCGGCGTTGGTGCTCTGGCGGGTGACATCACCGCTGTCGCACCGCCGTTCCCACCGCCCGCAGTGCTGGCACTGGTGGCGAGGGAAACGCCATTATTGTTGCTGCCGTACTGTTGTTGTTGCTGGCGCTGCTGGACCGCTTTGAACTTCTCCAGCAGCTCCATCCACTTGATGTCGTCGGTGCGGCCCTTGAGCCGAGTCGGCCGCTCGTATGTGGTTGACGAGGTGGGCGCGCGCGGCGCCACGTGGAGATAGCCGATGGCGGACACGCTGTTGAGGCGGTTCTTCAGCGTGCCAAAGGCCGAGGACTGCGGGAGGAGCATGAGCAGGCCGTAGAGGCATTTGTAGAGATAGGGATATTTCTCGGGCTCGAGGAGCTGTAGCCGGAGATACGTAAAGACGGGGGATTCCAAAAGGTGCACGAGCTTGTCGACTTGGATGAGCAGGTTGACGGTGATCTCGAGCTCGGCGAAAGTGTGCAGCAGATTCGAAGCCTGCTCGTACGCCTGCGCGAGGAGGCAGAGGGAGAAGGTTGCTACGGCGTTGTGGCACCACGACCGGAACAAAGTCACGAAGAACGTCTGCCCGTCTTTGGTGTCGAGACTTCTCAGGCGTTTTCGGAGCTCGGCTAGTTCCGGCGCGGTGATGAGGTTGTTGTTTAGGTTTTGCACCATTATCGAGGCGAACTCGACGTCTTCGTCCTTCTCCAAGATATCTGCGAGCGTGCGATATATGCGCTCCGGATTTAGGTTCACGCAGAGGTGTCGGATAATAAGGTTTCCACGGGTCTCGAGCAGCCGACGGTCCGTGGAGAACAACGATAGCAAACTATGCATGAAAGAAGCGAAATAATCATCCTCGCTGTTGTGAGAGATTTGCGACAGTAACTGCAAATCCCTCGTCACGACCTGTTCCGAGGGATCCGAGAGCGTTTTTAGAAGAGCAGGGAAAGTGCCGTCATTGATGGCCAACATCTAAATATTGTATGAGCATTGTTGCCTCTACGTGGGCGATATCGTAGATTCTTTACCTTCCGGGGTGCTTTACGGTGAAGCATGAGCAGCCATTCCAGAGCGACCACTCGCGTCTGTTCATGCTCGTTAAGGAACTGCAGCGTCAACGCGTTCACTGTTGCCGCGTAGTCCAACTCCCCCGCCTTCGTGACTGGCGGCGTTGCCGTGCCGGGTGTGGGCGTCGAGACCGTAGGAGTTCCGCGGCCTAGATCGATCTCTTTGGACAGTGACGGCCGGAGCTGCGAATCCCTCCGTTGCTGTTGATGCTCGCCGGCAGCTTCTTTGTTGGTGAGTCTCGCAAGTGCTGGTATGGTTGCTGGCGCTACTTGCGATGGCGAGTCCTCTGCGAGTGATATTATCAGTTTCAGCAATGAACTATTGACTTTTGTTGCCGCATGCCGGACCAGTTCTGTGGGGTGGGCGATGGCCGGCAACACGTGCGACAGCAGTCGTGGCACGAACGGCAGGAGATCCTCCGGGCATATGTCGAAGAGGTTGTCCACCCATCGCAGCGCAGTCAGCTGGATCTCTTCCTCCAGTGCATCCAGAAGCGGAACCAGGATATCTAATATCTTGTGGTAATTCACTTCCACATCCTGCCCTGGGATCCAACTACCGTCTGCGCCATCTTCCTTCTCATCCATCGGGGTTGCCGTATTCGAGCGGTCATCATCGAGACTCAATTTCTCCGTTTGCCGGAGCGCCTCATCCGTGCCCGTGCTGCCGTCATCGCTCAAGGTCCTCGAATATCCTTGGGCCGTCCGGTTCTTTCGCGATTCCTCGACCCCACGTTTCACCCGCGCTATCCTCTTGATCTCCGCCAGGAACCCCTCCAGCGCCTGCTGCGTAGCGACGTGCACGTCCTGATTTGGATCGCTGAGGAACCTAAAGAGACCGCCTAGGAATGCGGGAAGGTGCGTGACGAGTTCGAGGTCTGGGATCGAGTCGAGCAGCGTTATCCAAGACACCAAGAATATCCGAGTAAACGGATTGATTACGTGAATTCGCTCTTTGAGGAGAGGAATAAACCGAGGCAGCGAGAATGCAGTGGGAAACGGCTCGTCGTCCGCATACGTGGGCGAATTGCCGTCATGTTCCGTCTCCACAGCACTTTCCTCCGGGGAATTTGTCTGGAGGACCGAGATGTACGAAGCCGCTGACTCGGCGACGATATCCTTCACCAACCGATCCAACAACTCCGCGCCGTTCTTCACCGAAAGCTCAGGGTCCGCCGCCAACTATCCAGCACACAGCACTCGTCAGACCTCCCCGGTGCCCCGCATTCATCAGTTCCACCCTCGAACACATACCTTCGACAGCGCATCGAAAACTTCATTGAAGAACGGTAGTATCTCTCCCTTGGCCACCTTTGCGATATTGTACATACTCTCGCAAGCGTAATACCTGACGCGTGCGTCCTGATCGGCGAAACACGCAAGCACCGGCGGCACGATCTGATCGAGATATCTCGCGACTTCCTGTGAATGAACACTTTCAGCGCGCGCTTCATCGGAAGCGGGTCATCTAGAGCGAACCTACCGATCCCAGAGCTATCGATGCTGCCGCCAACCCAATCAATCCACCATTGCGGGCATGCGGTTGGTGCACGGCGTATGCATAGTCGTGGCAGAGTTGCTCGATGATGGTATGGACTTTTTCGTGGTCGCCGTGGAAGAGACATTCGCGTACTGTCTTCTCGAGGCTGACGGCGGTGTCAGCGAACACGCCTTTCCCAGACAGGGCTCGAAGCTTACTCAAGTGCACCAAGCTTGCGGCGGTCGTATAGTTTGTCGTTCAGACTCCGTTGAATGGTGGGATCCATGGGTGGAGGCTCGGACGCACGCGTGTGTGTACAGAGACGAGATACAGAGTATAAGGATCGAGAAGTTTTGGAGCTTTCTTTTTGGCTCTGAGTGGAGGAGATGAGGTTGGGCTACCGCTTGGTTAAATCAAGGTGCAGCTACGGCGAGCGTGGCGGGGGGTGGGGGTTCATCAATGTGATCAACGAATGACAATGGCGAGGGACCGCTGCTGCGGGGAAGGAAGTGCAGCCGAGAGAAAGTTGGTTCGCTTTTTCTTGCAGGATGAGTTGTTCGCTCGCTCGTTGTTGTCCGGCGCTGGACGTTCACGTTGGGTTGGTATGCAGCAAGATTGGCGAGATGTGAGATGTCAGGAGACAGAGATAGGTAGCACAGGGCAAAGAGAAGTAGCTACGTCAATGGGACAGCCTAGAGCTCCAGGAGGGTCTTGGCTAGCGGTTCTGTTGCTCCGCCTGCCACCCCGCATCTGCTTCCGCAACCCTGCGTTGCGTGTTTGCGCTTCAATGAGTTCGCTGACAACAATGGATTATGTAAGCCGAAGTTAATGGTGCGACCCGATACGACAGCAGTCTGATGCCATTGCATTGCTTCAAATTTGAACCTACCACCACCACCTCTGCTGAATCTTGCGGCGGATCTCAGCAGTGACTTGCATACCTGGGCGACTGTACTTCTTCGTGCTCCGCAACAGCTTCAAGGCTTTTGCCTCCAAAAATATCCTTTGTTCTTCAGTCTCGATGGCGTTGCGTCGATCTTCGCGCTCAGGGATACATAGTTGCTGCTCTGGTTCGGTTCCTTGTCCGAGAAGGAAATGACCGCCGGATCGACACTGAGAGACGATGGATATACATATCTTTCTCTAAGGGAGAGGACAGACGGAGTTGTTGCGCTGGCTGGGTCGAGTCCCGTCGGCATACGATGGAGGGCATTACCAATCAAGCAACAATACAGTATTCCATGTAACATAGTATTTGTGCATCATCAGGCGTGAATTCGCATAGAGTTTGACTCTTGTGTCCGGGTAAATTCCTATCAGAAATGATACTGTAGGAGTGCGTCATTGTAAGCCGATGCGTATGGACCGTCAAATGGTTGACTGGCATCTGACAAGCATTGAAGAGGGATCCTTAGCACGGCCTCTGGAATACAGTATCGAAACACCCGTTTTGTATGTTACAAAAACTGAGTACACTAACAATGCGGGACCCATATGGCATTAATCGAACACTAGATACCATTTCGAGTGCCCCTTGGATTCCTGTCAACACTTGAGTAATACATCTCGGATGCCAAACCGATCAGAACACTGAATACCATAACAAGAGTGGGGTGAAACTGCTACCGTATTCATACTGTACTGGGCTGGGTCGAGTAGGAGCATGGTATTAAGCTTCCACCGTCTACTTACAAACTACCGCACAAAATTTGAAACCCTGGGTAAGCATTTTTTTGCACTGCGCGATTGGTGCCTGTGGATAGGAGGACTCGTCCGCTTAGCCATAAACAGGAAGGGCCACGTCGCCGCTGCAGACAGAAATTTATAGTGGTATAAAGATCGTGATTTCTTATATAAAACCCGTGTTCCTAGAAAACATAGAGACAAAGCGAATAAAAGAAGAATAGAAAAATGAAATAAAAAAAGAAGGGACAAAAATAGAAGGGAGAAAGAAAAAAGAAGGCGGAATAGAAAAAACTCCCATTTTTTTATGCTAGTATTAGAATTGGATACGGTATCCAGCCCGCATCGGGACCCTGAGTTCAAAGCACGACCGCACCAGGATCGCTGCAGAATCTGATAGAATGTAAATATCAATTTTGATACGTGTTGACCAGCTAGTACGTATGACTCGTAATACTGTATTCTTTTGCAGATAGTAGTAAGATTGCTGCTGGACTGAAAATCCCTGCTTCTGTACTTGTATGTAAGAGCACATAGAGTGTCTTCATCCCTAGGGTTATCGCGATTACTAATCCCTTCTCTTGGCCCAGCGCGGCCGTTCTTGGTGTCCCGTGTAACCTTGCCGCAGCCCTTCGCTTCCCCAACCCGTGTCTCATGCCCGCTCCATACAGTAGTTTGCTTTTGTGGACATTTGAAGACATGCTCTCCTCTCACATGAGTTTAGCGGCAGTCGTGTGCGGATTCTTACTTAATGCCAGGGGGAAAAGCCAACCTGTCCCGGTTTCCCTACAAGGCCGCATCTCGAGACCCTCTTCTTCTCACTCAGCGTTGCATCTCCGCTCCCCCCGCTGCAGCAACGAAACACGAGGCACCTTCGCGAGCTGCTGCGACTTCGATTTCCGTTCGAGATGCCGAGCGCGTAAAGACACAGTCGCACCATCCGCCAACTGACACCCACGTTCTTTTACCCCACGTTCTCTTGGCTACCTTCATCTCCTCATTCTTCTTTGTCCTTGAATTCTTCTTCTCATTATCATTCTCTTCTTCTCAACGGCTCCTTTCGGCGCTCATTCACATTCTCTCCTTCAAGAGCTTACCTTCCTCTTCCTCCCCTTTTGTCCAAACAAACCTGACATTCCGAGCCCACCCATACAACTTACGCACTCTATCCGTTCGTCCTCACCGGCTGCATACAGAGTGCCTCCACGTGTTTCGGCTTTCGGCGACTGGCAGCTTAGGATCGATTAATATTGCCTGCGCCCCACGGACCTCACCCGATCGGACCCCTCCATCCGTACGTCACTCCGAAAATCCGATACGATGGCGACAGCAATTACCACGAGAAAACGCGCATATTCTACCACGGCGACCCCATTGAGGTCTTTCTCCTTGGCGTCGCGACCGCTGGCGGATCCGGGAAACGGATGTCTGAACACCGGGATCGGGGGTTCCGAGCACATACAGGTCTTGTTTGCACACTCGGAGTCCAGGATAGTCAACTTCACCTTTAGTGCCTCAGCGCTCAACGGAGATCCGCTACCCTGGAGTAGCCCGTTGGAGAGAACTATTGCCTCCGGTTATTACTCCATCTTGCGTTTGTTTCTCTTTGGGATGATCCGGCTGACGCCCCGGGTAATAGGCCCACTGAGGATCTACAAGACGATACCACACAATATTGCGTTTCTGCAGTCTGGACCCGCACTCAAGCCATTGCTGTCCCGGACCCAATGCTGGAATCTGGACGGGAAGAAGGTTTTTTGTCTTCAGCTACGACCAGGAAACTACTGGCGGATCGAAATATTAGGGTAGTTGCAGCTCGACGCTCCGTTTACTTACTTCGAGACGAAAACCTGACGGGGAGGGGCTTAGACTGGACTTTCAACTCGATATCAAATGCGCCGAATTTCGGGATGCGATGGCGAAGCTCGTGGCTTTCGAAGTCACCGCATGCCCTTTCTCAAGGACTTTGACCTGCATCCCGGTCATGTCGACGCCAGAAGTTCTTCAGCCCGCCAAAGTCTGGAAACGACCGGCGCCAAGGTGGGTCAAGAGTGCGGAAAAGGCCAAATCGTCGGTAGTCGATCCTCGGAATGAGGGTCCTGGTGGGCCCCAGTTCACCCGGAAGCAAGCGGAACGAACCGCAATTCCCGATGAGGTTGGGCCGAAGTTAGATTGTGCGATACCGCTCGGGGAAGGGCCGTCGCAAGATCTTCCGAAGCTGTCGAAGAAAATGAGCTGGAGAGAAACATTCCCCGAGACCTTCCAGCAACGCCGAGCACTGTACGAATCGCCGAGTACGAGCCGCCGCACTAGTTTTGCGGAAGGATTCAGACCCTCGTTGCAGGAGTTGAGGCAGGGCGAAAACTCCCCGCGTCGAGGCTCTCTGGGCGGAGACGTTTTCTTGGGTCGATGGCCTCCTGCGAGCGCCATCGAGGCGAAGAGGGAAGTTCGTCTGGCTGACGCGGCGGAGAAGAACGACGATTGCGAGGAGGAGTATCAGGAGAATGTTAAGTGTACCTCATTCGTGGAAGACTATGGTCTGGAGCCGGAGGAGGACCAGTCCGAACAGCTTAACGCATTCGGCTTACCGGCTACCGAAACATGCGCATCTACAGTATCGCCTCTCCCGATTAAGACGACGCAAATGGTGACCAGCGAGTTTGATTTCGGGGCGCTTCCTGAGTACTCGTCATCCATGGAGTCGGCCCATTGGCAGGACTTTACGCCACCGCAAAGCCCACTGTCCGGTGCTAAGCTCCAGACGCCTATCGGAACACCGCCCTCCCTTGTGGCACCTCCCATCTTGATTCACACGCCCGCACTCGGCGCGTCATCTCGACACCCCACTCGTCCATCGACCCCCGAGAACCCGGTCGCTCCGATCCACTGGTACACACCCGCGCAGCACATGGGCGCCTGTGACCAACAAAAGAACGATGGCCCTGCAATAGCGACCTCGGAGCTAGCCGCCGCCATGTCTTCCGAGACCCTACAGATCCCATACACGCCAACGCTGACCTCCGGTTCCGAATCCGAACCGGATGAGCTCGTCCACACTCCATCACGTTCACGTTCCTTCGCCATGGCAGCGGACACCTACGCCTCGCGACCACTCCGCCGTGCGGCGTCATCCCAGGTCCTCGCACGAACAGCTAACATTGCCGCTTCAGCCGCGAACTTCGTGGTCCTCAAGCCTTCCGCGTTCCTAGTCGCACTAATGTTCTCGATCGCGGCTCGCATCGCCACCCGCGCCGTCGCCGGTGCTGCACACTCACTCGCTGAGCGCGGAGAATTGGGGGTTTGGGACGACGACGGTGAGTACGGACTTGAGCCGCCAGCTAGGAGCGAACGTCGCCGCAGAAGGAGTGAGACGTGCGAGCAGAGTGCGTGGGGACTTCCGGAGTAAGCGTGGTTGTTTCTTTTCACCACCTATTTTGTTCGGTGTTCGTTTATGGGGGGGAAACGTGACTAACGAGTGCAGTCGGACCGTGATCAGGAGCAGGAGTAGACGGTCGAAGTAACATGTATGCGAGTGACATGCTAATACCATCCCCTTATCAACACTGTTGCTATCGATTACATTCTTTTCTGCCAGCTGTCCGTTCTTTTACATGGGTTGCACCTTCGCATCCGTACCCTTTATTTTTGTTCTTACTATACTCCCACTATCTTCTTCCTTTCATGATTTTTTTTTCATGCATAGCTTTACGCGGAGCGAGCGAGGCGTTTTTTTTCTTATTCTTATTCAAGTTTTGTGGCAATCTTGTTTTATTATTCACACTCTGCTTTGCAGGTCGAACTTGGTTTTTATTCTTTATATCTTCGATCAGTCGGTTCACTTCTCATGTAAGGCACATGGTTATCATCAATTTCCTTTGTTTCGGGGTAGGTGGGATCATGGGCGGCGGATGGATGGATTTGGGTGAACAGGTTGGACTGTGATGGGGGAAACGGATGATGTATGCCATTTTTAGAAGGGTTCGAGAGCAGTGAGAATCCATGATGCGGTCCAGTATTTTTACTGGCTTGTCGGGCGACGGGTCTGTGACTTGGCGATGGGCTTACGTCGGGTATTTTTTTTTCGTTTTATCGTTAATCATGCAGATCATGGCGATACACATATTTTCCGTTTCCTGTCCACGCCCTTGCGACTCGTTGTGGCTCCCCTTTTGCCCTCCGCCGCGGCCTGTCCCCGGGAGTGTAAAGCGCCAGAGAAACAACAAAATGGAAAGCGGGACAAAAGAAAGCCGTTTCCCTGTCCCTCTCCCGCGGACACCAAGAAAGAGGACGCGTGGGTAGAAAGAGCGGCTGTTCCTCACCCCCGGTGCATCTCCTCGGCCTCCACTTTCCTCTCCTCTTCCCTTTCCCTCTGTTCCCTCTGTTCCCTCTATTCCCTCTATTCCCTCTGTTCCCGCTCCGACGCCTCTCTTTATGTGTCTTCCCCAGCCGGGACTGGTACTAGCCTCCCCACATCTTAGTGGGGGGGGGGGGGGGGGTCTAGTATCAATGACGATTTTACGTCAGCCAAGAAAAGAACCAATGACACGGCGAGGTGGCGGGGCGCGTGAGAATCCGTGACCGTTTCGCAGTCACTTGCAATACGACTGCATAGGTGTAACGAAAGGAGATACTAGGAGTCCTAGCGACGGGAAATCACCAACTAGAATTCGCAAGTCTGACGATGTGATTCTTCGTGGAGACGTCCTGATCTGCGGGGGGGGGTGGGAGGTGGAGGGCTGGTTAGTGTATGCTAACGGTTAGACGCAGGCTGCGTCACTGTTGGTCTACTATTCACATATCCGGGCCGTGCGTATGTAGTGGCCGAGGAGAGGAGGAATGAGGTTAGGAGAGAGCGGGTATATACGTTTTGTATGTTATCTGTGGGTTAGGCCAAGGTGGACGGCAGGGGAGAGCCACAACGGGCTGTCCGCAGACCGATCGAGGTCGGGGTTAGACAGTGGACGGGAAACCGGTGGGTGTTCATCGCCATGATCTAAATAAGTAAGTAGGTCGCATGCGATCAACGATTGAACAAAAAAAAGAAAGAAAGAAAAAAGCCGTGCGTATGTATGCAGTAAGTATATAGGACAGGGGAACCACAACGAGCCGCAAGGACGGGGACGGGAACTGTGCGTACATCGCTATGATCTAGGAAGTCGCATGCGATTAATGAAAAAGCCAATAAAACAACGAAAAAAAGCGTGCGTAATCGTGGTCACGGAAAACAGAGGGACTATGTACGTTCTTATCTACCTACATAAGCCGGCTCACGGCCGATACGACTGCGTGGTGCGCGCCCAGATCTATTCGCAATATTCCATGTCGTTACTATCGTAAAAAGAAATATCTAGTAGATACAATGTATGCATACATACATACTTCTTGCCTAGCACATACATCTATCTAGTATATCCCAAAACGCCAAAAAAAGGTACGTAGGGAGTATTAAATCCCCCCCCCTCGGGAGTCCCTGACCCTCCATCCAACTTATTTTATTTACACCTTCGCCCGGATCTTCCACCCGCTGAGGGACCACCTTGCGGCCAGGAACGCCGTGCTGCCGGCCACAATGGTGGTGCCGGCGAAGATCTGCAGGCCCAGGTATCCACCGTCGTATTTGCTCACGAGGGCGCCGCCGATCGGGTTGCCGGTGAGCGCGGCGACGGAAACGACGGCGAACATCGCGCCGTTGCGGACGCCGATCTCACGGATGTCCGAGATCTGGGCCGTGAGCGCCGGAATCAGCGAGACGAACGCTCCCGTGGTGAAGCCGTACAGCGCCGCGAAGAAGATCGTGGGAACGCTCCCCGTCCCCGGGATCCACAGCGCGAACACGAGGATTCCCGAGGCGTACGTGATCAGGACCATCATGTTGAACCGCCCCACCTTGTCCCCGATATACCCCGGGATTATGCGGCCGAAGATTGAGGAGGCGTTCAGGATCGCCACGAGGTAGCTGGACATGTCGGCAGACATTCCGTTGCGCTGCGCGTACACGGGGAGGTAGTTGAACGGGAGGAACATTCTATTTTAGAACGAAGGTTGGTTAGTGGGGGTGGTGGGAAGGGGGGGGTTTGCGAGAAGGGGAGAGAAGGCAATAGGGAACGGGAAACGTACCCGAAGAAGAAGAGGAAGCCGCCCACGACGATGGATGAGTACGGCAGCTCCTTGAACGGGCTGATGAATTCCGAGAGCACCCACGGCGTCATCCCCTTGGGCGGCAGGCGGGAGCGAACGGTAAGGTTTGCGAACACCATCAGGAACAAGATCAGGAAAGCTGTGATCCTCATGGACCAGCCGAAGCCGACGGTGACGATGAGGCGCCGGATCATGATGGGGAAGATCACTCCTCCCAGTGACGACCCCGACGCTGTGATACCGAGCGCAAACGCGCGTCGCTTGTAGAACCACGTCGACACGGAGCTCATGGCCCCGTAGAAGATCAGACTGGCCCCGATGGCGGAGCAGATCCCCTGCGAGAGCGCGAGCTGGTAGAATTCGGTCGAGATGGACGCCATCATGATGCCGAATACGTGCAGGAATGTGCCGAGAAAGACAATGTAGCGTGGTCCGTAGGCATCGTAGAATTTTCCGACCACGGCGCCACCGCTAAACATGCCTAACGAGCGATACTTATCAGCGATATGTGTGTGGAGTGAGCAGAGAGAGAGTGTGTCCCGGGGGGGGACTCACAGAAAGTCTCCAAACTGCCGACCCAAGAGACCGTGGACGGCGAGTACTCCTTGAGCTGGTTCTGCTGGTAGTAGTCTTGAAAGATTCCGATTACGTTGATCCAGCCTTTCCCATCCGTCAGTCTACTTCTCTCGAAGAGGGAAAAATATGTGGCATGCGGGTACATACCGAAAGAGCAGAACAAGCAGCAGAACGCCCCAAATGTACAAGCCCACGCTTGAAAGCCGCCATCCGGGAAAGCCGCTGGGCTGCGGATCGACATAAGTGTCTCCTTCTTTTCCAACTCCCCCAACGTATTCGCACCAGCCGCCTCCTCCTCCTTCTGCTCGGCATTCGCGTCCGCCACGACGGTGGACACCGTCGATGATGATGGCGCTCCGGCTTCCATCCGCTTGATGCCTTTGCCGGTCTGCGTCACGGAATTGGTGCTGGACGGCGTCCGGGTGCCGGAGGGCTGATTCTGTGCTGGCTGTATCATGGCTAGTCTGGATTAGGGATTGAACTGTGGAACTGGCAACGGAAAGGCATTTGACTCCCCGGGGGCGGCGAGCGGTCAAGATATAAAGATGGGCCCCGGTGGAGCAGGCAGCAGGGAACCATCTCGATTGAATTGCTGGGTCATCCAGCCGTATCCGGACCACCCTCCCAGGCCCCACTTGCCGTCGGATAGTGGCGCCGTATATAACGAGCTCTTCAGGGCCGGCAAAGTCCGACGAGCTTTAAAGTGGCTCTAGGGACTTCCGGCAGCGTGGGCGGCTGCAGGGATCTGCGTGCGTGCCGAACATCCGAAAAGCGAGGAACCGCACCCGCATAATGTCGTTCCAGATATCAGATCATCAGATCAAATCATTTATCCAGGATCCGGAGTTGACTCAAGGCGGGTCGAGTACATACATACGCAGACGGCCGAACAGTCGATCCGATTGCATTATTCCGCGAGCCGAAGCTGCTGTGTGAGTGCAAGCTGACGCAATGGAAGGCCTAGGCGTCCCTATTTTATGCTGGTGAATTGGCGAATTCCGTTGTCCTTCGGCCCCAAGATTAATCATCAAGCGCTGAATGGCACTATTGTGAGACCTCTTTAGTTCCGGGCCCGGCCGAGGAAGACGTCCAGAGCGGCGTCGGAGTGGGAGCTCCGGGAGCGGCAGGAAAGGGAAAAGGAGAGGTGGGGGCTGGGCCTGCAGCTTCTGCGCCCTCTCCTTCATGGCCTCTGCGGAAGAGGAGCACAGAGCCGCCTTTCTTTTGTCTTTCCCCTTGTTTTCCCTTTCCTGCTTCCCTAGTATCTCCTTGGCGCGCTCTACAACTTCTTGGGACAGGCCAAGGGGAACCGCAAGACAGTGGACAAACGGAAAAGTGTGTATCGCCATGATCCGGATGGTCGCATGCGATTGATGAATTAATTAAATAAATAAATAAAAACTTTGTGCGACTTCGGCTGCCTAGATTAGCCTCCCTGGAATGTTGGTAAGCCCGAACTCCGAGACTCCGAGTCTAAAGAACGGAGTTAGCTAGATATCGACCGATGAGAGACGGAGTTCTCGAAGTACATGGTGCAGTGCTGTATGTACCCCCGAAGCGAAAGGTCGATCGTGTCGAGCTTTTGCCAGAAGTCTCCACTTGTGAGTCACCGCGAGTGGAGCGTCTCTGAAAGTTCAGGTGTGAATATGGTGCTTATCCCACGCACGGCACGGCCTGGATAGTCGTTAGATCTGAGACTACACGTGTCCGGGGTTCGTGGTGAGCATTCTGCGGTGTTTGCGATGTTTAGTCAGTCGAATTGGACACGGGCCGCCCGAGTCGACGAATCACCCTCTCCAAGTACATACATTGTATGCCCTGGGTGGCAACGGTGCTGACGGCTAGCCGGATATGTAACATCCTTGGTGCGCAGGTACATACATATGTAGTCTTCAGAAGCAGAGGAAGCGCGTATCCGTGCCGAGTTCCGCTCTACGTTCGGTTCGAACGGCCGTTACTTTGTGCCGTTGGTCATGCATAATTGCCTTCCTGATGTTGTGGGGCCAGATGCCGCGGATGGCTATGTAATTGAGGGCTGGTGGCGTCGACGGGCTATTTGATTAGTCAGGAGGACCGAGCAGGGGTGGGGAGTTTGCTTCGGCGGGGAGAGAGCTCTTCCATACTTAGACACCACCACCACCTATCATCACCGACGCGGAGTTGCCCCAAGAGGAGGAAGCCGAGGCTAAGGCCGAGGCGGAGAAAGAGCGGCCTGGACTCACCATGTTCACGGACGGGTCGCGGCTGGACAATGGTGCTGCTGGGTACGCGGTGGTGTGGAAGAGGGGCCTGACCTGGGTGGGTATCAAAACGCACATGGGCTACAGCCAAGAGGCCTATGACGCAGGATGCGCCGCCCTCGCAAGGGCACTGGAATCGGCCTCGAGAAGACAGACTACACCAGAGCGAGTCACAATCTTTACCGACGCCCAAGCTGCCATCAGAAGGATCCTCGGAGGAACCTGGCCCCGACCAGCAGTACGCTCTCCAGGCAAGGAAGCACATCGCTGCACTGCGGCGTGCTAGGCCAGGTATCATCGTCGAGATCAGATGGTGTCCGGCGCACAAAGGGGTGGAGGGTAACGAGAAGGCGGACGAGTGGGCGAAAGTTGCAGCAGAAGAGCCAGACACCCATGGGGTGGAATGGCTGAACTACTCGGACCGAACGGAGGTACGCCCCATGCCACTCCCGCGATCCCTAGCAAACCTCAAGCGGGAGATTGCGGAGAAAAAGTGGGTGGAAGCGCGGTGAAGGCCTGGAGGCCGGACCTCCAAGAAGAAATACAAAATGCCGGACAGCCACAAGCCGGATGACACGGTCGCTGAGAGTACCGAGAGGCTCGCCTCAAGGTGCTACCAGCTGAAGACAGGGCACGCCCGCACCGGACAGTACCTGCACTGGGCCAAGGCCCGCCCCACCGCTCAGCGCTGGTGGTGCCAGTGCCCCTCGCAAACAAGAGACCGCCTCTTCAAGGTGTGTCCAAAGTGGAAAGGGGGAGCAGAAGATCCTCTGGGTGGAGGTGAGGAAGGAGACAGGGCGGTGGAAAAACCGGTGGCGGATCCGGGACCTCTTCGCCGACAGGAGGTGCAGTCAGGCGGTGCTGGATTTCCTTACAGCTACGGACGTGGGGAGGATAGTGCCGGCAGCGGTAGAAGAGGACGGCGCAGGGAGTGAGGCATCGGAGTGGGAGAGGAGGGAGAGGAGGGAGCGGGAAGAGGAAGGAAGCGGAGGCGGAGGCGCTGGAGGCCGCGGACGAGCTGGGGCCGGGGGGGATACACCACTGTTCCTACGCACCCCCTCGTTCATGGCGTCGGCGGAAGAGGAGTAGGGGGACGGGTGCGCTTTTCCTTTGTCATTCCCTTTGTGATTTCCTTGGTGCGCATAAATTTTCTCTTGGGACATGTCTGGGCGGAGGGCAAAAGGGGAGCTTGAAACGAGCCGCCTTGCGCGGACTGCGGACAGGAAACACTGGACAAAATGCGCGCCGCCATGATCTATATAGGTCGCATGCGAGTATGAATAAACAAACAAAAAAAAACCACCTATCATCATCACCGCTATCTATACGTACCGACATCAACTCACATCCCCCCTCTCCTCCTTAGGTGCCAATAGAATATCGATTTTGGTTTCCTCCCCTTTCGGTCCCAATACGGGAAACCTTCCCACAATGTACAGTTGGGGAAGAGTTGTATATCTCCCTCTTTCCGGCAGTGATATCGGCGTACCATCATCCTCCCGACACTGAAGGAACCGGACGGGTTGGTTTTTACTACGTTTGCAGCTGGAACCACTCTAATCGACCACTGGATGGTGGGGCTGGATCGGAGAGGAGGGAATGTAGAATTCGCCAGAAATATGGCGCCGGTAATGCACGTCAGCGATCCGAGCCGTGACATCCTCTCATCAAGCGGACAAGAGCTCGTAGACGCGCATACGCAGGCGGCATGACAAGCACGGAATTGTACGAGAGGAGCGTTTTTTTTGTTCATTAATCGCACGCGATCTATCTAGATTATAGCGATAACAAACAGTCCACTGTCCGCCCGACCTCAACCAGTCCGCAGGCGGCTCGTTGTAGCTCCTCTTTTTGCCTCAGGTCTGTCCCGAGGAGAGTAGAGCGCACCAAGAAAATCACAAAGGAAAGACTGAGGAAAGAACGAAAGAAAACCGCCCTGACTCCTACTCCTCCCCCGCCGAGGCCATGGAGGAGGGCGTGGGAAGAAACGTGGCTGTTCCTCGTCCTTGGCACCAACCTCCTCGGTCTCGTCCCTTACCTGCCTCTCCGGAGTTCGTACTCCGACGCCTCAGTTTGTGCGTCCTCCTCAGCCGGAGATGGGACCCGCCTCCCCACCACCGTGACGGAGAGGAAGTCCGGAACCGCTTGGCTGCACCCCGCATCGGCGAGGTCCTGGATCTTGAACCGGTCATTACCTCTCCCAGTCTCCCTCCGCACCTTCGCCCACTGAATCTTCTACCGGGTCTTCCGGTGGGGGCAGTTCTTGAAGAAGTGCTCCATTGTCTGGGCACTGTAAAGGTACCGCTTCGGGTACTGGCCGGTGAGGCAGTGGCCTGCCTTCAGCTGGTAAACCCTTGAGGCGAGTCTCTTGGATCGTCTCATCCGGCCGCTGCTTGGTCGGCAGCTTGTATTTCTTGCCGATGACGCGGCATACGAAAAGAACATGCTGAGGATGATGACGATGATGACGGTTCGTTGATCGCATGCGACCCTATCGGGTCATGGCATATTATGCACAGTCCGCTCCGTTCACTGCCCGCCCCGACCTCGAACAGCCCGAAGGTGGCCCGCGGTAACTCCCCCTGCCCCCGCCTGGCCTCTGCCCACTTCGCACGCAAAAGGAAGGCCGAAGCTGAGTGACTAGAACAGCAAGGGAAGAGGAAGAAAGAAGGAAAGAAGGGAAGGAAGGAAGAGAGAAAAAAGTACCCCCCCAATCCTCTCCCTCTCCCGGCTCGCCCCCCTCCTCCCTCCACTCCTCTCCTCCTCGCCCTCGCGCTGCTCCTCCTGGTTCTGGGTCTCATCTCCTCCCTCAACCGGCGTCTGGCTCTGTTCGAGTATCTAGCCACTATTCTGTTTGGGCGCTGATTCTTGCTACGAAAAGAACATGGTGATGATGATTCATTGAACGCATGCGACCCTGTCGGATCATGGCGATACTATACACAGTCCTTTCCCGTTCGCCGTCCGCCGCGATCTCGCACAGTCCGCCGGCGGCCCGCGGCAACCCCCCCTGCCCCCGCCTGGCCTGTTCCCACCTGCAGACAAGAAATAAGGAGACTGTAGAGATCGCGCCGAGAAGGAAAGAAATGTTGAAATGACTGGAACCGAAAAATCGAACCAAGGAAACGATTGTCCCCCACTCCTCTCCGCTCTCTATGTCTCCTTCACCCTCCCCCCGCGCCAGTTCCGCTACCTCATGCACTTATCCCTCGGCCCTGGTGGCGCACCCCCGCGGCCCCACCATGGGCCCCACCTCTGTGGTGCACGGGAAGTCCAGTATCGATCGGGTGTTTTCGGCAATCTGTACATCCTCCCGTTGTCTCTCTTTACGAGAAGAACATCGGCGCGCCAGAAGAACATGTCATATTCCTAGTTCTCCGAGTGCTGACTCATGATAGAACGTAGGATAAGGCGTTTGGGGTCCCTAGAATTTCAAGCATCCGTTAGGTGCAACCGTCGAGTTCCAGTGGCACCAGCGCGTTCGCCACGTTGTTTGAGGCTCATCGCGGTTCTGGAAACTGCCACCATCGCCGTTACACTAATGGCGCTGTGACGGCCGACTTGATACATACATAGTCGTTCTTTACTTGCAGGCACAAGCGGCGCTAAAGCCTGGTTCTTCTTTCCCTCATTTTTTCTTCTTGTGGGGCTGTGTTAAGCTGACTCCTGGCTGCAGGGTTTGCACGACTCTCCAATTGCTTGCTGTCCCAGCTGGCATCGCTAGCTCTACTGAATCGTCCGCGAACATCTGCAAATCACGCAACACATCAGTCGACTCCTCGCGCTGAGCCTTCCCACCACTATTCGTCCCCTACTGGGCTCATAACGTCAATGCCAAGAGGCCGTAATGTTGGCGGTGACTAAGTATGACATCAGGCGCCACGCTAGGGACGCGGCAAGTACCCTGCCCCTGGTGTGCCCCGCTTTTCTTCCCACACGAGACCTCCTTTTGAAGTTCCCCTTTTTCCTCCTCCGCAAAGAAGGCTTGGGCGAGGGTCGGACTCGCGTCGTTTCTTGGGATGCTAGGCGCATTCGCCATGAACGGGATGCCGTCCGCTGATTTGACTTTGCTCCGCCCCATTCTTTTCCAGCCTGAGCTTGCTTGGCCGTTCCGACGGGGGGCCTTTCCGGCTTTTCGGCAGCCCTACACATGTTTTTGGGTACGTACGGTATATGTATCCGCTCCTTCTGGAACCCGTTTCTTGGCGGAAGGGTGCGCTGGCGATTTTGTCGGCTCAAGCTTAACTACATAGATACAAGACAAGACGGAGATTCGCTTACATACATTTGGGAAACAAGCGCTCCATGAGTTCGGTCGGACTCGAGGAATTGCTCACATAGTTGTATGTACAGTGCACACTATACATACCGGGAGTGCACCGGACGACGTCTGGGCTCCAAGTAAGAAGCAGTTGGCTAACCTTTGGGCCTTTCCGCAGGGTGCAGGCGAAATGTCGCCCCCACTCCCTGAGTACAGTGGTAAGTGTTGTTCTGGAGTAGTGTACATACTCCTATTTACGTACGTAAGCCGAGGGGTGCCTGGCGCCATCCTTTGAGAAGCCCTATCTCTGCACACCGACGGCGATTGGACCGCCTGGTCAACGATTCTGGATTTCCTGTTGGCATTGCTTTTTTGAAGTAAAGCGAAGCACATGACAGGGATCTCGAACCACTCAGAACCGAGCAGGCCATCATGGTGGGACACGCGCTGTTCTGTCGTGTGTCCCACTGCCCGATGCGGACAGGCAGAGTGGTCTGCGAAGCGAAAGGAAAAAAACCTGGGCGTTGGGTGCCCCGAGGACTGGCTGGGCGATGCATGACTGGATATGGTACAAAAGACCAGCTATGGGCCGCCGAAGACTGGAAAGTGGAGTCGTCCCTCTGGCTCTTGCTTTCTACTCGAGGAAGCTTTTTGTCTTCCACGCTAAAAACATCCCTCTTTTGTCCCTTCAAAGAGTAACATCTCCAGCCCACTCCACCACCGCGCACTGTCCGATGCCCGGTGGCCAGGTTGGTGGGATCATAGACGAACGACTCCGACTCCGACGCAGATTCGGAAACATACCAATAATAGGAACGGTGGAAGCGGGCAGAGGCATCTGAGCAGGTTGTATCGGCATCCCCAGCACTTATCAGCAGGAGACGCCGCATATCGCTATCGATCACGAGAAAATACAGCTACCATCGCTATCCAGCCCATCCCCACGCGGCTTCGTGGCCAACACCATTTTACTGGCAACGCAGTACTCACATATATTGAGCGGACCCAGCGAACGACATACCGGGACTACCACAACCACCGCAACCGACGATGAAGTTTGCACACACCTTCAACGAAACGCTGGCGAGCGAGAACTTTCCGCCGGAGTGGCAGGCGGCCGCCATCCAGTACCGCCAACTCAAGAAGTGCATCAAGCGCCTGCAGGGCGAACTGGCCGAACTGGGACTCAGCGGTGGCGCCCTCAAGTCTCTTATCTGTGAATGCAAGGACCAAGCCTGTAATGATGGGGAAAATGGTGGGCGGGGACCGACGTTGCAGTATATGTTTGATGGTGTGTTGCCCTCCCCCTTCCCGCCCTAGAGCGGGGAAACGAGTGGGGGGATTCGGAAACTTTTGCGCAGACGCTAATCGCGGCTCACTTGGTAAAGGCAATCTGCAGAGTTTCCAGCCCAAGCTGGTGTTGACGATCCGTGGCCATGGCCGACTGCAGTTGGATCTGGGGTTGACGGAGGAAACGAGGAAGTCCTTGGAACGGCTGTTGCAGCAACGTGGACTGCAGTCGGGGAGGAGGGCGTCCACCGCTTCCGAAGACAGTAGTATTGCCGAATCCGAGGACTCGGATATGTCTGAGATCCTGCCGTCTGCGGTGCGGCCCGAAGATGACACAGATGCACCAGTCAGGACATTCGAGATCCTGCTCGGTAGCGACACCGAGTTCTTTCATATCCTCACGTCCGAGTTAGCAGCCCTCGACATGGTCCAGACCCGCGCCGCAAAGGTCATTCAGAACGAGATCGTCGTTCTCGGGGATTCCGTTTTGGCGGTGGCAACACCAAAGATCCTGGCCATGAAGCGGTCTGATCTGTACCCATGGCGGGAGATCTTCCGGGTGTACATGGAAATGGGCATTTTCATTTCGAACCTCGAGGTCGAGAGACACAAGGAGCGCAACGTGGACGAAGCGCAGGCACGCCTGGACAAATTCTCCCACGAAGTGAATCGGCTGAGACTCAAAAAGCAATTCAAGCGTAGGGAGAGCGAGATACTTTACTCGCGGTTTCTTGCGATAAACCGAGAGGTCTTGAGGGTGTTGCGCTTCCAGGACATCAACAAGCTGGCCATGCGAAAGATCCTCAAGAGTTCGTACTTCTCCAGTCGACGACTACTATTATAGCTGGACTGACCGGATTCTGCAGAATTCGACAAGCGAACGGCACTCGGTGCCCGCGACTCATTCCCGGCGTTCGTGGCCTCGAACCCTTTCCTCGCCTCCCACATGGCCAAAGCCATCTGCTTCACCATGTCCTCCAAGCTCCTCGCGATCCTGCCGCAACTCGACGACTACCTCTGTCCCATCTGCCAGTCCATCTCCGTGAAACCAGTGAGGCTCTCCTGCTCGCACGTCTTCTGTGTCCGCTGCCTCGTCAAGCTCCAGCGTAAGGCGAAGCGGTTCTGTCCCATGTGCCGCAGCGACGTGGTACTAAGTGCGGACTCTACGAATCTGGACTATGGACTGTTGAACTTCCTGCGGCTGTATTTCCCCAAGGAGGCGAAGGAGAAACAGAAGGAGAACGAGGATGAGGTTGTCCAGGAGCAGTGGAGGAACGTACGGATGCGCGCGGCGACCACGGGGCCAGTCGATGGTGAACTGGGGTGTGTGGTCATGTGATTTTTTATGATCCATCTGTGCTTGCTTTTCGGGGGTTTTGGGATGATGTCATGTATAAAATGGGCAGTAGTTATTTTTTCGGGTTTCAGTCACTTTATTTATGGCGTTGCTCGGTGGCAGTGGAAATATGTGTATCCATGGCGGGCGGATTGAAAAAAAAGTAGTATGAGGCAATCTAACGGCCGTCGCACACGACGAACGTGAAGCTTTTTTGGCATGTTTGCTCATTATGCGCGCGACCCCACTGAATACTTTACCAAAAAGCAGAGGTCTTTTGCTACTGGAGCACTGACGATATTCCTGAAGGATGGCAGCAATCGTGTCTTCAGTGTACTCAGATATTGTATGCAATAAATAATTGGTGCGGCGGTGCGGTATTGGGGCTGTGGAAACACTGCCAATCTTGCGTTAATCGGCGCCGGCAAGAAACGCCGCCGAGCTGAATCAAGTGGTAGTGCAACCATGGGTTCCGCTGAGGTGTGGTATTTTCCTGGCATCTCGGCTTGTTCTTCGCGAACTTGGAATACCAGTCCCCAATCGCTGAAATCTACATACCCGGTGCCCGAAACGGGCTCGATGCACCCAAACCTCAAACCCCACATCTGTCACGGCCTGCTGCCGGCGCCGCTGCTACTGTCGCCATCACTGCCGCTGCGACCACCGCTACGGAACGACTAAGACCTAGAAGGTTCTGGCTGTGCAGCAAGCGAAAGGTTCTGGGCTCTGGTTGCCCGGTGAGGGCAGGTTCTGGGTTCTGATTGCACAGCAAGGGAGATTCTGCTTGCGTGGTGAGGAAAGGTTCTAGTTGCTCGGCGCGAAGAAGCTCAGCATCATGAGAAAGGTTCCAGATGTTTTGTCCGACGCACGGTGTGCATCGTATCGTGAGGACGGTTTGGGATACTCGGCGGGCCACGGTGTGGAAGGTGTACTGTTGAGTGTTCGCAACGCCTCGGCGCAAAGCCCCGTCTCTTATCTCTCCATGTCCACGTCTTCATCCAATCACTCGTCTAGATGTTTGCCTCGCCCGCTCGCCCGCTATATTCATCTTCCAGTGGAACGTGAGGTCCCAGAGTCGGATGATCAATGGGCAAAACCTCTTCCGATCGCCCAAGGGCGGCCTGTGTTGAAAGAACTTGTGCCGTCAGGTCTTCGTTTTTGAAGGGTCGTGTCTCTCTGCACTTGTTCTTCTTCACTTCTTCGCACAACAACTTCTCTAGCATCTGCAGTTATTACTCCTGGGCTCTGCCCATGTAGACTATCATGCCATCTCTTACCCGCTCGTGCCCGCCTGCCTTAATCTTCTGCGTTACACGCTTGCAGCTCTGCTAATGCTCACGCTCGGCTAAGCCTCCTGGCCGCCCGCTCAGCTACCTTGCCCGCTCTACTACTAAGTTGCCCCCCCAGCTCACCCAAAAAATCCTATCTAGTTACTTGGTGTTTAGGTATGTACAGGTCGCGCAACAGCATCACTGGTGAGTATGCAGATTGAAGCAGCACGGACGAGCAGTGGAGAAGCGGGGAGGCAGTAAGAGAGGCAGGAGGAGGGAAACGGGGGAAAAACAGGGCGTACAACCGATTAAGCAACCAGATTACTGCGCAATCCCGTTTGAAAGGAATTTTTAGATTATGTGTATCTCTCTATTACTACATATTGCTCTGATACCTGAGGACTGCTACCGTATTATCTCACTTATAAGGTACACCCTATAAACGCCAGCACTATAGGTCGTGGCGCGCTGGGCGCGCGCTAGACCGCTTAGGGTTAGCGCACCGAGTTTTTTTGCAACGTCAGGTGATCAGC
>Ga0307508_10000848_pt1 | contig 35485 bp, 41 predicted proteins | sample 9_EM_MG_FD_203089 | JGI IMG/M metagenome (GOLD analysis project Ga0307508, IMG submission 203089) | Populus trichocarpa ectomycorrhiza microbial communities from riparian zone in the Pacific Northwest, United States - 9_EM | ecosystem: Host-associated > Plants > Roots > Unclassified | place...
AGTCAGCATTTGGCGCTTGTCGTTGTCTCTCTCTCTCTCTCGTTCGTGCTTTGAATAGATAATCCCGGATGCAGGCCGGCTGCCACTGCCGCTTGCGTCGACGGGGGTCTCTCCCCCCCCCCCCCCGCGCTCGCTCGCTCGGTCGGCTATCGAATCGGCCTGGGCCGTTTGCTGCCGGTTGGCGGTGGGGTTCCGATTAATGAATATCCATGTAAATGAAAAAGAAAAGAAAAAAGAGCCGGCGGTGGGGTTGTTGTTGTTGTTGTTGTTGTTGTTGTTGTTGTTTGTTAGTTGGCATGGTCGGATGATGGATGGCTGGATGGATGGATGGGCGGTGGACGGCGATGGCTGCCTTGCAACGTCGAGGGAGGCCAGCCAGTCAAGCTAAGTACTTACGTACAACATGCCTTTCGGCGGCCAAACAAATGTCCGCAATCACGCACACGTAGGTATCCAATAACAGCTCAACTTGGGGGCGGGAAAGAAAGAGAAGGAAAAAAGCAAAGAAAGAAACAGACTTGTGGGGGTATGTATCTATCTATCTAGATACTCTATCTAGCCACATCCAATACATGCAACTCTAACTCTAAAGTGCATCCATCTCATCGCCGTCGCTGTCGCTGTTGCATCCCACATAACATATATCTTTCCTTTTTTCCGCATCTTCGTCGACCTGCCTATATTGACGGTCCCCAAGCTGTCGTCGTATCCGTGGCGGTGGCGTCTTCGTGTAGATAGTAACGGGTTCACGGCGCATCACTCGCTGGCTTAGTCATGATCGTCGCGACTGGTGGTGGACTGTAACAACGACGTTACTAGCGCCGAACCACGGAACGATTATCTAAAGCAACACGGCGACTTATGTATATGTTATGTATACATACGACGCGGCACATGTGAAACCGGACCACCGACGCGAGGGAGCGGATGCCTCACTCTCTGCTTTTCTTTTCTTTTCCCAGCGCGTCGCCGTCCATTAGCCTCTGCTTCTATCGATACGAACGTATCGAGTTCGTTGCGTTCCCATTTGTCGGCCCTCCCCCCCACGCTGCTGCTCCGAGCGCCCTGGTAGCTGGATACCCTCCGCTGCCTTTCGTCGCGCGTTTCCGCGGCGGAACGGATCACGCTGTGCCTTCCAGGCCCTCTGTCGGCGCTCCCCCCCCCGCGGGATGGCTGGCCCCGGTTGGGTTGGTCTCGAGACACCTTTCCCCCAGTGCCGGCCCGAGCAGCGAGTTGGAATCGAAGCTGGAACCGGGGGGGGGACTCCTGCACTCACGCCGCCGCGCGGCCGGTCCTGTGCGATGACTGCCGCGGAGATGTCGGTCAGACGAGTCCGACTGGTCCGGGACCTTCCTCGTCGAGGCGTAAGAGTGTCCTGGCCTGCGAGCGCCGGTGGGGGGGGGTCCGGTCGAGGACACCGCGTAGTTAGCCGTCCTTCCATCACTACGCTCGGAAAGATAGGTTCCACCTGGGGGGGGGGGCATCACTCGAGAGAAAAAAAAAAGGTGTTCTCGCGTCTACGTCTGGTAGCGGCTCCTTACCTAGCGTCGCGCTGCGGCTTCTTCCGCTGGAGGAATTGTCCCGTGGAGGCGGTGCCCTTTCTTCAACTGGTAGTGTCGGGGCGGGGCGGCTGTCCGCATGGGCGGGTGTTCCGTCCGGTTTCTGGCGCGGCTTGCGGCAGGTGCTCTGCCAGGATGTGCACACATCACGTGTATGTTCCGTCGTCAACATCGAGTGATCCTGCCTGATCCTCACGAACCACGCTCCGCCTGCGGCTGATCGTATCTCCTGTAGAGATGTCGGAACATCGGGGCTTCGGCGGAAACGTGGGTGAATCATCGACGGGGTGTTGGCCGTAGGGTTGCTGTGTCGTGGGCGATCGGGCAGTGGCGTGTCGAGTTCTGCGTGATATGGGATCAAGTTCTGCAGTGAGCGAGACGGGAGCAAGATCGGTGGAAGAGCGCAAGGCGGAAGGACGGCAGCAGACAGCAGGACGGAACAAGTCAACGAGACTGGGTATGCGAGCACGGGCAGCACAAAGTCACCAACGACTGCAACTAGGTAATCAACACCATTAATCTTTGCTATCCACAAAGCCGTATAAAAACACAGTTGATCCATGCCCTCGTCTCCAAACGGTCGTATCATACAATCGATCCACCATAATGTAAGCAGAAAAGAAAAAGAAAAAAAAAGACTAATGTAAACGGACGATAACACGATCTACCCGTTCTGTCAACTCAACAGTGGATCACCTTCGTGACCGTCAACCAAATCTTCTCACACTGGCCACCAATGGACTGGTCGTAGACATTGTAGACTGTGCAGGGCGGCAAGACAAGTCAGCCATCACCTCCGTCATCACGAGGGGGGCCAGCCACAGGCGAGGGATCACACTCACAGTCACCACTCTTGCAACGATAGAAAACCATGCTAGGACCGAGAGCCAGAACACCCAGGTCGGGGCAGATGCTCCAGCCAGCCGTGTAGATGGCACCAGCCTGGGCGGGGGGCCCATCGAACTGGAACTGCCGGTTGGCCACGATCGAGCCGATCCTGCCCTGCTTGTCGGTAAGGATGCCGTTGCGGAGGTGCATCGAGAGCTTGTTGGGATCGTCGCAGACGGTGATGATGGGGTGGGCCGGGGGCACAGCGGAGGTGGCGAGCTGAGGAACAAAGCCGAAGCGGAACCCAAAGGTGGGCTCGCATCCCGCGGGAGTGGCGCCGGGCGGGGAGATCAGATCGTACACACCCTGAGGACTGGCCGCACGACGCTCGAGCCGGTGCAAGTTGTAGCTCTCATTACCGTGGAGATTGTACATGGGCGCGTGCGGGGAGCCGAGGACGGCAGTGACGAGGAATGCGGAGATGAAGGTCAGGCCGAGGAACTGCATCTTTGGCGGAGAGGGTATTCGTGAGAGCGAGAGTAGGGGGATCGGTGAAGGTGCCAAAGGAGGAGTGGGTCGTGAGGATTTCAAAAAGGATGAGAGGATTGTGAGGAGGGATGAGGAGAGGATGGAGGAAGGAAAGGAGGAAGAGGAGCAGAAGGGCCGGCGTTATATGAAGGAGCGGCCAAATTCTGACTAAGGCAGCGCCAGCGAGATCGAATGACAGGCCTAGATCGACAGCAATGTAACTGAGGCCACCGCAAAGTCGAGCTGCCGTCGATGCATTAGGGGGTGCACCATCTGCAGGTTCTCCCCCCTCTAGTGCAGTTCTTCGATCCACGCAGCCTCGGCCGAGCGAGTTTCCGATCGCCAGTCTCGACTCTAACAATCTCTGTGGGCCCAAGTGCACAATACTCAGCACCGCAAACACATGCACAGCCCAATCTCTTGTTTGCTCCCGTGCGGGCGTATGCGTTCAGTGCATCAATCAATCCTCCGCCACGTGACGGGCCTACCTGCCGGTGTAAGCACTGCCACCAAAGCCCGATTCCACCGACACCTCTCGCACCCAGGCGAATCTGTCCGCCATCTGATTATCACACACCATATCTCATAACTCCTATGCAGACATCCGAAGCTCTTCCTCCTTTGATCATCGATATCGAACTTCTGTCGACCGCACCCCCGCCGGTAAGCTTGCACCTACGGGATCGGAGGAGAGACGCAGGAACGGCATGTTAGGTGCGCGCTTCTCCGCCGCACTATTGTCATGTCGACGGCGGCCAAATAAATGGGTTATCTAGAACAAAGACCTCTGCCTATACCAACCATCACTCCCACTACTACTCGACACGGCCCCATTCTGTTCGACGAGATGGGACACTGTACACGAGAGCTTCTCCCCGGTTCGCAGTTTGGGGTTGCGGATGATGGATGGCATGGAGTGGGATGTTTGCTCGCCGGGTGAAGAGGTTCGTATCTATCGGGAGATGTTAATCGTTGTCGAGGCTGCCATCACGTGTGATATCATGTGCTGATGAGAATCTTCAAGTTCGGGTATTTAGGAAACATACGTCCTCGTCTCATTGCTTTTTTTCCCTTTTGTCCTTGCTTCTCAGCATCACAACCGCTCTCTCTCTCCGCTAACACGCCCCTCTGACACAGAAAACCGCCACCGCCGCCGCCCTACACCTCGATCGCCTCGAAGGTCTCCACCACGGTATGCCTATCCCCAACATCCGGGCCGAGCGGTCCGTTCCCGGGCCTGACGACGACGACAGCGTTCATGCCGGCCTCCTTGGCGGCCTCCACCTCCTTGATGTTGTCGCTCAAGAACAGCCAAGCTCCAGGCGGCACACTCTCCGCCCCGGCGATGGCGGCATAGCTCTGGGCGAGCTGTTTCATTCCGGCGTTGGTGGTGTCGTAGTACCCATCGAGGAGGTGGGTGACATCCATCTCGGCGGCGTCGGTGTGCGCGAAGAGCAGTTTCTGGGCGCGCACGGAGCCGGAGGAGTAGATGACGACCTTCTTCGCGTCGCGCTTCCAGCGGGCGATGGCGGGGAGGACGTCGGCGTAGATCGGGGCGCGGATGTCGCCGGCCACGTAGCCGTCGGTCCAGAGGAGCCCCTGGAGCGCCTTGAGGCCGACGTCCTTGCGGTCCTCGGCGGTGGCCTGGCGGACGAAGGCCTCGAGGTCGGCGGGCGACGCGCGCGCCGAAGCGGGAAACAGCGCTAGACACGGCGAGAACGCCGGCGAACTCCAGTTGCGGGCCAGGAAGCGCGGGAGCGCCGCCAGCGCGTACGGGAAGAGCACGTCGCGCACGAAGCTGATCGGGCACACCGTGCCCTCGATGTCCAGCAGCACGGCCTGCACGGCAGGTTGTTGCGTCATGGCGGGCGGAGGTGGGGACGTTGGGGTTGGATTTGTCGGTTGGTTCGGGACCAGGTACGTAGGCAGCTTGGAATTTTCGAACCCCACTTAGCCTGGTTCCGAGGCGTCTAGCTGCTTACTCTAGCACCAGCAACACACACCCCGCCGAGCATCGTGCCGCTCGTCGTTGTACCTGCCCGGACAAGAGTGGAGCGCGGAGCAGAGAAGCTTCTCCGTGGCGGCGAGGACATACTGGACGCAGTGTGCGCCCGGGTGAACCAAGTACGCACCGCCGTCCGGAGCCGGCTGCACGTCTCGCCGCGTCTGCGCCTGCGCCTGCGTCTGCGCTTAGCCACCTGCAAGGCGTGCAGCTACCCGCCTCGCGAAGCCGTCTCTCCCGCAGAGCCAGCCGCCGCATTCCATACTCATGTTTCCCCTAGAGACCGGAGAGCCGCACCTCCGCTCCCGCTGACATCTCCGGAGACGGGGGCGATCCCACCGCCGGTCCGCGGTGGATTCCGGCCGCCCAGCGGGCACTGGTCCACAGTCCATCTAACCATGTAGACAAATAACTTATGTAAGCAGAAGGTGACCGCCCATGTGCGAGCGAGGGTTTGATCGCGATCGGGGGTGGACGGTGGGCGGGGACTGGACCAATGTCTATATTGCGCCAAGGATAACTTCGTATTGAGTGCGGGCTGGCGTAGTACATACATACGTTGCAGGGCAGGCAACGATCAGGCTGCGCCGCACCCCTACATAGTTGTCTGTTTTTTTTTTGTTTAATCATTATTCGCCTGCGACCTCGATGCACTATCTGCTCGCTTGCTGGGAACAAATACCTAGATTGGTCCGAACGGGCTTGGCAACACTGCCAGCAGTCGGTTACAGATCACTCTCTCGCCTCTACTGCATGTCCGTAGGAACAATTGCCCGCTGCATGCATCACCGACCGACGTGCCCACGATCGCCCATCTTGCTTTGCATCCGAGGTTATACTGCCGCCCCTACGCTTTACCTTCCGCATCTAGTACCAATCCCCGCGATCTCGTGTTCCTCATGTGCAACCCCCCCCCGCCCCCCGCCGCCCAGCCGCCGGGTTGGACTTGTGGTACGGGGAACCCTGAAGAATTGGGAGGTGGAAGAAGGGAGAAGGGAGGGCGAAGGAGGAGGATATATAATGGTTCAGACCCTCCCCTCCCGCATTGCAATGTGGTTTTCCATCGTACACAGCGATGCGGTTCGTCACCGTCCTTCCGTTTCTCTTGGCCGCGGCGCTCGCGGCAGCGCCACCGAACGCGATCTCTCCCGATGCCGTCGTGTCCGACATCCAGCAGTCCGCGCTGATGGGGAACCTCGCTCGTCTCGCAAAGATCGCCGCGAACAACGGCGGCAACCGTGCGTTCGGCCTGCCTGGGTACCGTGCCAGCGTGGACTTTGTCCTCGAGCGAGTGAGGGAGTTCGGTAAGACCGTCAGTGTCGAGGAGCAGCCCTTCGAGGCGCTGTTCGCCATCGTCGACGACATTAAGCTGAACGTGGTTGGAGGAGAAGATGTGTATGTTATCGGCCTGACGTACAGTCCTTCCACGCCGCCGGAGGGGATCACGGCGGAGTTGGCGCTCGGTCCGGACGGCGTGGGGGGTTGCTCGGCGGCTGGCTACGAGGGCGGCGATGTCAGGGGCAAAATCGTGTTGGTGCAACGGTTCCGCTGTCCCGACGGCACCACGCTGGGAGGAAGGGTCAAGGCCGGGGTTGCCGCCGGCGCCTCGGCGGTCATCATCTATCACGATCTTCCGACCAAGCCGACTGCGGGGACCCTCACTGCCCCCGATCCCGTCGCCTACCGGTCGGCAGGGTTCATCAGCAAGGCGGACGGCGAAGCTTGGAGGGCACGCATCGAGGCCGGAGAAACGCTACAGGTCTACTTCCGACACCTCCAGACGATAGAGAACCGAACGACGTGGAATGTCATCGCCGAGACGAAAGCCGGCGACCCGTCCAGCGTGATAGTGGTATTTCCTCAGTTCAAAGTATCGATCGATCGGCGACGCTCACTGTGTGCCTGGTAGTTTGGAGCCCACCTGGATTCCGTCCAAGCGGGGCCGGGAATCAACGACGACGGTTCTGGAGTATCTCTGATCATGGAGCTTCTCGCATCGGCCCAGAAGTACAAGCATAACCTCAAGCTGCGGTTCTGTTGGTGGGGGGCCGAGGAGAATGGTGTGTTCACCGCAGTCCCGCAACTGTCGTGGTGGCGAGCTGATGGGGGATTAGGCCTTCTTGGGTCCAAGTACTACGTTGCTGCTCTGCCGCGAAAGGATCTCCAGAAAATCCGAGCGTATCTCAATTTCGACATGGGTGAGTTGAGGCTTCGCTCAGGTCTTCAGGGGCTGATGCTGACACCCTCCAGTGAGCCGTGGTTACTTTGGTGTATTCGACGGAGACGGCAGCACGCACGGACTAGCTGGAGCGGAAGGCAGCGGGACCATCGAGGCTATGCTCGCCGGATATCTCGAGAAGGAGGAGAAAGTCAATGTCACCTCGGCCGTCTTTACCGGCGGCAGCGATTATGCCAGTTTCATGTCGCAGGGTATTCCGGTTGGCGGGCTGCACACCGGAACCGGAGTGGAGCAGGATGACTGCTACCACCAGCAGTGCGATGGGTACGCCAACGCCAACGCCACCATCTTGACCAAGAATGCGAAGGCTGCCGGATACGTGATGGCTCGACTGGCCACCGACGGCAAGAAACTGATACCCCAATGGCGCCCCCTCACCGCGGTGGGTAGGCGGAGTGACATGGGGACCATGTTGATGGACGATCAAGGAATCGCTTGGGGTGTCGAGGAAGGAGGGAGACATGCTGGCTGTGGCCACGGCGATGAGTAGAGAGGTTGGATATCTTCTGGAGATGTGACCTTAGCAATTGTATCAGGATGTGGTAATTCACGAGGTGTTGCAGCATTCAGGCGATTGGCGTTCGAAGATTTATCTTGTCCAGAAAATTGGGTACTGGTGGCAATGGTTGAAATGGTGAGCATGGCGTGTAACGAGGTACAGGCATGCTAACTCCACTTGTTTCCAGTGGTCGGCCCCGGCTAAAAGAAAAAAAAGAAAAAAAAGTAGGAATTAAGGCTGGATGAAAGCTTAGGAAATCCACATTCATAATCATGGCAATTGACCCTCATAGTTACCACGTTATTTTGCGAGTGATAGAGCGTGTGGTCTTCACGGGTGCAGAGATGTTATCTTCACGACACGGAGGTTTGCCGCACACGTTCGGCGCCTTTCTTTTTTTTTTTTCACCAGGGGTATGGACATCGCCCTTCCGTTTGCAGTTCTTGAATCACGGCCTCGAGGTGCATGGGACATTCCATTCACAGATCTGGAATATATCCGGGCGAGACTCTCCTCCTCGGGAACTTTCCGGCAGTCGCGTAGGGTCGCTAACCTCTCGGCGTATCACTGAACTCGCGGCTCCTAAACTTGTATCGCGCCCACCAGAGTCACCCTACCCAACCTGTTCTCTACTACCCCTGGTCGCGGGGGCTGGCTGGCAGTGTTTGTGGTAGGTGCAGTCGGTAAGGTAGGAAGTGGTTGAGGCGAGTGCAGAGGGGAAGAAAGGTGGAGCGCCGTGACAGTTATTTTGCTGTTGCATGATCCGTGTGGCAACGATAACATGTTCCATCACTCGCAAAAAAAAGGTGGCGTTTTGAGAAGACCCCATCAAATCCTCGCCACGATCTGATAAGAAGCATCATCACCATCTAAAAAAGGCGGGTCAATCGACGTTGCAACGGCTACCCCAGCCTAGTCTGGCTTTGCAGGGCGGATGGGGCTGTCGCCTGCCAACTGCAGGAAGGTCATGACGGCCTGCATTCAGTCAGTCGCCATGTTTGGTTCGGAGCTGTGGTGGAAGGGAGACGACATCTACCATTGGCCAGGCGAGCGAGTTACAGCTAACTACTAGTCAACCAGGAGGCGCGAGCGATGACAGGCTGCTTCCGGACGACCAACTTTGGTGCCCAGTCGATGGAATCAGGACTCAGGGCAGCGGTAGCACAGCTGGAGAACCCTCGACGCAGAGCTGCTACAGAGGAGGAGGCCGAGGCGAAGGCTGAGGTGGAGAAGGATCGACCGGGACTTGCCATGTTCACCGACGGGTCACGACTCGACAGCGGTGCGGCACGAAGGCACACAACGCCGGAAAGAGTCACGATTTTTACGGATGCCAAGCAGCCATAAGACGAATGCGGCCCTGGCCAGCAGTACGCTCCAAGCAAGCAAACACATCGCCACACTGAGGAGGGCGAAGCCAGGCATCACCGCCGAGATCCGGTGGTGCCCAGCCCACAAGGGAGTCGCCGGCAACGAAAAGGCCGACGAATGGGCAGAGTTTGCGGCAGAGGAGCCAGACGCCCGCGGGGTGGAATGGCTGAGCTACCTGGACCGGGGCGAGGCGCGCGCAACGCCTCTCCCAAGATCTCCTGCACACCTCAAGCCGGAGATCACGGAGAAGAAGCGAGTGGAGGCACGGCAATGGGCTGGTGGCCGGACCTCCAAGAAGAAGGATACGGTGCCGAAGAGCCGAAGGCCTGACGGAGCCGTTGTGGGTAGTGCCAAGAGGCTTGCCTCAAGGTGCTACCGAGCGAAGACAGGGCACTGCCTCGCCGGACAGTACCCACATTGGACGAAGAATCGGCCCACCCCCCCAGTGCTGGTGGCGCCGGTATCAGACTCAGACCAGGGACAGCCTCTTCAAGAGCGGAAGCTGCGGCAGGAGATCCTATGGGCGGAAGTGTTCAGGTAGACAGGGAGATGGAAGAGTCGGTGGAAGGTCCGGGACCTCGTTGCCGATGGGAGGTGCAACCGAACGGTTCTAGACTTCCTCTCCACTACGGAGGCGGGAAGACGGGTTCCGGTCGAGGACGACGCGGAAAGAGAGGGTTCGGAGTGGGAGCTACGGGAGCGCCAGGAGCGGGAAGAGGATAGGGAGGCGGAGGCGGCGGAGCTGGGTCCTGGGGAGGAGGAGCTACCGCTGTTCTACCTATGCCCTCCTTCATGGCATCCGCAGACGAGACTAGGAGGCGGGCCGCGCGTTCTTTTGTTTCTTTCTTTTGTCTCTCACTCTCGCTCGGACTTTTCGTTTCCTTTGTGATTTCCTTCATCTTCTCGGGACAGGCCTGGGCGGACGGCAAAGGGGAGCTTGCAACGTGCCGCCACCGCGCGCGGACGGCGGACGGGGAAAAACAGACAAAATTTACGCCGCCATAGTCTAGATAGGCTGTATGCGAGTGTGATTAAACCAAAAAAAAAACCCCCCCTAGTCGGGCTTTCCTGCGTCCGAGGGGATTGGAATCTAACTACGGCCTTGGCATTCAACTGTGAGTCAACCACACTTGAACTCGACGCTCCATCTCCTCCACACGAGTACTCTACAATAGTCTCCAGATCGGGTGGGTTCACCACAATTTCTACCACACATCAACCTTAATATCCCCTTCAAAGCAGCTCCCCTTTCTGAAACCACCAACACCATGCCGCTGTCATCGAAGGTATCCGACGCTTCCGTCGTGCGCATGGTTTACGACGGCAACCTGTTCGCGGCTCCGCAGATGTCCATCCTGATCCGTAGGTCTTCCCATCCGACTCCGTCCACTGCTGGCGAAGCTCGCGGGTTCCACTGACGTCCGTCGCCCAGATGCCTGCAACACGCTGGGATCGTGGCGTTCGGGAGTGGCGGCGGCGTTCAAGGCGCAGTACCCGGGCGCGCACGGCGTGTACGTGTCCCACTGCAGGGCGCACTCGGGCGCGGCTCTGATCGGCCGCACGCTTTTGGTCCCGCCGCAGCCAGCCGACATCGGCGGAGGCCGGCGGCACTGGGTCGCGTGTCTGTTCACCAGCCTCGGCTACGGCAAGGCTGTCGACCCGCCCGAGAAGGTGCTGGCGAATACCACCAGCGCCCTCGTGGATCTGCGGGGGCAGGTGCGCGCGCTCGAGACCACCGCCGCCGCTGGAGAGGCGTCGTCGGTGCTGCCGCTGCCGGGAGAGTGGCATTCCGCCATGATCAATAGCGTCCGCTTCAAAGTCCCGTGGGAGGAGACGGTCGCCGTCATCGAGCGCGTCCTGGAAGGCTCCGGCAAGGAGATGGTCGTCTACGAATACAACAGGGAGACAGGCAGAAGGGCGGCAGGTGGAAACGGTCGAATCCGCGACAGCGGCTGGAGTAGGAGTGAAAAAAGACGCCAGTCAAAGCAGAGGAAAGATGGAGCGTCGCGTCGGGCTGGTGAGAAGCTGACCTGAAGTTGAATCCCCGTAAAGGAAGCAATGAAGGCTGTTTGGATTGCACGCTGCTATCCATCACCCGGTCCACTTCTATTTTACTTTGTCGTTTTTTTTTTGCTTCGACAATCAGGTGTATGTGTTGCCTGGTCTCAAATGGAGTAGAGTCACCGGGTATCACTCGCATTCGTATTGCTATTGCTGTGTTGTGCCAAACTGCATGCTTAGTCAGAGCACGTGCCGTGCCACCCGTACATCTAGTGCAGTGGCGTCAAGTCTCAGAATGGACAATGATCACGTCTTCATATTACTCCCGCTGACACCGTGTATTTCAGGCTCTGGATAAGTATCTAGGAAGAGCTACAATGCCACGCGTAGATTGACTGAGGTCGGGGTTTGTTTAATCTTTTTTTATCTCCTATCTAGATCGTGGCGAGAATATGTACAGTCAGTTTCCTGTCCGCAGTCTGCGCGGGGCGGCTCGTTGGCGGGGGCGCTGGGAATCGACGAGGAGGAGCATCCACTCTTCCTCCCCACCCCCCCCTTCATGGCATTGGCGGGAGAGGAGTAGGGGGTGTGTTTTCCTTTGTTCTTTTCTTTTCTCGCTTTCTGGGAGGGCCGGGCGGAGGGCACAAGGGGAGCTTGCACTGTGCCGCCTTGCGCGGTCTGCGGCCAGGAAACGGATTGTACCCTCGTCATGATCTAGATAGGTCGCACACGAGTAATGATAAAACAAAAAAAAACAAAAAAAGCGGGGCGGCTCGTTGCAGCTCCCCATTGCCCTCCGCCCTCCGCCCCCCTACTCCTCGCCGGCAGATGCCATGAAGGAGGGTGCAGGTAGGAACAACAGTAGTTCCTCCCCGGCGCCCAGCTCCTCCGCAGCACCCAATTCCTCAGCCTCCTGCCGCCACTCCTCCTCCCTTTCTCTCTGCTTCTGGGGGCCCCACTCTGACGCCTCACTCTGCGCGTCCTCCTCAACCAGGGCTGGGACCGGCCTCCCCGCATCCGTGGTGGCAGGGAGGTCTAGTACTGCCCGGCTGCATCTTTCGTCGCCCAGGAGGTCCCATACCTTCCAGCGTCTCTTCCACCTCGTTTCCTTCTTGACCTCCGCCCACAAAATCTTCTGTTGGGCCTTCCACCAACAGGGCACGCCTTAAAGAGGTGGTCCCGTGTTTGTGTCGTGCACGAACACCACCAGAACTGAGCAGTGGGGCGCCTCTTCGTCCAGTTCAGATATTGCCCGGAGAGGCAGTGACCTGTCTTCAGCTGACAGAACCTTGAGGCGTGCCTCTTGGTGCTACCTGCGACCGTTCCGTTTGGCTTCTGTTTGGCCGGCAGCTTGTGCTTCTTCCGGGGGGACTAGGTCTCCCACCCATCGACTGGCCTCGGCCCACTTCTTCTCTGAGATCTCCCGCTTGAGGTGTGCGGGGGACCTCGGAAGTGGCATCAGTCGGGCTCCTCCCTGTAACTACTCCACCCCGTGCGCATCTGGCTCTTCTGCCGCGAGTTTGGCCCACTCATTGGCCTTTTCGTTCCCCGTGGCTCCCTTATGTGCTGGGCGCCACCGGATTTTTGATGACAATATCCGGTCGTGCCCTCCGAAGGAAGAGATGCGATGTGCCTCTGTGCCAGGATTGCGTACTGCTGACCAGGGCCAGGCTCTCTGAGGCCGTGGGCCTTATGGCATCCTGGGCATCGGTGAAGATCGGGACCCTCTCCGGTACCATCTGCCTGTTTTCCAGTGCTCTAGCACGGGCTGCGCACTCCGCGTTGTAGGTCTCCTGGTTGTAGGCCATGTGCGTCTTGATACCCTTCCAGTGATGGTGCTGGCCGTTCTGCCAGGCGATGGTGTATCCCGCTGCTCCACTGTCGAGACGATATCCGCCAGCGAACATGGCGAGGACCACGCCTAGGGCGCTCTTCCTCAGCCTTGGCCGCTGCCACGTCCTCCTGGACCATTTCAGCGTCAAATTCCTCCGGCGCTCCAACAGGACTGTGGTCTCAATCCTACCCGAGCATCCCAGTGCGTTCCCCGGTCTTTTCTCCTTCTCCGATCCTGCTCCCACCGCCTCCTTGGCTTGGCTGTCCAGCGGCAGACTAAGCAAACCTCCACACCATATTGTCCAGCTGGACTGCTGCCGGTATGAGCGCTGACTCCATTACCACCGCTCCGAGATTGGTCGTCCGGAAGCAGCCCGTGACTGCCCGCGCCTGCTGGCTTACCAGTAACTACAACTCGTCGGCCCATATCTTGCCCCCCCTCCTTCAGCCTGATCGCGAGGTGCTCTTTCGGGGTGAGTTGACTGCCTAGCCAAACGCCTAACCAGCGGGTGGCCACCGGTTAGAAGGGAACCTGCTTGTCCCCCACTTTGACGCTTGCTGCTGGAGGTGGACCTCTTCTCCTAAAGAGGGTTGCCTCAGTCTTCCCTTCGTCGAAAGTGACCACATTGTCCCCCGCCCACCTTATGGCTGCCCCAGCCGCCTCTGCCAGCCTTTCTGCTTACCTCCACCTCCTTCTGCCCACCATGCGATGCGGGTGCCTGGATCCATACCTATCAAACAGTGTCACGTCTATCTATCCTATCTCCCTCTGACGAGGGAGAGATGCTGTTGTGTAATACCGTGGGGCTACACTTCTCCGAGTTAGCCCAATCATCAATAGCAGACAGCCAGTGAGTCGGCACGGCGTATATAGCGTGCAGTGTCAAGTTTCCAGTGTAGAGAATTTATCAGCAATGATCAGTCGGAAGTTGAGCCTTAACTATATAGTATTGTTTCTGGATTAACTCTTTAGTGATATTTCGAACGCGAAAACTCTTAATCTTTTTCCCACCGGGTTCCCGTGCGAATCCTTCGGAGTACGCCATTGCTCAAGTGCCATCATACAAGTATTGCCAGCTCAAGGATGATAGACTGTTGGTGACCACCTGAGTGATTGTGTACGCGCTCCAGGCAAGGAAGCATATCGCCACACTGCGGAGGGCCAGGCCGGGCATCGTCATTGACATTCGGTGGCGCCCAGCACACAAGGGAATCGCCGGCAATGGAAAGGCCGACGAATGGGCAAAGATTGCGGTGGAGGATCCAGACACCCGCAGGATGGAATGGCTGAGTTACTTGGACCGGTCAGAGGCACGCGAATGCCCCTCCCAAGATCTCTCGCGCACCTCAAGCGGAAGATCTCTGAGGAGGAGTGGGCAGAGGGGCGCCAGTGGGCTGGGGGCCGGACCTCCAAGAATAAGTACAGGATGCCGAAAAGCCAGAGGCCGGACGGCACGGCTTCCGGGAGCACCAAGAGGCTTGCCTTGCGGTTCTACCAGGTGAAGACGGGGCACTGCCTTCCCTCCAGTGGACAAAGAGCCGGCCCACCCCGCAGTGCTGGTGGTGCTGGTACTAGTTTTAGACTCGGGAGCATCTCTTCAAGGAGTGCCCGGAGTGGAAGGCCCCAACAGAAAATCCTGTGGGCGGAGGTGCGGAAGGAAATTGGGAAATGGAAGAGTCAGTGGAAGGTTCGGGACCTCCTGGCCGACGGGAGATGCAGCCGGGCGGTGCTAGATTTCCTCCCACCACGGATGTGGGAAAGCTGGAACCAGCCGAGGATGGTGCGGGGAGCGAGGCATCTGAGTGGGAGCTTTGGAAGCGCTGAGAGTGGGAAGAGGAGAGGAGGGTGGAGGCCGAGGAGCTGGGCCAAGGAAGAGCCGCTGCTGTTCCTACCCACGCCCCGGGCCTTCATTGCGTCCACAGGAGAGGAGGAGTAGGGGACGAGTCTCTTTTTCCTTTGTCATCTCCCTTTGTCTAAGCCTTTCCTTCCCATTCCCTTTGTCTAAGTCTTTCTCTTCGGCCGCTGTTTTCTTGTAAAATCTTTCCTTGGTGTGTAACTAAACTTCTCGGGACAGGCCTGGGCAGAGGGCAAGGGGAGCTTGCAACGTGCCGCCACTGCGCGGATAGCAGACGGAAATGGATAAAATGTACGCCGCCATAGTCTAGATAGGCTCCATACGAGTATGATTAAACAAAAAAAACCCCGATTGATTGTGCCGCGAAACACCTGAGTATCAAACTGGGTGACTGGTTAATCATATAGAGGGAAATTGAAAATACCACCAACTTCTGTTTATACACCACATGCCGGAAGGAGCATGCACCAAGGGAAGTGATCTGTATTAGTTGTACGCCTGGCGCGGCAATCGTTTCCTGCGCGGCGCCCACTCTCTGCGCGGCAGTCACTTCCGGCGCAGCGCTCATTCTCTGTGTGGCAGTCATTCCCAGCGCGGCGCTTGTTCTCTACACGTCAGTTATTCCCGCCACGGCGCTTGCTCTCTGCACTGCACTTACTTTCGGCAAAGCGCTTGTACTCTGCATGGCAGTTATTCCCGGCGTGGCACTCGTTTTTTGCGTGGCAGTCATTCCCGGCGCGACACTCATTAATCCGGTGTTTGGTGAAGAGCCCTTTTGGATTTTAACCTGGTTCTTAAAAAAAAATTGGGAGACATAGATAAACGGGCCTCGAAATCACTGACCCCCGCACTTACCGCTGGCTCCCCAGGAGCTACTTTTGACACGAGAGAATGGGCGTGAAACACAGTAGGTGTCTGGTTGCGGTGAAGGTGAGAGAGCTGTGAGGAGCTCCAGCCAGGGAATTCTGAGTACAATTGGTTAGTGACTGAGCTTTGTCACAAACACGAGTAATGGCTCTCGCGTTCGAGGATTGATAGATGGACATTGGCGACATGAATAATATCTTCGGAGGATATAGGGCAACCATCGGTGACTTCGAGTATTCTTGGATACTGGAGGGGTGTGAGGGGGAGTCGATGATGGTAGGCGAAATAATTGTCTACAAAAGCGATTCCGGCGGCTCCACAGTCGATCAGGGCATGAGTAGCAATGGTTTGGTTGCCGAAGGAAAGCTGGCACAGAACCACAAGATGCCTTCCTTCCATTACCATCTCCGAAACTGGCAAACTAGACAAAAACACAGGCGTAGACAATGAAAAAGACTTGCCCAGGATACGACCAACAGCAGTGCCATCACACGGCTGCTGGTCTAGGCATTTGCTGACTGGCCTTGACCTCCCAATACCCGACCTCCATTGCCTCCATTGTCATAGAAGGGGTTCGGGTATACGTTCGGTTTCGTAGTAGGAGTCCGATTCGGATTCGGGTTCTGGTTCTGCTGCATTGTGACCTGGGCGGCAGCGGCACAGAAGGGGTTTTGGTTCTTGTTCGGGCAGTGCTTAGCCATGTGTCCAACTCCTCAAAAGGACAGGTGGGAGCGGGAAGCATCGATTCAAGATCCGGGACCTCCTTGCCGATGGGAGATGCAGCCAGGCGGTGCTAGACGTAACTGCTTTCTCTACTACGGATGTGGGAAGGCGGGCCCCCGGCTGAGGAAGACCTGGGGAGCGAGGTGCCGGAGTGGGAACTCAAGGAGTGCAGAAAGCGGGAAGAGGAGCTGGGTGCCGGAGAGGAACTACCACTGTTTCTCCCCACTTCCTCCTCCATGGCATCCGCAGACGATGAAGAGCAGGGGACTGGCGCGCTTTTCTTTTGTCCTTTCCTTTCGGTCACGATTTCATTTGTCCCTTCATGTGTGTTTCTTTGGTCCGCATTCCATCTTGGGACAGGCCTGGGCGGATGGATGGGGAACCCGGTTAAAAAGTGTGCCGCCATTGTCTTGATAGGCTGGATGCGAGTACTGTATAGTCAGGGGGGAAGGGTGGGGGAAAACGGTAAACGCATGTCAAAACGGTCAAAATATGTATTTTTCATCTTCAGATACGTGTAGCGGGAGGGGGGCTGCGTTACAGTGGTTGTGCAATCATTTTGAACACAGATACATGTCGAAGTACAAGCCACGACAAGCAGACGAGTGGAAAATCCAACTATAACTTTTGAAAGCCCTCTCGGCACATACGAAGAACCTAATATACAGTATCGCCTAGATAGCCACTAACTCGTAAAGCACATCGGTATATGTGCCGTGAACTAGTCCGCCTTACTCCGTTTCCCTCTACCACCCTCACCGCTGCTCTTCCTCTTCTTGCCCTCCTTAGCCCAGTACTCATCCTTCTCCCTCTTTTCCCGCGCTGCTTTCTTCTCGAGTCCGGCCTCGACCTTCTTTCTATGCTTGGCGTTGGCAAGGGCCTTCTTCTCCTTCCGCTTCGCCACCTTTTCTTTATCAAGTGTCAACACCTTCTGAAGTAGGTCTCTCGCACGGCCCTCCTCCTTGGTGGGCATAACCGCACGCTTCGAAAGATACCCCTTCTTTTGCTGCGGCTTCATCGCCATGATTTGACTCTTGAACGGTAGCTCCTTCTGAATGGCCTTTGGCACGCGCAGAGGGTTGAAACGACGAGTTTCACGCGCGATCGGCTTGTAGGTGGAGTTGGCGTTAATGGGCGCCGTGAGACCCTGCTCTGCTCGTACTTGTCCGGTGACACGCATACCACGCCACTCCTTGCCTTCACAGGATTCGAGGAGGTTGGTGACGGGATTGTAGAAAGCACGTGGCTTGACAGGGTACCAGGCGCGCAGGAAGACGATGTCACTCATAAGGACCTTGTCTTCGAAGGTGGCACGGAAGTGGCCTTCGGCGGCGGACAGTGCGCGCTTGATTTGACCTCTGATACCGGAAACGGTGCGGATGGCCGCGCCCTCGAATTTGGCAATTTCAAGAGAAGAGTTAAACATGTCCTTGATGAAGGCGGTGTTCTTGAAAATTTTGTAGGGTACACCGGTGAGTTTGAGCTTCTTGACGATGTCGGTACTCTGGTCGACGTTGAGGACGACTCCTGTAGCAGCTACGCGGAAACCGGGTGTCTTGCCGTGCAGCGACTGTACGGCGCAGAAACCGGTGTTCGGAGCGATCAAAGGGCCATAGAAGGTGCCGAAGCAGTGCATGTGCTCCGGGGTGTACTTGAGCATTCGATTTCGTGTACGCGAATCGGAGGTGGAGTAGATGGGTATACTTTGGAATCGTCTCCAACCAAGAGAGAAAATGAGAGGGTCGTTGGTTTTGAGGATCTTCTTATGCCAGCGGTGTCTCTTTATCCTGACTTGCAGGAACCCGAAACGATCTTCTGTGGGCGTAAGCCCTCCAACGATGATCGGATATTTGGGGTCGAAGTGTGTAACGAATTCGCATGGCATATCAGAAAGAACCACGCGGCAATAAGATCCAGCCTTGTATCCTTCAATCTTCATGCGTGTGATCTCGTCCATCTCTTCGAATTCGGAGGCATTAACAGCCAGCTGTTTGGTGAATGCAGCCTTTTGCGCATCGTACCAGTCGTCCTCGCCGAATTGTTGATCGTCGTCGTCACGCATACCGGCTTTGTCGTTATTGACTCCCTCACGATCCTCTTCCTCAAATCGGAGACGCAACTCTTCCTTTCGCCGGGCGTTACGGGCCCGTTCGGCCTCTAGAGAATCCTCCTCCTTGCCCTCCTCGCCATCGCCAGGCGACCCTTCGCCATCTTCTTCGCCGCCATCGCCATCACCCACCCCATGTACTTCTCCTGTCTCGAGGTCCTCAAACACCCCATCACCCTCGTCATCGTCGTCGAAACCTCCAAATTCGTCATCATCGCCTGCACCCTCTTCCTTCTCGTCAACAAGGTTGGCGGTAATGAATCGACGCCGCAGACTCTCAAGCGCACCGGCCTCAGTCCACTTTTGCTCAAGCTGCTCGAGGTTATAGTGAGGTAGTGTTCGGTCGGTGATTTTCTTTGCCGCGCTGGATTCCTCATCCTCATCCTGACACTCCACCTTTTTGAAGAAGTTATCGTCATCGTCGTCTGCAGCTTCTTCTTCCACTTTTGATGCATTGGTAGTTTCGCCCTTCCACTTTGAGATAGCTTCGGCGGGAGATATGTTGTCGTCATAGAGGACCCTACAAAGGTCCTGTGTCCGTCCAGATCCACCCCGTGATTCGAGCCACTGGGCCCGTGCATTTTCCGAGAGGTTTTGCTTCCAACGTGGTGCCTCTTCGGACTCGGAGTCTTCCTCGATATCACCATCGTCCAACTCGATATCCGAGCGGTCGGATACGGAGCCTAGGTCGGAATCACTGTCCGCGAACTCCAGCTCACCCTCTCCATCTTCGCCGTCACGGAAAGCTCGACCGACCTTCCTCCTCACTGTTGCCTCATCCTCTTCGTCCTCTTCGCCCTCATCGGATGCAAACTCCTCGTTCTTTTCCTCCTCGTTGTCGTCCTCCAGTATTTCGTCATCGGCATCATTGCTCTCCGGCATACGCGCAGTTCGTCGGTGTTTTCTTCCGGCATTTCCCACTTCCGGCTCATCCTCCTCTGCCTCCTCTTCGACAGCATTCTGCAGCAACTCACCGTTGGAGAATATTTGCACTCCTTTCGGTTCGAAATCCGGCTTCTTTCCCTTCTGAAGGCTGACGACCAGGCGCTCTCCCATCCCCTGTTCCTCGCCTTCCATGAAGCTTTGCGACGGAACGTTGATGTACACGGCATCCTTATCTACCAACACGCCGCCGACATCACTCATAGGTGCGTACAGCAGTTTCTGTTTCTCACCCAATCGTCTCCTGCCCTTTCCTTCTGCCTGTGTCCGGTATGGTGTTGGGCATGGGTCTGGGAGCGACTCGACATTCTGGACGTTGAGGTCGCCCACACCAGGAACGTGGACCCTTCCGCCTTCCGTGGGGAAATTAAGACCGCGAACATAACCGTACAGCGCCACCGTGCGATCACATTTCTCATCTTCTTCCATCTTCACTGGATCCGTAAGATCCACCATCCGATCTGCCAACATGTAGTAGTGTGAATTTCTCCAGATGATCGGACGAGGGTTTTTCATGACCGAAATGAAACGGGACAAGTTGTGGATCTCTCGATCAGGGTAGCGGCCATTCAGGACACCAGATAAGTAGAAGAGTTTTGCACCGTTGTACAGCTCCGACCAGAATCTGTGCTTTAACCGCTTCTTCGTCGCACGCAACATCGTCGGGCTCTTGAAGAGATCCAGATGTGTCAGGATTCCAAAAATGTTGCTAGGCATACCGTGCGGTGCCAGGATGTTCAGGAATTCCATGGTCTCCATCTCGAAGCCGAAGTTTCCATCAATGAGGAGAAGAACATAGTCGGCGACCTTGGCTACATCGATCATGGAGGCGAGTGAGTTGTCGCACTCGAGGAACGTCAAACGTCGCCGCTTTCCCGTCACAACTGTGATGGGCCCTTGTATCGTCGTGAGAGTGTGTTTGCTGTACCGCTTGACGAGGGACTTGATCAGAGTGGTTTTTCCTACTCCGGGAGGACCGACGACCGAGACGATAACTGGTGGGGCTTCCTCGGGAAGACGGTCCACGATGGGAACGTGAAGTCGCTTTTCTTTGACCTAGAGTACAAATTGTTATCAGCGCTCCGCATTGCTGTAAAGAGCCCGAGAAAGAAAGTACATCGTGAGATCTCGTTGCCTGTTTCTGGAGCTTTCCCGGATTTGCGAACGAAAACGCCTTTGGGTTGACACCTTGCCACGGCGAATGTTAGATGGTTAAAACATCTCGAAGACTGGATAGGTCTGGACGTACCAGTATGCTTCTTTTTCTCTTTTGCTGGGCGATGTGCCCTGTTCGATTGGTCCATGATTATGGCGGTCTCGTTGGGAGTGGAAAGATCTTCAGGTCGAAGAAGTTGTCTCTGTGGAGCAACACCGCAATATCGGTTAAGACGCGGCTGTGATACCTTTTTTTTGCGTTAACTACATACATGTCACCCCGCGACGACATGGATACTAGTTAGTCTAACTATAATTAGCAGCAAGAATTCGTTAGTTACCCTGCACTCAATCAGTACCCCCAACCGCACACCAACCGTACCAACCGTGAAGGAAAGTATCCCGACGACGCTCTTCCCCGAACTTCAAATCAGACACCAACTATGCCGCCGAGGATACGGCTCCTTGTAACTACCTCCACTCCCCTGGGAGGGCTGTTCTGCTCCGCTTCGCGAGGAGCTCGCTGCTATGCCGCCAAAGCGAAGCCCGCCGCCAAAAGTGATGGAGAGAAACCCGCCGCCGTTGATGGTGATGACGAGATCGACCCCAACAAAGTAGCTCGGGACGAGTTTAACGAGTGGCTGCGCGGCCCTGGACAGAACTTCAAGAAACCACTATACAATGAGATGAACTACATCACATCGTACGACCGCAAGACGTGGCAGCGACTGGGTACCGATAAAGAAAAGCTCAACATTCCGTTCCCGCTCAACCATGCCTTCCGCAGCCACCCAGTTCTCAGCGAAGAACTCAAGGAGGAGATCTATAGTCGTATCATGGAGGGCGGCAACAGCGTTCGGGCCGTCAGTGCTGGACTGGGTGTGAGCTTAGAGCGTGTGGCGGCAGTTGTGAGACTGAAGGCGGTCGAGAAACAGTGGATCAATGAGGTGGGCGGCCGTTCCCTGTTTTGCCTTATATCCGGCTCACCGTCTTCTTCGCGTAGGGGAAACCCATCGCTACATACCTCACCAAGGCTCTCCACACCATGCTTCCCGTGACGCACCTCTCGCCCAAGGGTCTGGCCCAAACCTTCCACGAGGGTCTGCAGGACATGCAATCCCATCCATTCTCGCACAGACAGGCCTTCATTCCTATCTCCGAGTCGCGCAAATTTACCCGCACCGATGCTGGAAAAGAGTTCGGCCTGCCTCCTACCGAGGAATCCGTTCCCCACCCGGATCTTATCCTCCTCCAGCGCGAGAAGTTCGCTGGTCTCGACAATACCGCGCGTGTGGATAAGCAACGGGAGCGAAATCGTCAGGCAATGGTCAGGCGCGAGGAAAAAGAGCGCAAAGAGAAGGAACGTAAGGAAAGAAGGGAGATGGTCGTTGAGAAGGGACGCTGGGCGTGGAGATTGACCCTTGCCACTACTGGTCACGTCGGATTCAGATATGGTGTGCCGCATCAGGACCGGAAGAAGGGGCAAGTAAAGATTCCTACGCGTGTGTTGTAGCCGGGAATATCTGGGAGAAGTTGTAACATACCATTACTGTATCATTGAATCAAGTTTGCGGACGTAAAGGTAGTAGATTGTCTTGAGGAATTGCAGCTACCTATGTCTTGCTTAATAAAAGCCTCATAATATATTACTCGGTGATAATGCTGCCAAAGCTAAATAATTCATTTTATTAGTCTACATACATGTCAAGATTTCGCAAACCGGGAAACGCGGCCACCCTACTAATACATAGGCATCGAGTGGTTACATAGCGCTTCGACCAAAACCTGAGTTTCTCGAGACGGACCTCCCGCGCGACTCCTAAACCCACAAAAGCTCTCAAAACCTAGAGGGGTCTAGGGTTCCATAATAGCATTAACTCGAATTTCCCAGTAGAAAAACTTTGCGAGCTGGACGCTGTGATCTCGAATAGCGAACAGCACCATATGCTAAACATCCATGCAACAGATCAACGTGATTTAGGTAAGGTGTCAACCCTGCGATATGCTACGATAATCTTAATTTTCCCTACACAGCACAAGCAAAAGGATTATTCCACCTACTGCGATTCACTGCCAAAAATGCTCTCCGAAAAGATTCTGATCGCCACGACACGGACAATTGGGGACGGTGTCGATGCTCCAGCCATCGCCTTCTATAATCTGCACACGGGTGCTCTGATCAGCTCCATAAAGCGCTCGAAGTCCGCCGCGCGTGGCGTGGCAGCAACGAGTACACACATCTTCGCGCAGCAAACCGGCGGGTCCGTGGTCAACATCTACTCGTCCAGCACAGGAGCGCTCGAGAACACTGTTCCGTTCCCCGAACCGCTCACGGCCCTCTCCGCTTCGCCATGCGGCGTGTTTTTGGCGGCCGGGAATGCCGCAGGCAGAGTCTACGTGTGGGAGCTCGCGACGGCGAGACTGGTGGCGCCGCCGACGGTACACCTGCAGAAGATCTCAGCGCTTGCGTGGGGGAAGAGTGGACATCTTGTTGTTGGCTCGGAAGACGCTACTGTCTCGGTGTGGAATCTACCGGAGTTATTGGACACCCAAAATGCGGCGCCGAGACCACCGGAGAGGGTGCTGAGCAGACATATCCATGCGGTGACGGCGGTGGCCGTGGGGGCCGCAAGTAGTGGTGGGCCCTCGGAGTTGCTGGTTACCGCGGCAAGGGATAGGACGGTCATCACATGGGAGCTGCACACGGGACAGCATCTGCGCACATATATTGTTTCTGGCATCCCGCTGTGTGTGGCGTTGGACCCCGTCGAACGGGCGATGTATGTCGGGTTCGATGAGGGTGGAATCCAGTGCATCGAATTTCACAATGCTACGGCGGGTAGTGGGAAGGAGATGACTATTGAAGAGTACGCAGACATGCCGGTTACCGTCACCAGCGAGGCTTGGGGAAGCGACGACACTACCGAAGGACAACAGGTGGTGAGTTTGGCGGTGAATTATGAGGGCAATATGGTGGTGAGCGGGAACCAGCGGGGCGAGGTAGGCGTGTGGGATGCAGCTACGGGATGCTTGCTGAAGAGCTTGTGTCAGATGAGAGGTGAGAATCCACCGCGCTTGCATTAAGGATGTCTGCTAACGGGAGATCCATAGCTCCCATATCCTCGCTCCAAATGGTTCGTCCTAAAGGCTTCCTCAACACGTCGGATGACAACAACACTATCTCGATGACCACGCTCCCCAAACCTCGATACGAGGCTATCCTCTCCGCTGCCGCTCCCTCAAACTACGACCAGCGGGCGTATTCCGCTTCTGTTACATTGCCTTCCTACGTCCCAGAGACCTCGACCTCCTCAATATCATCCATACCGTTTGGTTTCCGCCCGAGAACAAGCACCTTTGGCCCTGATAATGACATGGAAGAGATCCTACGCGGTGCGCGAGAGATGAAGGTGCTCAGGTCGGCGCTAGCAGGCAAGGATAGGATTGCTGCACTTGAGGGCGAGCTGGCTGGATTGTATGAGAGCTACGAAAGGCTAGCGGAGGTGCATCGGAAGACGTGGGACGGAATGGTCGGCATGGTGTTGGAGGATGAAAGATAAAGGCGATTGGCTTCTTTTCTTTTCGGATTGGGGCGTATTTTGTTTTTTCTTGTATTGTAGGTTTGCTGCCTCAACTTGTTGTGCAGAAGTTTGACCTCGTTCCGGGACTCGCTGGGAATTGGGCCCTGACATTCCCAGTGTCGGATGTGCGTATTTCTTCACCACGGCGATGAAAACTCACAGATGGGTCCAGGAGTTCTATCGCAGTCGCGGTTCATGGCGATCCATCAAAAGCACTGGATTGTGCATATTGACGACGATGGCAGAGGAAGATGACAGAATCAGGCAGCGAACATCAGCACTCTTGCGAAAACGATCAGAGAAGACGCAGTCCCCAGTCGCAGTCGACACTCATAATGTGTGAGGTTGTGCGCTATTCTGCAGGGTCCGTTTGCTTGTCGAGCATCCTTCATCCCATAGATGCGGGAGTGCGAGACTGCTGCCGCGCATTGCTTCGCTTGGTACCTGCTCGATATAATACACTTCTCCTCTACCGCCCGTGTTACCTGCCGTCCCGCATGCTCGGCGGTTCTCAGGGATAATATGTGCGCAAGGCGGATACATACTTACCGATGTAGCGCGCTCTTATCCGAGCCGCTCTTCCCATCCAATATGTTGCAGCTTGAATCCCGGCCGAAGGGCAGCTTCACTAGATAGTTCCTCTATGTAACGCTCAGACAGGTGTTCTCGGGAACGTTGACGGTGACAGAACCACCAACACTGCTCACCCGCGTCGGCTCTGGTGGTTGCGGAATACTGTCCTTACGAGCAAGGACAAACTTGAATCGGCAGTAAGAATCGTGGTAGCTGGTTTATCAGGACTGGGTGGCTGAGTTTGAGTGTGATCCGATGTCCCTACCCCAGTGTTTGCCCTGACAAGAGACGCTGATCGTCTAGTCATCTTCTGTAATGCGCGCAAATACTGAAACTGACAAACCCCTCATGCTGCATCGGTGGTGGCCGGTCACATTCCTTGCGCCAGCCCTTCCTGCACGCATAGTTACATCCTATCAGAGTCCGCACAACAGGAATGCGGGACCGGCAACGGAGAGCGCAGTCCCAGGAAAGCAATATCCACGCGAACGGACCGTTCATTGGTCTTCTCGCTGCACATCTTCAGGGATGCCCCCATTCCTGTGACAGATCCTTCCATGTATAGAGCAATGTACAGCCAGATAGCGGGGTGCATGGAGAGAGGGGGGCTGTGTCGTGGGGCACAATTGACTTGCCTCGCCTGGCCGGCGAGTAACTCTGTAGGTTTATATACTGTACAGTGCACACCAATCTACGTTTCTTTTATCCCCACTTGTCTACTTCCTTTGGACTCCTCGCCACTCACAGTGGTTTGAGGGCTTCGAGCATCACCTCTTCTTCTTACCCCCTACATCACCCCCGCCTACATACTTTCGTACATCCATAACCATCCGCATACCTCTGACCACCGTGTATCGTTACGATGGTCGTCCAGCCGATTGGCAACAATGCTCAGCACCAGCCGCTTACTACGGTTCTAAGGAACATCATCCGCGAGTATCCTGCCGGAGGCGGAGTGCTTCGAGAGCTCTGTCAGAAGTACGTGCTCCATCCTTGACGGCAAGCCTGTTTCGGGTGCGCTGACGATACCTGTGCCCGGATCAGTGCGGACGACAGCGGTGCCACCATGATCGAGTTTCTGCTAGATACCTCAATTTATCCAGCCGAGCCTCTACTGCATGCGGGACTGGCGGGGTTTCAGGGCCCTTCTTTGCTTGCCTATAACAATAGGACCTTCTCCAAGAAGGATTTCCGCTCTCTCAGCAGGATCGGCGACTCCGAGAAGATGAGTGACATGAGCAGCACCGGCAAGTTCGGCAGGGGCTTCAACAGCGTCTACAACTTTACGGATAATCCTTCGATCCTGAGTGGGAGCTCGCTGCTGATTCTGGATCCCCACGAAGCCTGGTCGAGAGAGGTCGGAGAGCCTGGAGGACCTATGTACAACTTCGTGGAGAGTTGCCGGGAACCAGAGATGGCGAATCAGCTTGCTGCGTTTGGACGCCTTCTTCCAGACAGTGGCTCGGCCTTCGATGGAACGTTGATCCGTTTACCGCTCCGGACGGCGGAGCAGGCCCAACACAGCAAGATCCTTCTCGATCTGGACCGGCCCTCTACCGAGATCAACGACATCAAGACCGTCTTCGCATCCTTCGCTAATGAAATGGCTGATTCTTTGCTGCTCCTGCACCATGTTTCTTCGATCACGCTTCGGATCGACGACGAGATATTCGCGAAGGCAGTGTCACGGAAGTTCGACGACACTGGGGACATCACGGATACCTTTTCTATCGACGTACCCTATCAGTCCGTACTTGTCCGGGGTGACGAGCCAGAGGCAGAAATTCATTTTGTGACGGAGATCACCTTCCAGCATGAAGGGAAGGAGGAAATCTCGAAGTACGCTGTTACTCACCTGATGAGACATGAGACCGGAGAGCCTGAGCTCGGGAAGTGGGCTCGAAAATATAAATTGTTCCCATGGACTGCTGTTGCATCGCCGATATCGAGGGTATGTTGTCTGAAACCTCTAGGTGTACTGTGACTCTAACAACATACAGGATTCTGGTACAGGATTCTCCGGGAAGCTTTTCTCCACTCTGCCGCTCCCAGTGCGCGTGAACCATCCTGCTCACATTCATGCCATGTTTTCAATTACCCCCGACCGAGCCTCTATTCACAAAGACGAGGATTCAACCGCTTCAGAGAACAGCGAAACAAAGAGAGGAGCCCGATGGAACAGATGGGTCTTCCAGGAGCTAGTTGTCCGTGCCTGGATTGGAAATTTACAACACATCCAAGAACTAACCCTGAAAGAGCAATGTCCATATAGCGGATGGTCATTGTGGCCGGTGGGATCCGAGAATCACGAAGAGCATAGAACCCATGGCTCTGAGATCCTGGGTTTGGTTTTTGAGAAGATTGTCGCCGAGGGAAGAAAGCTGCTGCCCACGATTAACGACTCAACGGCATGTGCCTCCGAAGTCCTGTTTGCTGAGAAATTGGAGGAGTCCCTGAAGAACGCTCTGCGGAACGCAGGTGTTGTGATCATCCTCCCGCCTATGGACAGGAAGACCGAGATATCTCGAAAACTCGCACCGGCAATGGGCATCAATCATGTCTCACCACACAGTGTACGCGCTGCCCTGACCGCACTGGATGGTTCTGGCATGCAAACTCTTGATGCCTCTTCTCGTTCTGTCTTGCTGGACTATATCCTCAGTGATTTGGATTACGAGGACATTGGAAGATGCACGGCTCCCTTGATTCCGCTGGCGGACGGCTTATATGGCAGCTTCCAGATATCACCATCGAAATACCGGCTCAATTCACGGACGGAGTCAGGTCTATTCACAGAATACAAGGCGTTCACCATCGACGATTCGAAACTATCTGATGGCGCACACCATCATTTCGTGACCGCTATGGATGCTTTCCAGAAGTTCACCAATATCGCGCCTTGGGACATACCGGGTGCCCATCGGTACCTCAACACATATGTCTTTTCCTCCGAGGGCTCCATGAAAGGGAAATTGAACGACATAATCACTCGGCCAGATCTGATGGAATGGATTGGCCACTTCTGGGAGTGGGCCGTTCTCAAAGAGCAGGATGGCGTGGTGTCGGCGATGAAGGATTTCTGGCTTATTCCGCTTTTCGGAGGACGCCTCCGAAAGCTCTCGCACAGCCAGCCAGCGCTTGACATTTCCTCATGGAGCCAGATTGCGCAATTGTTCAGAGAAATTATTTTTTCCCCCCGGACGGCGTTTGTAGACTACCCGATCTATTCGGGAAGTCTCTCCCAGAAGGTTTCGCGTTTCTTTCGCGGTTCGAAGCTGATCGTTCAATGTGAAAATTTCGAAGAACTCGTCACGTGGTTAGGACAAAACCCGAGTTTTCTCAACACTGCAAGCCACAAGCAGAGGTCTCAGCTTGTTTTACAATTGGGAGGCATGTCAGCTGCAGCCAAATACCAGAACATGTCATCGAGCGAGAAAACCCGCATCTTACCAGTAGTCCAAATACTCAGTGAGCTGCCTCTATACCATGAAGCATTCACTAGGGGGAAAGAACGGTAAATCATCCTTCCGAAGTGGGCATGTTTTTACCCTCAAATGTGTTTTCGGAAACTAACTTCCGCGGTTAACCAGTCCGTGGATATCCCTCCACAAGGACGGTATGTCGTATGTCGCAGTCTCGCCCGCGGACGGGCTTCCAGCCCTTCAAGTTCCCAAAACGATTTTCATCGACAAAGATATACCTGGAGTCGACAGGATCGTCAGTGCCTTCTGCTTGACAGCTATACCCTCATTTGCAACCCTTTTAGAACAGTACGTACTTGTAGACATGCGTGGCTCCAGTTCGGAGAGGAAGAGCGCCTTATCGAAATACGTACTTCGACCGCGCTGTTTCGTTGAGTTGAGAAAAGAAGCACGGGACGAGCTGGCCACAACTAGGTTTGTTCCAGTGCGTGGGGCTAAGGGAGTCTTTGCAACTCCGGAGGAGACTGTCGATCCAGCAGAATCCGTATCAAAGTTGTATTTTGAAGATGAGGGCGTCTTTCCGGAGATTTCGTACCTGGCTGCGTTCAGGGAAAGCTTGAAAATGCTTCGCATGGCAACGCTCTGTTCCGTCAAGATTTTGCTTCAGAGAATCGAGATGTACGGTAGCAGCGGGAGAGGAATCGAGGCGATATCAGAAAAAGTTCGACATCTGCTCGTCTTGAATCCGAGACCCCCTCAACTACACATCCACTACCGCCTGATGAGATGGATTCCAGCATCAATGGATGGTATCACGAAGCTGTGCAACGCTATGGAGTGTCGAGACACCTCTCAAGAAGCGCTGGTCAAATATTCCATGCCGCTTGCGATGCTCGAATTCCCCTTGCACTGGCGGAGGAGACTAGGATGGGAAGTGCAACCCGATCGCAAATATATCCTCAAGCAACTCGATGAGGCCGTTGCCCGGCGGGAAACGCCCGTCGTACTATCTCTGCTGAAGTCCGGATGGCTCTCCGGGATACAAGAACTGGATGCGAGGGCGTGGATACCTGGAGCCTCGAGCGGCTACTATCAGCGCTCGAGCGTCTTCCGCAAATCTGCTGGGTTTCATCCGTACATCGATAACATCAACCCGGAGGTTCAAGATTGCCTAACAGATCTCTCCGAACCCATGTTTGAGATAGCAAAGGAGCCTTCATTTCAAAAGGTAAGTTATTCCACTCTCCTAGTAGCGAGAATTTCCGTGCTGAGAACAGATAGCTTCAAGAAGTTCATGACACACTCGCAGCCAAGAAGGCTTTGGACGTGGCAGACTTGAAGGTGTTTGTTGCCCTCCTTGGAGTAGTTGCCCTTCAGTTCGGAGACTCTGATTTCACCTCCTGGAAGGCGCCAGATATCAACGGCTCGCTGCGTGCGCTGTCAGAATTGACGGCTGGAACTGTCTCTGGGGATGCAGACGCAATGAATATTCATTTCCTGCATCAAACGATCCCTCCCGCCGTCGTCAGGGCCATTGGAATTCCCACTATCCAAGAGCGCTTCCTCGAGGAAACAGTTGGCCCCGAGTTCGTACAGGATTACGAGCAGTCGGAGGATCTTACAACTGTCATCTCGGACACGCTCAAGCGCTATTCGAGCCGACGCACATTCAACGAATATCTGACCAATGCTGAGGATTCAGGAAGCGCACACGAGATTCACTGGATACTGGACCAGACAGAGTTGTATGAGCGGGCGGATCTCATTACCAAGGAACTGGAGGAGTGCCACGGGCCTTCTCTCATGTGCTTTAACGACGGTGGTAAGCTTGTCCCAATGGCTCAACACTGGAAGTGATTCATATCAAGCTGACATCATGGCCCCACAGTATTCCAAGAGAAGGACTTTGAGTCGATTGTCAAGATTGGAGTGGGATCCAGAAGGGATGAACCATCGAAGATTGGCAGATTCGGTCGTGGTTCACTTACTATGGTAATCCCCACGAAACTGCACCGTGCCCCATAGTTAACCGGTTCGCAGTATCATTACACCAGCACACCAATGATACTTTCCGGAGAATATTTTGTTATCTTCGAGTGAGTTTCTCTCCACGAGCTCTATGTTCATGCGCAACTAATCCATTAAATTGTCCCGAGCAATTGCGCCTGCCGAAAAACCCTGCAACCAGGAAGCGCCGAAGAGGGATGCGAATGACCATCCGCCAGGTTCGAAAGATGTGTAAGTTTGTGAGCTGTTACAAGAATATGGCCATCAACAACTGCTTATATACCTCCAGGGCCTGATCAACTCCGACCGTTCGTCGGCCAATTCGGATTTACAGCCGAAAGCGATTCTTTCTCTGGCACACTATTCCGATTTCCCATCATGACTCCACGAGAAAATAGCAAATTATATTCCAGTCACGGTCCAACCACTATCCAAACCGTTACAGCGGCTCTCCTGGGCTACCACAAAGAGGCAGTTACGGCGCTTGTCTTCCTCAAAAACATCAAATCCATAAGATTCGAGATCCGTGGCGGCCAAACTGCGATGGTTCCGTGGGAGATCACAGCCGAAGGCCAATCCAGGCTTCCATCCGGAACCTTAAGATTGAAGATAGTGGATAAGATGTTACGGCCGGGTGCTAAAGCTGGTTTCATTTCCAAAGTATCTGAATGGATGGTTGTCCGTTCGGTGCTGAAACCGCACGAGATCCCCAACGGTTTGCAGAAGACCCGTGAACGGCACAGGCTGGAGGCGCGATGTGGCGTTGCGGCCCAAATGGTCCCGCGAGGATCAGTAAATGGACGACTGTTCCTGGGCGCACCAACGGACCATATGCTCGGACTGCCGGTCCATGTAATGGCGGTCTGTTCCTTAACTCCAATGCATGAGAAACATCTACTGAATGAGGTGATATAGGACTTGGCGATCCAGAGCGATAGACACGCATTCCTCGAGAATGATGGTGAGGATTGGAACCGGTGGATTATGGAGTCCCAAGCTACTACTCTCTACGCAACGCTATTAACCGAAATAGCAAAACTTCCGGGCTATTCGACTTTCCATTTTTGGCCAGAATATCCGCGAGGAAAGGCGAAATCTGAAGGAGTCGCTATGGCACTGGGTAACCTGTTGAAGGAGTCGTTTTGGAGACAAATCACCGAGCAAGATTGCCAATGGGAGATTTTCCCAGTCCACGGAGGTGCTACGCAGGAAGTTACTACTGTCGCGCATGCATGTCTCAACCTTCTTTCGCACGCAGATATGCCCAGAATACTTGTCGACTTGCTTCCACGGATGCACCTCGATGGCTTGAAACTTGTCAACCCTATCGGAAAGGCACAAAGTGGCTTCCGGATTCTGCAGGAAGGCACTCATTGGACTACAGGAAACACCATATCACCCGAGTTTGTGGCGCGCCTCTTTAAGGATCCCAAAAATTGCGCTCTTCTTTGGGAGGAGTGGAGAACAGCTCATGATTCAGTCATGAAGGCCATCCGCGGACTATTCGAATTCATTCTTGCTGGTGATCCCGGTCTAGAAGAGCTCACGGGATGCACTATCTTGCCACTTGCAGATGGCAATCAGGGGACCTTCGAGATCAAGGGCGATGCCAACTTCATAATACCCCCCAACTCTAATAGATCATTGGGCAAAGAGCTGCTGGTTTTGGTACCCCACATGGTCGTCCATCCGGAATTGGGAGAATCGGTTCTCGACAGGCTTATCTCGTTAAAGCTCAACGTTTCAGTCTTTTCACTCTACGATGTGCCGAGAGTTATTGCGGCCATGGGAGTACAGACCGCGAAGCGCAAAAGAGAATTCTTCGTGCAAATCTGGAAGGTCTATAACAGCCAGGAGAGTATTGATCCAACCGAAGCGAAGAGGGCATATGAGGTTCTGGCTTGCCAGCGAATTATCGTCGCTACAAAACTCAGTGATGCTTCGGAGGTTTATTTCTACCGCCTTGACGACTTTCGAAGGAATATGCACACAGCGGTAATTGAAGAGCCATGGGGGTCTTCATTGTTCACCTCCGATCTCGTGAAATACAAGGCGATCCTTCAATCGTTTGCAGATGTAGGCTTTTTCCAAGTGGACGCACGCACCTTTCCGGGATCTCAGGTTCGGAGTGAAACTCTACAGACGTGCCAGGGCCTGTACCGTTTCCTCCGATGCATCAAGTCGCTTGCAGAAAAGGAGCGAAGCACCATCGAAGCGTTCGTCAGGTCGAGATCTATCGGCCGTCCTGAATATTTGAAGGTAAGCGGTAGCTTTGTTTTTACGGCGAGCGAGACTGATGGAAATCTAGACACTGAGCGAGATGCTCCGACTTGCGAACTGGAGCGGTTTCGACCCAAGTTGCCGACAGCATGCTACGGAGATTCTGAGAGAGATACCACTCCTACCGACCACCGGCGGCCCGGGAGAGCATATGTCTGCTCAGAAGGCCAGGTTGGCCCCATCGACAAGCCTCAACCTCCAAAATGTGCCATTAGCGCGAAACTTCGTCATCAATACTTGGGCCGAGGGTCATAACGACATCCTGATGTTTCTGAGAGTACCTCGGCTGGATCTCCACGAATTCTTGGAAAGATTTGTCTTGGTGGTGAAGGGCAGCCGCCTTTCGTCTGGAGCGGAAGGACTACAAAACTACATCAAGGTGGTTGAATGGGTCAATAAAAATTTCCGCTCGTCTATGCAGACAGAAGCTATCGCCCTGAATGGAAATTTGACCTTTTGTATGGCAAATACATTGTTCGATCACCAAAATGAGATCTTCCAGGCAGCCTTCCGCCACAACACGAACGAAACTCCGGATCGCAACTTCCTGCATCCAAGGCTCCGGAATTTCAAATGGGAGACGAATCGGAAGATCAATTCGGCGACGGTGTACGAGAAGTGTGCGAGGGCTATCCACGAGCAGTCTCTCGCATCCCCCGACGAGTCGTTCCTGCGCAGGGCTAAGATGGTGTTCGAATTCCTGAGGTTTGAGACCCTGGAGGTGCGAAATGTGTGTGGAAGCGGCAATTTTACCTGGACGAAAATAACACAGATCCAATTCGTGCCTTCTGTAGCCCCCAGGAACAATCACACCCTGCGCAGTAGGACCATGAGGAGGATAAGACCTGCTACACGTGTCATTTCCCTCTCCGAAGGAATCGACCCAAAATACATCGAAACGTGTTGGAGCCAGAAGTGTTTCTTCCTGGCCGCGCCAAGTAGTACGGTTCTTCAATCATTGCCTGGCCATGGACGCCCATCACCACAAGATGTTGTTTCCCACTTGGTGTTTCTTGCTCAGAATCGGCACAGCCTCCCAAAAGACGAGAGGCAAGGTTTTGCGATCAGTGCGAAGGAATGCTACAAATACCTACAGGAGTCTAGCGAAAAGTTCATCTTGCCTACGGATGAAGAGGTCTGGTACAACACGGATGAGGAGGCGGTAACTTCCCAGGAGGTTTTCATCAAGTCGTGGGTGTCAACCAGGGATTTGTGTCTCAATTTGCCTTACGATTCATTGCCCCTTCGGCGGGTGTGTCAGTCCCTCCAGAATTTCCATGGCCTCCTGAGGGCCTCTGGCGTTCGCACGATTCAGCGGATTGGTCCACCGCCTTCTCACTTGGTCGCCCAAACTGCCACTGACTACTCCAATAGTCTGCTTGAAAAGTTTCAACATTTCCGCCTGTACGGACTGCATACTGACTTGAACATATTGGTCGAGGACGTTACGCTTGGCGTCCACAAGGTGGTGCTGTGTGCAACTTCAGAGTACTTCCGCAAGATGTTTGAAAGCAAAATGGTCGAGCAACAGGAGAGCACGATAGACTGGCGCAACAGCGGGATGTGTGTGGAAACAGTTACACGCATCCTCGATTACATGTATACGGGGGTTTTGGCCAAGTTCCCTCCAGAAGATCCGACGCACGCAATCGGTATCCTTCTGGAGATCATGCGCGCCTCGGACTGCTACCTCCTACCAGAGCTGAAACGTTCCGTGGAGGCCACGCTTTGGGACGAGCAGTACCTGCGCCCAGAGACAGCGATGTATATTCTGCGGTGTGCACGGGAGTGTAAGACGGAGGAGCTTGTGGGTCTGGCAGAGCGGTTTTGTAGCGCCAACGCGGATATTGTGGAAAGGGAGTTCGATTCATTGGAGTATTGACGGGAAGGTGAGCCGTTCACATACAGAGAGGGAAGCGCTTGGCGGGATGGATGCTAACAAGCTGCAGACACGAGTGTTGTTCTATGAGTTGCTGCTAAGAGATATATTGTCGGTCGGTCGGCGGTGCAATTTTTCCTTCAAGTTTTTGGTGTTTAAGTTTTGTTTGGTTTCATATTGGAGGAGGGAATTATTTACATGTACGTATCAAGCATGTAGATGGGTAGGAGGGGAATTGCTCACGTGTCTTCTGTCGATGATGAGTCATTGATCGCATGTGGCCTGTCGGATCATGATATTATGTACTCTGCAGTCCGGTCCCGTTCACCGTCCGCCCCGACCTCGGACAGTCCGCAGGCGGCACGTGGCAACTCTCCCCCGCCCGCCTGGCCTATCCCAGAATAAAATGACATAGGAAGGGACAAAGGAAGACAAAGGAAAGACAAAAGAGAGCCACGCCCGCCCCTACTCCTCTCCCTCTCCCCACTCCGAGTCTTCGAACTGGGCCTCCCCCATAGCCCCATTCCGTTCCATCCTTCGTCCCACATCGGTGCAGAGGAAGCCTGGGATCGGCCAGATGTACCCTCTCATCAGCGAGCAGATCCCGTATCCTGAAGCGATTATTTCCCTTTCCAGCTCCTCTGCGTACCTCCGCCCACAGGATCTTCTGCCGCCGCTTCCAACGCGGGCAATTCTTGAACACTTGCTCCCGCGTCTGCATCTTGTACGGGCGCCACCCGGACTTTGCGGCTCTCCGACCATTGGAGGTATTGTTCGGTAAGGCAATGCCCAGTTTTCAGTTGGTAGAATTGGCAAGCCAGCCTCTTCGAACTCCCAGCCACCGCTCTGTTCGAGCGCTGATTTTCCGGCATTTACGTGTCTTGGGTCTGTGAACGGGTAGGAGTTCAAGATACGATCGCGAGTGATCACGGTGATGGAGGTATAGAGAGGGCGTCGGTAAGTCGGGCACGTCGGTAAGTCGGGCAGTAACGCGCTAAGTGAGCGCTAGTGGACTAGCGTGCTCTAGGCCGCCAGCAATATTTTATGTGTCTGGGCCACGCATCGTCGTTGCGACGCCCGAAAGCTCAGCATCGCGGTACCCAACGGAAACAAAAATCACTGTTCTCACTTTCGCAGTATCTTTGCGGCTAGGACAGTGACATCCTTCACGCTCAAAGGAAATCCAGCCCTTTGCAGAATATCACAGTACCATACTAGAACACCATCCTCTGC
>Ga0307508_10000849_pt1 | contig 35463 bp, 33 predicted proteins | sample 9_EM_MG_FD_203089 | JGI IMG/M metagenome (GOLD analysis project Ga0307508, IMG submission 203089) | Populus trichocarpa ectomycorrhiza microbial communities from riparian zone in the Pacific Northwest, United States - 9_EM | ecosystem: Host-associated > Plants > Roots > Unclassified | place...
GACGCCTTCAAAATGGTTGGAACGCAACCACTTGCTCTTGGAAAGAAGAAGAGGCTGAAAGTGACACACGACGAGAACGCCGATCCTATCCCTAGGAACAAGTACCTGAAGCCCCTTCAACTCGGACGATCTGACTCAAGCAAAATGAGAGGTATGCTTCGCAGGGACGAAGCATTGCCAACCGTGATTGTCAGACCGCCCTCGACCAACGTAATGACAGGATCTTCTTATGAATACCGGTGAACATTTTGACGCCATTGCATTTCTTCACGAACACTTTCAGACTGGTTTCCGCATTGCTTTCCTCGCTTCGCATCCTTTCATCACTCAGGACCCTAATCTTCGAACTCGAACAAGTTCGACCCTGCACTTATGTAGCCCTAGGCATTGAAATAATGTCCATACCCCCTCGTTATGCACTTGGTTTTCCCTGAACATACGCACACATACGGCTGCATACGATGATTGATATCTCCTTGCGATACCTTATTCTGTCACACCTATTAGCATTGCCCCTATGCTTGCCTTTTGTCGTATCGCCACATAGTATGTTGAAGAATTTACCTGGTCCCCTTTAAACTTTGTGTCTCATAATTGGGATGTGAATTCTCTTGGCTCGAACTTATCTCACAGGAACGTTAAGAAAGTCGGCATACTAAGTGACAATGGAGTAGTACAAAGAGTTGAAACCGGATTTGTCAAGAACTTTGGAGTTCAACAGCGACAAACAATACCGCTCGTCCATACCACTTGGATCTCAGGCTGCCTATCGCGAGGGAGAGGTTCCGACTCTCCCTCCACATTCACTAGATTCCTCTAAAGTATTCGTCATTTTCCAAGATAGTTTCGACGCCTTACTATATCAACCTGTTCTATTTCAGCGTGAATTAGCAGCACCCTCTATCGTGATGAAGACCGAGTCTGAGACCCCGCAAACACCCACCCCGGCGCAGACTCAACCTGCCACGCAGTACACTACACAGTGGGGTACAGCACGTGCGCTGCCGTTCCTTCTCTCCTCAGCTTGGTCATAAACCATTATTTTGGTCGGTCAGACATCCCCATCGACCCTGCACTCCAACAACAATCTCAAGTGGCCACGTCAGTCGATCATCTCTCCACTGTTTCACATTTATATGTGCATACTAAACATGACCACCTTCTAGTACAACGCCTTACTCGCATTACCAATACTCGCAACATTATCCACAAGCGGCCTATGCGCATTACCAATTTGCACCCGCGGTGGGCGCGGCACAAACGCAGCAGCGACAGGTCACTACTACGACTACCGCAACTACTGCAACTTCCGCCAATGCCGTGGACACTGCCGACGTGGCTACGCTAAATGATGCGCTTGGTAGTGCTGGTGTAGATCTGAGGGTATTTCTTTCCCTTTACGTTCTGCTCAGCCTGTCTAATGACACATATTTAGGCCGAAGAAGAGAGTTTGCAGCGGCCCTACGACTCACACCAATCGTATCGCCCTTTTGAGGATCGCTCGAAGAAGCAGCCCACAACGCCATCCTTCGACACCCGTTTTCTGGGACCAACGATGCGCGGCATTGGAACGCAACATAAGATTACCAAGATTCCAGAAGATTCTGTGAATTATCTTGCCCTTGCTCTCCGTGCTCGACTACAGGATCTCGTCGTAGCGATGATCGCAGCCACTCGTCACCGCACCGACGCCCAATACGACAAACCGCCATCCGTGTACGAGGATGGTACCCCAATGTGGAGTGTCATTATACGGAGTGACCTAGGAAAACAACTTGCCGCTCTAGAAAAGACTGAAAGGGAGGAAGAAATGAAGATTCGGAGGGAACGCAAGGAGCGGACCGACCTCGCGGCTGCACATGCAGCCAATCTGGCCGCACAAGCTTCTGGAAGCGGAGGCGCGATGGCCGTAGATGATGAAGATGGCGGTGCACCCAAGAAGAAGAAGAAAAAGGAGGGCCCCGGTGTCACAGCAAGAAATATGTCCGAAGACGTGCGCAAGAAGATGTCGAATGCAGTTGCTAGTCAGGCTGCGGGACTCGGGGGGAAATATGCATGGATGACTGCGGCCAATGCGCCCGCAACGACTCCGAAACCAAAGCCGGCTGCTGCCGTGCCCGCACCGGTGGTCACGGCACCAGCCACAACGTCGACACCGGCAACGACAACCGCACCCGCGGCGCAGACTTCCACTGGAGCTTCGTGGGCTCGTCCTTATGTTTCCTCAAAGAAAGCTGCAGCAACGTCCGGTCAAGCTGCTGAGGAGGATGATAGAATGTTGGTGACAATGCGGGATGCGATGTTTGTAGTAGAGAGGGAAAAGGGACATGGTGGTGGACGTGGGTCTGCTCGAGGTTGGGTCTAATTTTTACAGCAGTACCGTCGTATTATACTCCCAACAAATTTGACGCGAACTACTAATAAGTCTGCCTGTGATACGGTTTACATATGGATGGGAGCTTCGTCATGCCAAGGGGTGCATCGCCACCCCGAAAGGCGTTGTTTGGACGTGTTGATCAAAAGCCTTGAGAATAAACATTGACAAACAACGCCCAATTGTACTCGAACAGTGAGCAGTTCACGCGTGGACCCGTGTCAGCATGTCCGGAGAACCTTCACAGCGCTCGTCGCTGATTGATGTGTAAGTTTGTATGTCGCGTATCTGGTTTGCGCTCACCATTTCCTGCTATATAGCACGTATCAACAGCTACACTCATTTCTCACTGGTCGCCGGGACGGAGGGTCGGTGGAACAGATATCCCAAAAAATAACTTCCCGTATCTCGCAAATTCGGGATGTCACGAAGCCTTATGGAAAGCCAACACCCGCATCGCGCAAGGCGGTGGAGAGCGGCTCAGTCACGCTTCCGGACGGAAGTGTCTTGCAAGTAGACGACGTCTCAAAGGAATTCGCCATCGCCCTCAGTTCGCATTTCGAGATCGACGAAATTCAGGCGTTCATTCTATTGCGCTCGTTTCTCTACAACGAAGGGCTGTCAATAAGCTCCGGGTCGAGTTCGGACAAGAGTCTTGTCGAGGAGCTCATTGTTGCCATCACACCATTCTACTATTCCGAGCGCCTCTTCCTTCTTCGCGTTCTCATCCCACTTTTTCGTGCTCAGGAGAACTCCGCCGACCCGATACACGCCGTTGCTACAAGGAACCTCCCCGATATTCTCCCGGACGGTCGTGCGTTTGCTGACTCGCTCGCCGCCGAATACATGCGAAAAGCTCAAGAGAGCATACCGAATACCTTTAGTGAGGATCCGAGGGCTGCATCTCGTTGGGCAAAACAGAATGCTAGGGAGCAATTGGCAATGTTGGAGGTGCTTTTCTGGACCATGTGGGGGTATGTCCCGTGCGAGGGCGAGCTTGTGGTGAAGCTGCTCGAAGCTGCTTACAACACGAATCTTGGTTCTTCGCAACAGAATTCCACACTTCTTTTAGACGAGGAAGGCACGCAAATTCTCCAAGACATTGCCGGTCTCTGGATGCTCATTACGATCGAGATATTGGAACTGGAGAGAGTTGCAGAGCCTGATGGTATTGAAATCTCGATGGCACCCGCAGACAAGACGCTCTATACTGCTTCTCCGGACTCTTTGAGACGAATACACGACCTCGTAACCTCCAATTCCGGCAACCAGCACGTTTGTACCTACTTGGGGTGGGCTTTTGTACTTTCCAGAATAGGTGCAAAGATCACGGATATGAAGGAGGTCCCCGCTTCGTATCGCTCGTTCTATGATTCAACACATACCTATCCGTCACGTGGCAAAGAACGAGAACCTACGTATGTCCTTATGGGTCGCGTGGCATTAAGCAACGATGTGGGCTTGTTCAAGTTGTTGCACAACCTATTGACAACATCGCCGCTCTTCGTCACTGCAGTCGCTTGGAAGGCAGGTTCTACCGTAACGGACCCCAACGCGATCGCGTTTCGCTCCGTATTGAAGGGTGAGCAGTCATCCTCGAGGTAGTTGTGGTGGCTGACCTCCTTTAAGGCTTCCTGATGGCTGTTGTGGAGCTGGTCCCCGTGGAACTCATCCCAGATTTCGACTCACTCGTTGAAGTGTGGATTGCCTTGTTCGGAAGAAGCGAAAGTCGATCTGTGGCTGGCATATGTCGACAGTTCTGGCAGTCCGATTGGCGGCAGGGTGTCGCACGGCGGGCTATAATGGATGTTGCTCGGTCACGTTTCCCAATCCACTTCAGACCTCTTGTCAGGCTCTTGCGCGCAATGACTGCGTCTGGGTTTCTTGACACCGATCCTCTCTGCGTGGCGTCATCCGCGGAATACCCCCAGTCTGTGGACGAGGAAGAAGAGGCTGAACGGGAGATCTGCGCTCAGCATGTCTTCTATTACATGGACAAGCTTCCGACCTTTTCGCTTGTCATCCCCCTTTCGTCGTGCACGGGCCCCAATGCGGTATATGAGAGGGTCCAATATGGACGCTCTGCTTCAGCCCCGGGATTAACGTATACCAACATCCGAGCAATCCGATTGCCTGGCGGCTCGATAATACCTCCTCGCTCCACCGGACGGCTTCTTAGTGGTGACGGTGGAGAATTCGTTGCAGTATGTTGGCAGTACGAGTATAGCGGCTGGAAGGTTGTCCTTGATGTGCTCACAGAGTACGTTACTCGTCGGAGCATGCATGCAGGTACAGCGGACTTGTATCAGGACGTGACGTTCGGTAGAACTGGTCCTGGTTCGTCGCCTTTGACGCTGCGACTAGAAGACGTCGGCATGGAGATCGGTGACGGAGGCGACGAAGCACTTGCAACGGATGCACTCGACCTCATCCGCAGCGTCATACAGGATAAACCCGTTCTCGCGGAGGAGCTTCTGAAGTCTCTCGAAACGGGCGATTCCACTACCCAAATAGAAAGCAGCTCTGCAGACTTGGTGCAATTGACCACGATGATTCTCGAAGAAGCCCTCAGTCGTCCTCAAACGCGCGGTTTTTCTCGTACTCAGCTCGTCACGTCGGCGATGAGCGTACTTTCAGCGTTGCTTACGTTGCCCAAGTACTCCCTCCGTGTTTGGCTTTATATACGTTCTGCAACCGCGCTCTTTGGTCCCAGCCGATCCTCTGGCTTCGCAGCGGTTGCCTTACCTGCAGAAAGAGCCACTGGTCACTATACGATGACGCTCGCATTGTTGAATCTTGTTCAGCAGCTCCTCCAAGAAGCCTTTATCTCCGTGTTAACTATTCCACCGGGCAACCAGCGCTTAGGACAAATCAAGGAAGAGGTTCTCATGCGAGCTGCGAATTTTGTACACGGCGAGATTTGGGTGGAACACTTGGGTTGGAAGTATGCTCAGCTAGGAGATCGTTTCGAGATCAGCAGACGGATATCGTCGTTCTATGCCTATATTCTTTTCCAGTCACCCCCCGCCATCAGCAGTCGACCATTCCCTACATTGAGCCAGGCCGTCATTGACACGTTCCTTCACAAAGCCACCACTTCTACAACGAATCCCCTCGTATCGGCCATTGCAGCCAGCCCGAACACCCTTGGGTCCCTTTACAATGCAAGGAGGTTCGGAGACGTCCGCCGTCTGATATACCTGCTCGAGTCGCACCTTCAGCTTACGCGCTTAGTGCTCAATTATAAGCAGGCATCCCCAAACAACAACAAGCCGTCCTTGCTCGAACAAGCGCTCTGCGCAAAAGTTGCCGGAGGTGCAGGCTTCTCCGACTCTACGAGAGCCCGTGTTGATCCCGTGGATGTGCTCGCCAAGTTCGTGAAGGAGAGGGATGTGGGCACTGTGGTTCCTCTGGAAGCCATGCGCGTTCTTCACGCTCTATGCGCTTCCCTCTCGTTAGCCGTTCCTTCACCCCCTACGATCATTGGCCATCTTTCCAATCCGGAAGCTACAGTTGCTTCCTTAGTGCGCATAGTGGAACATCCATACGAAGAGTTCTCTCTCCGAAGTGCAGTTTGGAGTTTTATTTCCCTCGCCGTGGACAAGGAACCTGCTCTCTCCAAACTCCTTGTCACGGGTGAGTTTATCATGCCGAGCTCCAAAGGGAAAGAGAAGAAGAAGGAAAGCATTGATAAGAAGAAGTCGAAGAGCGCGCTAGAGATTGCGATGGAGACCCTTGGACATTGGAAGGATCTTTGGGAAACCAATCCCCCGCTGCTTGCATCCGTTCTGTATTTCATCCACGTTGTATGGCAGCATGGCCTCGAGCATCAATCTGTGATCGAAAGTGCCCGTCAAAACAAGAAATTCTGGGATCAAATCGCTGCTGTTGCCCGAGAAGAACTCGGACCGGATCCAGACTATACTGTGGAATTGTTCGTCGCGGTCGATGGCGAACGACAGTCTAACCTTCACGAAGCAGTGTCCGCCCAGGCTTATCGTGGCATGGTGAAGTCGTACGCCATTCGTATCATTGGACAGGATATATTCCTGCAGCCAGCCCCGAAATGTGCCGCTGAGCCCCTTCCGAAACCGCTCAGCTATACCCAGTTTATTCCCTCTTTCAAGGGCGAAGACCAACTCAACGAACTCATCCTAGAAGGCGCTTCTAGCTGCTATGATCCGAGTCTATACGACAGGCTTTCTGAACAACTCTCACGAAGCTTCCCTGGCCTTTCACTCGACCAACTTCAATCGCAGGACCCGGTCTCGCAGCGCGAATTCGGTGACAACTTTGCGTTCTCACCGAAGCTGTTGAGGAGTAGACTTCAGCAATGCGTCACCGATGAGGATGACGTCGATTCGATTGAGAAACAAGTGTTGTCAATCAATCTCAATCTCTCTCTGACGCACGCGCAGACGGCTATGGCCGAGTCTTGGCAGCTTTTGTTGAAGCAAATGTTGCCCTTTATCCGTGTTGAACAAGGGACCAGGCCAAGTTTGCTGGCGTTAGCGTCGACCATTTCTGCAGCTCTCGCTCAAGAAGGGAGAGGGGGAGATATGATGGCGACCATCCATGGGGTACGACTTGCTCTCCTGCTTTCGGTTCTCGAGGTCGCATGGTTCTCTACGACGGATACGGACGCCGAGGTTGAGTCTTTCATGACGCTCGTCACCAATGTCCATGAACTGTTGCAAAACGAAGCACAGCCGCCTTCTACGTCGTTCCTTGGGAAAGTGTCTGCTCCATTCCACAGGACGCTCTTGCAAATACTATACTTTTGCGTTCGGCAATGTCGAAATCTGGCTTCGCGGTCCAAGGTTGTAAACGCTGGCAAACGCCTGAAAATCACCGGGCTCGTCGAAGCCACCATAAATCTCGTCGTCGATGCTCTCCGCCTCACGTTTGACTCTGCGCGAACGCGTCTTGATCTGGATCTCGACCGCGATATGGAGTTCCTTGTTGCCGTGTTCGAGCAATGTACAAGGCCGGACGTCAGTGCCTCGTCGTTACCTTGGCTCACGCGGTGTCAGGAGACGGACGTCATCAAGTCAAGCCTCCAGTTATTGGCCCGTACGGATATAGCTGGCATTTCTGATCTGCCCCTGCTTCGAGCCCGACGAATGCCGCTATACGCACCGCACATCTTCTTGTTCCACATGGCCCTCGTCAGCATCCCGTCCGGAGCAGAGAGGTTTGCGAGCGAAGGCGTAGTAACGGCATACAGTAACAACAGCATCAGCGCAGCCATCAGTGATGGCCTGATCGACGTTGTGTTGCCCGAACTGCCAGGAGAGCGCAGCCCAGCGCATAAAGCATATTGTTATATGCTTTCCGTTGTCGCTGCGGTCGTGCATGCCTTGGGCAACCAGCATCGTTTCTTCAGCGCGGATGCGTGTGGCATGATCCAGCTCTACGGGAAACAAATTGCGCGTACGTTGTCCTGGAGTATTGGCGATCCCATCACGCTACCTTTGTTGGAGGAGATGGAGCAGACTGTCAATTTGTTTTACGCCATTGCGGAGGGCGTGCCCCCAACCACGACGAACCCCAATCCAGTTGTTACAAAAGTGCTTCGTGTATTCTCCACGCGCGCGCTCGTGTTCCTCCAGCAACTGAACTATGCTCTAACGCATCCAAACCACCTAGCCAGGCTTTTGGAACCTGTCATCCCTGAAGAACGGGCGGCGATGGAGAAAGAGCCAATGGACTCGTCATTGACCCAACTCGAGATGATGGATCTACGAAAGCACCCCCTTACGGCGCGTTCAGTCCACATGATGTTCAGGCTGAGTAGCTCGATTGTGTCAACGCTCATCAGCATCAGTCGGGCGTATGACGTACTGCTGAAGGAGCAGGAGGAGTGGCCCCTGCATGAGGCACTCATTGTCCCTGTACGTTAATTTTATCTCTGGTTCGTCTCAAATTGATTATTGAATACATTGTCTCCTGTATTTTAGCATTCCAAGGTTGTCCTCGGAGAGCCGACATCCCTTGGCACGCTGCTAGAGCTAGCAAACTGCACCCTCGACGTGTTGCGGAATCTCGTTAGCCGACCTGCCGGTCAAGCGATTGTACCTTCCACCTCCGTCAAAGATGTGCCGCTTGCTGTGAACCAAGCCACGCTCACCGCCCGACGGACCCTCGAGGCGCTCCTCGTCTACGCGGTTACGCAGCTCGCGATGTGGCTTTCCAAGCCCGACTTTGATCCTGCAGCGACAGAGGCAGAGGTAGAGGAGCACAGTCACAGTCACAACGCACAACTAGATGCGAGTAAGGGTAGAGCGCCGAGGGCGCTGGCAGAGAGGCTGAGAAGGGGTATGACCGGGGAGATGACGGCTGATCTACAGGCGCTGCTGACGCGTGCTAGGCCTGTGCTGGCAAAAAGTGAGGAGGTGTTAGGCAAGTTGGAGGGAGGCAAGGATCTGACGCAAGTATTGTCGCGATTTTTGACAGAGCGAATTGTCGTTCCGGCATGATGTGTCTGCCGGGTGTTTTTTTAGAGTACCTGATGAAAGTACTGTAGTTGTTCTCTCTTTCCGTGTTGTACACTGATGAATCCATTTATCGAGTCCAGTTACCCGCCCAGGTTTTGCCAATACAAATGGCCCGGATAACGGTTTCACCGACCGTTTGTGATGCGTTTTCGGGCTCCGACGTCGACGATCGCTCTTATAGCCAGACATCCGTTATCGGCGCAAGTATCGGTGTCTCGTCTAGGCTCTTCCCCAAACATCGACGTCGGCAGGTTTCGCGCCCGCTCGCTTTTTCGCCCTGGTCTTTTCTTATAGTCGCTCCTTTTTTTTCCATGCACATCGCTTCCTGTACCACTTGGTCCTCAGGCTGTCCGATTTCATTGTCCAGCACCTTCCTGCGTCGTTATGCCTTCCTGTGTTGGGCCGGCCTCGCTCTTCCTAGCACCGGTCAGGGCACGTGACCCGTTACCTTTCGCCAGTTGCTCGGCTCAAGTCCAGCGGACCCTGCGAGACACATCGTGACGTCGCGCTTGCGCAGCCAGACAGGGATGGCCCATCCACGGGACTTGTCACTGCTTCCTCTCCTGCCCCAGTCGAGTTCGGGCATTTTTCCTCTCCACGCCAGATCATCGCATGTGTTCGCACGGCTTTTGTTGACCGCAGGCTTTGATTCACCTCTATTGACCTGCATCTTCTCCTCGGCGTTTCCCAAGTTCAATAACTCCTCCAAAATTTTTACTCCTCTGGTTCATTCTCCCTTCGCAGACCGCTCTCTTTCAAGTATCCTTTGACTGTTGCGTACGAGGAGGCTGTATCCGGAGCTGGCAGGACTCGGAGATCATGATGGATCGATCAACAATGTCGGTCACTATAACTGCGTGCCATCTCCGCGGCCCAGGTGCGATATGAACTACTTTCCGATCGACACCAGGGGAGTCCGGTCCAAATGGCTCCCTCTAGAAAAGTCGATATCTCATGATATATAATATGAGATCTGGTTTGGGTAGACTCACTCACATCCCAGAGTAACACCGTTTTGGTTGTCTATGAAACTCAGTCAGTCCCCTCATACGACGTTCTTGGCTTGTTCCCCTCGGAAATGCAAGAACCTGGGGCCCGGTTTCTCGGTTCCTCTTCCGTTTCCGCCCCAGCTTTTGGGGTTGATTCTGTGCACATCAAGGGGGGAGAATAAGAATCATGCCTCTCGCTATAATCGTATTGGAAAGCGTTCACACTTATGCAAGTCGTACGTTTGTTGGCAATTTCACTCGATCGATCTCACAGATAACGATAGTTGCGGCCGTCGTTGCTCATGGATACGACTACAGTAAGTAATACATTTTACCGATGCATGTTTGATTGAAGTTCAACTCGGCGGTGTTAATCCTCACACTTGCATACGAGGTAGCGTCCCGGTGGTTTGTTGGGTTTTCCACCCGTCTGTCAGAGATCCCTTTTCCAGTATATAACGTCACGACCCCTTTGGATTTTCCAGTCTGTTCTCGTTGGATTGATGTGCATCCTTGTGGCTGTCCGGTTTTTGCGGCGGTCACCCCAGATATACCGAGCCACAAAAAATGGAATTCCAATAGAGATCCGGGCATGTCTTATTTTGTCTTGTATGTCCTACCGCACTGTTACCCCCTCGCTTTCCCTCTTCCCAAACGGGACAGCTAGCAATATGGAATTCAGACCAGCTAACCCGCCTTCGTATCAGAAACGTGATCCCGAACCTGTTCAGTCTCCCGACGCTTCCAACGCATGGCCATCTGGCGGAAATTCATGCATATGCAATGGTCATAATCAATGTACGGACATGTACGCACAGGGTCTCCGTGGCTGGCGGGTTCAAGGAATCGGCCGCAGTTAGTTCGGCCTTTCAGCACTGGATGGCTGGAACGTTAGCGGTCGACGCATGCGGGCGAGCACCATGCTGTTTGCGGACATGGGTCGGCCCGAAGAAATAGAATGCGATGGGGATATACCGATGGAAGGGAATGCAGAGCGGAGGGTACAGCCTTCAATGCCGAGTGTAGTTTGGAGAAAATCCACAATAGGTCTGATAGAGCTCATTCCGCCGCAACGCCGAAACTCATGCTCGCCCTGCACCAGCTCAGCTTTTTCCAACATTGTGATGTAAACAGCGGAATCAAAACTGCATTATACTTGAAACATTTAGCCACACCCGTGCCAAGGCATTATGTAGAACATCAGAATGTGGCCTATAGCTCCACAGATACATAGGCCATCCTGTGGTCAGACCTTCCATCGGTTGTATTTCCTGTGAGTACCCAGCCTGCCAATTTTTCAATGAGTCATACATAGATCCGAGCACACGCCAGAAAACTTGAACAGCATGGCCACCTGTCGTCCAACCATCGGGCCTGCTCGTTTACGACAATGGACCCACCGGCTGGTTGCATATGCATGATGGGGGACGGCCTCCAGCCATTTGGAACGCCATTCGGCTAAACGCCACGAAACCTGAAGTCAGAAGCAAATAGATCCCTACTTTGGAAGTCATAGTGTAAGTCATGCGCGGACCAGTACTTCGGTACTACCGTATATGGTTAGCACAATTTCGGGCAAAGATGAAAACGATCAAGTCGTAACTCGTCCCCAACCTAGGTCTGTCAATTGTATTCTTCCATTGTATTCTTCCTCACCGGGAAAGTGTCTTCAAAGTAAGTAAGACGTCCCCTAGAGGGCCATTGACCAGAGATATGATGCTGTAGAATCGGAGTATCTGCTTGTTGCTGGTCTGCAATTCCGGTTTGTTCGGTTCAAGTTGCGGTGCCACAGGACGCCCAAGTTCGGTCCCCTGGCAGCCTGTGGGTCCCAACTTGTTCCTTTATGTGATTCCCCCGAGTCATAAGGCATGGCCCGTTTCCACCAAACGTCGGCATTTCGTTTCTTCCATTCCTCGTGCAGGGTGGATCGAACTTTCAAATAAATAGTGGCTCGGACGATGCTATCCGCACTTATTTCCAGCCTCCGTTCTGCATATAAGAGCAGCCGCACCTCCGAACTGTCAAGTTCCTCAATCCTCAGTCATGCCTAGCATCTCTTCCGCTCGTCATGCCCGCGTCTACCACCACGCCTCCGACCTCCCTGCGGAGGTGTGGCGCGCCCTGTTGCAAAACGAAGCGGCCGCAAACGTCATTCTCCCATTTGCTAGCAAGGCGTTGCACGTCCCCCGCGGAGGTGACGAGCAATTGTGGATCGCTCTGTATGGCGAGACAAACAATGTCGAATTTGTGTTGTCTTGCACGAGGGGACCACTTGGAAACTATCCCATTTTCATAGTCCCGTCCAAGTCGTCCGTCCAGATCGCCCAGGAGGAAAAGCGCGGCAAGAACATCGCCGATTCCTTGTTGCCCCTTGTCCTGTGTCTGCTGCAGGAGGTCCCTCCCCAGAGGGTATTTAGCGTCTTTTCGATCGCCAAGGTGACAGAAAAGTTCGCCGAGATCTTCGAATCGCACACGCACCAAGAGTATGGCATTCAAGCTCTCCAGGACCCGTACTACGACGCAACCTTCACGTTCTGCACCAGCGAGACGCTCAAAAGGGCCTCGGATTCCATATCCTCCCTCCCAGGGTCTGAGGACGTCGCCATCTCCCTCCGTCCTGCAGATATGTCCCATTTCACAGGGATCAAAGCCATGTGCAAGGCATTTTCCGAGACGTCGGTGAGTACTGCTGCCTACGTCGTTCGCATTTGGATCGTAATGAACATTCTGTGGCAACAGCCGCCTTTCGTTTTGGACGATGAAGGCGCGGACTTGGAGGCGAGGATGTTGATCGCTAATGAACAGGCTTGGGTGCACGTGGTCGAGAAAGAGGGTCAAGAGCCGGAGATTGCGTCTCTGGTCGCCACTACCAGGGAATCCGACAACGTGACTGCGGTCACCAAGGTCTTTACAGCAGAGCACTGGAGGGGCCGCGGTTGTGCTGCGCGACTCTTACACCGTGTCTGCCAGGAGTGAGTATTCTACGGCTGACGTGCGCTTTGAGATTGGCGTTCTGATTCCTCGATAGTATTCTCCAGAACAAGAAGCGCGTCGTTCTCTACGTGGGGAACTCGAAGGAGTTGGCGCCTGCACGCAAAGTATACCATAAGATCGGGTTCCAAGGCCTTAATCTGACGCAAGGCCAGCAAGTGAAAGATGTGGAGAAGTGGCTTGAAATCGGATTTAAAGGGACTACTCTCGGTTATTGGTGAATCATGCCTTGTCTTTGGACTCGTGGTTCCCCCCAGCCTGCATGTTAGATCAGCCATACATTTTGAACACCCCATCACTTTCACGTCGTGTAGCATAGATTACACAGTAGAACCAAGGACTGTATTTATGCATTTGTGGTACTATACGCATATCGCATATCGTAGAACCAATCTTCCAGGATTCTGCCAATAGACCCCCTTTGAGTCCCAATGATTATGCCCTCATATGGACAAGACTGATTGCAGTAGCTGATCGCAACTGACTTCGCGCAATGCACACAAATTTCAGAACGTTAGGACCTCTGCACCAGTCTCTGTGATCAATACCGTGTGCTCGGCCTGGGCACTACGAGCGCAGTTCTACGACGTCATTATCAGGGTTTCCACCAAGTTCGTGTACAAGCCAAGTTATTGCTTACCTCGGTCGATACTGTCCATCCATCTGGGAATATCCATACTTGGGGGTTGGATCCTTGGACGATGCAGGGCTGAGGTTACGACACGACTTCAACAAGGGCGTGACATCGACCAAAGATCCATACCTCGATGGTGAAGCAATGTCCGGGACGCATCATCCCCGGTTCTTCGTTCACTGTCAAAAACGAATCAGAGATGGAAAACTGCAAATGCGAGGAGGGAGGGGGTATACGTGTATGGTATATCCAAGGACGCTGATGGAACACCCTTCCGATACCATGTCCTGATAATGCATTGCATACCGAGTAGGGGGTGTTGCGCACCAATTCGTGGATAGCCCCCCCGATCGAATTGAACGGACGGCCGGGTCCACAAGCGTCGATGCCAGCCTGAAGGGCTGCGTTGGTCATTGAGACTAGGTCGCGTCCAGGCTGGTCCTGTAGACACTAACTTGTTTGTGACTGCCAACGAATGATGGATGCGTACGTACGACGGTGCCGACGAGAAAGGTTTGGGAGGTATCTCCGTGATAGCCGTCGAGGTAAACGGTGATGTCGATATTAATAATATCGCCGTCTTCAAGTGGTCGACTGGTCCTCGTTAGTCTCACTTTGGGGTATGATGAACTCGACACACTCGTCTGGTATTCCGTGCGCGACTACGTTGTTGATGCTTGTACAACACGACCGAGGGAATCCCGAATAGAGTAGGGGGGACGGGTAAGCGCCATGGGCGACGACAAATTCGTGAATCGCTGCGTCTATTGAATTGGTGGTTACCCCAGGCTATATGGAGATGGGGTCATCATGCCGTCCATCAACCGAACTTTAAGGACCATCCCCACCCGAACAAGAGTCCCTGAAAACTCCCGAACCTTGCGAGCTAGTTTGGAAGAAGTCCGAAGCTTGGCCTCTTCCTCGCTCCCGAGTCGGACCCGGCTGTCATCTTCGCAGGACCAGGGGGAATGTTCATTTCTAGGGGAATGAAAGTTGGGTTCATCTTCCGCGGGTGTCCGCGCATATGACGGCCGCCCAATGCTGGATGGGACGGTGCGAGGCAGGATGTGGGACACACCCCAGACAAAAGGTTCCCCGGGAAGGATAACAGAATAGCTTCCGAAAGATGTCTCTTCATCTGAGACACGCGTAGAAAGGAAGCGCAGACGGCCCGAGATCAGTGAGGGTCTCGTCCACAGTTTCCGACTCCAAATGAACTTTGGAATCATATCCGGGAATGAGCAGTAAGTTAGGTAAGCATTGGATACTAAAAGGAAGCTCGGGATTTCCTTTCTGAGCTACCCACGGGGCGGCAGAAACCATAAGCGACATCATGAGTCCCAATCCTCGAGCATAAATGCAAGCACGCCGAATGCAGACGCAGCATCCGACGTTCCCCTCGCCAAACTCTCCGCGCCACGCCGTATATACCTCACCAATCCGTCCAGCTCCCCCGACAACTTCTCCAACCGCGTCGAAAAGTCCTCCTCTGCGTATGACGGTGCGATCGAGAATGACGGCTCGAGTACGCTTCTTCCCTCTGCTTCGTGGACTTGGGCGTCCGTGTCCGCGTCCGAGTCCGAGTCGTCTTCGGTATCAGTGGGAAGGGACACAGAAAACCCGATGACGTCCTTGCGCTGTCGTCGTTGCCGACGACTCCGATGCCATCGCATGCTGATCGACAGACGCGAGATGTCATGCGTCGTGTCCCCCGCAAAGGTGGTGAAAAACGCTCGAAAGTGGACACACATGTCCAAGATGCTCAGTATCGCTTTCGAGAGGGAAGATGTCTAGTCAACGGAAGGGATGGAGTGAGTGATGAGTACAGGGGCTGGAAACGGCGGGATGGGCGTACGGTGGAGTCGAGGAAGCATTTGCATAGTAGCGTTTCGAGGCTAAGATGACGATGCTGTCAATGTCAGTAGTATGATCCGAGGGAAACACACTGGTCGTTGTGTAGCTTAATCATTTCATCCAGGGACTTGGCTGCTTTGAATGCAGACTTGAATTTGACCACTTGAACGTGGATCACCTAAACGAGCGACACGAGTCAGATCCTGTGCACAGCGAGGTCGGGGAGAGGGCATACGTTCGTGGTCAGGAAATTGAACAAGGTACTGCAGTTCATCATCAATACACTACCCCCACGCTGTCAGCGTTGTATAACCGTTTACTCACTTGATAAACCACGAAAGCTTCCCTCGCATCGCGTAGAACACCTTGAGCTCAGACCGGAGCCCAACGTTCGTCACCGCTCCGCGGAACAAGATCCTTTCCAGGACGCATTTCGCCCTTCTCACCTGAAGCAGGAAAACGAAGAGGGAGCAGTAGCTTTTCAGGACGTTTGGGGTGAAGATATAAGTCAGGGGAAATGGCAGCGTGTATTCGACGAGCAGGCCTTCAACCACCTTGACGGTACTGGTAATCGTAGCGGCTTTGTTACCCCTGTAGGAGAGCCGAATGAGAGACGCGTCAATCCAGTCCGAGTTGGTCGCCTCGACGACATCTCTGAAGGCACTGTTCAGGAAATGAAAGTCATTCCATGCTTGTTGGCTGTCCATCTTAACATCATTGAGTTGATCCAATAAAGCACGGGAGAAAGGAATACTAGATAATCGCACCTTGGCGAATATGACATCAGTGAAGTTGCTCATCACGTCTCCTCTTGTCATCAAGTACAGCCCTTCAACGGCTGCAAGGTGGCGCGATAGTTCACATTCTTCAGTGAGCACCCGAGATAATCGCAGACCGGCAGCAAGACAATAAGCAGAGAGCTCCTCCGATATCAAATATGACGACGACTCCGAATTCCTCAAGCTCGCTGGGCTGGACTCAAACAACTGTGCAAATGTCTTCCGATCGAAAAGGGGATGTTGTTTTCCGGTTGCGCTTTCAGAAAAGAAATAGATACCCATCATTCGAAGTAGTCCAATAGCCTTGCCGGTCCCTAAGATGTTATTAACCGCCGGTCCCAAGAACGCCGGAACAGCGGACTGTTTCTTCTCCCCGTCCTCCAGTACGACGGGACTCCGAAGCACGTAGCCATCAGACCAGAGGTCGGGGTCCAACAGCGGAAGTTCGTTATCCTCTATGAAGAATTCCTCATCGAGTGCTTGAGTGTCATCTAGAGAATCCCAGACATTCCGGACGGGCATTCCATCTCTGAGCCATTTCCCGATCATGTGCCAGATCGGTTCTGAAGTCTTTGCAAAGACAGTGGCGAGAGAATCGGAGGCAGAAACATTGCCCATAGACCATTGTTCCTCTGTTGCCTGTAGCAGAAGGTCGAGAAGAAGCGCCGAAACGACCGCGGATGGAAGTCGGGTAGGCATACTGGGTATGTTCCAGACAGCTTGGTCAAGTCTGGAGTGGGATTGACAGATATATCCGACGAGTCGATGTAAGATATCCAGCACGACATCAAACGTCCCTGAAAACGTGTCTCGGACGTCTTTCTCTAGACTAAGGAGGCTGACGACGAGTGGATCACCCCTCCCAGCCAGTGCGCGACAAATGGCTTCTTCTTTCTCAGCGCACCACATGTCGAATGTTTGGATTTGTGCGTCCACAGCATCCGCGAAAGCCTCTAAGGTTCTTGAGTGGATGTTGTGAGTGAGTAAACGCATTGTTCCGCTCGGTGTAATTTCATGGACGCCGGAAACACTGTCGAAGATGGCAGAAACAAACTTTCGTAGATGGCATACAGTAGTTGTCACCTGCGCGAAAGTACCTAGGATCGACGACTGGGCTGTCGACGTAAAATGCAGCAGACGCGGAGCTGTTGGAGAAGGCTAGCATAATGTCAGTCGAATGCGCACCTCACTGACAGCCGGAAACATACCACCGAAGAAAACGTATCTGGAGTAGTATATATCACGAGATTCTTCCGACCTTGGAGACATATCAGTACCTCACGCACCGCGTCGCGTTCGTGAATATATTTCTAGACGTCCCATACTCGGAATAAGGTCTCAGAAGTATTTTTCGCGCGCACCTCTCGCTCTGGACCTACTAGGGCCAACGTTGCTCTTTCCCCAAGAACACGAAGCATCGCAGGACCTAGAAAGCATAGGAGAGGGAGAGAAGATCAAGAATAAAAATACATACCAAGGGTTGACGGATCGCCTATATCAAACGGCCGCGAAACATCTACATCAATTTTCCAACCCTCTCTCCAGTACTGGTGTGCTTTGAGTTGTTCAATCAACCTCGGGTGATTTTGCTGGTAGTGAACACGATGGTGAGTGTTAGATTCCGCAGGCGTGGTAGTGACAGGTGGAGGTAAATCTTCAAAAGAAGGTGGTGAACCATCACTGTCTAGCGAGTCATCTTCATCCCAAGGTGAAAGGGACGGCGTGCTTCCACCACTCCGAGTTTCCCATCCTTCGACAGTACTACCAGCTGGTAGGCCATATACTCCCTCCCAATGCTGACCTTCGAACGGGTCTTCAGCTAGGATCTCCTTCCATGTTATTGGTGCTGGAGGCTTCGACGGTCGGGGATCTTGATATGTCTCCGCAAAGACATAGGTCGCGTTACTAGGAGCGGATGACAATAGGATCTACTCAGAAATATCAGGGTGATGGCGATCTGAGGAGCAGGTACGTACAAGCAGCTGGAGGTGGTCCGGGAGGTGTGACAGCTGTGCAGTGGGAAGTCAGCACACGAGATCTGTCCGGTAAGACTATATGATGGTCACTTTAATTTGCTCGTCGAGATCTGTGAGCTCTTTCGCTTGTTGCTTCACTTTACGATACGACTCCCGAAGCGCATCCGCTAGGTTGTCATGCGAGTTGATGCTTGCTTTAAGAACGTGACTATATTACCAACACGTAAACATGACATAGAGACGATCAACTAGCATACTACCCTCTGAAGTGTTTGTCCATCGCAGTCATGTCGGAGCTTGCTCCAGCCTTGATCGCATATTCCAAGTTTTTGGACACGAAGTCCACGGCGGTGCGAAAGTTTTCATCGTCGGTCTCGGGAGACAACCCGGTCACTTGGGTGACGAGTGACTGGCATAGTGGCAGAAGACGTGTGGTTTGTCGAGTGGCGGGTCGAGACAGGCGCGAGCTCGGACGGGTTGAAATGCGGGACTGTGGTCTGAATGACGAGGCGCTCGAAGCGGGCCGTGCTGACGACAGGCTTGATGGCGGTCGTTGGGAGAGGCTCGACGACGGGCGTTGTACCCGCAGGCTTGAGTGGGGCCGGACAGAACTGGCCGAGATGGGCGTGTTCATGGTGTCGATTTCGGGGGTGGCGGTGCAGTATGTTCGGGTAGGGGCTTCGACTTGTTTGTCCGAGCGTACGCCATGTCTCTCAGCGCGAGACTGTGTCTGACTGCGCGTCGTCTGTCGCGTGCGGGCACTTCTCACAGAACCTATGCTGTATCGACGCGCACCTACCCCGCTCGTTCCGCGGCAACCAGCTCGCGGGCAGCGAAAGCACCAGCCAGGACAACCACCAACGAAGTAAGCCGAGACGACATCTCCGAAGCAATAGCAGACGCAGCTGGAGTCCGCGAGGTACTCGAAGGCGAAGTGCCTCCAGAAAGCGTCCTCTCCGCCGAGTCTGCGTCTTCGCGCACCTCGCAAATAGCTTTTCCTGGTGATTTTGTATCTGGAGGTGACAGTGCAGCCAATGATTGGTCGAAGAGCTACTATGGACTATCTGTAGAAGCATTCCCGAGGGAGATTGCGGACATCCTCCTCGCACCCATCGACGAAATGGACATCGAGATTAAACCTGGTGCGTCCCTCCCCTTGCTTGCCATGCATCCCTGACCTGGTTCGTCAAAGATGGGCTCATCTACCTTCCCGAAATAAAATACCGTCGTATCTTGAACAAGGCCTTTGGACCCGGTGCCTGGGGACTCGCTCCAAGGACGGAGACCAACGTAGGTCCCAAGATAGTAAGCAGGGAGTATGCACTCGTTTGCCAGGGACGGTGGGGGGCTTTCAATACACACTACTCTTCGTCGGCTAATGAGCTGTCCTCGCAGACTCGTAGCCATAGCCAGAGGTGAAAATGAATATTTCGACCCCTCTGGTATCCCTACCGCTGCCGAAGGATGCAAGAGCAACGCTCTCATGCGATGTTGCAAAGATTTGGGTATAGCCAGCGAGCTCTGGTAAAGCTTGACTACTCGTTATGCGTTCTCTCAATTTACATTTGCACCAGGGATCCTCGGTTCATTCGAGAGTTCAAAACAAAACACTGCGTCGAGGTCTTTGGCGAGAACTTGACGACCAAGAAGAAGTTTGTGTCACATCATCATCATCCGTGTCGATAACCGCTCATAATCTGTTTCAGGAGGAAGCTATGGAGGCGCAAAGACCAGCCCAGGTTCGAATATCCGTGGAAAGAGTAAAGCGCACTGTCCACTATCTAGAATCCTCAAGCCACACTCAACCGTTGTAACTTATCATGATTTGTTTTAATCTCTCGTCCAAAAGCCATCTCCTCTCGATCGTATTCGGGTTGTGTGCACTTAGCATGAGCCTCTGCGGGCGCGCCTCGCAGTTCCTGTTCTGCGCGTAGTATCTGCTTTATAGAAGCTCGTTGCCCTGCTTCTCGCATCCGTCGCAGTCGGCACCTCGCTTCCTTGGGAACTAGAGACCGTACGAAGTATCTCGTCAAAGATGTTCTGTCATATCGAACTGAAAGGTAGATTGGATTCGATCACACGAGCCTGAGTTATTCCTATAAAACCGGATTGTGGCCAGCTCAAACCCTGTCGTGATTGATTGATTATGCAATTGATCATCAATCATCGATTGGCCGCGAGCTTGTGCCTACGCCAAGAGATTGTCTCAGAACTGCACGTTCAAACCTGGAAAACTCACATCACACTATGGAGAAGACCGGCTCGGTCAGTGCAGAAAAGTTCTTGAATCGTCATTCATTTCAGCTATCATACACATGCCGGAAGAGCCGTGCACACAACTTCAGTCTCGCGAAATACACTTTCACTTTCAACGCCCGAACCCATGATCCGGAGTAACTATGCTACGGTTTCTTAATCGTCAGAGGCACGCCACTGAACTCAGTCTGCAGAGTTGTTCCCTGCATAGTCCTTGTGATTCAGCGCGCCTAACAGAACTGAACAAGAGAACATGCCTGAAGCAAGCAGTAACGCCTCAAGGTAAAGGTAGCAGGTCCAGTATTCATATACTGCGGAACTTGCAACGGGAAGGTCTGGTAGAGCCCATCCGGGTGTTCGGTCGGCGTAAAGGGACCAGCGTAAAGAACACTGCCAGGCGGATCGTTCTTCTGCGGGCAAACTCCATTGTTGCAGCTTGCAATCGCGAGGATAATGTTAACATCAATGCAAGCTACGAAGGATGGCTAAAACCAGCCATTTCAGTAAATAGATGCACGGTGGGCCTCGAGCACTCACAAACACAAGGAGTTGAGCAGTGAATTGCTGGCCCAGGGACAGGACAGTCCCATCAGTGGGGGCACCAATTGCGACCGCCTGGCCGAGGGCGGATGCCACAGCACCGAGAACAGAGACAACAGGGATCAGCTTCATCTTCAGAAGGGAATGAAGAAGGGACGAGGGAGAAAGTAGCAAATCTGTTGCTGAGCGAATGATGCATGGACGCGAAGCCTTAAATGTATAGTCCAATATCAGGTCCCTATGTAAACGCCCTGAACCTGGCCTCCGTTTACCTTGGCTATCACGTTATCGCTTGACAGGCCATTTGAGAGCTGTGATTGGAGGACGGCGAGCAACAAAGGAGATTGGGATCGTTCCTGAGCTAAGACCGAGTTGGAGGTGATTCTTGGTAGAGTAGCTTCACTTTCGAGAAGACAGTTCGGTTCCACGGCCTTCTGGATTTCGACGACGGATCAACCCTAACTCGCCAAGAACGTGTTCGGCGCATGTGCGGTGAAGGGTTCGGCGTACATAGCCCTGGGCGTGGTCACCAGGTACAATCTTGATCAGCATGATGCTTAGCCTTTGAGAGGTACTTTTTGCGCTCAAGCCCGTACGTCCTCCATTCCCGAATGACACTGCCCTTGGTTACGACCAGAACAAGGGACTGGAGATCTGACAGGTAGACCATTAGAACGATCACGTCTGCGAGTAGACTCGTATCAATTGTACTGCTGCACTTGCCAACCTATCTCTAGGCCTGCCAGGGCCTGCGTCAAAATCAGATCGTAAGTCAGGGAAGGCAAATCGTTGCGTACGAAGGTTATCCGTCAAATGACGAGCACCGACGAGTAGAGAGTACATTGTTACTTGCATGTATGCATCCTGCACCTTGGACTCGAGCTCAGCCTTTAAACCTTTGTCAGCACTCACAGTTTTAGCTATTAGTTAAGGTTGCGACGCACAAGCTCTAACCTTATGGTGGCTGAAAGTAGAGCGACCTTGGCAGCAGGGTCATACACAGCCTGAGGGTTTATTTGAGGATTCATGTGCGTCACGATCAGAACTACAGCTACAGTCGGATCCCTTACAACCGGAGAGGCTGTGGGGTATGTGTTACACCCGGTATGTGTTATGAGGGGTTTGACTGTACACACCAATGACTTTGTTATCCAGATATGCTCGAACCGGGAAAACTCACATCACCACCGCTATTGACAGCCTGAGGGTAAGTACCTCCGAGTCCTGGGACAAACAACGCTCGTGGGAATATTTGGCTTGACTTTTCCGAAACCCAACCCTAACCAGACACTGGGGTTCCCACTTACGCTCCAGCGTTACGCGTTGCGGTTGCTCTCGCCTCATACACAGTAATTTCAAGCGCAGATTCGAACTCAGGCTAGGGGCCTACCTCCCACCTAATATGATCGCATCGACTCAGTTGACTAGAACAATGATATCGACATCTCGAGATCCTGATCTTGACGCTCTGAAGGACTTTGCTCATACGGTTTGGGGTAATTCCCAAGCTGTCCTCCGACGGCATCCTGAAGGTTTCGAGTTCGTTGACCTCGGGGCGTACTTCCCTGCCTTTCAGTCCTTTTTTGCAGGGATACTGGTTCACGACAAGTTACTTGTGAGGAACGAGTATCGCATGGCATTGAAAGCATTGGAGGCAGATAGATATAAAGCAGGGGCTTACGTTACAGGACAACCCGGTATCGGTGAGTCTCGAACAACATTCGGAGCATCCTGAACCTTAACATTTGTCTCGCGTTGTCAGGGAAAACGCTTTTCCTCGTGTATATACTCGTTCTGCGTCTCGGTCAGAGGAAACCGGTTGCGGTGCAGTTTTTAGACGGCAACTCATTCTACGCGCTCTTCAATGACACCGTTAGTTTCCACCGGTTCAATGATCTAACACTGCTTAAAGAAGGCCCCTCCGTATGGGCTCTGTGTGACTCTAACAAAGATGTTGAAAGCCCCGCCGGTTTCTTCAAAGGGCGTCAGGGTGTTCGGATCATCCAGACAACTCCGCCCATGGCCTCGCGTTGGAGGGGGTGGAGTAAACATGTTGGCGCTAAGCCCTACATTATGGACATCTGGTCTGAGGAAGAAGTTGTGCACCTTGCGTGAGTGATACACTCTGCATTGCGACGAGATCTGACGAGATGGTCAGCAAGCTGGTGGGACTAGACGTTCATCGCGTGAAGACTCGTGGGGAGAAGTGGGGCAACGTTCCTCGCCTGTTGATGCAGTTCATTGATGAAGATGACCGGGAAGTTGAGGCTCTTTACCGCAAAGACGCCTCCAATGCAGTCCGTGCATCTCGAATCATAATGGACCGGGGACCACGGTTGGACCTACCCGATGATGCTCTATCACGCTTTTATTTCCTCCGGCCAAAGAGGACTCCCACCGGGGCTATCTCTTGTTGGGTTTCTTGCCTTGTCGTGCCTACACAAACCATTCGCTATATCTTAGCAAAAGCGCTCAAGAGAGAGGACAATCTCGTGAGATTACAATTCTTCACTGCTTTGAGCCATCATCCAAATACTCGCTCGGCAGCTGGTTTCATCTTCGAATCTTGGTTTCACAGCTTTTTTATCACGAAGAAGACGATAGATTGCCGATGGGTCGCGCAGGGTTCGGGCAACGCCATAGTACAGTTCCCTACTGCGTCCGCGACAGAAGGTATGGCTCTCATCCCCTCCACCCAAAGCGCACCGGGGTCTGCACCACCCCCATACTACTGGATTCCGTCCAAGACCAATTTCCGTGGCATCAACAGTGCCCTTGTGCTCGAGCATGAAATTTTCGTCTTTCAAATGACCATGAGCTCAACTCATAGATCACCGGTTGAGGGGTTGAGGTGCTTACGAGAGATGTTGCCTCCCGAGATGAGGGATCTGCCCTGGAGAGTGGTGTTCGTGGGTCCAAACGAGGGTCCAATCAAAGCCGTTGCAGAATATTGGAGCGAACAGCTACGTTTCCCACAAAATGAACGCCCGGCTGTTGGGTGGTCGGCAATGGACCCAGCACAAGCTGATGTTACTTACAAGGTATGTAAGATCGTTGATTCTCGGGCGGCTTCTAACGTGATTCTTAGGAATATCACGACGAGTCTGATCTGGAGCCGACAGAGTCTGAAGAGTCATCGATGGAGGTTGCGGAGTGAGGGCGGGCGCCGGCATCAATCGACGAACAATTCTCATCGCATGTCGCTTCGCTGAGGAAAGTAAAGTCATGTACCAACAGTGCCTAAATCACCGTGAACTGGTAGCTGCGTGGAAACACTGCGCTTTGTGCGACTATGCCCGGGCCAGTGTTTATGAAGTGCCTATACAATCACATCTACCTTCCATTATCCGACTCTAATTAGAGCATCACTCAACAATATGCGACCTCACGCTGATGCCAGGGTCACCACCCGTTAGTAGGTCTATGCTAGGCATATGTACCTCGCATCCAGTTTTCAATCCCACTACACGGCAGCAACACCCTGACGAGACATTTCGCAGGCTCGTTGAATCCCAACGATGCGATAGCATACTGACTCTAAGGTTATCTTCAGAGACGGACGACAGGCTAAATTAGTACATGGCTTGTCTTGCAAGTACTACAAACAAAAACTACTGTGGCCGTCGTAGTAGTACATGTACGACAAGGGATACCGTCGCAGTGACCCGGAATGCACGGATGGCGCTGAGCGTAATGTATGCTCGAACCTGGAAAACTCACATCATGATCGCTATTGACAAGGCTATCTGGCCCGCTGGACGGCGGCTGGTGTTGGCTCCCTCGCTCGACCGGGGGAATGATATGATTTCATGAGGGAGCCGACAGCTCCGCAAATAGCTCTGTCCCCAATCCCAGAAACGCCGTCTCTGAAGTATTCTGCGGTATCGCGGTTATCGTGGACAACTGATTCTGGTGCATGTATAATGTTCAACGTTCATCTATGCTGCATAACGTATGTACAAGGGAGGCAAACGGCGATATGGACAATTCATATTGATAAGAAAACGACAGCATCTATAGTTTATTGGCTGAAGAGAAGCCGGGAGCCTGGGGAACATCTCGTTCCAATCACCAATATCCGAGCTTAGTGCCCTCGAAGCCAATCTCAACCCATCTCTCTACGCCTTCTACTTGCTGACATTGCGGCCCATCAAGGCCCTGGAACCCAACCTTACGGTATACCTTGCGTGCAGGCGCCAACTCTCCTGAATTCCCCACATAGAGGACGACGCGGTGCTCCTTCTTCTGGAAAGTCCTATCAAAGAATGAGAATGCGACTCAAAGTGCATGAGCGGTAGGTGTACTCACTCTCGACAGACACGGTGTAAAAGTCGTTTGGCACAACCACGTCCCCTCCAGCGCTCTGGGGTGAAAACCTTGGTGACCGCCGTCACGTTGTCCGACTGCCTCGTAGTGGCGACCAGGCAGGCAATCTCCGGTTCTTGACCATCTTTCTGGACCATATGCACCCAAGCCTGCTGCTTGGTAATCATAGTCCTCGCCTCTAACTCCGCACCTGCATCATCGAGCGTATAAGGAGGCTGTCGGAACAAAATGTGTTATAGTTCATGTACTGCACAACGTAGATAGTACTCACCGAGGTCTCACAAAATTCCTTGCAGAGGACCTTGATCCCTTCTAAATGGGACAGATCCGCACGCTGGAGACTGATGGCAATGTCTTCAAATTCACGAAGGGGGAACTTGAGGTCGAGAGACTCATTAAACGTCTCACTGGTGCAGAAAGTGAAGGTCGCGTCGTAGTACCGGTCCCCGAGACGAATGTCATGCTCTTGGGGTGTGCGGGCCACGAAAATCTCTGCAAACGTTTCCGCCACCCTCGCGATTGAGAAGACAGAGAACACTCTCTGAGGAGGGACCTCCTTCAGCAGAGAAGTGACGAGCGGCTTCAGGGAATCCGCTATATCTCTGCCGCCTTCTTCATCCTGGGCGATCTGGGCTGGCGATTTGGACGCGACTATAAAGATGGGGTATTTTCCCAGCGGTCCCTCGGTGCACGACAGTACAAACTCGATACTCTCTGCCTCGTCATACAGAGCGATCCATAACTGCTTGTCGTCCCGAGGGAAGTTCAACGCCTTCTTCGCAAACGGGAGAATAACGTTTGCAGCCGCTTCGTTCTGCAACAACGCGTGCTCGACCTTAGGGAGGAGGTCAGAGGCATGGCGGAAGACGCGGGCTCGACGATTGGGGATGTCAGACATGATTCAGAAATGAAGAGCTTGGTGGTTCGAGGATGGTCATAACCCACTGTTTTTATATGGGACCAGAACGTACTCGGATGCTGCACCTAAGCACGGATGGCGCCGTTCCCGACTCCGTGGAATCAGTTGAACATAACGTTCGATCCATCCTGCGCAAGGAATGGTGGAACGAAATACCGTCACTTGGTAGAACAGGGCCATGCCTCATGGCTCGGGACCACATATGGGGACTCAAGCAGCAAGGGTAGGGGCCACGGATGGGGGACCGGAGGGTGTCCCGTGGCGCCGCAACAACCAAACAAGCTGGACTTGCCTGTAAATCAGTAGCGAGCTCGTTACCCGAATGCTACAGCATGCGGTCAATCCTTGACTTGCGTAAGGTCATCTGACCTTGAACATACCCTCCCTGTAGGGACGCACGACCCAAGTGAAGGACCAGAGGTCCGGTGGCGCCGCAACAATCGGATAACACCAAACTTAGCTGGAGATCGGCAACGGAATGACCGACCTACACGCAGGATGGGTAAAACGAACGACGTTGAGAGTCACAGCCGAATAACAGAAAGACGTTCAGCAGCAGTATAACAATGGAACAATGCGGGACTTGCCTAGAAATCAATGCCCGATGGACACGCCAACATTGGAAAATGCAGAAAGTACACTACAAAGTGCCAATATACATACCGATTCCGAGTTGCGAACGGCAGGCAACTTCCCTCGATGTTCTAAATTTAGGACGGTCCCGATATCTAGATCTCGAAACCGCGCACGACCACGGAGAGCCTCGTGTTTTGTCCTGGTTCACGTTGCGGTCGAACGTGACAGGATCCACGTGGCCATGACTCGAGTTCAGAAATACGCGTGTGCGGCTGGATCGTTGCCCGGAGTCTTCCATTTCTATTAACCCGTTTGCTTCACGAAACCTTCCCGTTCTATTAAATTCCTGGTTGTGCAATCATGCCCGTGGCGTAGTTGGATCAACGTTTCGTATATTTACCGTCATTAGCTCGGTGTGGTCTCAAGTTGCCGGACCTGGTTCCAGCAATTCGTGATATCGCCGACAGAAGAATTATTGGCCGGATCAGAGCAGGCGTTGTTGAAGGTACGTATCGTTGAAGATATCCCAGACCCGAATTCTGGTGGTCAAGGTTGTGGAAAAATTCCTGAATCACGGACGTAGTATCCTATCGGAGTTCCAACTGGATTTTCTAACAACCACAACGATTAGAATCACTCCGAGGATGATTCCGACGGTGATAGAACCACGGGCGGAATGAGTTCTCGCGACCTGATTACTAGGTGTACTTTCCAACGTAGTCCAGGGTGTCCAACGCACCATTTCGAGCAGCCTAAGACTCTGCGCGCAAATACTCGTATGAATTTACTGCTGACACCATAACATCCATGGACATTAATGAAAGATGAGATACAGTACTAGTGTACGATACAGATTACTCCTAGTATAAACCGTTGTGGGAGGCAACCTTAGAAGTTACGTGTTGTAAAAACCGAATCCAGAAGAGCACCATGGTGGGGTATCAAAGCTACAAGTACTGGAAAAATATTCCGACGACAAAGGCTGCAAGTTACATCACCGCCTCTGCACCACGTCTGTCGACGCGACGGTTGATACCACCCAAAAGAATCTTGATCAGCATCTCAGCTGTCAACTTTATCCCGAGGAAAGGCGTGGTATCAACGATATCCTAGCACGTGTGCAATTAGTGTCACGGTCTGCGCATGGCTGACACGTCAACTCACTCGCACACCAAAGGTACCACTCAGGTCGTCGTCCAATTGCTTCAGGAATTCCGTCGCCCCTTTGTCGTTTCCTATCTGGACGAACTGGATCCCGACCTTTACAACTCTAAATCAGTTGCCAGACCTCGCTTCGCGCAATTCCCCTCACCTGAGCAAGTGGGATATTTCCGCGATCAAGCCTGCGCGCCAACGAAACAATGGAATCTACTGGTTCGTCGGCTGGAATGCAGAGTTGGAATCGTCAACTGTAACAAGCACGAGCGGAAGACTTACTCGGTGCACCGTCGGTGATGACAATAAAGTTGACGGGCTTTATCTGTTTGAAGGCGAGCGAGTCTCCTTTCCTTTTCCTCCGAGCTGCTCGTTCGAGTTTCTCGACATAATCTCCGACCAGGATGTCGAGCTTATTGGCGATGGGCGTGAGCCCCTGTGGTCGCACGTGGCTGAATAGTTGACGGACACTCATGGGATCCTTCCAGTGAAACCAAGTTAGGAAGGCGGTTGGAATGTAATATATAGACCATTTCTTACCTTGACGTTCGTGCCATATCTGCGGTGATTGAGAAAGTGGATGTCTATGCCGTCGCTGTCATAGGTGGCAGCTACCTGAGCAAGTTCGCTCAATGCCTCACAGGCCTTTTGAAATCACGTTTAATATGCCGCCTGCCATGATCACCGCAAAACGCACCTGTTCCCAACGATCATCCCGTACCATGGACGCTGAGTCATCCATGATAACCACTGTATCGTACTTGCGTAACATATCCAGGGCGTTTTCCTTCGATTCCTGACGCATGGGGGCCTGCAGATAGGCAACATCTCGAATACGGTCATAAGAGGAAAACGCTGGATGGATCATGAATCTGCGAGTGTGGCGAGAGCCAGGAGGTAATGTCATACTTTCTGTGGCTCTGGAAGACCTGGCAGCTGCGGAAGAGCGATCAGGCTCGACAACACTCGTGTATGGAGGGGGCGAAGTCAAGGGTGGCCATTGGCCAGTGTCGGCAGGTCGTTGCTGGTCTGGGTGTTTTGGCTGCGAGGAGTGCCCCTGGCCCATGGAGCTGGAGGACCATAGATTGAGCTTCATGTGCGAGATAAGGTGGGTTGCAGTGGGGATGGATACCTTCGACGACGATTGGATGGACGTGTTAAGGTGGAGGAAACTTCTGATCTTAGTCAACGCGGCTCTTATATCATAATGCGTCCACCGACCAGGCTGTCCCACCGCATGTTCGGCATCAGTCTTACGCGTATGCGTTCAATGGTCGGCTTGCTGCAAATGTCCGCCCCCGCCATGGAATCTGGATTACCAAGCTGAGCACCCCTTGCCAGCGGCATGGGTCCAAGTCTAGTTCCGGCATAGCATTCCACACAGGTTCGACCACACGATGACAAATATTGATCCTTATAAGGCAGTGAGCTCTCCCTCGGCTCCAAGATCTCGCCGCGAACGGTTCCAAACGGAAGACGGCTCCATAGGTATGCTCCTAGGACCTTTCCTGTAGGACCGGGCAGTAACCCACGAAAGGGGAATACTGAAGCTTCAATCCCAACTCATCAATCAACCAACACAACCCGCGCCATAGCTTTGACAAGCGTCGGTCCGTGGAGACAGCCTGTCCTTTCATCCTAGTCAGTACTATCAATATTATGTGTGCTAGTGGGCTGGCGGTGCTACAGCAATGCGTATGGTGACTGTCGGTCCCCCAGCCTCGGGAAGGCATTCGTACTTGCTAACACAACCATCTGCTTCTCATGTGAAATATATCCCCTCATATACCCCTTGTAGATCATGTTTGCAACGAAGCACTCTGCCTCGTCCATGGAAACATCGTTTCCAGAAATACGCAACGAGCAGTGAAACATGGACACGGGGATCCGTGTACCTTTGACACACGCTACCCATCTGCGTTCCAACCACTCAGCACCCTCTACAGAAAGGCGAAGAGTGGGAAGACCTACACACGTCTGAACAATCCTCTGATGCAGAGTTCACGTGCTTTTTCGATCGTGATCCAGAGGTTCAGTTCGACGAGGCGACGCTCCCAATGATCGAGTGCTACATCGTATGCTGTGATATCTCCTGTACGAATTGCTGTTATAAATGGTGAGAAAAGCTCGTCCAGGACAGGGAATCGATCCAGGAGTATCCTGGATGGAAGATGGCCTCGCAGGATGCGCAGAGGAATCAAACACGTCAAGATTCGTCTACAGATGTGATCAGTGAGGGTTGTTCCGCGAGAAGAGTCTTTGGACGTACTCCTGGTTTCTGTGCGCCTGGATGTGACAATTGTAGAATGCCAGCGTGAGTTCTTCTTCTGCCTGTAAAGAAAGATGAACAGGACCTCCACATAGATTGGGGAGGTGCATTACCTTGGCATAGTCTTCATTCAAAAAGCTGAGCATTCCGAAATAGTATCGGTAAGTAACCTTCAATTAGCAGTCGACCTTTAGCAACATGAGGTGCGCCGTCACCAAGATGCGACACACTTGATGTGAGCGAGGGTAAGCAATCAGAGGAGGTATGTCTGGATTCGCATTCAGCGCTCGCAAGATGTTTTTCGACAAAGATATCCGTTTGACCTAAATCATATTAACCGGTAGACGCGGTAAAATGCAGTAGACTCACACGGAAGTAGCACTTCATGACAAGACCGACAACATAATAGATGCCCCATTTCCGAGATTGATCCGGTGGTGATGTTCTCGAGACAGTTATTTCATGTAAGTGGGACAGGGAAGTAACATGTAGCTTGAGACACATACCGATCAGTCATGCAGTTGCTGAATGCCTTCGCCACCACCCCCGCGGCGCTCTCCATGCATTCACTGTTTTGACTATTAACCTTTGCGTGGAAGTCGGCCTGAACGCGAAACGTGTCAAAAGACAAGTACCAACTTATCCAATAGGAAACTCACATCAAATGCGAGATCCCGGAGGTCACGCAGCATGGAGAACAAGGCGGGCAGAGTCCACCCCGTGTTTTGAGTAAAGAACCGGAAGAACAACCTGCACAAGATATCTTTACAAGTCGTCCTCGACTCCAAATGTAGTATAGACGCACGAAATGAGCTGAGACTGTTCGTTGAAAGCCTCCCCTGGCCGTTTCCGCGCGACGTGGGACGTCACCATCAGATATCGAATAGCAATTTCGTCCCATGGGCTATCCATACATCCACCGTACTGGGACATTAGTGCGTCACGCTGAAAGCGCATCGTGATGGAGAATCTCAAAATATGCGTAATTGGGCGCGCTTCGGGTCACATACCGATGGATTTTTGAACTCCTTCACCAGATCCTTTCCATGAGGACTTGTCGGTCGGAGCAGGTATGCCAAACGCTGTCCATCTTCAGCGTGTACGCTCTCCAATAGTTGCACCAAGAAAGTGGTGAACGGGACCGCCATGCGTAGTCGGAGCTGTCTGATTGATGACTTCGCTTGTCAAGCTTGTGATGTCGAACTAACAAGAGTCGGAATAGTGCGAACGCAGAAATAATGGCGATGTGTACCTTCCAAAACGTGCAGTGTGGTCGTAGTATCTTCCGAGAACGATATGAGCTTGTGATGGACTCCGCTAAGTGGCTGAGACAACCCCTGGCAGTACGCCGTCCCAGGCTTCCCTCCAACCACCATACCTTCAGACCACCTAACACACCGGATACAAACTCCCCTTGCAGCACCATGGCCAGTCAATTGCAAATCCCACATCACACAGCTTTTATCCTCCGATCTCGAACCATTCGCGTTTTTCGACATGGAGACAATAATGCCTTCGTTCCGATCCCTCTAAGTGATCGATCATACTCGCGCATGTTACACAGGAGATCATGATCAAGTTAGATACAACCGTCGGTCACTTCAAGTTGGAGGTCTCAATCGGATAGGTATTCCGTGCTAGAAGCTCGAGCATTGGGTCGCCGGCTTGAATAGACGAGAAAGGGACGCGAGATACCTGCAAGCGCTGTGTTTTCATGCAGAACGTCTAGGTTTTAAACCACGCAAGCACATTGTGTAGTTGTTCGAAAAACTCGACATACTAATGACTGACGTATTCCAAAGGTATGGACAGACAATGGTCCGCGTCAACTGATTCCGGGTTTTCAACGTGGAGGAGCTTTCCCCCTGAATGGGAAATGAATGCACTGTGCTTGCTCAGAATGCTCAATACCAAATCCTTCATATGTCAAAACCCTCAGGATGAGCTTCTTTGCGTGATCAGAATGACTATCTTCTGGTCTCAAAGTACTAGGTCTGGCTTGGTGAGACTAGGTGAGCCTTGCCAACCGAAAGAATTTGTAATCACTGACTATTGTCTGTCTATACTTCCGGTTCCAGATTTCTGGATTATTGAGGGTAGATCAGCCCTAAGCCTGTGGCCGAAAATAGGGCGTTACTATACCCACCTTAACAGCGTGACCCTACGAAAAGAACGGCTTGAAGAATGTGCTAGCAGTCATAGCAGCGCGATCCTCACCTCCAGGGTCGCATCTGGATAGTAACAAGTACTTCAAGTTGCAGCGCTAGACTCATCAAGCGAATTTCACGTGTGTACGGTAACTCTCTGGACTTTATATGACAATTCTGTCCAGCGATGCGAATCAGCCTCAAGGAAAGTGGATGATACACTCTTGCATACAAAGGGGCATTAAACGTGCATCATTGACACGAGAACAAGCGCGACGATACGGGTAGTTCATAGCCCCGGAATCAGACTAGGTTTCGATAAACAATAGGACTCTTTGCGTACTTCATTGAAAGTGAAGAGGAAAGTCAAACATTTAATAGGTGCAGTCACCGAAAAGAGGTACGTACCCTATGATATCGATATCGGGGCAACAGGTAAAATGAGAAAAGCACAAAGAACATGGTCAGCACGCCATACCTTGACAATACTGGACATACATGAGTACGGCCAGGGGATCTCGTCGACTACGCGATATACCTTGATTGTCGCTGATGGAGCCATGGGATGTCTCTTGAAGCTGTGATATACACCCAAGGGATGATGCTGCGCAATGTCAAACATGCACATAGTGGCGAAACACGGACTACGACCTTCTGCCTGGAGAACTTGTAAAAGAGTGAACCTCAGGCATGGAGGTATAGAAAGAACCTACCTCCCTCTAGCGGTCTTCGTTGTATCCCGGATTTCCCACTCCACTGCTAGCCGCTCTAGAGAATCTCGTTTACGCGCATTGGCCCATCACGCGGGGTCACCGTGCCAGGTGGTTCGCATTCAACGGTTTGCTGTGGGGAAGTCGGAGATGGAATCGATGTCGTCATCGCCACGCCCCTTTCTTCCTCTCCCATCTCTGATTGGTCTCGTCCGCTATGGCCTTGCAACCTTCCCTTTATCCACTGATTGTCGCGGGGACGAGGGATGCCCCCCACACACTGGATGTCTTCCGTGAGTAATTCCTCTAAATTTGACCTACAAGGCGGCTAACGTCCACCTGTCACAAGTCGATTACGTTTGCCCCTTCAGGTTTCTATTGTTCTGTTAGAATAATTTACCCTGTACGATATGACACACCTCACGCAGTGCGAAGATCTCGCGCACGATGGACTCTGTGCTTAAACCTTGGTTCGACAAAGGCGGTAAATACCACGGAAAAGTCAAGCTCATCGTGAGGCTGCAAGTTCAGCCCTGGCATGCGTCATCAACGCTCACTCATGAAGCGGGGCTTGCTGTCAGCTCAGCGATATGGTTGAGATGGACCAACGCTAATCGATCGATTCCCAGGTTGCTCGAGCTTCGCCTGGTCACTTCTGGCCCTTTACACTCAAAGTAAGGAGTGTTCGTTACTTTTTGTCATCTTTATGTGATTTAGCACAAACCGTCCAGTTATTTGGCGAACAAGAAAAATTCTTTGACATTCCCTCCTCGACCCTCACCCCTCTGCAGATCCGCGAGAAACTCGCGAACATCGCTGATTCTGTGATCCAGGATAAGGGCAAGGTAGATGAATTCAAGGAGCTTCTCAAGCTGAAAAGCAGCCCGAATGGTGGCGTGGCCGTCACGGATGATTTGAAGTACACCAGTGAGCTAGAACCGGTTCGGCTTGGATAGCGCCTCGTTTTAATACTCGCCCTAGTCAAGTTCTCCAGGCAGAACGGAGTTCACGTTTCGCCCACCGTGTTATGGGATGGTCTCATCGCGAACGAAATCTCCAGCTCTTGGGGCGAGGCAGAGTGGTCCAAGTTCCTTTCCGAGAAGGTCAAAGTGTAGGCTCAACATCATGACGTCCACGTTTATCAGAATCCAGCTTGATTTCAAGGTTATGAATTGCGCCGTGATAGTACTTTGATCGATGAACCGGGGTGATGTACGCTTAACGTTTGTGTAGGAATGAGATTCTGTGATCCCCCTTTCTATAAGGCCCATCCATTCCGCCCTCACACAGAACTGTCGTATCAGTGCCATTCGAAGTCCAGAGGTGGGTTGCAGCACATTTGTTGGCTTCCATGTCCGTAGTAGGTTGCTGTGACCGTCCAGCTGACTCGCGTGTTCAGAGGGTCGCTCTCCTACCCACCTACCCACCGTTAACTCAAATGCCACACTGATCCTCAAATCAGCTCGAGCTTCAAGCTGCTGTGTTTTCCGTATAGCCTTGCTGCCAAGATTTCAGCCACAGCTTAGACCTTGTGTGTCGCAACTTCGTGAGTAGGGCCCGGGCTTACAAGCTAGACGCGAGTTCAAAATGAAGGTTGCACAGTGCAAGTAAAAATGTACCCTCTACTTATCCGTGCTCGTTAGTAAAATTCATGATTTTTGTGATTCACGGATAACCTTCGTACGCAGCGAACCATTCGTTCCCCCCTGACATACGATCTGACCTTGACACAAGCCCAGAGATCGGTTGATTGTCTGTAAGTGCGGCAGTACCATTGATGCGAATCTACACGCAGACACAATCGTTCCAACGGTCTCTCCGGTTCCTTTTTCTGGTCGTGACAAGGGCAGTAACAGTCCGGAGTGGCAATGTACGGGCTCGAGCTCAAGAAAGCACTAGTACATACAGAGTACTACGTAGCTCCCAAAGGCTCAAACGTGATGGTGACCACCCTCGGTTACACCCTTGAACTCTCCCCCGCACACGCACTGACAATTCTTTAGTAAGTTAGTAAGTTAGAGCCGATCTACCGTCGAGATCCATTGGGAAGACTGGCGTCACGGTGGGCCGGCCCTGGAGCTGAGGCGTCGCAGGTGTGTTCCGGAGGGTGAAGCTGCTCTAGAATCACCTCTTGAACTCGGTTTTAGCGCAGGAACGATACCAATACCCTTTTTTAATAACCGTCCTCCAATCACAGCTCTCAAATATCCTGTCATGCCAGACTACCGAGGTTTGCAATGGTCAGGCGCACGTAAAGGTGAACAAGGGTCTTTTACACATCAAATATCGACAAATAGGGACCCGATGTTGAACCGCTCTTGGAATGCATTTAAAGGCCTCAGATTCATGCATCATTCGCTCAGCAACAGACTCGCTGTTCTCTCTCACACCCCTTCTTAACCCTCTGTGAAGATGAAGTTGTTCTCTGTTGTCTCTGTTCTCGCTGCTGTGGGATCTGCCCTAGGCCAGAC
>Ga0307508_10000850_pt1 | contig 35446 bp, 47 predicted proteins | sample 9_EM_MG_FD_203089 | JGI IMG/M metagenome (GOLD analysis project Ga0307508, IMG submission 203089) | Populus trichocarpa ectomycorrhiza microbial communities from riparian zone in the Pacific Northwest, United States - 9_EM | ecosystem: Host-associated > Plants > Roots > Unclassified | place...
CCAGGCTGCGTGCGGATCGCGATGTCCGAGGCGATTGAGAAACGTTCGAATGCTGGGTTCAGTTGATGACCAGATCATTCCGAAGGCACGTTGCGACCGCTTGCGGAAGTCTCGAGCCTGTGCTGTTGCGTTGCCGGCAGGTGCGAGCTCCGTACCGAGGACAATTTCAAGGGAGTCGTCCATTGCGAGGAGGTTCGTAATGTTGTTCTTCCATGAGTGGTAGTTTCTCGCGCTGAGGATGGGTGTCGAGCCATGCTTGCAGGTGTACGTGGTGGAATCGGTCATGATGTTGACGCGATGTTTGTTGAGGCTTAAAAAACGAGAGTGCAGGGATGAGATGCAGAAGCGAGGCTCAAAGTGGTAGGTGCGGCGGGAGCGATTATCGATGGGTAGCGGATTGGCAGAGCGTTCAATCCGGGCTCATAACCTGTTGGAATATATGGATCGATAAAAGGTGAAGATTGTATTACAGTATTATGCGGGCACAAGATCTCTCTATATACAGGAAGGCCGTCAGGACAAAGGACGGAAGACTGTCCCCCCGAGCCGGTGCTCGGGGACTCAGTCATGTCCGGACGCCTCCTCATCTCTGGACGCCTCCTCATCTCTGGACGCCTCCTCATCTCCAGACGCCTCCTCATCTCCGGACGCCTCCTTATTCTGACACCCATCACAGAGGTCGTAGACCTGGATGTCGAGACGATCCAATTCCTGGGGCTCTCCGGTGAAACCGGTGGTAATTTCCTTCGTCCTTATCTCCGTCGGAAACTTGACTGCCATGACGTCTGCTAGCACGTTAGCCTGACTTATTTCAACTCTTCGTCGGTCTGGGAGACTAGTGACAGGCCTCTCGCCTGCGGCTTCCGTTTGATATCTCGTCGTACGTGGGTCCTGTACGCGAGATCTCTCCTTCTCTGGCTCACGCGGCCGTTCCTGCTCTGGCACACGAGGCCGTTCCTTTTCTGGCGCACGAGGCTGTTCCTGCTCTGGCACACGAGGCCGTCCCTCCTCTGGCACATGGGGCCGTTCCTGTTCTGGCACACGGGGCCGTTCCTGCTCTGGCACACGGGGCCGTTCCTCTTCTGGCACACGGGGCCGTCCCTGCTCTGGCACACGACGCCGTTCCTTTTCTGGCGCACGAGGCCGTTCCTGCTCTGGCACACGAGGCTGTTCCTGCTCTGGCACACGGGGCCGTTCCTTCTCCTGATCTGTATCCTTCTTCCTTCCAAACGTCAGGCCGAGACTCCTGAAATCCGTTGTAGTGTCTGCAGTGGTAGGGCCTTCTCCCGGTTGCTGATAGGTGATATGCGATTCGTCTTCGAGGATGGAGTCGTCTTCGTCCGGCAGTTGTTGGGATGCTTTTTCCGCCCAATCGTAGCACTCCGCCTCGTCGAAGTAGGTACTCGACGTATCCGAATGTGTCAACAGCCATTTAGCCTTTGTCGCAGCGTAGTATCGTTCGTAGGAAAACCGGCACTTGTCTCGAAAGAAAACGATGTGGTTGAACGGGATCAGTGGGGTTGTCCTCCACTCTTCGTCAAAATCACCCCCGCAAACTTGGTGATTGTGCTCAACTGCCTTCTCAACTTCCTCTGCCGTATGCGTCTGGATGATGTTGCAGGCAACGACGTTGTCACACTTCCGTATTCCTCGGGCGTTTGGGAAGGCGTCGGTATATGTTTTCACTTTCAACGCGAAACGTAGGATAAGTTCCCTCCCGGAGACTTTCCGGCGACGGGATGGGCCCTTGGGCGCCACGGTTACTTCAAACGTTCGGGGAAGCGAGGTAGATTGATGGAAGAAAGGAGGAAGGTGGATGAGAAGATGGTTTTTAGGTGAAGGTTCGTATTTGTTTGTGGTCACCACCTGACACTGCACGCAATCATGTGTATTCCAAGTCTAAAGACAAACCCGCGGCCTAAGGCCTCTCACCTACGCCAAGCCGCTAAACCTTCTTTAGACTTTCCCAGCACGTGCACCTGAGCCACCGCCACGAGACTAGTGGCTCCGCCACAGCACCAGGCGCGCGGCGTTGAGACCTCCGCCAGGTCTCCCGCCGATAGATACACCACTTGCCCATTGTGCTGACATGCCGAAAACCGCCAGCCTGCGCTTACCCGGCCGGCAGGGTTCTCGTGGCAGCGGGGAACGTTCCAGAACTCGCGCCGACTCCTCCGGATTAGTGCCTGCCACCCACGGAGGGCCAGGGGAGCCAACTTGTTCACCGGCACGCTCTTCCTAAACTGCACCCCTCTCCATGTCCGCCTGTTCACCTGTTGCACCTCTTCCACCACTGCAACCAAAGCCGACCTCATTCCATCCACCACTCAATGATCCTAGCACCGCGGAGGACACGCTCCTCCGCGTATCCCCGCCATCTCCCTTAGCCTCTGCACAGTGCAGACCGCACCATATTAACATCGCCACAGCCTGCATGAAGGACCCTGGAGAGGAAGGCTCTTGCCCGCTACCGCGCAACCTCGAGCCTGGACCCGAAAGTCTAACAAAGCGGCGGACGAGAACTGTCACCGGCCGTTGCGCCTCCCCTCGCGACAACAACCGGGTTTGGATACGACGGAGAGAAGAAGCACCCCGAAAGGGGGCTCCTGCCTCGTGTCGGAATGCGCGAGGCTGGGGAGGACGCTCCTCGAAACACATGGGCGAGATGGTTTGGCCAGGCGTCGTCCGGGCTTGGCCTTCCTGCGAAGCAAACACGGTGCGGCCGGCCTTCCCGACAAAACAACGCCCACCAACACTGACCATCCAACCTCACCACGGCGCCAATCAACACCTGGCGCCAATTCCGGACAACTCGAAAACAAACGACAAAGAGAAGACTTGTAAGTAAATATGCGCATGCTCGCGCGCTCGAATCATTGTCCACGCCGGCCCCGCATGCCTCCCTACGGGGAGGAATGATTCAACGAACATGACGCTGACCCCATGCTCCAATAGGACACAATCCAGACGGAAGCAGCGATTGCTCGACGAACTGTCGGCAGGGTGCGCCTTGTTGGAATATATGGATCGATAAACGTGAAGATGTATTGCAGTACTATGCGGGCACAAAGATCTCTCTATATACAGGAGGGCCGTTAGGACAAAGGACGGAAGACTGCCCCCCGAGACGGTGCTCGGGGACTCAGTCATGTCCGGACGCCACCTCCGGTCCGTCATCTCCGGACGCCCATTATTCTGACACGCCTAGCAAGCCAATGGGTCCAACCACACCGGGACCCTCGCGACGCTAGCATCACTCCCGTAACGGGCTCGAGGGTGCCACCCTCAACTGAGGCACACGAGCGTAAAGACGATGGACACAGGGCTGTCAATCGTCCGTCCAGGCCATTCAGCCGGTCGCCAAGAATGGGTTGACTCTTGACCAGATTACCGGCAATGGTAGTAGCTGGAGTGAGGACCTTGTCGCGATTATTCGAGCGATGCAATTACGTGATCCCATGGAAGATTCCTCTCCTCTGCAATCTGTCGGGGCGGAATTCTCAATGAAGCTTCGCCGGTACATGACGCGTTGTCACCACAAGATTGGGATATTCTAAGGACGGTGACAGAACTCCTTCGGCCTTTCAAAAAGTGGATAATTCTCTTACAGAGGAAGGGAGCAGTCACTCGTCTCTCGGATATCGCTCCTGCGAATGACGAGCATCTATCCCATCCTGAATCCCAAAGAGAACCCCATCCAGCTGCCAACGCATCGATCCATATTCTCACTTCCCTCAACGCCGCCTGGATTCTTCTCAATGAGTAAGTTGTGCTCGGCTCTTCTTCTATTCAACTCTATTGCACTCTTTCCTGGCCAACTATCACTCACTCGCGAGCTAGATATTACGCCAAGCTGGATGACTCGCCAGCGTACCACGCGTCTGTTGCCCTCAATCCTGAGATTAAATTCGACTACTTCGAGCTCGAATGGGGAAAATGGCCAGGTTGGGTTAGGAAGGCAAAGGATGATGTGGTTCGGCTGTAGGAGGCGGGGTACAAAGGGAAGCCGCAATGGGCGCCCGTTGGAATTGCGCCTGGGACACCAGACATTAACTCAGGCAAGTTCTCCCCAACTCATGGTGCCCTCTGCTGACTATCTGCGATACTGAAGAAGCCCCCCTTTTGGCGCCAAAAAAAGCGTGTTCGCCTTTCCCGAGAGGAGGATGATCCCCTGCAGCGGTTCCAACAAGACCGCTACATTGAGATGGACGACGATGCAGGACCCAGTGGGTATTGGCTCCGTGCGGCTTCAGGCAAATTGCCATATGGAGGAGCTCTTGCATGTATGGGGCTTGAGTTGAGTTCCATACCAGCCATGTGTTTGGAACCGGAGCGGGTTTTTAGTGGGTATGGACCCTTCCTACGCGGTGGTCATAGTTTCCTCTACCTGACACGCCCATATCCACCTCGTTTTCTTCTGGCACGAATGTTGCAGCTTGCGAACACCTCTTAAGTGCGAACCATACAACCCTCCATCCACCCACAGACCATAGCGGCGATATCGTTGAGGCAATTGTTGGAATATAGGAATCGATAGAGATGAAGATGGTGAATTAATTGATTGATACAACTTCGAAGGAGGAACACTCTCTCTGTATGCAACGGGCCTGAGGGGCTCGCCAGGGGGTAAAGACGGAAGGCTGTCCTCCGAGCCGGTGCTCAGGAGACGCGGGCAGCTGTCATCGCCGGACGTGTCAGCTCCGGTCTGTCATCTCCCGGACGCCGTCTCCGATCCGTGATCTCCGGACGCCCATTATTCTGACAGCAATCGAGTGTTTGAAGTCGTGGTGTGCGGAGGCATCGATCATCGGGGCTAGGACGGAGGCTGAGCAGATGGAGGGGCTGCTGCTGGACCTTGAGCGATGCGCCATGCAGGACGATGAATAGGAAGTCCGGAGGGAGGATACGAGAGGTGGTAATTTACGTTGCGCCGGGCAGCGTAATCGTGCGGGAGGTGATGGGAGTAAGGGTTGCTAGTGTCAATACGGCTATACTCATAGTAGTTTCCATGAATCACTGATACCTGTAGGAGTAAAGGGCGTCCGAAGATGACGGATCGGGGACGGAGATGACAGCCGCCCGAGTCCCCGATCGCCGGTTCTGTGGACAGTCTTCCGTCTTTACCCCCTGGCGAGTCCCTCAGGCACGTTGTATATAGAGATAGTGTTCCTTCTTCGAAGTTGTATCAATCAATCAATTCACCATCTTCATCTCTATTGTTCCCTATATTCCAACAGTACCACTCGGCGATGGATGGCACTGCCATTTGTTGGAATATAGGGATCGATAGAGATGAAGATGGTGAGTTGATTGATTGATACATAGTCGAAGGCAGAACATTCTCTGTATGTACAAAGGGCCTGAGCGACTCGACAAGGGGAGAGGACTGAAGACTGTCTCCCGAGCCGGTGCTCGGAGACTCAGGCAGCTGTCTTCTCCGGACGTGCTGTCTCCGGTCTGTCATGTTCGGATGCCCATTAATCTGATACCATTCGGTATGGCCAGTCCTAGGCCTTGGTGATCAAGTCTATCCCCTCCTTGAATTACTGGACGGACATATTCATTCCCGCCGCGGGCTGGCCCGAGCCTGAACCTTGTGCTTGCACCAACCGCACACAACGCCGGTGGCACGGGATGCAGAGTTGATCGTTAGTGGTGGTTCTTCATCCACAACAGGTACTGTCCGGTCAAGGCCCGGATGGTCTTTAGCTAATAGAAGCTTGATGCGAGCCATTTCTACTTGTTGGCAACCACCGCATCCGGTCACTGGTTACTACCCAGTTTATACTTATACCCTATCGGCAGCGAGAGCTAGGGATGTCAAATTACTGTAAAGTCTGAGATGTGACGGTAAAGTGTTACGTAGAGTTGTAAAGACTTGGAGGATATCGTACTGTGAAAAACGCCATCCACGTGACTTTGATGATGCACACCCGGCAGGGGAGATGTTCATGGACGTCAAATCGGCGTTCAACAATGTGAGCAAGACGCATCTGGGCAGACGCGTGGAGGCGCTCAAAATCGGGCCTGACCTCATCAGGTAGATTGGCAGCTTCATGCCAGACCGCCAGGTGAAACCTGTGCTCGATGGCAAGACGTGCGAGGCAAGCCCAGCGGACACCGGTATCCTACAGGGGTCGCCAGCTGCGCCGATCCTCTTTGCCACTTACTTATCGGGCATCTCCGACGAGCTGGAGTAGCGGCGCCAGGAATACGGGGATCACCCCCAGTGGACGACACTTGATTGTGGACAGATGGGGCCGACGGCGAGGCAGTGGCGGCCAAGCTGTCAGAGGCAGCAACGGCATCCATTGACTGGGCAGCAAGAAAAGGAGTCGCTTTTGGCTGCGGAAAGACAAAGGCGGCAATCCTCCGCAGGAAGAAGACGACTCCGACGGCAACGGCGAAGGTTGGCATCAGCACCGTCCCATTCAATAAGAAAGCGACGCGGTAGTTAGAAATATTGCTTGACTCCCAGCTCACGCTCAAGGACTATCATGCCATCCGGCAGAAGGGTGGTGGGAAGGCGGTGGCAAAGATTCGCCTTCTCGCAGGGCAGTTGGGGTTGTCGCCGGCCAATTGCAGGAAGGTCGCGACTGCATGCATCCAGTCAGCCGCCAAGTTCGGATTGGAGTTGTGGTGGAAGGGATACCACGTCCGGGGCACCATTGGCCAGGCAAATGACTTGCGGCTAGTGCTACTGGTCAACCAGGAGGCGGGAGGAACGACAGGCTGCTTCCGGACGACCAATCTGGGGGTGCTATCAATGGAGTCTGGACTTAGGCTGGCAGCCGAGCAGCTGGAGAACAGACAGCGAAGGTTCCGATTGCGTCTCCTCAGTCTACCACAGGGGCTGCCATGCCATTGAAATTGTTGGCGCTCCGACTGCCATCGGGAGCAGACTCACCAATGCCCTCGCCAACGCTGGAAGGGTGGAGAGCATGGTCCTACCCGTGGAAACCGAGGCCCTCGACGCACAGCTCCTGCAGGAAGAGGAGGCTGATTCCAAGGCGGAGACGGGAAAAGAGCGACCGGAACTCGTGATGTACACAGACGGCTCTTGGCTGGACAACGGGACAACGGAGCCGCTGGATACTTAGTGGTATGACAGAACGGCTAAACTTGGAACGGTATTAAAATTTATATGGGCTACAACTAGATAGGAGGCCTGCGGCGCTGAATACGCTGCTATTACCCGCGCACTGGAAATTGCTTCAGGGGGAAACGCGACTCTGGAACGAGTTACAATCGTTACCGACGCACAAGTAGCTATAAAACGGATGGCCCCGGAGGAGCCTGGTCGTAGCCAAATGTACGCGCTCCTGGCAAGGAACCACATCGCAGCGCTGCGAATGGCCAGGCCGGGTATTATCATCGACATCAGATGGTGCCCGGCTCGCAAAGGGATTGCAGGCAACGAGAAGGCTGATGAGTGGGCGAAAATTTGGTGGACGCGCCCGATGCCCGCAGGGTGGAATGGATGAATTACTCAGACCGGACCGGGGAGTGCACAATGCCGCTCCAACGATCCCTCGCAAACGTCAAGCGGGAGATTTCCGAGAAAAATTAGGCGGAAGCGCGGGGATGGGCTGGAGGCCGGACCTTCAGGTCGAAATACAAAATGCCGAAACGCCACATGCTGGACGGCACGGTTGCTGGGAGTACCAGGTGGCTCATTTCAAGGTACTACCAGATGAAAGTGGGGTACAGCAGTATCGGGCAGTTCCTTCACTGGGCCAAAGTTCGCCCTCCTGCCCAGTGCTGGTGGTGCCAGTGCCCCTAGCAAATGAGAGACCACCTCTTCAAGGTGTGCCCGGAGTGGAAGGACCAGCAGAAAATCCTGTGTGGGGGTGTGCTGAGAGAGACCGGGAGGTGGAAGGTCCGCTGGATTATCTGCGACCTCGTGACTGACGACAGGTGTAGATAGCCAAGCGATGCAAGACTTCTGTACTTCTACGGAGATTGGGAGGTGGGTGCCAACTGAGGAAGAGAACACAGTGAGTGATGTATCGGCGGCGGAGGTTCGGGGTTGGGAGCAGGAGCAGGGGGAGCAGGCTGGGGGGCCGGGTGCCGGGGGGAGACCACCCCCGCCCCTACGCCGGACCCCACCGCGTCTGCAGGCGAGGAGTGGGGGGACGGTTTGCGCTTTCCTTTGTTTTCTCTTGCTTTCGTCTCTCAGTGCTCACACCAGCTCGGCGTCCTTCCCTTAGTCTTTTCCTTGGTGTGAATCATATTTTCTGGGGATAGGCCTGAGCGGAGTGTAAAGGAGAGCTTCCAACTCACCCCCTCCCGGACAGCGGAAAGAGGAAATGGACCGCCATGATCTTGATAGGTCGTGCTCCGGGAATGATTAAACAAAAAAAGCCATCCACGTGACTGCGGATCCGGGATAATGAGAGTAGTGAAGGTAGGCGTCGGGGGGCCTCAAGGTAAGTGGGAAGTAAGGACTCGAGTGAAGAGACGAGGGGTGCTCCACCGCCAGAGATGAATAGAAGGGGAATACTTTTGAAGAATCTGCTTTCTAAAGAAGACGCCAAACTCAATAACCGACCATAATATCGCAGCTATCTTGACAAAAGCGACAAAGCCTGTCTTCGAGGTACGTACACCAGTGGTGTTCCGCTGCCGTTCCGCGAGAAGTTCAAATACCCGTGAATCCAACACAAGTGTCCCCAGATGCGTTGCAATTATTGTGGGGCAGAAGACGTAAGGTGAATTTAACGTAATTACAACGGCACCAACTATACCAGCACCAGATGCGCCGCCAGCAGCCACCAGAGCAATGCTTGGCAACTGGTATTACCGCATGACTTCTGCTTTTGGTAACAATAAATGCCAATATGTGACATGACATGACTGCCATATTACCGTTGACATCCCAGGCGAGAGCATCTTCTGCCTTTGCAGACAAGGTATAAACATATTCGTGGGGTACCCCCTTGCATCCTGTGCGAGTGTTTTGTGAGCTCTACCTGGTCAGTTTTTCATGGTCATGAGGTTCGGCCGCCGAGATGCATCGGCTCCCCCTGCTCGTACATGGGTCGATTTTTCTCATTTCCTTGTTTTCCCTTCCTTTCCTCGATCAATCTCTACGAAGGTGGCGAACTCCTTACCTCGCAGCACAGAGGACGTGTCGTAAATCAACAAATTTTTCTCGTGGCCGTCGCACGTAACGTTTTTTTCCATCTTCCCCACAATTTGTTCTTGTCGGTGTACTAGCGCACGGTAGGTGGTGGTTTCGCTCTGGGAGATACGGGGAGACAGGGGAAGGCGGTGGCACTGCATGGCTTTCTTGTTTCTCTAACGCTCTTGAACGCATATCACTACTTTCCAAATCCTCTGCCGTTTGAAGCGGCCATCTTCCGCTCTTTGGGGGGGGGGCAATGTTTGCCCTTGTGTGGGATGCCGCCTCATGCGGCGGGGGGCGAATAGCGGGGACTTAACCATGGCAGATCAGTTCTCATGTTCACACTCTCGCTGTCGATACTCGGATCGCCAATGGCAACGCAAGAGGCTGCCACCTTTTCAGTCAAAACGTAATTTACCGACTACATCCGGGGCCACGACCAAGTCTGTGCGCTAGGCGTCAGGTTCGTTTTTTATATGTTGATGGGGCGCAAGCATCGTGGGAGACAGTTCTCACAGTTCGTCGAGATTTAAGGGATAGATAATATTCCACGAGCGACGGTTTGTTCACACAACGCCTCGTTCTAGGCTTGTTTTTCAAGTTCTATCTAGGTAAACTCCGCCTACATACACTATGGATGCGCCCACTGTAATGGACGTGTGTGGGTTGCGACCGGGCATAAAAGTGCGACCTGCTCCGTGACACGAATCTTTCTTCCCTACGTAACAACCTGTCATCTTCTGACCTTGCACATCTATTTCTCCCTCTCACTTTGCTTTGTCGTGCACACTTTGCTTTCTGCTTTCTTTTTCCTTTGTGTCTTGGTGCGAATTTACCGGCGGATCGGAAAGATGGGAGCCCCATGGGGGTGATACAGCGCGGAGGAGTGCATACCGTCTGTAGTAGTACAGCACAATGGAATTAAATGTCACTTGTCATCGTCGAACAGCGGTCCCAATAGCTCATCCAGTCATGTCCGAGGTCACGACGGGGACAGAAAAAAACTAAGGGCAGAAGACTCAATGGATATGGTGATGTTTGTGCCTGTAAGGGAGTGTCGTACGTTTGGTGCTGCGGGCGGTTATCTACGTAGGTAGGTGGTATTACGAGGTCATCGCTAACCTAGGCAATGAACAACGACTTGCTACCGATTCCAAAGAAAAGTTGTCACTCGTTAGCGGTGGGCGCTTTACACTCGAAAATTCGTACCCCATAGATGGGGAAACAGCTACCTGTTTCCACACAACGTGAATTGCCCGCAGCATCACCTTGGTCATGTGGCGGTGGGAGTTTAGCTCGATCGGAGTAATAATAAAATAATCCTCGGCGCCAATGCGCGCAGCATTGCAATCGAAAGCGCAGTCTCAAACTGCGCTGAAGGCTTACGCTTTACATCACTCTTCTCCTAAACCACACCACTCCACTCGCGCAATTGTACTATCCATCTCACATCTTCATCTGCGAGCCACCCACCACCCTTCCCCCTATAAACCACATTCTGAGCTTCCACTCCGGTCGATTCCCCACCGCGACCCTCGCAAAACCGCTTTTTTCGAGTTCACCTTTTCTTCCTATCGACCATGGAGTCTACGGCTCCAGTTCGCGCATACTCGCCGATCGGCAACCCTATTCCCACGCCAGAGGAAGTGCTCGCTTGGTCTTCCCGTCGCCTTCTGGATCACCTCGATCCCATCTTCGCGTTGTACGATGAGCACGTCAGAGAGGTGTTTCGAAATATGTCAGTCGATGGAAGCTCTTTCTTGCGACTATTTGGAAGTTACGAAAGCCTCACTCGCTTCGGAATTCCCGAGATTCCGAGCAGGCGAATTGCGGAGGAAGTGAATGCCATCTTCGGAACTACTGCCGCTCCACTGAACTCGAAACGTACGTATTCCTTGAACCGGTGGCAGTGATGGAAACTACAGAAAGCAGTTCCTCTGACACCATGTGCAGGGCCTGGAGAACTCGCCGAGCTGGTGACGAGCGTGCGGCTCCAGAAGCGGCCGGCACTGATGACGGATCTATTGGACCGCGTTAAGAATAGTAATGATGGACGTTGATCGGCCTATGAGGAACCTGCAGCTAACCGCGATAGATTTGGTCAGCCTACGAGAACAGATATTGGGCACGGAGGCCTGCACGCTGGACTCATTGAGTGATCCGTCCAGGTGGACCAGTCTCCCGTTCCCGGCCTTGTCCCCGCAGCTGCCGCTAGATCGCTTCCGCTTCAATCCTGATGGAACCTTCCGCTTCATGGGGAGACAAATCTTCGCCGACGTCTACCAAGTGGTGTCGAACTTGTCCTGGAGAACCGGAACCAACTACTCCTTGCAAGGATCGTTGGGCTCCGGGAAGTCGCACATCTTGGCTGCCCTGGCCTGTCTGCTCGTCAAGGAAGGAAGGAGGGTAGTCTACCTACCGGATGCAAAGAGACTGGCAGCCGCGATGGTGGCATACACGAAGTTTGCGTTGCAGTTGACATATGCGGACGATCGGGAGCTGTTTCAGCGGATTCAGGGCTTCAAATCAACTGAGACAATCTGCGAATTCGTTCAAGAACGCCAGGTATGTGGCGAGGAGTTGTATTTCATCTGCGGTCCGATGAACACTCTCGATCATTACCTTGTCACCGGCAACAAACTTGGTCCGCAGGACCAGGATGACGTCCTAACGTTCATCCTGCAGCTTAGCGGGTTTCACAAATTGATATGGAGTGGCTCGGGAAACTGCCAAGTGATATCCGGGCAGAGCTCCGGAGTTAAGCGACTTCTCGTTCAGCAGGGGTACAACAGGGTATGGCCCTATCGTTTCGTTGGTATCATTTAAACTTCTCTCTAACATGGGGTGCACAGCATGAGATGGATAGCTTGTGGACAGAGCTGGAGATCACATTACCGCTGGAGATACAAGACGAACAAAAGGCGGAACTTGAGGTGCTGACGGGCTGTAGCCCTCTCCTTCTGCGCCCACTGTTGGGCTTGCCACGGGTTGCTACAGACCCTCAGCGAGGTGATGGTGATCAACAATATGCACAGATGATCGAGTATCTCTACACGGCATTGGAGATGTCCGACGAGGTTAGCAGCGTACGCAACAACATTTCGGCCTTTGTCGCGGACAAGTACGCAAAGTTGAGCCCGGAGCCAGTGAGGTGGAAATTGTAGGTTTCATCCTTCCCGAATTTGGCTGCTGCTGTGGTCGTGCTAAAATAGTTTAGTTTTCTTTCCGCCGCATTCGCCTGCATACTCCAATGTCAAGCCGTGACAGAGATAGAACTAGTAGACGGTCGCTACTTTTTCTTCGACAACAACTATCAAGGAGAGGCGACTTCGCACATCGCGCGCATGGCACTCACCGACTCCCTCCGGCTGTTCGGTGGCAGTTGCCTCTTCCTGCACGATCCCTGGTACCAACAGCTTGGCGTCATTGGGAATAACCCCATTATCCTTACCTTCATCGTTAAACACATGGTGCTGAGTACCATATCTGCCGTCGGTTGTCCATTAGCTTCCATCGGTTTGGGGAATCCGCATTTGCCTCCGCAATCAGCGCCGATTACCACCTATCAGGATTACCCGGTATTGACGCCGCCTGGCAACGATCAGATGTACGCGGCGAAGCTATTCGTTCCAATGAGACACAGATACCGGCACATCGATGCAATCTTGGTTTGGTGGAACCTCGAGGCGATGTCAGTGATGATCGCTCCGATACAGATAGCGATCGCCACCTGCCACTTCGCATCCGATGTGTTATTCATGGAGAGAAACTTGAGGCACATGGTGGCGCATCTCACCGATTGGAGAATCCATGCACGATTTGTGTGGATCACGGAAGCACGCAATGGACCCATCGAGCTGATTAGGGTATCTGCGGAGGAATCGCGGAACATACCCGGCGCCAGCGCCGAGCGTCTTTATCCGTACTACGATATCATCACTCTTACAGTCAGTGAGGTGAATTACAAAATTGGAGAGAGGCTAAGTCTAGCGAGAGGACCTGCCGCGGGGGCCGGGTTCTAAACGTATTGGTGCGATGTCACTCTGCGTCTGGTTTGTGTGTGTTTGTGAGTGAGCTCGTATGGTTGGTCGTTTGATTTGTATATCGACGATGTTCGGCCATTGACGGGCATTGACTTCCCTTCCTTGTACTTGGAATGTTTGTTTCGTCCTTTCTGATTTCTTCTTTGATTTCTTTTCCTTTCTTAGCTCGGTTTCTGGGAGTGGTGAGCTCGAATACAACCTGTATCGGGATCCAGCTTTTTGTTTTCGCACCCGGCAAACGTAAGATCGCTTTTCCATCTTCCCCACAATTGGTTTCTTTTCGTCAACCTTGCAGGGCACGGAAGGTAGTGATTTCTCTGAGGAAGATTGAGGGAGGTGGGGAAAGGGTCGGTACTGCTGCTCATTCTTGGTTTTCTTCCGCATGTTCATCCATTTCGCTACCGTTTTAATTCTCTACCGTTCTATGTGACTACCTCCTGCCCATCGCAGCCACTACTGTGAATCCTTGATGGCCAGCGTCGTCGCCGCATGGGGACCGAGACAGATAGTTGGCGCTGCTCCTTGGCGGATGACCCCGCGCGTGAAAGGATCGGTGTTCGCTAGCCACACTCCCAATTCTCCACGCGAATCAAACACATGTTCGTACTCTCGCTATCCGTGCTTGTCTCGGCGACGGCATAGCGAGAGGCTTTCGCCTTTTCCGACAGTATTTTGGTTTATCGACTAGTTACTACCGGCGAGACACCACCGATATTGTCTCTGGCTCGCTTTTTGCTTGTTGATCGGGACGAAGAAGCGTAGGAGCCAGATTTCGCGGTTTGTCAAGGCTGAAACCATATTACCCCGCAGGCAGCTGCTTTTCCTTGCGACTACCGTCCGCACGGGTTGGTTATCCAGTTTTATCTAGACGCACCTAGTGTATCTTAGGTATATAGATAATGGCGGTGCTGACGGCCCACCTTCGCTGCGAAGCTACCGTCAGGAGCAGCCGCCGCTGCCAAGAGACTGTCGGGGCCTGCTGCCGTCCCGAAAGGACCTTCGTTAAGAAAGGCTCTGCGGGTTGTGGAATGTTGGAGTATAGAGATCGATAGAGGTGAAGATAGTGATTTTGATTGATTGATTGATTGATACATAGTCGAAGGCGGAATATTCGTTCTATATTCCACGGGCCTCAGGGACTCGCCAGGGGAAGGACCAATACCGCCTCCCAAGCCGCTTCTAGGACACTCAGGCAGCTATCATCTCCGGACACCCGTTATGAAATCAGGGAAGTTTTTGCTTTTGGGATGTTCTACAGGTGGGGCGGGGGTTCTGTCTGCGCCGCAGCACGGAAAAGCCTTGAATGCTCTGTGCGTCCCGGCGCGTCTTCCATATTTCGCGGCGAGAGGAGGCTTCTGGGTGTCCACTGCGACCGCGGTGTTCTGGGTGTTACGGCATATGGGTTCGCAACGGGCCCCAAAAGGGCCCCGCTTCATACAGTACATCTCTCTTACTCTCTCAACATTTTGTCATCATCGCGTAGGCTACCCAAGAGGCCGTCCTCACCAGTCCGATGTCAGGATGGAGATGGATTGTAACTGATTGTAGGAGACATATGGATACGTCGATGTTGTGTGCTGTATTTTACAGGGAGTGGGATAACAGAAAAACGTTGTTTCCCGCTGGACGCATATTGCTATCGTATCAGGAGATCACGAAACAATTTTCCGCTGTATACCGTGTCAAAGACAGGGGGTAAAAAGAACGTAGTTTTCCCACTGGACGCACATTGCTATCTTACCACGACCTGAAGATTACATACACACGTATTTGTGCTGTTGTGATACGCGTACAGAGGTGAAACTCCGATTTTTTACGCGCACCTTGTATCTAAGCATGAGCGGGGTGGTGTCAGGAGAGGAGGTCAAGGTTCGAGGGCTTGGCACCTTGGCGCCCCGGCGTCACTATGTTTGTTGCCGGCGACAGCATCTCCTCTCTTCTTTAGACTTGATATACATCGTTCTCGCCTCTCTCGCGGACGGTACGTCCACCACGTTTCTCATGATCTCTCCTCTCCTGCCTTTCCGTGCCGAAAACCTGGAGCCTCTTCACCTCCTGACATAACGCTAGGCTTTTGGCCTAGAGTTTCAAACTGCGTTAAAAGGCATACGACTTTCATCACTGCTTCTCTCTATCGACACCCCCATTCGCGCTGTGCTACTCTCTATCTCGTGTCATCACAAACACGCCGCCCTCCACTTCTCCCCCTATCGTCATGTTCCAATCTTCCCCTTTAGTCGCTTTCCCACCACGGCCGTCGCCCACACATTTTTCCTGCGTTCGACCGGCCTGACTATCGATCAATCATCATGGACTCCAGCTCCAGTTTGCGGAAACCTGGATCGAGAAATCGATTCGCACCCAAGACGGAGTGCGCTCTTGGTCCTGCCGTTACCTTCCGGACCACCTTGGACTCGTCTTCGCCTTGTACGATGACTGCATCAGAACAGCGTTCCGAAATGCGTTCGTCGACGGTGGTTCCTACTTGGAACTGTTCGCAAGCCCCGAAAGCTCCACGCCGTTTGGCATTCCCGAGATTCCTGGGAGGCGACTTGCGAAGGAAGCGAATGCCATCCTACGAACGCCGCCTCGCTGTTGGAGTTGATAGGTACGTATTCCCTTAACAAGCTGCGAAGATGGCAACCGTCGGAACCCATTCCACTGACACCTTGCGTCTGGCCCGGCAGATCGGCCGAGCTTGTTCCCCGCGTTCGACCCCAGAAGTGGTTGAGGCTGGTGACGGATCCAGTTAACCACGTTGAGAATTGTAACGATGGACCTTTATCGACCCTCCAAGAACTTGCGGCTAATTAGTATAGATTACGCGAGCCTACGAAAAAAGATCATGGAGACGGAGGAGTGCACACTGGATTCGTTGGGAGATCCTTCCAGGTGGACCAGCCTGCCGCTCTCGGCCTTATTCTGCCAATTACCACAGGACCGCTTCCGCCTCAATCCGAATGAAAACTCCCGCTTCATGGGAAGGCAAATCTTCGCCGACTTCTATCAAGCGGGAACGAACTTTCCGTGGAGAACCGGAACTACCTACTTCTTGCACATCTTGCTTGCCCTGGCCCGTCTTGTCAAGGAAAGCAGAAGGGTAGGGAGGGCGGCGGGGGCCGGTCGCAGCGGGGGTTTTTTTTTTGTTTAATCATACTCGCATTCGACCTATAAAGATCATGGTGGCGTCCGTTTTTGTCAGAATAATGGGCGTCCGGAGATGACAGCTGCCCGAGTCTCCCGAGCACCGGCTCGGGGGACAGTCTTCCGTCTTTACCCCCTGGCGAGCCCCTCAGGCCGTTGTATATAGAGAGAGTGTTCCTCCTTCTAAGTTGTATCAATCAATTAGTTCACCATCTTCATCTCTATCGATCCCTATATTCCAACACGCTTCATGGGAAGGCAAATCGTCGCCGACTTCTCTCAAGCGGTGTCGAACTTGTCGTGGAGAACCGGACTACCTACTTCTTGCAAGGGTTGTTGGGTTCGGGGAAGTCGCACATCTTGCCTGCCCTGGCCTGTCTTCTTGTCAAGGAAAGCAGAAGGGTAGGGGGGCGGCGTGGGCCGGTCGAAGCGGGGTGACCAGACAGTAACAGCAGAGCTGGACTGTCACCTACCGGATGCAAGGGCATTGGCGTCCGTAGTGGTGGCCGATAGGAAGATGGCGTTGCAGTTGACATATGCGGACGATCAGGAGCTATTCCAGCGGATCCAAGGCTTCTCGTCAACGGCGGCAGTCTACAAATTTGCTCGAGCACGTCAGGCATGGGGTGAGGAGTTGTATATCATCTGGGGCCAGATGCACGATCTCGATCATTTCCCTGACACCGGCAACACCCTTGGTACCTGGGTCCAGGGCGACACAGAAGCATTCATCCTGCAGCTTAGCGGGTTGCATAAAGTTGGGATATACCTAGGGATCGATAAGGATAAAGACTGTGAATTTATTGATTGATACAACGTCGAAGGAGGAACACTCTCTGTATGTATGTACAACGGCCCCGAGGGACTCGCCAGTGGGCAAGAACGGAACGTTGCCTCCAGAGCCAGTTTTTTTTTGTTTACATACTCGCATGCGACCTATATAGACCATGGCGGCGTACATTTGCCCGGTTTTCCTGTCCGCAGTCCGCGCGGTGGCGGCACGTTGCAAGCACCCCTTCGCCCTCCGCCCAGACCTGTCCCAAGAAGATACTGTGCGCACCAAGGAAACCACAAAGGAAAAGACATAGGACCGTCCCCTGCTCCTCTTCTGCCGATGCCATGAAGGAGGGCGTGGCACCCGATCCTCCCGCGGCACCCAGATCCTCCGCCTCCGCCTCCTGATCTTCTTCCCGCTCCCGGCGCTCCCGGAGCTCCCACTCTGACGCTTGGCTCCCGGCGTCGTCCTCCTCCGGGGGTGGCACCGGCCTTCCCGCATCCATTGAGGTGAGGAAGTCTAGCACCGCCTGTCCGCATCTCTTGTCGGCGAGTAGGTCCCGGATCCCCCACCGGCTCCACCTCCCCGTCTCCTTCTGCACCACCGCCCACACAACCTTTTGCTGCATCTTCCATTCCGGACACACCTTGAAGAGGTCGTCTCTCGTTTGCGAGGGGCACTTGCACCACCAGCACTGGGCATCCGGGGCCTCCCGAGCCGGTGCTCGGGGACTCCGGCAGCTGTCATCTCCGGACGTGTCGCCTCCGGACCATCATCTCCGGAAGCCGTCTCCGGACCGTCATCCCCCGACGCCCATTGCTCTGACAGGTTGAAATAGTAGGTTTCATCCTTCCCGAATGTGGTGGCTGTGGTGGTTGTTCTAAAAGCAAGTTAGTTTTGTTGTCGCTGCATTCACCTGCCTCCACCAATGTGAAGCCCTGACAGGATGGAGCTAAAAGACTGTTGTTGCCTTTTCTTCGACGGCAACTACCAAGGAGAGGCAACTTCGCATATCGCACGCATGTCGCTCACCGACTCTCTCCGGCTACTCTACGGCGGTGGTCACTGGCTATCCCTGGTGCGGGCGGCTTGGCGTCGTTGGGGTAGCCCTATTGTCCTGCCTTTGTCGTTAGTCAAGTGACGCTTGGTGCCATCTGTGCCTTCGGTTGTCCATTACCTTCGATCAATTTGGAGAATCCGCATTCGTTTCAACAGTCTGTTCCGATTACCATCTGTCATCAGGATTTCCAAATATTGAAGCCGCTAGGCCACGGTCAGGAGCACGCGACGACGCTATTTGTCCGAGTGAGCCACAGATGCCGGTACATCGACGGAATATTCGTCCAGTGGAACCTCGAGGCAACGTCAGCGATGATCGCTCCTATACAGATAACGCTTGCCACCAGCCACGTCTATCAAACCCAAATGGGATATAATCAAGAGGCCGACGACGCGGAGTGTACCGCACACTACCGAGGGCGCCGGAATCCGCACCCCGACGACAGACTACAAAGGAGCCGGTCATAATTTTCACAGGTGCCCATGCGGCCATTAGATGGATATGCTCGGAGGAGCCATGCACCGGTCAGAAGTATGCACTCCAGGCAAGAAAGCACATCGCTGTGCTCCGAATGGCTAGGCTGGACATCGCCATCGACATACGGTGCTGTCCGGCACATAAGGGGGCCGCCAGAAACTAGAGGGCCGGGAAAGGGCTGGGATCACGGCGGAGGGGCCAGACAACCGCGGGGTGAAATGGCTGAGCTACCTGGACCAGAGGCGTGTATGCCCGTTCCGAGATCGCTCGCTCATCTCTAGCTGGAGATCTCTGAGTCGAGAGGACAGAGGCATGGCAATGGGTGGGAGGCCGGACCTCCAGGGGAAAATACAGGGTGCCGAAGTGCCAGAGGCTAGACAGCACGGTGGCCGCTAGCTCCAAGAGACTCGCCTCATGGTTCTACCGGGTGAAGATACGGCACTGCCTTACTGGGCAGCATCTCCAGTAGACGACGAACGGACCCTCCGCTCAGTGCTGGTGTTGCCGATGCCAGAAGCAGGAGGAGGCCCACCTCTTCAAGGTGTGTTCTGAGTGGAAGGGCCTGCAGAAGATACTGTGGGCAGAGGTGCGGAAGGAGAGCGGGGGGAGGAAACACCGTTTCAGAATCCGCGGAATGCTTGCCGACAAGGGGTGCGGAGGCGGTATAGGACTTGGTCTCCGCTATAGATGTGGGAAGGCTGGTTCCGACTGAGGAAGACGCAGGGAGCGAGCTGTCCGAGTGGGAGCTCCAGAAGAGATGGGAGCGGGAAGAGGAGAGGAGCGCGGAGGGGGAAGCGCTGGGTGCCGAGAGGGACTTGGGTTCGGTGGAGCAACTACCGCCGTTCCTACCCACGCCCTCCTTCATGGCATCCGCCGACGATTAGGAGTAGAGGACGTGTGCGTTTGTTTTTGCTGTTTGCTCCCTTTTGCTGTGCTCTTTGCATAGATCGGACTCTTTTCCGTTGTAATTTCCTTGGAGCACATCACATCTTCTTGGGACAGGCCTGGGCGGAGGGCAAAAGGGGAGCTTGCAACGTGTCACCACCGCGCTGATAGCGGACAGGATAACTGGATAAAAAGTGCACTGCGATAGTCTAGATAGACTATGCTACATGCGAGTATGAATAAACCCCCCAAAAAATAGTAGAGGAAAGGGAGTGGCGAGTTTAGGTCGGGATTAGCCCGATCGGAATAGTGTATTAATTATACCAACGGCGTTTGGAGCCAAGCCTTAAACTGCATTAGCAGGCTTACGTCACACATCACCTCGTCTCTCCACCTCACTCATCACCTCGTCTCTCCAACAACACCCACCCACTCGCGTTGTGATAGTATTCTCCTCACGCCGTCATCTACGCGCCGCCCTCCACCGCTCCCCCTATCTCCACGTTCGGATCTTCCCCTTCAGTCACTTTCCCTCGATGGCCCTCGGTCACCCGTTTTTCTCGCGTTTGACTATCCTGCCTGTCGATCATGGAGACTCCGGCTCTGGGCCGCGCAAACCATCCGATCGAGAGCCCTATTTCATTCTCCTCTCACCGTCATCTACGCGTCGCCCTCCACCGCTCCCCCTCTCTCTACATTCGGATCTTCCCCTTCAGTCACTTTCCCCCGACGGCCCTTGGCCACCGTTTTTCTCGCTTTTGACTGACCTGCCTGCCGATCATGGAGACTCCGGCTCTGGACCACGCAAACCATCAGATCGAGAGCCCTATTTCCACTTCCGAGGAAGTCCGCTCTTTGTCCTGCCGTCGGCTACTGGACCATCTTGAACCCATCTTCGCGTTGTACGATGGTGGCATCAGAACCACGTTCCGAAATACGTTCGGCGACCGAATTTCCTTGGAACTGTTTGGAAGTCTCGAAAGTTCCACGTGCATTGGCATTCCCGAGATTCCGGGCAGACGACTTGCAAAGGAGGCACACACTATCCCTGGAACTATCGGAGCTCCAAAGAACACGTAACGCAGATATTCCTTGACAAGATGGCAACTGCCGAATCAAGTTCCACTGACACCATGCGTAGGGTCCGGCAAATTGGCCGAGCTAGTGCCGCGTGTACGGTCCTGCCACAATAATCGGCGCTCGGGAATGGCGGACGGGAGACGACATGTCCGGAGATGTTAGCTGCTGGAACCCCCGAGCAGTGGGTCGGGAGGCAGTCCTCCGCCATTTCTCTTGATGAATCCGGGAAGGCCCGTTTTCAGTATTTTCAGAGAACTCGCTCCCACATAATGAGGTAATCAATCAAAATTCACTATCCTCATCTCTATCTATCCCTTTTTTCTTGAAGATCTCAGAAGCAACCCGCGCTGGTGGCGGACCTAGTGAACCGGATGAAGAGTAGTCACGATGGACCCTCAATGACCCTCCAAGAACCCGCGGCTAACTTATATAGACTACATGCGCCTGCGAGAAAAGAGACGGTGACTTGCTCGCCGGACTCGTTGCGAGGTCCGTCCAGGTAGAGCACCCTGCCGTTCACGGCCTTTTCTCCACGGTTACCACGGTCCAGCTTCCGCCTCAATCCGGATGGAACCTTGCGTTTCATGCGAAGAAAATCTTCGCTGCGCTCTATCAGACTGCGTCGAATATGTCGCGGAGAACTGGGAAAATCTCCACCTCGCAAGGATTGTTGGGTTCGGGGAGGTCGCACATTTTTGGTTATCGTGCCCTGGCCTGACTTCTTGTCAGGGAGGGCAAAAGGGTGGGTCAAACACCCGATGCAAGGGCCTTGGCGGCCAGTATGGTGGCGTACACCAAGAAGGCGTTGAAGTTGACATAGGGGTGCTCTGAGGAGCTGTTCCAGCGGATCCAGGGCTTCCCCTCAACTGCACAAATCCTCCAATTCGTTTGGAATGCTACCAACGGGGTGTTGAGATTATTTCATCTGCGGCCAGATAGACACTCTCGCTCATTTCCCTAACACCGCCAATACCCTTGGTTCCCGCGTCCAGCAGAACGCCTTTCTGTTCATCCTGCAGCTCAGCAGGTTGCACAATTTCATATGGAGTGTTTCGGAAATTTTCTGACCTACGTCCGGCGGTGATCGCAAGAATACCGGCGCTAAGCGCCTCCTCCTCCGCCAGTGGTACTACCAGGTGAGCTCCTCTCGTTTCTTCGATATTCTGTTGGCGTCTTACTAACATGGGGGAGGGTAGGGTAAGGTGACGTCTCTTCACCGCGCTGGAGAAGTCCGACGAGGTTAGCAATGTACGCAACAACGTTTTGGCCTATGTCGCCGTCAAATACGCAAGGTCGGCCTTCGGGCGGCTGGGGTGGGGCGGGTATGTTTCATCCTTCTCGGGATGTGGCGACTGTGGAGCTTGTGCTAAGTGGATATTAGTATTGTAGCCGCGACATTCGACTACATTTTCCAATGTGGAGCAGTAGTAAGGATGAAGCTGATGGGCGCCTGTTACTTTCCCTTCGGCGGCAATCACCAAGGAGAGGTAACTTCGCACATGGCGCGGATGGCCCTCACTTACTCTCTCCGGCTGTTCGGCGACAATAGCCACTTCCCGAACATTTCCTGGTACGAACTTCGCATATAGGTGTAGTTTTGGAATTTGGCGTTTGTGCCTTAGAGTTTGTTGAGGACACTATTCCGAAAATGCGTGACAGGAAGTAAAGAGGAGGATTCTTATTTGTTTTGCTTGTTCTTGTTGGAATATAGGGATCGATAGAGATGAAGATGGTGAATTAATTGATTGATACAACTTCGAAGAAGGAACACTCTCTCTATATACAACGGGCCTGAGGGGCTCGCCAGGGGGTAAAGACAGAAGACTGTCCCCCGAGCCGGTGCTCGGGAGACTCGGGCAGCTGTCATCTCCGGACGTGTCGGCTCCGGTCCGTCATCGCCGGACACCGTCTCCGATCCGTCATCTCAGGACGCCCATTATTCCGACAGTTCTTTCTGTTCTACTTCCTCGTACAACGTACAAAACAACAATCAATAGAGAGAATCATCACCGCCGTTCTCACTACACCATTTCTCACCCCCCCCCCCCCCCCCGGTACCTGAATTCGTCGTGACAACCAAGTCCGGTACCAGTACCAGGTACAAGCTCGTGAGCATTTCTTCAGGGTGTCCTGAGGGCAAGGCCCAGCAGAATATTCTGTGTGCGGTGGCGAGGAAGGAGACTGGGAAGCGGAGGAGCCGATGGAAGATCCGGGACCTCCTGCCAGGTGAGCGGTGCAGTCGTACACTGCTGGGCTTCCTCTCTGCTACGGACGTGGGATGACGAGTGCCGGGTGGAGAAGTAGCAGAGAGTTAGGCGTCGGAATGGGAGCTCCGGGAGCGCTGGGAGCCGGAGGAAGAGAGGGAGGTGGATGCGGAGCAGCCACCGCTGTTCCTACCCCTACGCCCGCCTTCACGTCTTCCGCAGAGGAGGAGTAGGGTACGAATCGCGGTCTCCGTTGTCCTTTCTTTTGTCCTCTCCTTCGGTCTCTCCTGTCGGTCCCGGTTTCGTTTGATTTCCTTTAATATGGACGTTCTCCTATTCCTTTATAATTTCCTTAGTGCACTTCAGATCTTCTCGGGACAGGCCTGGGCTGAGGGCAAAGAGGAACTTGTAATGTGCTGCCACCGCGCGGGCGGCGGACGGGAGGGACGGACAAAATGTACGCCGCCGTATTCCTATGGTACAAGTGATGGGTATAGAGTATATACAGCTCTGCATAAAATACCTAAATATATTCTATACTACTGGACCTGTATAAACTCTGTCCGGGCGGAGGTTGTATGATAACTTATACCTTCGAAAGCTGTATTTTAAATAGAATTCAAACATATGACCACGTTTGTGAGTGCACCCGAATGTCTGTATAAGATACACACGCAAATTGGGGTATCTTAATATTCTTGCTGCATGTTGATTACACCCAATTTGCGGGACACCCAAAGTTTTCAAATACGAGCATATGCACCAATTGCCGGCATACTTTATCCAAATATAATGCAGGAAAGAAGTATTACTTATTCACCCGAATGCCTGAAGGCCAGCGTTGTAATGTGAGTAAGTTAGACGGTTTCTTTTTTTATTTCATACAAAGCCTGTGGAATTCATACACAAAAGATGCATGTAAATTTACAAATGAAATCGTGTCGGGGAAAAAAAATAATCGCAGAAATACAGATCCTTTCATCGTCCCACCAGCCTACTGCTCTCGAGTAACCACTCCCAAGAAGTGAATAGTAGACAATAGATACAAATGATCTCGAATATTTAGTAAAATCAAAAACTGTTCACAGTTGTGAAATGGTTGCACTTACTGAAAAATGCAAATTCAACTTTATTTGAGTTGAGTTGAGTAAAAGCCTTGCCGACAATCACCAGCAGCCCTACTTGCTGTAGTTGGAGCTGCGGTTAGCACCAGTTCTGCCTAAGCCGTCGATTATTCTCCACTTTGTCTGATCTCTTCCTCATTCGTGTTGAACGCCTTGTCGTTAAAGCTTCAGCCTTGGATTTCGCTTTCTCCGCTTGAGCAAGATCGTCGGCTATCTCCCCTTTTTGTGTTGTATCGACTTTCCTCCTTGCACGTGTACGGGGTTTCTTGGTGGTAGCGGTAACTGCAATTGGTGCCTGAAATTCATCAGCGTCGGACTGCATCAACTGAAATGTAATCTTACAATGGAGTCAGATTGCCTCTTTCCACATACTGAACCAGTTGTTGTGTTCTCTACCTCCATTGAGGTGGCGATAGGAATCGGTGTCTGAGATTATATTAGCATAAGCCACAGGGCATCTGAATGAAAGTATCTTACATTGGAATGGGCAGTCTCGTTGATACCCCCCCGATCTGAAATAATTTCCGGTGATATGCTGTCTGACTGTGCGGTATCATGCGCTATGGAGGGGCAATCGCTCTGACTAGCAGATATGTGCGGAGAAGTGGTGTGTTGGTTGTTGACCATATTCTGGGCAACTATATACGCGGTAACTGACTGTGAATCGTGACTGGGAGGGGTTCGGAGTGGTGGGTTGTCCGCCGCAAGTGGTTGTGGCATTTGCAAGGCAGTGTTGGGCAGTGTAGTACGTGGGACAGATGGTCTGTTGAGGGGAACGTGTGGTTGATTATGCAAGGCTGCATTGTCGCCAGAGATACGGTCGCTGTGGCTAACCACCTTGGATCCACGCACCTTACGCAGAAGTGTCTTTGTCTGTGGAATTTTCTTGCGCTTCTGATGCTGAACAGGTGGTAGTTCGGTACCCGAGGTTTTGGCGGCCCTCCGGAGGCTTGACCGGATATTCTGAGAAGTGTCTGAACAAATGCTCTTCATAACCTCTTCGCATGTATCCCTTGTCCATGCATAACGCTGTCTGAACTCTTGATGAACCGCATTAACCAACTGGCGCCATGTAATAGGCGACCATTGAGTGTAAGGGGTATCAAGGGTAAAGCCATAGTGCGTTTGACAGTACATGGACACTTCCTTCCGGCGGATCTGAACTGAACGCCTGTCTGCAGGGTCGATACCCATTGCTCGGTTCAATTTGACTCGGGGACTTGCATCTTTCCGATCGTTCTCAGTAGTAGGATTTTTCAAGGGTGGTGCCCGATAGCTGGTCGGGAGACCAAAGTGTGAATCTGTAGCCTCCATGTTCGCGGATTCGTGGGGGCGCTCGGGGGATTGATGACTTGAGAGTGTAGCGGTATCGTTTTGGATGGCCGAACGTACAGGTGCAGAAGCGAGTTCCGGATCGATCAAATTCGACATCTCGACAGATCTCTGTGTGGAAATGGGAGGAGTGGCGCCGGCACCTAGCTCGGACGCCAAAAGTTATCGAAAATCGCAAAAACTGGAGACAGGGAGATGGTAATGGGTATTGTTCTGATACCAGATTGAGTCTGTGGCTCCCGGGCAGCAAACCAAGCAAGGAATTTATCCGTAAGATGTGGTGGTACATTTTGCGGTAATTGTTGAGACTCAGACATAGTGTAGAGCGTATTGGCTGTCGTGTAGAGCTGTCTGGTGATTGATGGGGTAATTTTGAGTAAAGAGTTGTGAGGAGTTAAGGCGGGAAGGGGTTCAGGTAGCTAATCGGCAGGCGTCGCGATGAGATATGGGAGGAAACAGCTGTGAGGGGATGAGTGGGTGAAAATGCTACGTAATTGAGGTGGTGACGTGTGGACTGTCGGACAGGAGGGGCACCGAAGCGATATCTTTCGGCACGTGAAACCTTGATGGCAGAGGAAACGTATGGATAAGACATTAAGGTCGGAGAACAGTGGGCGGTAACAGGACTAGTAACCATTGCGCCAATAAGGCTGGATGGAAATTTTGTACAACACAGGGGGGCATACAACCAGCTCCACTGTAGGCGCGCCGGCTTGGTTCAGAAGGGAAGTGTCAGCGCCGTCCGGAATGCGGGAGGTAGGAATGTCGGACGAAGGGCAGGAATGCGGGAAGCGTATGTATGTCATCAACAGGAGGTGACAGATATCCTCATAAGGACCCATCGTTCACCTTTCTTTCTCGTTTATTTCTATTCTTTCTTTCCTCACGTAACAATTTGTTTGTCTTGTTTCCTCACATCCAGTCTTGCTGTGTTTCCTTCGTCTAGAGAAGTGCCGGTCTTCCTTCCTCGTCCTCGCCATGCTCTCTTGCCTCCGCTCATCGCCGTGAGCACCGTCTACTCATCCGTCTCTGTCCGTGAGCGCCTTCTCCGTCCGGGAGTGCCAATCGCTCACCAGTTCTATCTCCGGAAGCGCCGTCTGCTCGTCCGTCCTCTCTCCGTGAGCGCCGTCTACTCGTCCGTCCTCTGTGAGTGAGCGACTTCTCTGTCCGGGAATGCCAATCGCTCACCTTTTCTAGCTCCGCGAGCGCCGTCTACTCATCCGTCTCTGTCCGTGAGCGACTTCTCCGTCCAGGAGTGCCAACCGCTCCCCTGTTCTATCTCCGGAAGCGCCGTCTGCCCGTCCGTCTCTGTCCGTGAGCGCCTTCTCTGTCCGGCAGTGCCAACCGCTCAGCCGTTCTATCTCCGGGAGCGCAGTCTGCTCGTCCGTTCTGTCCGTGAGCACAGTCTGCTCCTCCGTTCTCTCGCCGTGAGCGCCACCTGCTCGTCCGTTCTCTCTCCGGCAGCGCTGTCTGCTCACCCGTTTTCTGTCCGTGAGCGCTATCTGCTCACCTGTTCTCTGTCCGGTAACCGCCGTCTGCTCGTCCTTCTCACTCTGTGAGCGCCGTCTGCTCCTCCGTCTCACTTCGTGAGCGCCGTCTGCTCGTCCTTCTCACTCCGTGAGCGCCATCTACTCCTTCGTCTCACTCCGTGAGCGCCGTCTGCTCACCTGTCCTCCGTCTGCGAGCGCCGTCTGCTCACTGGTTTTTCGTCCTATCCCTTGGTATCTGTTTTCGGTGCTTGCACTTCTCACTCTGCGCTTAATCAGTATTTTCGATGGTTTCTCTTCTCGCCCGGTGGCCACTCACAATGTTCCGTGGACACTATGAATATCATAGAGTTCTAAAGTGAAAGAAACCTTCTGTTTCTCTTCTTGTTTTACTTCCTCGTAGAATATCTTGTTTGTCTTGTTTTGTCGGATCTTGTCTTGCCTTGTCTACCAATAAAAGCATTTCTTATTTCCTTTATTCTGTTGTCGTCGCTCATGACCAGCGGCGTATTACGGTATTAACTACCCCCACCCCCTCTGGCCTATCCCGCTCAAGTATGATCGTACCACAGTTATGGTTGAATCAAAAGAAACCGGTAAAAGAGATGACAACAGAAAATGTATGCTGTTCCGCCATTTCCTCCTCCATCTTCTCCCCCTCTATCGTCGGCAGGGAAGTAAGAGCACCCATAGTAGCTACAGGCATCCATTAATCTCCGTCTCAAGCTCCCCTTCTCTTTCCTGTCTCTTGATAATATGTTAATGACAACGCCCCACGAACCTTATACAAATACCTAGGTATATATTCTACAAAAAAGACCTATAAATAATAAGCAATCATACGGATAAGTTGTATCGATATGCGTTATACACCCTGGATGTTATGCACTTCCTGTATAACCTATGGGAATCAGCTATATCGTCCAGGACCTATACCAAGCTGGTGTAAGCTTTTGGTGGGGCCGTGTATAACTCATGCAATTTGTATGCAGCTTTTGTACCATAGGGACAGTCTAGATGATTACACAAAAATAAAACCCTCAGCTCCAGCGCCTAGTGCCGCTGCGCCACACAGATTCGCATCTCGCCCCCACCAGCTCCCATTAGGAGTGACTAAGACTAAAGCTAGTATAGCTAAGTGTGTGCCATACCGCATGTACATACGTGCGTAGCTAGCGACCAAGGTCTTTACAGGTTGAAACCTGAGCAACGTGACGGGGCCCGGTCAGGAATATCGGGGAGCCCTCCAGTGTTGCGTCCTCCTAATTTTCTCCTGGTTTTAGCTTTTTTTACCCTGTTCTTTGCCGGCGGCCCTCGGGGTACGCGTGTCAGAGGTCTCCGGTGGCTCACACCACATCGCCTCCCTCTCCACGGCAGTGATTTCCTTTGCTCCCCGAGGTCCGACTTCATCGCCATCGGAGTGCCTTCGAATGACAGGTGCTGATGTTCCCGCTCCTGACCGCCGAAGGCGTGACAATCGAGTCGGCCTTCCTCCCCGACAATGGGATCATATACTCGCCCGTCACGTGTCGAACCCGTGATGGCTTCATCATCGTACTGCTTCCCAATGTACCCCTAGTGCGGACAATGCTGGGTCGAATTCATCCGAGCCCCCGGTCTGCAGCGCACATCGGTTCCCGAGATATCACACCTTGACACCAAGCGTGGTGGCCCGGAGGGGGTGCAGAGAAACATCACCGCAACAGCGCCAGGTGTCGACCTATCAAAACACTTTACAGTCTCAATCGGCAATCCGGTGGATATAGTGTCTTCATTCTCCTTGTCTCTCGTTCTCTTAATTATCGCTTCAACAATACTCAACTTACTCAATACTGTTCTGTCATGCGTATCGCGCTAACACATTCTCTCCTGTGCTCACTCCCTGTCATGAGGACCAACCAGTCTCCGGCTGCGAATATTCCTCTTCACTCTCCCGCTCACTTCTCGATCTCCATTAGACCCGATAGTAATCCGGAATTCTTTAAACACACATTCTAGAAGTGAAAGGGAAGATCGGTAGACTAGCCGCCCGTGCGTGAATGGGCTAGCCTCGTGGTATATAAGGCACTAACATAACTCCCTTGTGGTGGAAACCAGACTTCTCCTGGAATAGTTAATCCTTCTGTCAGTCACCATGACCCCGATAACAGCCCCCCAGTTGCCGCCATACTCCAGATAGGCTGAATTCGAGTGTGATTGAGCACGGAGAGAGAAGATAACCCTCCGTTGCAACCCCGTCCGCCACTGCCGCCTCCGCCCCACTACCTGCGAGAAACCCCCCGTGGTTCTAGGTAACGTAGGCGTTTCAAGGACAAAGTGAAGTACAAAGGGAAGTGCTCTGCCGATAGTAATACTTCGTTGTTCGGCTGCCATAGCCGCCGAAGTTGGCAGTTCGCACTGTGGCATTGGATGATCGCCGGACGGAGGAGGACGAGCAACTACAATAAGAGAAACAGCCGCAGGGAGAGGACTCCTAGCACTCTAGTATTAAGGATTCAAGTGATTTACCGCCACTAAGTCGAATGAGAACTCAACAAGCTACCCCAACCAAACTAGCTGAATGCGTGGTGAGGGGGACATATGAGAAAGAGAAGGAGACGATGCTACTCTCCGGTGACAGATAGCCAAGTTATAGGAAGAATTCGATTTATCTTTGGTGATGGTGGGGCGTTACGCATGGCTGGGGATTGATCGATGGGGCATTGAGAGAGTGATTACTGATGGAATAGAGCGCTATCACTAATCGGGCACTCGCACAACGTTAGCCGCCCTGGTGTGCCCCCGTCGCCGCCCAACTCTAAACCCTTCATCGGCTGAACCGCACACCAGGTGCAAAAACCCTACGTGGTTTAGTGGTATAAAAGTACCCAACAGGGCAAATTCGCAACCCGGAATGGGGGAATTCACTGCATGCTAAGGGCCCGATTCCTAGTTCGTGCTTTCAATTCTGGGGTTTCCAAGCCGCCCCTGTACGGTGGTGGTGATGATTTTGCCTTTTTGCAACTAGACGCGGTCATAGAGTATCACTCTTTGTCAAATATCACGTGACTTTAGCCTGGTCACCTCGCGATCTAGGCGGCGGAGGCCTATTGAAGAACTGCCCTCCCTGCAAGGCCCAGCAGAAGATTCTGCGGGAGGAAGTACATAGGGAACACAAAGAGGTTGGGACCGGCTCAGGAGGCACGACGTCTTCGCTGATGAGCGGCACGGCTAGGCGATCTTGGAGTTCCCCGCCACCACGGAAGCCTGTAGTCCGCGCTTCACTCAGCCCAACTAACTCCAGTCTCCCTCCGGCACTGGGCGGCTGCAGGGACGGACTGGACGGACGATTGACAGCCCTGGATTGCGGTCGCGTTTGTACCGCTGTTGGAGTATTGGGATTGATTGAGATGAAGATAGTAAATTGTATTGAAGATACATCGCACTGGACAGAAAATTGTCTCTGCATACATCGGTAGTCTGGGGAAAAGGCGGAAGACTGTCTTCGGACCCGGTACTCGGAGACTCGGGCAGCCGTCATCTCCGGACGCCCATCATACCTACAACTGCGACTAACATTTGCTACGCTGGTCAAGCTGGAGATCCGATGTGGTCTGCCGCCATTTGCCTATCTAGGTTCCGTTTTGGTGGCATCTCCAAATTGTCGGCGGGCGTGGGGCGTGGACAACTATTGGGCGTTTCGCAGGCAAGCAACCGCTGGCTGCGACCTGTCGTGAACACCATGGCTTTGCTGCTAAGCGTTTACATATACCAGAAGGGTGCGGCTGGTGCAGGCAGCATGATTTCGGCGTTCGCTACCGCGGTTGTTGTGGCAGACTTGGTGTGTGGCAAGGATAGACGATTGCAGCGTGGCTCCTGGACTAAGTGGTAGCGGAGGAACAGGTGGTGCATGACGTGTTGAGCAGCGGCGGTGACCATGTATATTTGGGTGTTGCGGTCCAGACGGCGGCGATGAGTAGCGGTCGAATATGCCGTAATCGCGGGTCGCCGCTACATCAGCGGATCAAAAACACACCAGATGCAAAAAACCCTACGTGGCTCAACAGTTAAGGTCACAACCCGGAACGGGGGAATTCACCGCATGCTAGGAGTTCGATTCCTAGTACGTGCATTCAATTCTGGGGTTTCCAAGCCACCCCTGTACGGCGGTGGTGAAGGTTTTGTCTTTTTGCTGGAATACACAATCACTGTTGCTCACTCATCGGCGAAAATCACGTGATTAATGTTAGCTGGAAGCGCTGTCGAGAACGCAGGAGGCAACCGTATGTTCAGATGTAAGACACCACAGGGGTGATGTCTGCCGGCAGCCAGATAGAGAGACAGTCTCCTTCCCCTTCCAATCAGCAATTTCGATACACTTCCACGCGGGAGGCTTTGGGTTGATCTTGTTGCCAGGCACTTGTGTGGTAGATATAGGTTGCTCCGTCTGGCCGGCGGTGTAAAGGAGCCACGATGTGCATCAGAAGGGGTTATCTGAATTTCAGCCATTCATCCCTGAGGAACAAAAACTGTTGGAACTACTTGCGGCGTTGATACCAATTGGTTCCCGTTTGAGGCACATGAAGGTTGGTGGGACGGTAACCTTTGCTATGCCAACGTCACGGCCAATCGACAACAGACCACTCTTTCTCGCCGCTTGGTCGTAGCCCTACCCGCTTGCCATCTGATGGACCGATTCTTCCCACAATCATGCGGAAACACCCACGCCATGCGCTTGCCGCCACTTTCAATCCAGGTTCGCCTCTGTTGGTATATTAGAATGATGGGCAGGCGTTGAAAGCGGAAAACCGCTGGCCGCCAGCCGGGAGATTACTTGGCCGCTCGGCTTCCGAGACACGCAGGATCCGCGGGGGTTATTCTCACGTCCACGATTGGGTCACACGGGGACTCCACGATGCGGACCTTTCTACGGCATTCCGGGCGTGTAATCTTGACAATCCGAGCCGCTCTTACCGTTTCCTGTCACTTCCTTCCCCTGATCCGTTGTGCATCTTCCTCGACACGGTTTGGCGTTCCGCAACCAGAGCGCAGAAGACCCCCGAAACGCTCGTCTTCTTCTGATCCACTACACCACAGCACGACGAACCGACCATCGCTGCCGCCGACGCATCCACCGGGAAAACGAGTTGTCCCTCTCGACAGCGAACCTGTATTTCGACCGCGGATCACTACTAATTCGGCCGTCGACTTCACGTTCTCGGGGGCGAACGAGCATCTCACCAGCAATGGCAAGGACATCTCTCAGCTGTCGCGCTGCGTCGCGCCGGCGGGCGGAGGGCGCCACGGTGACTGGATGCTAAGCTGTGTCAGAGCCCGCGGACCCTAGACTCGCCTCGCAGTGTGCTGATATGCTGCAGACTTCTCCATTGCGAGCTACTCGCTCCACCGACACATGCGCGCGCGCAGATGGCGGTGCAGAGGAGGACGCGGTGAACGAGTTTTGTTTGTTTTATCATACTCGCATGAAGCCTATCTAGACTATGGCGGCGTACATTTTTTGACCGTTTCCCCGCCGCTGTCCGCGCGATGGCGGCACGTTGCAAGCTTTCCTTTGCCATACGCGGTGAACGAGTCGGGACGTGGCGAGCTGCAGACATGCCACGACTCTGGACTGCACTGCCGGTACGCCGCCATCGGGACTGCGGCGACGGCAAGATCGCCATGCGGGAGGCTGCGCCCAAGCAGAGTGCCGCCAAGGAACGCGACCCTGCTGACTGATCGCGGCCGGCCTTTTCGCCTCCTAGATATCCCTTTGTCTGGCCCGCCACGCTGCCGATACGGAGGAGATGGAGGAAAGCAGCAACTAACCGCAGTGTGGGATGCTGCTGCCGGGCAGCTGTTCGACGGCCGCACAGCGTCCCGATCCCGGCAGATCACTGCTCGGAAAACTGCGTTCGGCGATCACGATGACGCGCGTTGCAGTCAGCTGCCAAGCCCAACGACAGGAGCGTGTCGCGCTGGAAAGGCTCCCCGCTGCCTGCTAATCGTGTAGATATCTTACATAGCAGCACGGCATCTCTGTGGCGGCACGGAGCCAGCGGAGGTAAGCAATGCCGAAGTTGGGCGAGACCAAAGTTGGGCGGGGCGCCTGAAAAGGGATAGCGCCGTGCAGCAGCGCGAGACGGGGTGTTGTTCCGTGTTCTGGCCGGCGTCTTCTTCTCTTCATACTAAAGTGTCGGATAGAAACCGAGAGCTGTTTCCTCGCATCGACCCGTCTCACCATCACCTCAATTCAACACATCTCTCTCTCTCTCTCCCCCCCCCCCTCAGTCGGTACTGATCTGGGCGATTTCTCATTATATACGTATCTATGTGTGTGTCCCACCGCTCACGGCTCCCCCCGCGATGAGCGTCTCCTGCAGAGTGAGATGCGGTACACCTCTAAGAACATCCACGCTGACTGCCCGACTGGTGTGTTGTACAGTTGGTATCCCGCGGCGAGAATCAAATCCGGACGGCGGCGACGATTCTCCTGGCTTGCGTCCGCAATCATGTACCCTCTGATCGCGTGCAGCTATCCTCCGTCTGCCGCTCGAGTTCGCAGAAAGCGGGCTGCTGCGGAAAGCTCACCCCTTAGTCATATACCAACGGCCCGTGAAATCCACGGTACCACCTCCCCTGCAGGCGCCTGCTGGTCATCGACCGGAACCCCGCTGCTGGTCCATGATGTGAAAGCTACGAGCCCTGGAGAAGAGAGAGATGCCCTAGGGGACGACCTTCTTCTCCCCTCGCGCTCCTGCTTCTTTCGCCCGTCTCCCTTGCAAGCCCGATTACCTCGCACACCGCTGCAACCAATCCACGGCTTCCGGTCCGACGAACAAAGCGCCCACGAGCGGAAGAGAACATGCTGCATTCATTCGCAGAACTGCTACCAAGGATGGAGTAAGTGCCGGTCTGAGCCTCACTCATGAGCTGCAGCACGCTGACCTGATGCGCTGTCTCTCCTCCGGGAAACCACCATCGCGAAGATGCCGAAGCCCACCAGCCATGGCGACGACCACGTTCACACTCAGTGACACCGATGCCCGGGCACTGCGAAAACAACGAGCAGTTACTTGCGTTGAAGACGCCAAGATCGAGAAGGCCAAACCTGTCACGAGCTACGCACAAGGCAACGAAGCCAGCCTTCATTGAGCAGCTAGCGGGGCGGCAGCAGTGCCCACCGCCGCCCACTACGGCCCGCGAGAACACCGGTCGGTCGACCCGCCCCCCGCCCGTCGATCCGCTCGCGGCCAGAGGGAAGAGGTAACTCCACTACGGCTCGGTGACTGCTAGCTGGGCTGCCCACCGCTGATCGCACGCCTACGATCGCAGCTCTTCAGCATAACCCTAAAGAACAGGTACCAGCTCTTTTGCAGTGTTTGCTGGCATGCGCACCTCCGGATTAATCTTAGCCGGCTTCATCAAAAGCGTGCTCTCAGCGCACACATCGCATGCTACCAAAACGACGGTGTCCGGATATCACGGTCCGGAGATGATGCCTGCCCGTGTCTCCGAGCAACATCTCCGGAGACAATCTTCCGTCCGTTGCTCTGAGGAGTCCTTGAGGCTCCATGTGCATATAGGAAGCTTCTGTCCACGACGATGTGTCGTAACCCGATTCACCATTTCTATCTGGGTATTCTAACACAAGGCTCGCGGGAAGACCACTGCTTCCCGACTGCGACTGGCAGCAGACCTTTGTACGGCACCGACGCGCCAGGTAGCTGTCTTCGCCTGGTGTCGAGAAGGTTACGGAACAACACCGCACTCCGCGGCAATCGCACACGTCCGGAGACAGATACCAGGTCCAAGAGCTGCACGTTTGAACGCCGTGGGGTATATGATTACGCCATCCCGCCGCTCCTCTCCTTCACCTCCCCGCCCTCCTCATCTCCTTCGCTCCTTCGGCTCTCCCGCGCTTCCAAACCACACTATGACGTACCAAGCGCTTCCGTTTCCCTACACCGTGACAACGAAGTGGATACCCCTGGACAATCTCGCGTTTCGAATAATCTGGTCGCCACGGACCCAACCGCTGAACTTCCGGTGAGACTTGGAGCGCACAAAGAACCAGGGAAAGGGGGAGCTCATTTACAATATCAAAGTGACGACGACCAAAATCGGTCATGCTCACTTGAGACAGCCCTGCGTTGGGTACGCACAGAGCTGGCCCGTTATCGGAGATGACGAGAGTTGGTACCCATCCACCTGCTTCCGACGTGCAGCACGCCGTGAAGCAAGACCGCCCCCAGAGGACCACCGCCGCACAGCGCCACAGAGTGCACAGCCCCTGCCGCTGCGCGGGAAGTAAGGCCCGAAATAGAAAACAGACGGGCCAGGTCGCGCCGGAAGTGCGGCAGGGACATCGCCGAAGCTGGCTAGGAATGGGAGAACGGCAAGGAATGAAACTTCCCCCAGCGGTATCCCAGCCCAAACCCTAATCCGGAGCACCTCGGGGCTTGTGGTGTTGGATACGTAGAGGTATACCAGTCAACCATCCCAGCCACTCATTGACCAACCGCCAAAAATAAGTTTCTGAGATTTTTAGCTAACTTTTGGCGGGAACAGGACACAGCTCCTACTGTGGGGTAGGTATTCCGTGTCCGTCCAAAATGGGGGGGGACCAAAAGTGGGGGGGGGGGGTGGTCAATATTTACGAGAGAGAGATGAGGGTGGTGAATTGAGTGGTGGCTATCTCTCGGTGCGGTGTAGGTAGATGTCTAAGT
>Ga0307508_10000851_pt1 | contig 35422 bp, 45 predicted proteins | sample 9_EM_MG_FD_203089 | JGI IMG/M metagenome (GOLD analysis project Ga0307508, IMG submission 203089) | Populus trichocarpa ectomycorrhiza microbial communities from riparian zone in the Pacific Northwest, United States - 9_EM | ecosystem: Host-associated > Plants > Roots > Unclassified | place...
GATCGTTTACTCCCTTACCACAACAAACGCCAACATCAAGGTAATTTTTTTCATTTTTAATCTGCGTGGCTGTGGCTGGAGTAGTTGCCGAATAAGGTACCCCTGCATGCACGCAGCAACCGATCCCCGCAAAAACACGTTGCTGGCGTCTGCATCGTCACTATTTATCATCATATGTATCTACCAGGTCCATACCATACAGTGAGCGCAAGGTCAGCGCAAGGTTCTCCTCGTGGTGGGCTTGTCGATTACCGATATCTACAAAAATAGATGAATGCACGGACTACATAGATTAGGATCATGCGTACAAAGTATGCAATGCTTCACAACTAGGGCGGGGTAAAGTGGGTAAACCAATCATGATATCGAAGCCATACGAATACATCAGCACCCATTTCAACAAGGAGAGAACAATCAGCCACGGCTTCTACCTACCCCACCTCTCCACCACGCGTTGTTCTTGGGATCGACAGCCCTTGCAGCCCTCACCTGCGGGAAGGCGAACCGTAACGAGTGAAAACAACCGTGTGCAACATGTGAGTCGCGGCAGTAACAAGCGTCGATGCGACTGATGGAGACGAACCACCCGCAGCCGAAGAGACAATCATCGAAAAGACACGAGCTCCAATAAGGAATAAATGCCGCGACGCGAGTCCAAAGGAGAGACGCCAATATGGCAAGCGTCGAAGAGATACGATCATCGATCGGTAACGACCGAAGACTCGAGCGGTGGAGAAACTGGAGCCCGAAAGAGAAAAGAATGTCGTGGTGCTAGACCCGCGCGAAAAACGACACCATCACTGTTTCTTCCGACCCCGAAGTCAGTAACCATAACCACAGGATGAGATCCCATAATATTAACCTGACCGCCAGAAGCTACAATCTGGGCCCACGACGGCTTTCTCGCACCACCGCTACCGACTCTGCCGCACTCCCAGACGCGTCTCCCTCTTCGCCGTACGCCTTGGGGATTGGCGCACGATCGTACTCCACCTTTGCTCTACCACTGCCATCGCCGCCACCGCCGCCACCGCCGCCTCTGCCGCCGTCGTATGCCGTAGGGTACGCGGCGTAATCGAGTGCCACCATCCTCTCACGGCCGCGATTGACCCCTGCGAAGGTCCCGGGACGGCCCGCATCGCCTGTTCCCCACTTCTCGCCGCTCACGATGAAGAGTGGCGGCGACGGCGGTTGCTGGGACATCCGGAAATACTCGTCCTCTGCGCGTCGGAGACGGTCGTGGAAGATGACCGAATATGCCGGATCTCGGCCCACAGTGGGCGCTGTGGCTTCGGGATTCGTTTCTATCGCACGGTGAGAGGGGGCAGTGTTAGACGGCCCCGAGACCCCACCGCAGGGTTGTAGGTGGAGGATCGGGAGCACGGGACATACTGGTGAATTGAGGAGTATTGCCAGATGAGCTCGGAGGCCGAGTCATTTTCTTAACGGCCAGAGCGGTGGCCGCTTCTCGGGGACTGGCGATGAGGTGTTGGTCTCTATGTTGGTCCCGATGATGGCTCTGAGAGCTTGAGCAGGTAGTTGGTTGTCGGAGGATGCACGGAGCTCCTTCACAACATTGCTGACCCAGCATCTTTATATCCATCATTCTGTAAATAATTCAGAACACCCACTTGCACAATATCGTGAGATCCACAAGCTTCTCCGTGCATTAGTCTGCTGGTTTCCGTACATGAGGTGATACCACCATGTATTTCACTCCTCGCCTCACGGCTGGATCTATCGCCACCACCATACCTCCTTGGCGGGCAGTTGACCCGTCGTCTATTGTCGAAGGAAGCATTTAGTACTGCCTGAAAACCGCGACCAGAGAAAATTCGCCGGCTGTTCCCTGCAACTCCACGGAATCGGTATGCAGGAATTTCTTCACGGTAACCATGCCAGCACGACCTAGAATACGGCTACCTACGGAACCAACACATGCATATTCGGGAAGCCGTGACAAGGCTCACGCCCATGTTCACGTACTCCCATCCCCCTCAAAATACCACCTCTATCCTCATTTTCTCGCCTACTTTTCCTGATGAGGCAGCATGAGGCAACCAGTAGAAGTTTGATAGTTGAGGGGGTGGGTATGTTTGAGGGAGGGAGAGATTCATTACAATTTACCAGGTCGTACAGCACATAGCGCCCAACGCGACAAGTCCATTATATTATGCTTGCGCACGACAGTTAGGTACGTAGCGGTTACGTGACACCTCTTCAGTTATTCTTTGATCGGCAGGGCGGCCAAGGGAGCCATTTCACCTGACGGGCGCATAAATAGGATGATTGTGTATGGTTATTATAGCGACAGTTACAACACAGCTACATATGAATACGGTACCGTGGAGCAAACTCTTGACATGCGAAATGTTTAACTGTTGGTTCATCGGAAACAAGGTATTATGTAAAGAGCAGGTGCAATTGAATTGAATCACCAACGCAAACCCCATGGTACGGCTTTGCTCTCCTTTTACGGCCCCAATCCCCAAAACCCAATTGCCCCCGCGCCACCCACACCGACCGGACGCACGTGACTAGTAGCCGGCTTCGTAGTGCAAGACCCCTCCCAACACCACCGCCATGGCCATGCACTGGCCAATGGCGGCGGTACTCGCCTCGCTCCCGTGGCTGGACGGTCTGTAGCCTGGTTATCTCGTGAGCCTGCTTGCCTGCCAACTCTATTTGACCAAAGATGCTTCGATTTCACGAAAACAGAAGGATGGAATGTTGAGGATCGCCACTCAAACTCCCACATTCTCCACTCTGCCCCAGGTCGTGAATGATACCCCCACTGGTCGCATCTTTCCTGTCACTGGTACGTGATGGCACTTGATCAACACGTCTCTTCCACACTGGTCTAAGGGGGTGACCAATACTGTGAGGATCTACCACGGCGTCGGAGGATATTGCCCTCTTGGGATGTTCCGTCGGGAGAGACCGTCAGTCGACCAGCTTCACGGAAGAAATGTATTCTGACCGCCGTCCCAGATAGATGCCACGGCATATTCGCCAGCAGTGGCCCTCAAAAATCACCCAAGGCATGCTCCTAGTGGAAGGCCCAACAAAAGATCCTATGGGCAGAGGTTCCCAAGGAGGAAGAGCCGGTTCAAGATCCGGGACCCCCTCGCCGACACGACATGCAGCCAGTCGGTGCTAACTTCCTCTCCACCACGGAAGTTGGTGCGTAATAACCGGAGCGAGGATTTTCTGTGACTTGACGAGAACCACTGATAGCGATATGTAGTTACATAGGATGCAATTGTGTTCACAGCCTGTCCTTTGCGTGGCGACGGCGAGAATAAATGTTTTGCGAACGTGATTTGCACACCTTTCTCCCAATGCCATTACCTCTGTACTCCTTCCTTCCTTTTCTTGCGGCAATTTTAAACGTTAGGACATGGACTAGAACATTTTCCGCTAGTCACGTCATCACGGCGACATCGACAATCCACATCAGTGCGGATACCATAAGCGGCAGGTATATGTAGCGTGGCGAAGGAATTGATGAGGTTCGAGGGTTGGAGGACGTTGGAACCCATGTGTTTCGGCTCCTCCCAAGGGGGGCTGAATCGTGCCGGTGCATGTGATCCAAAGCAGGGCCGCACGTGAAAACCCCGCCTGGCCACGGCAGACACCGGCCGCAGTTAGTTGAGTTCCGTGCCCACTCTAGCCCATAGAGACTCACCCTTGGTCGCGATTTATGATGGGTCCAACATAAAATTTCCGCTTAACTGTAAGGCGGCATTTGGCGCGTCGTAGAACCCGTTAGGTGGGGGGGCGGAAGCCGACGGAACTAGTAGGAAGGAGACCGTCTCTGCAGACAGACAAGAGGGTATCTAAAAGTTGTGCGATATCGGCGGACTGGACGGGGAGGGTGGGGAGGAGCCAGCAAGATTGGAAGTCGCTTTAAATGATATTTTCTTCATAATGGGATGCAGACCTAGAAACGAGGAGAATGAAGAGATGATATTAACGAAGGATAGCTCCAGGCGCTGCTAGCTGAGGAGCCAACGCAGATTCTTGCAATATTATCCACGGAATGAAGATATGAGTTGAGTGGGCGAGAGGGCTTTCGGCGGGCGAGGATCTGATGGAGACTGGAGGCCGAAGAGCCGCAGTGGTAGTAGGAGGAGACGAATGGCGGCCGGCAGGATGGCGGATAGCAGGTGGAGATGGCGAGATAGCGGGCAGGCGAGGTGTGAATAGGACGGTACAGGAGGCCGGAATAGGGTATTCGGACCACTACAGCAAGTAGGTTGATATCCGTGATGCGCCCAGGAGTTGTGGTGGACTGGAAGTGGGACGGGAGTAAGAAGGTGCTGCTCCTATCTAGCCAGATACAGCAGACAGGACAGCGGAACACAACAGGTGAGGATGTACGTAGCCATACTCTGGTTTGGCCCGGAGGGGAAGGAGGGCAGAAGGGCGATTTCGTCGTATGTATGCGTGTTAGTAACGAGCGGCAATTATCGAGATGAATCCGATAGTTTCGATGAGGATATAGATGGTGAAGATGATTCCGACGATGGCAATGGAATCTGCTGCGGCTGGCGATGGTGCAGGGGTTGTCTTGCACCAGACCCGATCTTCGCTAGCACGTGATATTAGCACCGTTCCTCGGCAATATTAAATACTACTCACTCGTTAGGGTCTGGCTCCCAGACCTGCAGCCAGCAAGAGCACCCACCAAAAAATCGTGATCTAAAAATTAATTCACTATTATAGTATACTAAAATCCGTTGCCAGCCCACACTATCGTTGCGTCTCGTGGTTTATGTCCGTCATCTTGATAGGACATGCGATTAGATTTAATACACCGCTCCACCTTTCATCTGCAGCCTTGGTGCACATGACGAACGTTGGGAAGTTCAGCAGTCGCAGGCATCTACAACCAACCATATCCACCTACCCGCTGCCCGAGACTCCCAGAATTGGCAATTGAGCGGTAACGGTTCTCAGATCACATTCCTATGATCGGGTAGAGATAATTTGAGATGTTCATGGTATTCGGACAGCTTTAGAGACCTAAGCAGACAATACTATGGCATCTGTTACTGGCCAGATCCACACAGCCTGACTGCCTGAGATCCTCGAAGTTGACTACTAGCTAGCAACACACAATAGATCGCTTTTCATGACTGCGTAGAGATATGTAATATGGGATTTTCGTGGTCTGGCGGCCACTCCGGAGAGCTCAGCAGGCATCTGCTATCACCGTGTCTTCCACGAGACTCCCGAAGTTGATAAATAGCCAGAAACGATGATAGATCGCTTTTCCATGACCAAATGGAGACAACCTTCGCTGTTCACTAGTATCCCTATACAAGCATGCTCGAGACTCACGAAGTTAGCTATTGGCCAGTATCGGGTGATAGATTGCTTTCCCATGTTCAGATAGAGATAGTCTGCGCTGTTTGAGCTATTCCGCTGCCTTCGGGAGCCCCAGTTACCGGGAGCACCTCGTTCACCAATATCCTTATACTGCATGCTCGAGCCTCATGAAATTGGCTATTGGCCAGTAGCAAAAGATAGGTCGCTTTTCCATCTTCAGGTAAAGATAATCTGCGCTGTTCGAGCTATTCCGCTGACTTTGGGAGTCGCAGTTGTAGGGCACCACGCTCACCTGTATCCATACACAGCATACTACTGAGACTCCCGAAGTCACTGGTACAGCTCGAAAAGCGCAGATTATATCTACCTGAACACGGAAAAGCGATCTATCATTCGATACTGGCAAATAGCTAACTTCTGGAGTCTTGAGCATACTTATAGGGATACTGGTGAACGAGGCCCCCCGGCAATCGAGACTCCCGAAGTCACCGGAACTGCTATTTGAACATCGAAAAGAGATCTTTTGTTGTTACTGATTATTAGCAAAGTTCGTAAATCTCAGGCAGCCTGTCTGTGGATCCATCAGCAGCTGGTGGCCGTCATACTGAGCCTTCGGATGCTGCCGGAACACCTCAGTTCCCTGACAATCTTTCTGTCTGGTCTCGGAGAAGATGCTACTTGTGTGCCGTTGAATAGCCGCATTCGGAAGTCTTTGACAGGTTGTATACGAACAGACCCAGTTGGATATGGCACCACTGCCGAAGCACTGAGAATTTGGTCAAACACCTCAAGTATCCTATTTCTTCTTTAACAAACCTAACAAAAGGGATGTGGCATCTATGCTTTAATAGCCAACTTCGTGAAGCTCCGGTAGTCTGGATGTGGATATCGTCCTTATATAAGTGGTGGTATAGAGCACCCACTGATACACAGTCCTCCGAAATCGTCGGTACGCCACTGCGGTTTCCTGTGCTTTTTGTTTTTTACTACATTTACGAAGCAGGATTCATCTTCTTCATGTCTGACATTTTGGTGTCTTTCTTTTGTTCTTTTGGTCCTTCGCGGCAATTGCGGAGTTGTCTGCGCGGCCACGTTGTCTCTGTATTATCAATTCTCCATCGATTTATCGAGAGAATTGCCTGCTTGACAGGTCCTCCATTTCGGGAGCCAGTTCTCCCAGACGTTAGTACCGGCTGGCTTTAATTCGCACCGTACGACACGACTGAAGGGCAGGGGGGGGCAGTGCCGGGGTTTTTCTTGTTATTATTTGTTTGTTCATTACTCGCATGCGGCCTTTGGAAAGGCCGAACCCGACCCCCGCCGCCGCCTAGTGGGGTAGGCGGGGGCACCACCAACGACTGCCCCCAGGCATATAGATGTAATCATCGCGAGGAACCCTTCACTGTGGAAAGGAAACCTCACTCATAAAAAAAGGGCTTTTGGTAGTGAGCGCACGCACTGAGGCCTGCTGTACCTAAAGAGGGGGGCAAAAGCATGGTTAACATCTGCCTGAAGGCTTGTCTTTGCCGTACTAAGAGATACTCCTTGATGAATGGTTAGGGACACTGGGACGACTCTCCCTTTCCCACCCCAGCCCAAGTCCGCCAGTTTCAGCGTCGTTCCGAACAAAGGGCCGACACGATGACAGCCTTCCATGGGAAATCCCTCCCCCGGATAAGTTTATAGTCTGTCGGTGTTGAACCTTCCGAGACTGTACCCAGTTCCTGTTCAAGAGCGTGAGCGGTTCAGGAGCACATCAATCCTTACCGAGCTGGGTGCGATTTTATGTCATCCCGAGACAGCTCAGTTTTCGTATACCCAGAGCTGAGTACCGAGAGGGCCAAGGTCTTTTCTCAACGACCTCGCATACGGCGGAGTTACTTAGGAACCCTAGGCCGCCCCACGCCACCTCCACCACCCGGCAGGAAAGTCATGACGGCTTGCATCCAGTCAGTCACATGTTCGGATCGGAGCTGTGGTGGAAAGGGGACCACGTCCCGGGCACCATCGGCCAAGCGGGCGGGCTTCAGCTGCTGGTCATCCAGGAGGCACGGGCGACAACGGACTACTATCGGACCACCAATCTGGGAGCCCTCTCGATGGAGTCTGTCCTCCGGGCAGCGAAGACGCAGTTGGAGAACAGGTAGCGGTGGTTTTTGGCTATGTCTGCTCAGTCTGTCGCAGGGAGACCAGGCGAGGGAGATAGTGGGAGCGCCGACTGTGATTGGACGGCGGCTCACGAACGCCCTAGCCTACGGGGGAAGAACAGAGAGCACAGTTCTGCTTGAGGAGCCGGAAACCCTCGAAGTGGAGCTGCTGCAGGAGGAGGCCGAAGCCAAGGCTGAAGCGGAGAAGGCTCGTCCGGGACTTACCATGTTCACGGACGGATCACGGATGGAGGACAGGGCCGCCGGCTACGCGGTGGTCTGGAAGAATGGCGAGTTCTGGGTGGGCATCAAAACCCACATGGGTTACAACCAGGAGGCCTACGGTGCAGAGTGCGTCGCTCTCGCCCGCGCAATGGAATCTGCTTCGAGATGAAACATGGCCCGGAACGGGTTGCGATCTTCACGGATGCGCAAGCGGCAGTCAGACGGATGGCATCGGACGAACCTGGCCCTGGGAAGCAGTACGCCCTCCAGGCGAGAAAGCACATCGCCTCGCTGCGTAGGGATAGGCCTGGCATCATCATCGAAATCCGGTGGTGCCTAGCGCATATATAAGGGAATCGCCGGCAGCGAGAAGGCCGACGAGCAGGCAGAGATTGCGGCGGAGGAGCTAGACACCCACGGGAGGAATGGCTAAACTACTCAGATCGGACGGAAGTGCGGGTGATGCCCCTCCCACGATCGCTCGCCAACCTCAAGCGGGATATCTCGGAGAAGAAGTGGATGGAAGCGCGCCAGTGGGCTGGAGGCCGGACCTCCAAGACGAAATACCGGATGCCGAAAAGCCGGAGGCCGGAAAAAACGGTAGCTTGGGGCACCAAGAGGCTAGCCTCGCGGTTCTACCAGATCAAGACGGGGCACTGTCTGTCCGGGCATTACCTCAACTGGACGATGAACCAGCCCACCCCGCAAGTTGGTGGCGCCGGTACCCGAACCAGACTCGGGAGCACCTCTTCAAGGTGTGTCCGGAGTGGAAGGCTCAGCGGAAGATCCTGCGGGCGGAGGTGCGGAAGGAGGCTGGGAGGTGGAAGGACCGGTGGAATATCCGGGACCTGGCGGACGAGAGGTGCGGGCGGGCGGTGCTGGACTCTCTCTCCACCACAGATGTGGGAAGGCGGGTGCTGGCCGAGGGAGATGCAGTGAGCGAGGTGTCAGGCGGAGCCGCGGGAGGGAGCGGGGGGGTAGGGGGCTGAGGAGCGAGGCGCCGGGGAAGAACCACCACTGTTCTTGCACGCCGGACTTCATGGCGTCCGCAGAAGAGGAGTAGGGAGGAGGATGCGCCTTTTCTTTCGTTTGTAGTTTCTTTGGTTCGCTTTGCGTCTTCATGGGAAAGGCCTGGGCGGAGGGCAAAGGGGAGCTTGCAACGTGCCGCCACCGCGCGGACAGCGGACGGGAAACGGACTGTACATATTCTCGCCATGATCTAGACAGGTAGCATGCGAGTAATGGATAAACAAAAAAAAACCTCCACCACCCGGACGACCCAGTTAATTTCGGTCCCGAGACACCCAGCACAACCTCCGCCCTCACCGAGTATCCTATCAAGGCCCTGGTGCCACCCTTCGACGCACCATTTGCCTCAGTCTCTACCCGAGTAGCTTTAACAAGAAACTAGGTTCCCTTTGGGGTGCGCCCATCCAAGAAGTGACATAGACGGCGGGTCGAGTTTTAGGGCTTCCTGGGCCCGGGGCAGCGCCAGGTTTTTTTTGTTTATTCATACTCGCATTCGACCTATGTATCTAGATCATGGCGGCGTACGATTTAACCCGTTTCCTGTCCGCAGTCCGTGCGAGGCGGCTCGTTGCAAGCTCCCCTTTTGCCCTCCGCCCAGGCCTGTCCCACAAAACTATAACGCGAACCCAGGAAACTACAAAGGAAATAGCAGAGGGAAAGGACGAAGGGAAACCGCGCCCGTCCCCTAAAAAAGAAAAGAACATAAGGAAAAGTGACCCGCCCACACCCATCGGCCAGTAGATCCCGGTCCATCCACCGGCTCTTCCACCTCCCGGTCTCATTCTGCACCTCCGCCCACAGAACCTTCTGCTGCATCTTCCATTCCGGACGCACCTTGAAGAGGTGGTTTCTCGTTTGCGAGGGGCACTGGCACCACCAGCACTGGATGGTGGGGCGGACCTTAGCCCAGTGCAGGTACTGTCCGGTACGGGCGTGCCCTGTCTTCAGCTGGTAATACCTTAAGGCGAGCCTCTTGGTACTCCTAGCAACCGCGCCGTCCGGCTTGTGGCTTTCCGGTATCCTGTATTTCTTCCTGGAGGTCCGGCCTCCAGCCCACTGTCGTGCTTCCGCCCATTTTTTTCCCGAAATCTCCCGCTTGAGGTTCGCAAGGGATCGTGGGTAGGTGCGTACCTCCTTCCGGTCCGAGTAGCTCAGCCATTCCGCCCCTCGGGTGTCTGGCTCCTCCGCCGCAATCTTCCCCCATTCGTCGGCCTTCTCGTTGCCGACGACTCCCTTGTGAGCGGGGCACCACCGGATCTCGATGGTGATGCCCGGCGTGGCCCGGCGCAGCGCGGCGATGGGCTTCCGTGCCTGGATGGCGTACAGTTGACCGGAGCCAGGATCGTCCGATACCATCCGCCTGATGGCCGCCTGTGCGTCCGTAAAGATAGTGACCTGTTCCGGAGTCGTGTTTCTCCTCGACGCCGATTCCAGTCGGTGGGCGAGGGCCGGGGCAGCGCCAGTTGAACGCTACAGTACCTCCGTGGTGTGACCCTCATCTGTGGTTGCCTAAGCGGTGGCAGCGGAACGATAAGCTGCACCTGGCCCCCTTCACACAATCGCAAGTTTGTGTATGATACAGTATGTACAAACGGCAAAGAGCCAAGGGTCGCGATCTTGCCCCAACTGCCTCTCTCCCAAACCACCTGTGTAGTGACGAATCGTTGATGAGAATATGGGGAAGATGAATTTCGGATTGTGGAGTGTATTGGTGACACATGTTAAGAAACAAAAGTGCGTGTATCTACAGTAGAAAAAGACCTGCTACGCGTACCCATAGCCTCGTAGAAAACAAGTAAACATCGGAAACGAACATACAGCCTCGCAGAAAAAAAAGTAAAAGGGGAACGAACATCAGCCTCACAGTGAAGAAAGCAAGCGTGAGAACACACAGCCCCGACGAAAGAAAGCATCCCCGAAGGAAGAAAGCAAACGAGGGGGGACGAACATTAAGCCTTACACATTGAGAACGGACAGCCCGCAGAAAAGAGAGCATAGAGGGGGAACGAAGTGACGGGGCCAGTCCGTTGATTCCATCGCCATGTTGGTGCGTGAGGACCACCTTGACCAGGTTTCGCGGCCGTGGTAGGCGGCCAACTGCAACGAAGCGCCGGAAACCCGCTGGTTCCCGTTGATGGTGAATTCGAGGCGGAAGCCAGTGTCGCTACTGAAGCGGCGGCGCAGCCTGGATAGCAGTATATCGCCCATGGCCTGGCTGCCTGGGACGCAGTGCAACGCTGAGAAGCGAGGCAGAATCCAGCATACCGCCGATCACGCACTTGACCTCGTTTGAAATGCCCTCGAGCGTGTAGCGTTTGTTGCTGTTCGGATTGGCTGCGGACATCAGGACCCGGGTGACAATTGCTGCACAGAGTCAGGATACAGCTGCTCGTGAAGGTGGAGGATCGGGAGTGCGGGTGAATTATTGCGCTTCTCTGGGGATCAGACAAGTCAGTGCTGTCGACGGAAATGAAAAGTAGACGGTAGCGGCGGTGGTGTTGGGGCGGTGGGAATGGGGATGGCGGGATGGTGATGGTGGTTGAGGCGGGGCGGTGGATGTTGTTTGGCGCGGGGGGGTCGATGTTTTCGGGGGATGGGAGCAACTACGGGGTGATGGCTTATGAAGAGCACGGTGGTGGCTTGTTTGTGTGAGAGAGGTGGGCCTTCTGCGGGCTGACGTGCGCGGCCGTAACACTTCTAACAACCTTCTCGTGTCGCCGGCTAGCATAAACCCTTTCGGTATTCTTTATCGACTTGCATTGAGGTCTCACAGGCTCCGAAGTCGCCGGGCGACGTCACAGCTGCTAACACCCTCGATGGCGTACCTGGTGAGCATTGTCACGTTAGAATCAAAACATCTAGCGACGGGGGACAAAACCACGCTTCGTCACTCGTCGAATTCAATGGCGTACCGCTTGATTCGAGTGTTAGTGGGCGAACTGTGCTAGAAACAAAACTGAAATTCTCTCCCATCGTCTGCGCTTCCATGCGCTGGATACCGCCCGCTGCGTTGGATTCACGGGCACAGAACGATTCCTCCGCAAGCCGGCCACCCCGTAGCCGTCGTTTGTTTGTCTCCGTGCACTTAGAAACTGCCGCAGGCGCTAAAATGTGTTGTGACCTTCATTTTTTTTTTTTTTTTGTTTATTCATTATACTCGTATGCGACCTATCTAGATCATGACGAGTATTATGTACAGTCCGTTTCCCCGCCGCAGTCCGCGTGTAGCGGCACGGTGCAGGCTCCCTTTTGCCCTCCGCCCAGGCCTATCCCTCAAGGTGCGAGTACGTAGGAAAAACATAGGAAATTCGTGACCGTCCCCTACTCCGCCTCCTCCGATGCCATGAAGGGTGGGGTGGGGAGAAAGAGGGGTGGCTCCTCTACCTCCATCCCCAATGTCTCCGCCTCCACCCTCCTCTCCTCTTCCTGCTCCGCTCTCTCCCAGAGCTCCCACTCCGATGCCTCGCTCTCCGTATCGTCCCCCTCCTCCGCTGGCACGATCTTTCCTATGTCCGTCGAGGAGAGAAAGTCCAGCAGCGCCTGGCTGCACGTCCGCTCGGCGAAGAGCTCGTGAACCTTCCACTGCTCTCTTCCTTTTCCTGTCTCCTTCCACACCTCTTCCCACAGGTCCTTTTGCTCCTTCTTCCATCTGGGGCACCTCTTCAAAAGGTGGTTCCTCGTCTGCTTGGGGCATCGGCACCACCAGCACTGCGGTGTTGAACGGGATTTTGTCCAGTGCAGGTATTCACCAGTGAGGCAGTGCCCCGTCTTCAGCTGGTAGAACCTTGAGGCAAGCCTCTTGGTGCTCCCAGCAACCGTGCCGTCCGGCCTCTGGCTTTTCGGCATCTTGTACTTGTTTTTGGAGGTCCGGCCTCCGGCCCACTGTCGAGCCTCCATCCACTTCTTCTCCGAGATCTCCCTCCTGATGTTGGCAAGGGATTTGGGGAGCGGTGTCTCCTCCGGCCGGTCCGAGTAGGTCCAGCCTTCCACGCCTTGAGTATCCGGCTCATCAGCTGCAAGCTTGGCCCATTCGTCGGCCTTTTCGTTGCCCTCTACGCCTTCGTGCGCCGGGCACCATCTGATTTCGATGGTGATGTCCGGTGCTGCTCTTCGAAGTGTAGCGATGTGCTGTCTCGCTTCCACCGCGTATTTCTGTCCCGGTCCCGGTTCTTCCGTTGACATCCTCCGGATTGCCGCTTGGGCATCGGTGAATATTGTGACGTGGCTCGGGGTTGGGGCGATTTCCGCTGCCGTTTTCAGTGCACGTGCCAGCGCGGCGCACTCTGCATCGTAAGCCTCCTGGTTGAAACCCATGTGGGTCTTGATCCCTTCCCAGGTTTGGCCGCTTTTCCAAGCCACCGCGTATCCGGCAGCCTCATTCTCCGGCCGTGACCCATCCGTGAACAAGACGAGTCCCGGTCTCTCCTTTTCCGCCTCCTTCTTCGCCTCCTCCCGTTCTTCCTGGATCAGTTCTGCGTCGAAGGACTCTGGTTCCTCCAGCAGCACTGTCCGTTCTGTTTCTGTCCAGGTGTAGGCCAGAGCGGAGGATAGTCTCTTGCCCAGCGGAGTGTTGGAGCTGACCATCTCTCTGGCTTTCTCTCCCTGCGGTAGGCCCAGCAGCCGCAGTCCGAATCGGCGCTGGCGATTTTCCAGCTGATTGGTTGCTGGTCTGAGTCCGGACTCCATCGATAGCTCTCCTAGGTTGGTCGTCCGGAAGGCTCCCGTTGTCGCCCGTGCCTCCCGGTTGACCAGCAGTTGCAACTCTTCCGCACGGCCAGTTGTTCCGCGGACATTGCCTCCCTTCCACCACAATTCCGCTCCGAACATGGCAACCGACTGGACGCATGCCGACATGACTCTCCTGCAGTTTGCTGGGGAAAGTCCCATCTGTCCTGCGAGCCAATTCAGCCGATTCATTGCATTCCTCCCGCTCTTCAGCCTGGTGGCGTGGTGCTCCTTCAGTGTGAGCTGCGAGTCCAGCCACACCCCCAGCCACCGTGTCGCCGCCCGGTTAAATGGGATCTCTTTATCTCCAACCTTCACCTGGGCCTCCGTCTGGGTGCCTTTTCTCTTCTTCCGCCAGAAAATCGCTGCCTCCGTTTTTCCGTGGTCAAATGCCACACTGTTCTTTCCAGCCCACTCGATGGCCGCGGCTGCTGCCAGCGACAGCTTGCCCGCCACCTCCTCTGCATTCTTTCCTTCTGCCCACCATCCGATGTCGTCGACGAAGGATAATCCGCTTACGCCCACAGCTCTCCTTTCCACTTCATCGAATATTCCTGACAAGTAGGTGACGAAGAGGGTTGGTGCTGCTGGGGAGCCTTGGGGAACACCAGTGTCTACAGGGTTTTCGTCTCCGATCTCACCGTCCAGCACCAGTTTGACCCACCGGTCTGACATGAAGCTCATCGTCCACGGATAAGGTCTGGCTTCAGCCCCAGTTCTTCCATCCGCTTTCCCAAGAAGGTTTTGTCGACATTGTTGAACGCCGACTTGACATCCATGAACAGCGCACCTGCTATCTTCTTCTGTTCCCACGCTTATTGGGTGCGATTCGTCATAATGGCAACCGCGTCGACACAGGATCTCCGCTTCCAGCATCCAAACTGGCCCTCGTGTAGGCCCCGCTTGCGCTCCAAGTGGTCAGCAATCAGGTGGGCTGCTGTCCGTTCCAGTAGCTTGCTGATGACGTCTAAGAGTGATATGACCCGATACGTCCTCACCTTGGAATAATCGGGCTTACCCGGCTTGGGAATGACCACCCCTTTCGCTGTCTTCCAGACTCCCGGGTGGAATCCCAGCTGGATGCATGCCCGTACCAGTTGGGTGATCCGCTGCTTGTCCCACTGCCAGAACACTTTGACGATTCCAGCCGATATCAGGTCATCTCCTGGGGCTGAGGTGTTGGCTGCTGCTCCCAGAAGAGACCCGACCAGTTGGACGTTGACCCTCTCAAAGGCCTTGCCCCCTTGTGCCGGTTCGAAAACTCCCAGCGGCCCAGGTGGGAAATGTGCCTGTAGAATCGCTTGTTCCCGCTCGTGGTGGCCCTCTGCGGTGGAGCCGTCCTCCCTGATGAGAGCCTGGCCAGTTTTGTCGATTCGGGGCGTCGTGTACGCCGCTGCTGTCCACACCTTATTTCCGTCCGCCTCTTGTAGGAACTGGTACCAACAGTCCCTTTTTGCCTTCCTGATTGCACGCCGGAATTCCCGCCTTGCCGCTTTAACCCGCGACATTCCTGCTACCCTTCACTTCCTCCTTGCCCGTCCCAGATCCTTCCTCAGTTTCTTGAGGTCCTCGCACCACCATGGCTTTGACCGTGAGCACCAGTGCTTCTTCCTGGCGTGCTCGTCCAGTGTCACAGTCATTGCCTCCGTAAGCGACCCCGCTGCCTCCATCACCTCCTCCTTTGTACTGCTGTCTGACAGAATAGGGGTTCTCCCCAACCCTGCCAGATAGCACTCCCTTGCCTTCCTCTGCCTCTCCTCTGCCTCCCTTTTTTCCTCCTCTTCACTCTTCTTTGCTGGGTCCCATCTGCTGATTTCCCAGCCTGTTGTCTCGATGCTCGTGATGTCTGTTGGGTGGGGGCTGCCCAGCACATCCCACGCAATGACCTCATGGTCTGACCCGGTCGCCTCTTCACCAAGCAAGCACCAGTTCAGATCCATATTAGGCGAGGACAGAGTGAGATCGATGATGGAGTGGTTCATCGCCCCCAGCCCCATCCTCGTGGCTTCCTCGTTATTCCACATAAAAAGGTTCTCTTCCGTAATGAGCTGCTCCCAGAAAGTTTGGTTTTTGCTGTAGCTTTGGGGTTCTACATCTTGCTGTGTGCGTTCATGTCTCCGGCGACAATCACCCTCCGGTGTTTGGCGATTTCGCCCCAGGCCGCACGCTGTGCTGGCCTATTTGCCTCATTTCTTCCCTCGTGTCGGTCATACACATTGGCAATGATGATTGTATCCCCACCCGCGGGGACAACCTCCACCACCTGTACGTGATTGTGGCACTCCTGTGTCAACGTTTTCAGCTCCATCACACGGCATCTTGACGCTTGGTTTACTGCGATCCAGCACTTCCCTACCACGCCCTCATCCCCCTTGATGAATGTGAAGCTGGGGTGTGAGCGTGTGCTATCCCTCTCTTTCTCTCCCCTGGGCTCCTGAATAAGCACCAGATCCACTCCTCGTTTGACTGCCGATTCCAACACCGCCTCCATCACCTGGCCTCCCCGAGCGCAATTGTGCTGCAGTGCCTTTAGCAGCATTGGTTCCTGTAGGTTCGCCATCAGACGGCTACGGGTGGGGCGGTGCCACTTGGTTCCTCTTCGGTGATCTCCATCGTGTCCTTCGTCCATGTCGGGATTGCTGGGTTGCTTTCCTCATCAAGCGTGAGGATCACTGGGGGCAGTGTTGCCGTGGCAACTGGGACCCAGCTTAGTGGTCCGGGGCGCCCCAACGCTCTTGCACACTCGATCGATGGGCCTGGTGACCGATCCCTGGGTGCCTGCTCAGATGGTGCTTGATGCGTCATTTGCGGCTGCTGTTTTCCTTCCTTCAGCATACGTCCATCTCTTGCTATGGCAATGGCAGCCGTCTTTTCTTTGCACCTCGCGTCCTGGGCTGGGTGCCTCCCTCTGCAGTTGGGGCACTTCAATGCTGTGTGGGAGCACGCTTTCCCAGTAGCACCGCATGTGGTGACCTCACACCTATGACCCTCTGTCCTGTGTTGTCCCGAGCAGATTGAGCAAGTCGGGGCCCCATCCTGGTGGCAGCGGAACTCACTATGCCCCCACCGGCTGCACCTGCCGCAGAGCACATCCGCTCTGTCTGCGATGAATGGAAGGGCCCAGAATTTGATGCCCGCCACCCACATCTCTGTTAGCAACTTCTTGCCGACTGCCTTGCTGCACACCTTGAAGACCACAGAGGCAGCGTTCTGTGGAAGCCTCCCAGCCTGGTAGTGCTGCTCGATGATCCTCTTCGAGCGCATCCACCGCATTGAGAAAGGGGGGATTACCACTCCCTCGTTCTCCACCTCGATTCGCTCCCGGAGAGCAGCCAGCCCGTTGTCCTGCCGGTACTGGGCGTACGGGACAAGTATCTTGAGCTCTGCCCAGGTTTCATTCGCAACCACATTGATAATTGCCTTGTCCGCCTGCCGAGCCGCTTCGATTATCTCCTTTTTGAAGTGGAGGAGCATAGCCGCTGAGGCCCCTGCCCTCGCCATGGTGGTGATCCTTCCCTGTGCCGAGATCTTGAACGCCTCCGTGCGGACGTGGGGGGGAGCAACCTTGCTGAGGGCAATGTTGACAAGCGCCGCTGCGCTCGCTGCCACCGCTGCGTCTATCTGTAATGATGCGAGTGTGTTGCAGCGGGGATCGTTGGGGTGAGGTTTTGGATGTGGTGCTTGTGCCTAAGAGTTTTCTGAGGACACGATTGCGCAAGACGCGAGAGTCGGGAAGCACGAGAGTAGCATCTTCTGCTCTACTGATTCTCCCCTTTTCGTTACATACGTCTCCGTACAACAAAGGTAATCAATAGAGAGAGTTGTCACCCTCGTTCTCACTACGCCTTTGCTCCGCCTGTGAGTGTTATCGCCGTGACCATCCAGTCTACGATCGCCCTCAGCAATCACTCTCTCCTAAGTCTCTACAAGTCTTCCTTTACATAGCGCTGATCTTGCGTCTGTAGTGAGCAGACTACTGCTACGCTCGTGCCGGATTCCCTTCACAGTCGGCCATAATCTTTCGGCATTATCGATCGATCCATCTCACAAATCCGATGCAGTTTACCGATCAAGCCGTATCCGGTAGAATCGGTAACTGTCGACTCGGCGGACATTCCCGACGCTTCCTATGCCTGCCGCCCGTCAAGGTACCTCCCTGTGCTCGGAGTGCCTACGGACACGGATGTGGCCGCCACGTGCCACAGCCGTTGGCCACCTTTTCTCCTTACTCTTCTCTCCTCTCCCCTTCTCGTCGGTCTGCGCAAATGTTTGGCCACCGCCAGGTGCATCCGCCGGCTACGCTGCAGGAGCGCCTGTGTGCGCGGCGAGGCTTGATTGATGCCGAGGCGGCCGTGATGGGATTCTATGTTGGAAGCTGGCACGGGAGTGCCGGGAGTGTAGTCGGTAGAAGGCAAACTGGCAGCCCTGCCCTCACCGACGCCACCGTCCTCCCCTCGGCTTCACGGGTGCTAAGCATGCAGCGATACACCACACATGCAACTCTAGGCCCGGACCTGGTAGGCTGGTACTAGCTTTACTCTATGCACACTAGGCATATCTCCGAACGCTTCACCGCTCCCACCGTCCAGATTCTCAGATCCCAGAGATGGTATTCTGTGCTGATTGATTAGCTGCACGAACTGCATCACGCCGGGCTTCAAAGCCCACGTTCAATCTGATCGTGTCGGATTCGCATTGAGGTCGCGCGACGCCAAGTCGCAATCCCGGCCCTGTAGTGTATCTAGTCGGCATTGGTTTCACTTCTCGACCCTGCTCATCGCAATAGCCTAAACTGACGTCGACCGTCACTCGCTTTCCATTTTTTTCTTCCTTTTTCCCGCCTTGAAGCCAACCCCCGCCCTGTCACAGTAGCGTTGCGTATATCGGGGGCGATGAGGAAGCAGCGCGGTGCTGCGATTGGGGGGGGGGGGGGGGGACATCAATTTTATTTCGCATTTATAAGCCTGTACAAGACTACGGCGAACACCAACAATGACACCAACCCTTATCCGTCCACGAGTCTAGCTATGCGGCTCTCCGGTGCTGCGATGGTTGTTGGCGAGAATGTTGCGTGCTGGCGCTGCTGCGGCAACAGTTACGCGCCCACGCGACATGAGAATGTAAAACGCGTGCCATGATACCTGGGCTGCATGCAATCAACGATTAAGCGAAAATAACGTCCTTCTCTGTTAGCTCCTCTAGGATTACAGTAGTTATGGTCGAAACCGCCTCTAACTAACCAACATTTCAACTATATTTTCACCATCAAAATTAAAAAGAGGATTGATCTGCGATAGAGCAGTGTTAAGAGTATGCCGGCTCAATGCTACTGAAGGAATCTAAGATTGGACAGGAAAGCACAACTTACCTCGGTAATGTAATTCTGTGAATGACTAAACAACCAACGCTCCAACCGAGAATCGAAAAAAGGGAGAGTTTCCCTGCGGTGTGCTCTACCACCTGTGTGCGAATTTAAAAAACTAAATTAGTTTTGCATCGCTGGCTGTGGAATAACTGTAGGAGTTGCTGCCTGTTGCGTACCGTTATTTTTTCGGTGTGGTGACTCCAAGTTCTCAACTCCTGCCACACCGGGGGCGCGGCTGGCACGCACGGCCCCATGCAGCCCATAATACATAGCAGCCTTAATATTTCTCCAACGATTGATATTTCTTCCGAACTTCCACCCACACATAGCAGCTTAGATTTTACTTCAGTGGCCTAGAATTTCGCAAGATGTACGCAGCGGGTTTCAGAGGGGGTGAGTGGTTAGGGGCGTCGTGGGATAAGCAAGTGAACCTGCCCGGGAGCCTACAGACAGGTGGCAGCTCGACTGTACTATTAGCTATGCCTCCAGCAGCCTTCGCAATCCAGATGGTGCCTAATGGTGACACACACAGTCGGCACTAGGGTGCGACGGTGCTGTCATCGCACCGAGCCGGCCGGCTCACAATGAATTCTCCGGCGACCGAACTATCTATCGCGTCACCGCCTGCTGCAACGCCGCTACTAAGGGAAGCAACTGCGACGTCGCGACAACTGCGGACGAAATTGTAGCGATGTTAGCGGCTTTCGTGCCCACACAGGGTCAAAGCACAACGAATTGTGGGAGATGAGACTCCACGGGCACGTGGTATTTGGTTGCTTGCCGACCAGTCCGGCTCTGCGATATCTCATCACTCCCTGACACACTGCCTATATTTAGGAACCTCAATCATCTAGTGCTTCTCACAACAAGAAGCCTCGGGTTAGGCGGCGATGTCGTGTGAGTTTCCACAGCTGATCTGTGCCGCATAGCGAAGCAAAAGCCCAGCAACTGGTCGACATCTCGGCCACCGATAGCGGCGGTTGGACTCCACTGCGTCGCTGTTGAGAAATCACCAGATCAGCACCGAATCAGAGAATGAGAGAGGGTTCACGGCGGGGTGAGGAGATGTTAGGGCATAGCAGTTTATTGAGTCGAGATGTTGGCGAGTCGGGTCGAGATAGATCAATTCAAGAAAATGGCTCTCGATTACTATCAAATGTCTAAGTATATCAGAGGAAGGAAGAACGAAGAAGGAAGAACTAAGTACAGAACGCCCAGTCGTCACACGACGCTAACCTCAATCTGGCCCCTTTGCTACTCTCTCAATTCTGGCGTCGCCTAATCCTCCGTCCGCACGCCGTGCCGGAGCGGCGAGAAGTATTTCCAATACCGCGCGGCAAACAGCGGGTACGACACCGTGGCCCGGGTGTTCGTCAAACGGGTTGCCGACATCTGCGCCGCTGGGAGCAACGGATGGATGCTGCTGAATCGTGTGACGATGAACGGGCACGAAACGGTGGTACCGCTCGCCCAACGGAGAGCCGAAATCTCCGCCACCGATGGCGAAAGTTGGACTCCGCTGCCGCACGCGGCAACTAATGGGCACAAGACTGCTCGTCGGCCGGGGCGAGGACGTCTCTGCCGTCGATATTGACGGATGGGTGCCACGGCAGCACGCAGCGACGAACTGGCATAAGGCGGTGGATTGGCTACTTGGACGGGCCACCACGGACAATATACTACAGCCCCCTTTACGCCTTGCTCCCTTTGGCCCCAGCCGCTGGTATGGATGTGAGTCAGCTACTTAACCCGCGATGTAAGAAAATATTAGTTGCAGGCTAAAATATCCCAAATTTATTTCGAATATCCCAGTGCTTTTTTAGGCCACTCCTGCTATATCGGTGATAGATTGCAAAGCCCAGTGGTTTCAGAGATATAGGGTCAATTGAATTGCTTAGTTTCCCACCACGACGTGCGACCTATTTGTATGTGCATGCTCTCTAGACTTCAAGTCAGCGACCGCTTAACATCATTTTAATCTGGCGAAGCATACGTTTATGCATACCAACAACTAGACGGCTAGTAAGTAGTGTTCTCCCGGAGGCCGGGTCGTATGGTCCCCAAGCCTCAGCAGGCGAAACCAGTGTTCTCCATAGTCTTGTCTGGACGGGATACCGGCAATCTCGTCCGAGCTCTGGACGGACTGTACGGAGTCCGTCTAGACCGTGATGTGAAAAAGCAATATGCAACAGCTACGTGCTGCGAGAGCGGTTAAAAAGGCCAACATTAAGAGAAAAAAAAGCAGGCGTGTGAGGAGGAATTCAGCGCAGAGAACCAGCCAGCATGCTTTCTTGAGAGATTTTGGAATAAGAACTAGGAGGGTGTCTGTTTCGAGGGCCAACTGCTGGAGGAGACTTCTTCTAGTTAGGACAGTGAAGAGGAGGAATTTGAGTTAACGGATGATGAGGAGGAGGGAGCGGTTGCCGTGAGCGCCAAGGGGCTCGCCTCACATCTCTGCCGGGCGGAGGCGGGGCACTCATTACCGGCGGTACCTCCACTGGGCGTAGGACCGGCCCTCTCCGCAGCGGTGCCGGTGCCGGGTTTGGACCCGAGGGCATCTTTTCGGGTGTGTCCGGAGTGGAAGGCACAACAGAGGATCCTGTGGGCAGTGGTGTGGAAGGACACTAGGAGGTGGAAGAGCCGGTGGAAGATCCGCGACCTATTGGCCGATAGGCGGTGCAGCCAGGCGGTGCTGGACTTCCTTTCTGCTACAGATGTGGGAAGGCGAGTGCCGGCTGAGGAAGACGCCGGAATGGGAGGTGCGGGAGCGCCGGGAGCGGGAAGGAGAGAGAAGGGAGGAGGCGGAGGAGCTACCGGTATTCCTACCCACGCCCCCTTTCATAACATACCTAGGCGAGGATTAGGGGGGGGGGGGCTGCGCTTTCTTTTTGTTTTCGTTCCTTTCTTTTATCTCTAATGCTCGTTCGGATTCTTCTCCTTTGTAATTTCCTTGGTGCGCAACTCATAATCTTGGGACAGGCCTGTGCGGAGGGCAAAAGGGGAGCTTGCAGCGTGCCGCCACCACGCGGACAGTAGACGGGATAACCGGACAAAATGTGCGCCACCATAGCCTAGATAGGTTGTATGCGAGTATGATTAAACAAAAAAATAACTGGGAAGCGTTGATACCAACTCGACCACAGCTTAGTCACTCTATATTGGTTCATCGATGAACACTCGCACTAGTTACAGTACCTCAAACGGCTTAGCTATTATCCAGACTTGGCTAGTGCGCCTGTTAATGAGGGCACTCCAAGACCTCGCCACAACCTGCTCATTGACCGCTAAATATTAATTCACCACGCCTTTTGTTCCCTCGCGGGAAGCGGGTAGGCCTACTCTCGATGTTACACTTTCGCCCCCCAATCTTCTTTATAATCTCTATATTGTGGTGGAGGAGAAAATCCGGGGTTGAAAATGTGTCTGAAATGGTGTCGGTTATGTGTCGTAACCATATCGGCTTGTCCTTTATGGTTTGTCGAGGAAGCGATTGCGAGGGCGGGGAAGCAAGAGTAGGATCTTCTGCTCTGCTGGTTCTTCCCTTTCTCTTCTATGCTACCTCATACAACAACAACCAACCGTGCTGGTGGTAGTCCGTCGACAGCTATGTAGTTTACATTCAGGGGCTCGGGTGGTATCATATCTATTATCTATTGGGCGATCTGCCGCCGGAGGCCGGACGCAACCTCATGATACTGCAGGGGTTTCTATGGTTGGCGCTAGTTCCCGACGGACTCACTGAATCCTGTGGTCGTTTCCAACGTCCGCTGGAGAGAGGTAAATAGCTGCTGAAGGCGGGGGCCGAGTCTTTGCACTGCGGGCTCTGTGGTGTGCCAAGTCGACTGGTAGTAGATAGACTCGAGAAGGAAAGAGACACTTCCATATCGACTCGGGGGAGTAATCTCGATACGGGCTCGCGCGGTGGGAAGATCGCAGCAAGCGGTGGAGACACAAGGTGTTTTTTTTTTGTTTAATCATACTCGCATTCGACCTATAAGGGGAGACACAAGGTGTGGACAGCAGCGGAAACCACGCAGCCAACAAGCGGTGCGGCAGCGGGCAGAGTACCGTCGTGGGCAATCGCACTGCCACGCATATGTACTCTAAAGCTGCGCCAGACCGTTGCAACTTGACCCACGCTCCCTACACGCGTTGCCCGAGTTGTCCGTTACTTTGCACCATACGGACTACGAACGCCGTTGCTCACTCCCGGCCTACTGGCAACCTCCGTAGGCGAAAGAGAAATAGACCGTTCTCTTCAACGCTCGAAAGAATACTGATATGAAAGACAGCATGCATCCTGCCGTATCCGCATGCACGCTTCCAATTAACTTCTGTTCGTCCGTCTGTACTGTACGTGGTGACGGCTGCCGGCATGCCCTGCGACCATCACGATGCGCGTCTCGTGTTGGATCCAACTTATTGACAACCGGACACCCCATTTCATGAATGGATTTCGCGTTCCCTGCTCAATTCCTACCCCCCGACCAACCGGACAGACTGCGAAAGGCACTCAGCATTCGAGCCAGTGCTGATGTGTGTTGGTATAGGGAACGCATGGCTGTCAGTGTTTGTTGTCGTCGGGCGCAAACGGACTCCATTGGCAAACTCGGTAAGCTACGGATCGAATTGAATGACGGGTACAAGCAGACTCAGAGAATGGCAGCTGTCGGACTGAGGACGTCGTTCGCAGATTGCCCTCCAGCACCTTCACCTTACTCTCACCACCGATATCTTCGACCACTTCCTCTACCCTCTCGACTTCCCCCTATCGGTCCTCCCGCCGGCCACTACCATTCCTCGAATATGCGAAATTTCCGTCATCTAATAACGCCTCCGCAAAAGGGTGTCGACATTCATCCAAACGGTCATGTGACTACATCTGCTTGTTCAGTACCACGTGACCACCACTCTAGTTTACTAACCAGCGATCACCCGCCATCACTAAGCATACGGTTTCCACTTGCTCCTGCGCCCGGCCGAGCCCTGAAGGATACCAGTGTGGATTCGTGGATGCAAGTACTCAGCGGCTTTATCTGCATGATGAACTCGCTGTGAGCCTCCATTCCCTCGGCCTACCCCTCAACCGCTAACTGCCTCGTAACAGTGGACTGGTCAACTCTTACGGCGTGTTCCAGGCCTACTATGTGTCAGTGCAACCGGCGTTAGGCACAGCGTGGAATGTGGCGTGGGTCGGGTCCCTCCAGTGTTTCATGCTGCTCGTGCTTGCGCCCTACCATGGCAAGCTTTGCGATGCTGGCCACGCGCGCTCCGTGGTGCGCGTTGGCACCGTTCTGATCGCGGTTGGCACCATTGCCGCGTCCTTCTCTCGCTCGTACGCGCAGGTCCTCGGCACCCAGGGTGTTCTGACCGGCATTGGCCTCGGCTGTCTCTTCACCCCCGCCATGTCCGTGCTACCGCCTTACTTTGCATACCTGCGTTCCTTCGCGATGGGTGTCACTTCCGTCGGCGCGGGCGTCGGAGGCGTTATTTATCCCATCGTCGTCCGCACCGTTCTCAACCGGTTCGGCTACGGCTGGGCGCTCCGTGCCCTGGCGCTGGCCGTCCTCGTCACCCAGGCCGTTCCCTGGTTCGTCATGAGACAGCACCCGGACGTACCCCGTAGAGCCCTCAACTGGAAGGCCATCGAGTTTGGCAGCATCAAGTCCGCCCGCTACGTCGTCTACTGCGTCGCCATGCTCGTCGTGTTCCTCGGCCTGTACGTCCCCTACTTCTTCCTGGAGTCGTGGATCCGATACGAGGGCATCGACCTCGGATTCAGTCCGTTCTACGTGATGAGTATAATCAACGCTGGTGGGGTCCCAGGCCGCATCTTCCCCGCCCTCCTCGCTGACGTTTTGTGAGTTCCCCACCCCCCTGGGCCCGTTCTCTCCACTCTCCGCTGACGACGGACAACAGCAGACTACCCCTCGTAGTACAGACGACTTGCGTCTTACTAGCGATCGGCGTGACCGCGGCGTGGCCATACCTGCGCGGGTCAGGAGCGATAATCGCGTTCGCGCTGAGTTACGGTTTCTTCTCGGGCGCCTTCCTGTCGCTGGTGTCGCCGTGCGTCGCCGTGCTGACGAAGGACATGAGCGTCATGGGCATGCGCATGGGACTCGTCTTCGCGCTCAGCGGCTTCGGATTGCTCACCGGCAACCCGCTCGCAGGCATCCTTGTCTCGACCGTTTCGTACAAGGCTGCCGCTGTCTGGGCGCTGGCAGCCATGGGGCTCGGCGCCGGCATCTTAGGCGTGGCCGCCGGGTTGGAGGAGAAATAATATCCTACTTGCCTTGTGCCCATTTGGTCTCGCTTTCACCGTTTTCGAACGTTAGTGATGCATCGTTTGATTTGGCTTTTTTTTATACCATTATCTCTCGCTCATCGCTTCCGTCTTGCATGATAGGAACTCACTGTTCTATCTGGCCCGCTCGAAGCTGGTATCTGTTATAACGGAGCAGGCGGCGTAGAGGAAGAAGAGAGACGGCACACACAAAGGGGAATAGACGGCAGTGTATTCGGTGAGGTCGAGGATGTCTAAGAGCACATCCAGCTAAGCTACAGAGAAACAGAAAATATAGGCTGCCGCCGGCACACTAGTGTGTGGGCAAAACATGCCCGAACCCTAGGTTCTCCAACTCTCACTCCAACAGTATCCTGTCAGCTCGGCGATACCAGCTAGCTTAGTGTGCAACCTCTCTGCGAGCCGTTGGCAAATCGCCAGAATAGATATGTACCGACGACAGAGTTTTTTTTTTTTTGTTTATTCATTACTCGCGTGCGACCTATCAGATCATGGCGAGAGTATGTACAGTCCGTTTCCTGTTCGCTGTCCGCGCGCTGGCGGCTCGTTGCAAGATCCCCTTTGCCCTCCGCCCAGGCCTGTCCCACGAAGATGTGATGCGCACCAAGGGAATTACAAAGGAAAGAAAAGCGGCCGTGGCAGTCGAAGGAAAAACAAAAGAAAGACACCGCCTACACAGTTCCTGCGGACGCCATGAGGTCGGGTGGGGGTAGGAACAGTGGAGTCCCTCCCCCACCCGGATCCATCGCCCCCGCTCCTTGCTCCTCCAGCCATTCCCGCACCTCCAGCTCTGAAACCGTGCTGACGGCGTCCTCCTCCTCCACCGGCACGCGCCTGCTCACGTCCGTGGCTGCCAGGAAGTCCAGCACTGCCCGGCTACACCTCCCATCGGCCAGCAGGTCCTTCACCTTCCAACGGTCCTTCCACCTCCCGGTCTCCTTCTTCACCTCCGCCCACAGGGCCTTCTGTTGCGACTTCCACTCTGGGCACTCCTTGAAGAGGTGGTCCCGGGTCTGAGATCGGTACCGGCACCACCAGCATTGTGGGGTGGTTCGGTTCTTTGTCCAGTTGAGGTACTGCCCCATTAGGCCGTGCCCCGTCTTTAGCTGGTAGAACCGAGAGGCGAGCCTCTTGGTGCTGTTGGCTACCGCGCCATCGGGCTTTTGGCTGTCCGGCATGCGGTACTTCTTCTTGGAGGTTCGGCCCCCAGCCCACTGACGTGCCTCCACCCGCTTCTTCTCTGAGATCTCCCGCTTGAGGTTGGCGAGGGATCGTGGCAGGGGCGCCCCCGCACCTCCGTCCGTACTGGGAAGTTCGGCCACTCTACCCCGCGGGTGTCTGACCTCTCTGCCGCTATCTTTGCCCACTCATCAGCCTTTTCGTTACCAGCGACTCCCTTGTGCGCCGGGCGCCATCGCGCTTCGATGACGATCCCCGGCCTGGACTGGCGCAGCGTGGCGATGCTCTTCCGTGCCTGAAGGGCGTACTGTTGCCCATGGCCGGGTTCGTCCGATGCCATCCGCCTGATGGCTGCCTGTGCATCCGAGAAGATGGTGACTCGTTCCGGGGTCGCGTTCCTCTGCGATGCCAGCTCCAGGGCGCGGGCGAGCGCAGCGCACTCGGCATCATAGGCTTCTTGGTTGTTGCCCATGTGCACTTTGACCCCCGCCCAGGTTTGGCCCTTCTTCCACACCACTGAGTACCCGGTCGCCCCATCGTCCAGTCATGACCCGTCCGTGAGCATGGTGAGGCCCGGTCGGGTCCCCTCTGCTGTCGCTTTCGCCTCGGCTTCCTCCTCCTGCAGTAGCTCCGCGTCGAGGGTTTCCGGCTCCTCGAGCAGCACTGTCCTCTCTGTCTGTCCACCTGGTGCGAGGCCGTTCTTGAGCCGCCGCCCGATTTCGGCGAGGGCTCCTAACACCACTCGTGCCTGATCCCCTTCCGGCAGGCTCAGTAGCCGTAGCCCGAACCGCCGCTGTCTGTTCTCCAGCTGTGCTGTTGCTGCTCTGAGGCCCGACTCCATTGCGAGGGCTCCCAACCGACGACGGAGTGGGGGGAGGGTGAGGTGGAGCACGAGGAGACGACTGAAGTAGTAAAAGGCCGGTGGTTCTTTTGGAAGTTGTGAAGCATAGGAGATAGAAGGCACGACTGCGTAGCATACAGGATATGGCGGAGTGGGTAAAACACGCTGAAGGGGAGTAGGCAGTGGTGGTCTGACAGGCAAATGGAATGATTACGCTGCATGCTCCCTCGCCATCGCCTACTTATCGTGGATTGCGATCGGACGGGACTTGTGACGTTTTGGCGGTCCTCGGGTTTTGCGGTGGCGGTGGGGTACCCCCTGGTCCCTGGCGGTTATACTCCACATGCTCTGGGTTGACAGACACGACAAACGGATTGGACGCGCTGCTGGTTCGCTCGTGCCCGCGCATCGTGGGATGCCAGCAGATAGGTCGTGACATTTCGGGCCACGGGTATCAATAGTCCAGCGGACATCTGAGAGGGTGCAGTCTGGGCTGTGATTTCTGGTGACCCAGTCAGGCCAGGCGGGCCCAGTTGTCGGGCTGCTTACTCACGCCGGCCGGCGGGCTCCCACGAGCCAACATTAGTCTAGTGTAAAATAATAAACGGTGAGGGTGGGTTTCTCGTACGAGGACCAAAAGGGCAAAACCAAATGACAATCAATACTAATTGTTGAAGACGGGCTGTGTGTGTAGGAGTAGGTACAGGTGATGATACCGAGGGATGGTGTTTGGAGTATTATTTAGCGGAGTGTCGGCCCTGATAGGGGGCTGTCCCATAAGCAGAATCCGTAGCGAAGACTCCGTAGAGAATACGAAGTCATCGTGATAGTTGCGTCTGGACGAGTGCCCTGCCAGCTGCGTTTAGAGGAGTAGGGCCGTGATAGCTGAGGTCCAGGCTCATAGCACCATGGCGAGTGGCGTCCGGGTTAGCGGGGTTTTGTCCAAACGGCCAGACGGGACTAGATCTTGGCAGTGCGTCCAGTCTAGCCTGCAGTCCGGACCGGACTATGTCGAACACTGCCATCAGGATGGAGGTGTCAACAGGCGAGCAGCGATGGCCCAACCATGTCATCTTGCACGTCTCCTATCTTCGGAACTATTGCGGTTCGCACCTGGCTGCGTTACCGCTAACAATGTCCCCCTTGCAGCGAGAACGGTTAGCATCCAGAATAACAATCGGAGTAACAAATCCCCATAGGCACCTCAGCTTTTTATGCACGCATGCACGTACTCTGCCTTTTTTGCTTCTGGGAAATCGAGTGCCAAAAAAAATAAATCATTCGTGCACTCACTGACTATCGACTCCTCAGCTGCAGCTACACTGGACGACGAAACGTCACCAGTGATTCTCTACAATAGACACAAGCTTGCTTACAGGCGGTGCTATCAAGATCTTCTAGTCCGGGCTTTCCTGTCAGGAGATCTGGAGAATCGCGTGCTTCACTAACATCACAATCTAGAAACGTCAAGACTTTTTGACGGCACTCCAAAAACCGACGCGACTTTAGCTTCACCGGACTCACGATGTTCGGTGGCGCTGTCGAATCGACCGAGGCAGCCCCCGGTGGGAGCTAGCGACACCGAGAACTCTTTACTCAGGAAGCTGGTGGGGGACCGGGGGGGTCCCTGGGAGGAAGAAATGAGGGACGACGGCAGCGAGCTCTCCGAACTTGAGAGCAGTGTGGTGGGAGCGATGGAGGTGGAGGAGGAGACTGGAGGAACTGTGTTTAGGCACCCCGCTCCCGGCGCGAGGCAGTAGCAGAGCACGCAGGAATTATTGCGGCGTGGCAACGGTCCGCACGACGGCGACGGCATCTTCATGAGGAGAGCACTAGCGCACTCCCTCTCGGCGGCGGCCACCAGCCGATAGTAGGTGGCCAACCAGAGCGGAGAAGGAGTGAAGGGCGTGGCGGCCCCGGATAGGCCAACGACCCCGACCCCAGCTAGGTGGACGGCTCCGAACCCGGCGCCGGTCACACCGACCAAGGGCAGCAAGCGAAGGTCGGCGCTCTGAGGCCAATCAAACACTCTCGACCGGGCGGGAGTGCCACAGCCATTGGAGCCCTCTGCGCCCAGTTCACCTGCTGTTGTTGCTGCAGTTGTTGCTATTGCGCCTTCGGCGGTGCCGCCTACTGTCCCTGCCGACACTACGGCGGCGTTGCGCTATTCGCCCCAGCCGAGACCCGCTGGGATACAGCCCGTGATGCCGGCGGTACGACTCGTACCCTTGCTGCGGTCCGGAGCTGCATATCCTCGTACAATTCCTCAACCGCCCTCATGCCCATGAGGTGTGCACCCGTGCCGCAGCACACCCCACCTGCGTCGGCGCCGGGCTCCCGGTGGCTTCAGCTGCTGGCTTCTCACGTGGGTTGCCAACAGCGAGGGCAGCAAGCTGCTGCGCCACCCCGTCCACAGCCTCCTTACCTCCCTGATCTCTTTCTCCCATACCTCCATCAGCTCCCCCAGCCCCTTCCACTTCAGGATCTCCCAATGTGCCCGCTGCGTCATTTCCGTCTCCATCGTATTGAGCGCCAGGGGTTTCATTCCGACAGCCTCCCTTGCCTCCTCACGCGCAGCCGCTGCCGCCGCGAACCTTCCTCCATCTTCCTCTCCATCCCGGCGATGGCTGCCAGGATCTGGTCCAGTGCCGATGCAGCGGCGAATCCAACTGGCATCAGCCGCGCCGGCCGAGAGTGTCTGATTGGCCTCCGAGTGCCGACCGCCATTCTCTTGCTGCCCTTGGTCGGTGTGACCGGCACCGGGGTGGGAGTCGTCCACCTAGCTGGGGTCGCCAAGCCCTCCATTCCTTCTCCGCTCTGGTTGGCCGCTCTCAAGCTCGGAGAGCTCACTGCTGTCGTCCCTCATTTCTTCCTCCCTGGGGCCCCCCAGTCCCCCACCAGCTTCCTGAGTAAAGAGTTCTCGGTGTTAGCAGCTACCACCGGGGCTGCCTCGGTCGATTCGACAGCGCCACCGAACATCGTGAGTCCGGTGAAGCTAAAGTCGCGTCGGTTTTTTGGTATGCTATCCAAAAGCCTTGACGTTTCTAGATTGTGATGTCAGTGAAGCACCGCGATTCTCCAGATCTCCTGACAGGCAAGCCCGAACTAGAAGATCTTGATAGCACCGCCTGTAAGCAAGCTTGTGTCTATTGTAGAGAATCACTGGTGACGTTTCGTCGTCCAGTGTAGCTGCAGCTGACGAGTCGATAGTCAGTGGAGCTTAAGTCGGACGCGTCATTGGTGCGTGAGCGCAAAAGCCTTGGCGTTTTTAGCGATCAATTTGATGTGTCGGGGGTTGGTGGTGAGTGCAGCCAGAGCGGGGGAGAGTGCCATCACCCCTGCGCCGATGCGGCCTGACAACCAGTCAGCCCAGACTGGGCAGAGCACGCAAACAACACAATAGAGGGAGTCATGGAGTGGAACCAAATGGCGCCGCCCCACCCATGGCTGCATAATGGCGAACCCACAGGCTCCCAAGCTGGTGGCGCTCCCGCATAACTGCACCAGGGGGGTCAAGTTTTGGAGGCAGTTTTGGAGACAGCGGGGAGCGAAACTCGTCCTAATTGAGGAGCCACGGGGGCAAAAGAGAAAGATAGCACAAGGTCGCACCCAAGTTTTTGTTCCATCAGAGACGTGGGGGCGGCGGCGAAGTGCTGGCTGGCAGTCAACCGAGCATCTCGATACCAGGTGGCAGAGCTAAAGGACTTTACAAGGGAGTCTGCCAACTATGCGCAGGCACTGGAAGTCAAGCCGCCGGGCAGGGGGGCGATCGTTATCATCAACGTCTATGACTGGGGTAATGATGGTAGGAGACCAGCCCAAGCAGCGAAGTGGGAGGTTGGAGGAGCTGGGCGCTGGGGAGACACCACTGATTCTGCCCGCGCCTGACTTCACGGTGGCCGCAGAAGAGGGTTAGACGGTTTTATTTTTCTCTCTCCTTTGTGATTTCCTTTGGTGCGTATTGCATCTTCTTGGACAGGCCTGAGCGGAGGGTAGAGGGGAGCTTGCAACGTGCCGCCACCGCGCGGACAGCGGACAGGAAACGGACTGTATATAATCTCGCCATCATCTAGATAGGTCGCATGCGAGTAATGATTAAGCAAAAAAAACACCGCCTCTTCAATCCCGCCTCTGTCTCCCCGAGGAAAGCTAAATATATCCTCACTGCATCTCACATCTGCAAAGAGTTTTGTCACATCCCACTTCCGCTTGTGTTTGCCAGTCTTCTTCTGAACCTCCACCCGCAGATCATCCCGTTGAATCTTCCATGACCGGCAATTCTTGAAGAGGTGTTCTAGTCTACATTTCTCCAGCCTCACACAACTAGCACTCATCACTGATCTGGTTTCCTGTCCACGAGGTATTCCGCCATCAAGGCATGTCCGGTTTTCAGCTGGCAGTACCTCTTGCGATAGTCTTCGGTACTGCAGATACTATAGAAAGCGTAGCAGAAGAAATCGGACGGGGTAAGTCGCTGAACGAGTGATCTCCTGTGCAAAACAGCTCTGACAATGGGCATCTTCGTTCCGAGAAGCCGGCTCGGCCTGAGAGCCAATTGACACTACATCTAGGTGGTTCCAGGCTTTATCCCGGGAGTCTCCGGTGCTATTCCTGTCGCACCGAAGTACGCGTAAGGCATCATGTACAATCACTCGCATCCTGTCGAAAACACCACCCAGTCGCACAAGCCATCCTCACCAGCTGAAGGCGGGCCACTGCCTCACTGGCCAATACCTCAAGTGAGCGAAGAAGCAGCGCACCACCAAGTGCTGATGGTGCCTGTACGCGAGACAAGGGAGGGCTAGGAGTAGGAAGTGGGGAAAATTCTTTTCAGTCTCTACTTTGTCATCTATCTTTCCTTATGTCTCTCGAAGTGGGGATGGCCAGGCGGATGCATGGGGAGTTGCGGCGCGCTGCCTGCGGACTGATGGAGGTTGGGGCGGACGGTGAACGGGAATGGACTGTACATATATCGCCATGATCTAATAGTGTCGCATACAATCAATAAGACTCTCTCTATCTCTCTCTCTGGAAACGCTAGCAGAAAATCTTGTGGGCAGAGGTTCGGAGAGAGATCTCTTCCTTCAAACCTAGCTCTCTGAGTTAGGCTCACAATGATCAAGCTGGTCGCATCCGAGTATTGAATAAACAGCGACTATTTTCCATAGTATTACAGGTTTTTAGAGAATTTAACTGGATATGTCGGATTGTTTGTGTTAACAAGATATGACGGAAACATGTGAAAAGTTATGATACGCGCGAGAAGACGTCATCGGTAAGACGCAGCCTGCTCTTCTGCTCTTCCACATAACCCACCACTTCACAACCACACCCGCCACATCCACTACCCCACTCCCTAACAACACCCAACCACCTTCTAACGACCGCACAAAAATTTAGCTCTCAGGATAACAAAATGGAAAACTTTTCTACATCTTACTGTTCTCAATGACAGCCGCCACCACCACCGGCTTTCCTGCCATAGTTTTTGTTGAATGGTTATGGCCTTCTGTATGTGTGCGTTCTAGATGCTTCTCCGGCTCGATGGTATTCTTCTTCTCCGGAGCGACGGATGAGAGGAGGTGGGAGGGAGAGATGAGATTCTTCACGGTGAGGATTCGGGGGGGACAATCTTTCGTTGCTATGTAGGAGGTTCTAAGAGTACAGAGGAAAAAGGACCTTAGAACAGAGAACACAAAGTACATCTTACTTCTTCCCCGCTTAGTCCCCATTCGGCTCCCTGCTTTAGCTCCTCCGGCTTGCGCTCCCTCATCAACGCCGCCCGCTCAACTCTAGTTGGCAACAGCGCCGTGCCTCCAGCGCCGAGAAGCTTTTCCAACACACCCCCTCCTCTCGCGCTGAGACTTTCCGAAAAGACCAAATGCAAAGAACAAGATACAGGACAACCATTACCCCTTCCCCGTCGACCTCATTAAAACCTGTGCAGTGAAAAACCCTGTGGGAAAAAACATCTGCTATCAGGAAAAAGAGTGCCGACACCAACAATACCGAAGTCAGATCAAATCAAATCAAATCAAGTACCAAACTGAAATAACAATCGAAACCACAATAAAAGCAAACAAACTTTTCGCTTCCTTTCTCTCTTCATTCGTGCTTGCTACTTCCGTTCCTCAATCCCTTCTGCTATGCGGCCGGTCTGCACCCCCTTTTCCTTGCCAGTGAGCTGCACCCCCTTTTCCTTGCCCAGGATCCGTATCCCCTCTTCCTTGCTGGTGTAGTTGTGAATGGTGCTTTACCAAGCCGGTGAGCTGCAACAGTTGCTCATGTCAGGGTGCGGCAAGTGGTTTCGTGAGCAGGTCAGTTGGATTCGCCACTGAGGTGGTATACTGGAACCTGACTGATCCTCGCTACTGCTCATCGTGAACATGGTGGTATTTGACATCGATGTGTTTCGATTTCTGGCGTACAACTCCAGAGGTGATCAACTTGAGAGCACCCTGATTATCGCATCCAATAGGTACTACATCAACAAAAAAATGAAAAGTTGAAGTATATTGCTTTTTTTTTTACATCTGAGACACAAATTTTAAATTACTTTTCTCGAGGTTTCAGATTAAATACAAGCAATTATTTTTTTCCAAATCCTTATGGGAGCAAAATATAACTTTGCTCTTACGGGAGCTTACGGGAGCTATGGGAGCTACGGGAGTACTGGGAGAATTCTCAAATTTTTTGCTGATGTAGCCCTTCTGACACCTGCACTGACATCCTATACTTTGAGATTTTGTTTGCCAGCAAATGAGTCTGGATGTCACCAGCTGATTGTTACCGTCGATATAGCTAAGGCCGAAGATGCATCCTCCAAGCGATTGGCCTTACAACTGATACCTGTATCAATACTCGTTGATCTGAATTCTAATTTACCAAAATACTGGTTGGTACAGAGTATATTAGGGGTTAACACCGGAGACATCCAGTGTTATTTTTTGACACCCACAAGTGATCATACCATGTCATATAAGATACTGGATCAACATATGTAGTATGACTGCCGAGATTGATTCAACACGGATTGATTGAAGTAGGGTATTAACACTAGGTTGACACTGTACTTAATCAATGCAATACTTCAAAAAATCACGTGTTGTAATAAAATCGGTGCTTATTAGATTTTTTGAGTTTTATAATTTCAGTGTTGTTTCGGTGTTGATCCAGTGTTCGTCTTTTTGAGAATTTGTTGAAATTCAGTATAGACACCCTATTGACGACACAATAATATAAAGAAAGTATTTCTTAAAAGTGGTATCGAAAAAAGATTCGGTAATTGCACAAATTGTAATTTGTATATACACGAGATTAATACGAGGTATCATCGAAATTCTAAAGCCAATAAAAATCCCGTGTGGACATGGTGTCAATCCAGTGTCAATTTTTCCCCGTTTTTTGCTCCAGCAGTCTACACCTTTTTTATTGACACATGCGGCTCCGAGTCCCACACCAGTGCCACCTGACGTAAGCGATTTAGCACCTGCGTATCTACATACCTACATCACCCACTCTTCCCATGTCGCACATCCGCAACCACCTTTACGCTGTATTCCGACTCTTTCCTAAATCTGACCCGCAGTGCATTCTGCACGCCTCACTTGCCCGCATACTGTCTCGTTGACCTGAATTTCTCAACCGCCAAACCGAACCGAGCCGTGATGGCGTTTCCTAACGGGGCCGGCTACGCCGAGTGGTCGCGCGAAGTTTCGTCCGTACTGGAGTCGCAGGGGCTGTACGAGATTGCCACTGGAGACGAGCAAGCACCTGTCGGCCAGCCCCAAGCCTTTGCCGACTACAAACTTCTGTCGGCGCGTGCACGAGAGGCAATCCTCTCCTCGATGGAGGATGGCATCCTCAAGAGGCAACTCATGGAGGTCAGCGATCCAGCGGAAATTTGGGAGCTTGTGCAAGAAGAATGCGACACGTCCGGTCACTTGACGGAGTTTGAACGCAGGTTCTACTCCCTACGGCCATTTGAGGGCGAACGCGATTCCGTCTACTGCCGCCGCCTCGACATGTACCGCAAGCCCCTTGAGAACACCGACCACGACATCCTCGACGAAGACCTCATCGAACACTTGTTTGCGACCGTCGCTCCGAAATCCTACCACATCATGGTCCAACTCCATGATGATGAGTTTGGACGCGACACCAGGTGGGTCGCGCGCCGACTGGCCTACTACATCCCGTCCGCCCTGAACTTACTCGGACCCAGCCCAACCTCCGCAGCGCTGAACGACTTCGATATCCTTGTCCACCCC
>Ga0307508_10000852_pt1 | contig 35387 bp, 49 predicted proteins | sample 9_EM_MG_FD_203089 | JGI IMG/M metagenome (GOLD analysis project Ga0307508, IMG submission 203089) | Populus trichocarpa ectomycorrhiza microbial communities from riparian zone in the Pacific Northwest, United States - 9_EM | ecosystem: Host-associated > Plants > Roots > Unclassified | place...
ACTGCCACCTCTGGTACAAACTGCTCCTTGAAGACCTTCTTGAAATCCGCCCACTTGATCTTGTAGTCGCTGTCGGTCGGTGGGATCGTGTCCACTTCTCTCTCCTTCATCTCCTTCTCGAACCACTGAAAGATCTTCACTGAGAGGAAACGCCAAAAGGTGTCGATATTCTAGTTGTCCAAAGAGGCCTTTGGGCACATTGAGGCACCCTGGCGAACGTAATGTTCGACTTCGACGCAGTACCTTGTGACGACTTCCAGGTCCTGTGAACCTTCATACGGTTTCGGCTCGAATGGCTTTATCTTTTGGATGATGGTGTTCTGCACTCCTGGAGTGGCATTTGCGGTCGTCCGCAAGGTCTGGTAGTCATCGGCGAGCTTTCCGTATCTCTCTGCCCACTTATCGGCCTGTCCTCGATACTTGGTTGATTCATCCCGCAGGACAGCAACCTGCTTTTCAAGGGTGGTGATGCGCGTCTTCAGCATCGGAACACCCTTCTTCTGCTTATTCGCGGCCTGTAGATCGATTGCCATCACGTCCATCTTGGATACAATCTCACTGTGGAAGTTGTACCAATGGGTGTAGCACTGCTCGACTGCCGTAGCCGATACTCCGAGAATGGCGTTTGACTGTCCATCCCTCGAGAGCTCCCTCTCCCCGATCCATTCGAATACCGCTTCCGGTAGCGGCCAGTCGATGCTTCCTGATGTCGACATTTTTCTTCAAGGTCAGCGTACTGTATGTGACCAGAAACAGCTCAGTGAGACGTAAGGTATGAGCCCCGAACGCCGGCCCCCGCGCTTACTGCTCGCTGCTCTCCTGGCAGCTACTTTTCACGCGAGGTGGTCCCTTTCCCTCTCTATATCTTTCTCTCTTTTCTCTCTCTAGGGCGCTGGACCTGTGCTCCAGCCGCTGTCTTCGCTCTTCTCGGCGCTAGTTTCGATGCTTCTCACATGCCCTCCTTCGCCTCTCTCTTACGCGGGAGGTGGGGGGGAGAGGAGGTGGCTCATCACTTGTCTCGCGGGATGCCACAACACGAAAAGGAAAAAAAAGTGTTGCTACCAGTTGAGGGGTAGCAAGAAGCATGTCCATTCTAGAGAGGCGAGCGCCGGACACTATATACGAGTGTCCGTGCGGCGCCTGTGACTGTCTACTGTGACTGTCCTATGTAGCCCTATGTCACACTCCCGTAGCACTATCCGTGTCACCCGAACTCTAGACACCCCGCTGGGCGTAGCGTCTGCAGCGCCCGCAGTGGCCGGAATCCTCCTCCTACAATTTGATCCAACTTGTAAGATGAATAGGGCTTTCGAGGTCTCATACGCGATCATCTCGGTGGTGATGGAGTCAACCATTTTGCGATCTGTTGGCGACCAGAGCGGGATGCGGCTGTGTTGAACTTCTCTCCAAGTGCAATCCAGATTTGGGTGGGATTACAATCAGGAAGTTTGTTGATAATTGCACGAATGCTGGGTTCGACAGATGAGTAAACCATTCCGGTAGCAAGTCCAAGTCGCTTTTTGTAGCTTTCCCTCATGGCACAAGATGCATTGGCAAGTGGTGAATCTTCATTGCCGAGTACTATCTCGAGAGCATTTTCACCTGTAAGAAAGACCATAATGTCAGCCTTCCATGTGTGATAATTGCGAGGGGTGAGTATTTCGGTAGAGCCATGCTTGCAGGTGTATGTAGAACTCATGGTGATATTGGGTGATCGACAAATCGGCGGATCGACGGATCGTGAGGGATAGTACTGAATCAGGATGGAGGATCAACAGATCGACAATCGATGGGGATATGATGCTTAAGCGAGGTGGGGATTTTCAGGTTCGATGAGTATTGTGATTGTTACGGCGACGAGGAGCCGGGCTCATAACCTGTCAAATATATTCGTCTATCGATAGGTAGGAATTCCGTTGCTTAATCTTTTCCCGAGACTGGAGGACCACTCTCTATATATACAGGCACATGCAACCCATTACCAATCACCGGCCTCTAGATCCTTTGGTGGCAACTTGCCACCGCCGAGCCTAGATGTCACAGGTGGCCATTGGCCACCTGTGCCACTCAATACCTTCCGTATGGGCATCTGCCTGCAGCGGTCCAGGCAGGCCTCAGCGGGCCTCATTGGGCGATCGATATAACTAACAAAAAGTTCACCCTCTTCAATTTCTACTCCTCCGGTCGGCCAGAGCCACTGGCTGCCATTCTTCCAACTATCAAACTCCCAACCGACTGCATACTCATGGGAGATCTGAATGCACATCACCCATGGTGGCAGGGACCCCTCCCGCAGACCAGTCGAATCTCCCACACAAGTCAGACAATAACAAACTGGCTCGAAGACAACAATTTCCACCTGCAGAATGAACTGGCAATCCCCACACACCACCCACGAAATGGTGGATGCCCCTCTACGATTGACTTGTGTCTTTCCCAAGGATCTCCAACACAATCCTTCCTAACACTAGCTGTGGATCATGATACTACCTCAGACCATAGTGTTATTACTGTTACCCTATCACTGCCGACAGCTACGATACCGGTGGCTCCCCGTCGGTGCTGGCGTCGTGCCAACTGGGAAAGATTTGACTTTGGAGTCCAATCTGCCAAAATGGACCTCTCACAGCTTTATGGGACGGATGATACTCTTCGCGCAATTACCAACATAACACGACTCATTCACCAAGCAGTTGATGAGGCAGTTCCTGTGAAGACACCGTGGATAACAACTGTACCATGGTGGAATCACACCCTCACGCTGGCAAAACAGAGCGTCAAACGTGCTGACCGATGAGTCCGTCTACATCCTACAGTCGAGAATCTTCAGGATAGTCAGTACAAACCATCCAAATGGTCAACGATGGTACGGAATGCGAAAACAGTGTACCATATACACCAACTCGAAGCAACATCCACTCAAACGGTCTGGAAGACGATAAAGCACCACAACACCCAATATAAACCATTCCCACCACTGGAGGGACGATCCGATTTTCAAGGAAAATGCGATGAACTACAGGAAGCGCTATTCCCCAATACACAGCAGCAAACACCACTTCCCCTGAACCTTCTCACTTCCAAGAAAGATCTACGCCACCATACGAGAAGAGTAACAGTGCACGAAATCCAGCTGGCTATTGCACATTTAAAATATGGTACATCAGTTGGCCCTGACGATATCACTTACAATACCCTATGGCGCTTCAACGACGCTGCCCCATATCTTCTCTCTGCTCTCTTCACAGGCTGTCACAAATATGCGGCCCATCCACCGGAATGGAATACTGCCAACTACGTTGTCATCCCAAAACCAGGTAAGAAGTCATACTCACATCCAAAATCCTATAGACCGATCTCACTCCAGTCATGTTTTGGGAATCTACGGGAATCAATTGTGGCCAAATAACTCTCTCGGACTGCCCTGATATGTGGTGCAACTCACATCTCGCAAATTGGAGCCCAACCAGACAATTCTGCAATTGACGCACTGCTTCGAACGATCACACCTATTGCCAACTCCATCAGCAAAAAGAAGACCACCAATCAGAAACCCACACGCCCAGTGGCCCTCACACACGATATCGAAGGAGCATTCAACCAGGTACATCCATCAACGCTGGAGGAGATCATGCACCAACGCCGGATGCCCTTATACCTCACCAACTGGGTTGCTGCCTTCAACACTGCTCGAAAAATGGCATTTGGATTTGATCGGCAATCAGAACCGCCACAGCCGTACCACTGTGGCCTACCTCAGGGATCCCCAATCTCGCCAATCCTCTTTCTCATTTACAGTAATACAATGCTCGAAAAAGAGGACTATCCTACCGATGCTATCAACACCTCCTATGTGGACGATATCTCTATGGTACAGCTGTCACAGACAATATCGGAAGCCAATAGACACCTTGAAGAATGAACCGAACGATATTTGCAAAAGGGCCTACCACTTCAACTTACCTTTTCGATGTCCAAGACTGATCTGCTCTACTGTCTCCCTCTTACCAGTAAGGACAAGAAGAAGAGTCTTTCATCCCAGCCTCCACTTCGAATACATGGCACGACGATCTGCGCCAATCGTCAGATCAAATTCCTCAGAGTATTTATTGATGAATCACTCACTTTCAAATACCATGCCACAATGGCAGCTACCAGAGGAAACAAGATTCTCGGAAGCCTAAATTTCCTACGACACCAATCATGTGGTATCCCCACCTATATTGCTCATCACCTAGCAATGACAGCGATTCTACCTGCCATATTCTGGGCGTCTCCTGCATGGTGGGCTGGAACACCAGGGGTAATTGCCACTCTCAAAGTGACATACAACACCATCGCCCGTTGGATTACTGGCCTTCCACTCAACACCAGGAGCACAAACCTCATCACCCTCGCTCACCTACCACCAATGGAGGCATATCTAGACTATCTGTCATTGCGATATGCTGTCTGACTCCACTTTCTTCCCACTCACCACGCTTTCGGACCGCCACGCAACCAACAAGATACCCACCTCATCCTTCTGAGACTACACCGTCTATACAACCTCAGTCATCACCTCGTACTGGGCAAGCTGGAGGACCGGACAGCAACCATAACCACCGAAGGAGTACCGAAGAATAGTTCTCCAAATCATGACAAAACAACAAGGCCACGAGAACTCCACGAAAAATGGCTGCAAACACTTCCGGACCTCACGATTACCATATATATGGATGGTTCCAAGCTTGCCAATGGTGCAGTTGGCTGTGGATGGGCGATCGACCACAGTGGAGACCAGCAACTCCACCGGTTCACTGAAGGTCAATGTCATCTTGGTACTAGAGCTGAGGTTTTCAATGCCGAACTCCATGCCGTCCAGGAAGCAGTCTCCACCCTCCTCACCATGACCCTACCACGTTCTACAGTGTACATCTGTATCGACAACCAGGTTTCCATCGATACCCTCCAATTCAACAAAAGCAACCATGAATATGCATGTCGAACTCTGGAAATCATCGGAAAACTCCAACTCTTAGGCTGGCGCATTTCTACCATATGGTGTCCATCCCACTGTGGCATCTGGGGGAATGAACGGGCCGATACCCTTGCCAAATTAGGAGCATCCTCTACCATCCCCTACCAATTTGCAGTGACCACTAAAACTTGGCTGTTAACCCAGGCAGGGGCAGAATTCCTTGCATGCTGGAAGAACGAACTCCCCCTCTCCAACCCATCCTTCAAGTTCGCTGCTCACCTACATGGGGTTAACAGGGCCGACACATGTACGATTTGGAGGGTGTTCTGCAACTGATCACCCACCGACTCACCACCCAATATCCCGGCAGATCCATGTGTATGGGGACTCAACGTCAACACCTCCCTCCATCTACGACGAAATTGTCCACTTCTGGCAACACAGAGTTCAGAACTTGTCCGGTCTACGACAGGAGACATTCAAACTCCCAGTTTCATAACCAGACCACAGAACTTCCTGCCACTGTGCCGATTCCTCCAAGCGACTGGCTTAGGCCACTCCATACACCTCCGTTTTGCAGAAAACGATGACTTGACGATAAACCGGATCGATGATACCGACTCAGACTCACCTCAGCCAGACTTCGGTGTGTTCGAATCTTGAAAAATGACACCACTTGTGCAGATGAGGGGGAAAGGGCAGGTGGAGGGAGATTTCCTTTACTCTGCCTGATTCTCCACTGATGTTGCTTTGTTGTGTTTACTTGCTTGTCTGCTTCTTGTAAAAATTTCTTGGTTGTGATTACTTTGTTTGGAGGTTGGGAAAGATGAAAACCCCATGGGGGTGGTATGGCGAGGAGGAGCGCAGATAGCCTGTAGTGTCACGCGCAATGGATTGAAGTTGCATATTATCCTCTGACCCCCCCCCAGCTTTCTCGATCACAACAATCTTCTCCCACCATTGATAAAGCCCAAAAACAATCTCAGAATGATCTCCAGAAGCAGGCCCACAGCCTCAATAGCTGGAAAGCTGAAACTTCCAGGTTTCGATTTCGACCCCCCCACCCTGTCCGATGCCATTGAAGTGATCCTGGGCATTGTGTACCCAACTGTTGCCTCCTTCATCACCACACCCCGAGCCCCATGGCCCCCTCTCACTGTAGCCAGAAATCTCTCGACGTATTTGTCCATCCCAGCACTGCTGGGATCACCGAACTCCTCCCCTCTGCCACTGCCAGCCACCATCCCCGTTCGCCTGGCAAGCGCCCCCGTACAGACTCTGACTCCAAAGCTGGCTCGGAGCCTGACCTCAACAGAAACGACAGCAGCAGCAAAGCAGTAATGGACAAAATGGATTTCCAGCACACCGAACATGTGACAGCAACCCAGGCGATCAGGGATGCTGACGATTCCAACCTCGATGCCCTGCAGATGGCATCTCCCCTCAGCCCAGAACATGCTGCTATTCGTGCAGATTTCGACATTATCACTGCCACCGCTATGGAGCAGCTCTACACGAGGATTATGGTATAAGTCAACACATCAGTGACTGCAAGCTTCCAGAAAACTACCAGCCAGCTCAACCAACATATCAGCCTGCTCAATGCCCGGATTACCCAGATGCACCAACAACTCCTCACCAACCAACACTCTACACCCTGCATGATAGCCCCGACCGCAGCCCCAGTTAAGAAAGTTCTGAAAATCACGATGACAAAGAAAGCAACTGCCGAAAATGCGACCAGAACCACCACCACCACCGACAATGCTACTCCTATAGTGGCAACGGCCACGCTACAGACACCATCCCCTAATCTCCAAGGATGGGAAACCGTACCACCAAAAATCCAGAAACTGAAGGCTGCCTCACCAAAGCTCATCCCGACGAAGTACCCGCAAGCCGAATGTGAAGTGACATGCTACTTCCAGAGTGGTGATGCTGATGCCGCCAACGGCATTCACCTCGAGAGGACCTACAGCGAACGGCAGACCGTGGCAGATACAGCACTCCGTCGAGTCAACTCTGCGATAGTTGACAACAAGGATGTTCTCGCACCTGCATTCATCTGGGTGCGAGTCACAGTTCGCAGTAACATCATATTTACCACTGGAAATAACCAGAACAACATGATCTATGAGGACTACACACATTCATCACAGATGTCCTCTCCTTTTATGGATAATGCCAGAAGGTGGAAATCGGAAAGTGGTACAGCCAGTTCCTGCTGCATGGCGTGCCAACCCACCTCTCCATACCCGAAATCTCATACAGCCTTTCAGCTAACTACCCCAAATTGGTTCAAGGACAGACACCACGATGGCTCGCCCCAACTGACTGATGGGAGCATAAAGTGAACTTCACAGTCGTCATAACGCTCACAGGAACCATCAAGAAAGCCAGTATTGGACACCAGCACCTCATTGTCTGTAACTGTGAATGTCAACTGGATGATTACATCGCATACGGACGAAGCACTCAGTGCCACAACTGCCAGATCTATGGCCATCCTGCTGCACTCTGCTAGAATGACTCCTGCTATGCTGTCTGCACTGGTTTTCACAAAACTAAAGAGCACCCGTATATGCTCCCGATTTGCAAGAACGGCTCTGCCTGCACTCACCTCCCCATCTGGTGCGTCAATTGCGATGCACTCCACAAGGCCAGTGACCCCAACTGCCCCGAGCGCATCAAGCTATGCAACCTCACCAAGCCAAACATGAATGCAACCAACGAGGGAGACGCCCCCATGGTGGGAGTAGCCGCATAAATGACTCTACTGCATGCTGTTGGGTCCGTACAGCTGCTGAACTGTACGCAAGGCCAAGCAATGACAATTTCAGCACTGCAAGACTTCTCCCAAAAACCCGAAAAACTCATCTGCCTTCTCCAAGAACCATGGGTTGACAGACATGGGAACCCACCGCCGTTACCAGGATTCGATATCTTTACCCCCTCACCCATAAAGCCTGGATGCGTGACATACATACATCACAACCCTGGACTTACTGCAAACACAGTCTTTACCGCTCAAGACCCCTTCTTGGGAACCACGATCACTACGTCACACAACCAGCAAACCTTCACCCTCTTTAACTTCTACTCCCCAGGATGGGCAGAGCCGTTGGCTGCAATCCTACCAACCCTCAAATTACCAACCGATTGCCTACTCATGGGGGATCTTAACACACACCACCTGTGGTGACAGGGACCACTTCCGCAAGCTGCTTGTATCTCCACTGCAAGTCACACAATTGCGAATTGGCTCGAAGACAACAACTTCTGTCTCCAGAACGAGCCGGCAATACCCACACACCACCCCAGGAATGGCGGACAGCCATCTACCATCGACATATGCTTCTCCTAAGGTTCACCAATGCATTCCATCCTGACACTCGCCGTGGACCATGATACCACCTCCGACCATAGCGCTGTCATCATCACCCTATCCCTGCCATCTGCTCTGGCACCACCCATTCCCTATCGGTGCTGGCCCAGGGCTAACTGGTAAACGTTCAATTCCAAGATTCGATCTGCAAAGATGGATCTCTGGTACCTCCAAGGGACGGACAACACTCTGAGAGCAGTCACCAACATTACATGTCTGATTCACGAGGCGGTTGAGGAGGCAGTCCCCGTGAGGACAACATGAAAGACAGCGGCACCCTGGTGGAACCACAGTCTTACACTGGCAAAGCAGGGTGTCAAGTGAGCTGACAGACGGGCCCGGCTACACCCCAGCGATGTGAACCTCAAAGACAGCCAATACAAATGCCACAGGTGATCAATACTGGTACAGAACGTGAAGACGGTCTACCCAATCCACCAGCTTGAAGCCGCATCCACCCAGACCGTTTGGAAAACAATTCAGCACCACAACATACACCACAAGCCACTTCCATCACTTCAGAGACGGTCCGACTTCAAAGGTAAGTGTGAGGTGCTACGTAACTCACTCTTCCCAACTGTCAATATGGAGTAATAGATGCCACTCCCAGCGAACCTTCTTACTTCCAAGAGGGATATAAGCCATCACACGTGGCCGGTCACAGCATCCGAAACCCATTTGGCCATCACACACCTGAAATATGGCACATCAGCTGGTCCAGAAGATATCACCTACAGCACCCTACAATGCTTCCATGAGGCTGCCCCACATCTTCTCCCGCACCTCTTCACCGCATGCCTCAAATATGCTGCGCATCCACTGGAATGGAAAACTGCCAACTGCGTTGTCATCCCCAATCCTGGCAAGACGACTGTAATGGCGGCGGTTCTCCAAGGTACTCGAGTGAGTTCAAGTGACGCAAGCGAGTGCGGGAGCGGGGCGGAAACGGGAACGGGAACCGTAACGGAACGGGAACGGCAATGGGAACAGGAATGGGAATGGGAACGGCAATGGAAACGGGAACGGGAATCAGTGATGGACAGTGTCAGACGGACGTGTCGAACAGAGTGACGGACAGCGTCAGATGGACATGTCGAACATGCAGATGGACAGTACCCGATGGACGTGTCGGAAAAGGATGGACAACGTCAGATGGACGTGTCAGACATGGACGGGCGGCGCTGGACGAGCGTCACCGGTACGGAGATACGGAGGAAACCGAGGAAACCGAGGAAACCGAGGAAACCGAGGAAACCGAGACGAGGTTGATATTCAGAATAGAATACAAGAGGTTGCATGAAGCGAAGAAGAAGAAAAAATATGGGAGACAGCCCTCCTTATATACACAGTTCTCGCAACTCCAACATCAGCAAAATATTTGAGAATTCCTAGGGAGCTTTCGTAGGTCCCATAGCTCCCGTAAGTATTGCTAACTCCCATACGAGGTGAAGCTATATTTTGCTCCTGTAAGGATTAGAAAAAAAATATGTGCTTTATTTTTAGCTGAAACCTCGAGAAATATTGGTTCAAATTTATATCTCACATGTAAAAAAAGCAATATAGTTCAACTTTCCATTTTTTTGCTGATGCATACATCCTCCTACTCATACCCGCACAACTCACATACGTACTCATACTCACATATGTGTTCATAACCGCGCAACTCATACAACCTTCTCTTATGCAACCGGGGCCGACAACCGACACCCTTTCCAAGATCGAGACATTCGGAGTGAGGTGACAACACTCTTTCCGAGATCGAGACATCCGGGGTGAGGTGCCGGCATCGACAACGAAATCAAACAACCAAACCCAAACCGAGCACCGAGATCTGTGCTGTCACAGTATCCCCCTCCTATCGCTGTGGTTCCGCGAAGCTTTATTGGAGAGGCCCTGGCGTGTAGGGGTATTGTTGGTGGAATCGGGTAACCGCTTCTAGCTCGTTGACGTTTTCCGCTGGCTCCCAATTCGGGTGATCAAACCCATTCCATTTAACAAGGTACTGTAGTCGTCTTCGATACATTCGAGAATTGAGAATGGAATCCACAAACCATTCTTGCTCCCCATCAATTTCCAGCGGAGGAGGCGGTGGTTGTCGTTGTCCCGGAAGCAGATCCTGTGCTGCAGGTTCAAGTTAGAATACATGAAAAACCTTGGGATGTACCTGCATTGAGCCATGAAGTTCCAACTGGAAGGCATGAGAGCAAATCTTGCGTACAATCTTGAATGAAGTGTACCGTCGGTGATCCAACTTTGCTGATGGTGGTCGAGTCTTCCAATTTCGAGCATTGAGCCACACAAGATCCGCCACCTGATAGTCCGGAGCTGGGAGACGATGGGTGTCTGCGGTTTCCTGGTAGCTGAGTTGGGCGCAATGCATTTCTGTCTGCAGGTGGTCATGAATTATGGACAATGCTTTCGCCGCAGAACGCGCTTGTTGATCTTCTGCTTGGTTGCGTAGGGAGGCCGAAAGGTCGAATTGCCAGTGAGTGTAGTAGCCGAGGTTCGTAAAGAACGGAGATACAGCCGTTGTTTCCAAGGTATGGTTATTCGATGCGAATTCGGCAATCGCCAACCAGTCAGCCCAATCATCTTGCAAGTTGTTAACGTACGACCGTAAGTATTGTTCCATTACGGCGTTCATTCGTTCGGTCTGACCATCGGTCTGTGGATGGAAAGCAGTAGACAGCCGTGGTTCAATTTCCAGTCATGCACAGAGACGATGCCAGAATGCGGAGGCAAATTGAGGCCCTCAGTCCGAAGTTATTGTTCGCGGAAGTCCATGTAATTGGAAGACATGGTGGAGGAACAGGTCAGCCAGATCGCGGGCATCGATGGTAGTGCTGCAGGGGACAAGATGCCTCTGTTTCGTGAGCCGATCCACTACCTCCCAGATAGCATTTTGATCCTTTGATCGCGGTAGGCTCGTGACGAAGTCCATCGAAACGTCCTGCCATGGCTGCTGGGGAATCGCCAATGGGCGGAGGACTCCGTAGGGTGCGTGTCGACTGGTTTTCGATCACCAGCAAGTGTGACAGTTCCTTACGAACCTTTCCACATCTTGCTGCATTTTCGGCCGGTGGTAGTTCCTTGAGAGCAGCAATTCGAGTGTTTTCGATGGTCTGGGGTGGTCTGCTACCCGTACTTCGTCATGCGTTTGGATCAGATAAAATCTCAGAGGGTCGTAGGCAGGGACATAAAACTTTCCTCGATACAGTAATCTTCCTGTTGGGCTCCGGGAGCACTCCGATAGCATAATATCCTTACAATAGCGAACCTACTTCTCTAGCATAGCCAGCACCTGCATAGGAAAAGGATCCCAGTTGTAGGCTTCAGAGAATAGTTCAGCGATCTTGACGTTAACGAGTCTGAGTTCACGTCCGTCGTTGAGTCCGGCACCGCATTCCTCAAGTCCGAGTCCGAGTCTGGCTTGGAGTCCGGCACCGCGTTCCTCGAGTGCGAGTCCGACTCCGGCTTCCAGTCTGGCGCCGCGTTCCTGGAGTCCGAGTCCGAGTCTGGCTTCGAGTCCGGCGTCGTATTCCTCGAGTCCGAGTCCGAGTCCGGCTTCGGGTCCCACACCGCGTTCCTCGAGTCCGGTTGGCTCCCGATTTCCCCGGTCTGTAGATGATTTTGAAGTTGAATTGGGAGAGAAACTGCGCCCATCTCACTTGGCGGCGGTTGAGCAGTTTGGTCATCGTGAAATATTCCAAGTTCTTATGATCCGTTAAGACCGATATCGGCTTTTCCACTGATTGCAACTCTGCGTGCCACTCCTCAAACGTCTGCACAATTGCCATCAGTTCCTTGTCATAAATTTCATAATTGCACTCAGCGGGGGAATGTTTCTTTCAAAAGAAGGCCACGGGGTGTAGGGTTCCCTTGTCATCGTATTGCGACAAGACTGCGGCGGAGACGAAGTCAGAGGTGACGGTTTCCACCACAATGTCGTGGTCGTGATCAAACCGACGCAGAATGGGTGCCATCGTAAATGAGGTTTTCAGTCCGTCGAATGATTCCTGTTGCTTTGTCTCCCACTTGAACGGCTGGCCTTTTCTTCTCAGCCATGTCAACAGCTCAACTACCTTTGAGTATCCTTTGATGAATCTGCAGTAAAAATTTGCGAATTCAAAGAACGCTCGCACATCTAGTACATTTTTGGGAGGGGGCCACGCCTTCACTGTTTCAACCTTGGACGGATCCATCTTGATGCTGTCCGCACCAATGATTAGTCCCAGATACTTAACTTCCGTTTTGTGGAATTCGCATTTTTCTGGTTTGAGGTGGAAGCTGGTGTCTGTCAGTCGTTCCAATACTCGGTGGACATGCTGAGTATGTTCTTCCATCGTATCCGAATAAATCAATATGTCATCGAGGTAAGCTGACGTAAAGTGATAGAGGAAAGGAGCCAAGGTTTCGTAGATGATTTGTTGGAAATCTGCTGGCGCGTTGGTTAGGCCAAACGGCATTACCAATGGTTCGAATAAACCGTAACGGGTTCGTAAGGCGGTTTTCCATTCTTGTCCTTCTGCCATTCAAATCAGATTGTACGCTCCACGAACATCCAATTTCGTGAAAAACCGAGCCTTTGATATTCGCATCAGTGTTTCCCGAATCAGTGGAAAGGGGTAACGATTTTTGACGGTTCCTTCGTTGATGCCTCGGTAATCCACCACCAATCGCAGCGATCCGTCACCCTTCTTGACCAACAGGATCGGCGCTCTGGCCAGGGATGAAGAGGCCCGGATAAATCCTTTATCCAAATTTTCCTTGATCCATTTCTTGCAGGCTTCCAACTGGTGACGGACAAGGGAATGCAGCGGTCCAAAGGGCGGTTCAAATCCCTCCTTCAAGCGAATGCGTTGGTTGTAGGGGCGGTGCGGAGGTAACTTATTGGCAATGGATTTGCAGAACAGGGGAAGGAACGAGTGATATTCGGGAGGGATTAGGGATTTCAATCGCTTATAGTCGCGAGGCTCTGCCTGCTCTGTGTTTTGCAGGTTTGGTGTATGCATTTCAAGAGCTTTGTTGATGTCCTACAAGCTCATAGCAAAGATTAGAACTGATTCCTTTCGTCGGATTATTTTTTTCAAGGAAGCTGAAGAGATTATGCAAATCGTAGGAGACTTAGATTTGAGGTTCAATGCCACGTACGGTGGCTCTGGTGTCACGCCTGGACGTGGCGTTGTAGTTCCTTTCAGCCCTTCTATTGCCACGTTTGTCGTCTTTGGCAACATGTCTATTGTCTGTAATGCCACTCGAGGTGCTGCCGGTGGACTTCGGTGGTCGGAGCACTGAAATCGGACCGAATTACTGACAAAATCGGTAACGATGGCATGTCTTCGGAGCCAAGGAATCCCAAGAACCAGCGAGAAGTGTCCTAACTTGGTGATGAAAGCAGGTAACATTTCGGTGTGATCCTGTATTTGACAGGAAATCTTGGTGGGGTGCGTGATTTGGCTGGATTCGATGGGCCGTCCATCGATTACTTCGAGATCTCGGGGAGGGTTTAGTCTGTAGCAGGGAAAGTTGTGTTGGCATACAAAGTTTTCGTCGATAAATGCAAAGCCCATTGCACCTGTGTCAATCATTGCAGAAGTTTGGATAGAAAGGTCACCATTACGAAGAGTAGCTGCAACAAAAAGATACTCTCCTTCTAATTCACATTCTTCCACCTATCGGCCAACTACCACAGGCAATTGGACACCCGGGAACGACGAAAACAATGGGGAACATCCCATACCGGTGCCAACCGGTTGGCATGGGACAGCTAGTTTTCTGACTGCTCATTCGGAACAGCAGCGTCCAGTTTGGCAGTCGTATTGACAGTGGCTCCCGTAGCCAGACGGAGCTCTGTGCTCACTGCCTTCTCCAACCACCTCGCAACGTCGGCAACCCTGAACTTTCCTATATCGCGGGCGACGCTTGGGTCGGTATCATGGGAGCAGGACTCCGTCAACAATTACATGGCCACCAGCCACACCGGATACTCCTTTGTCAAAGCGGTCGAGACACAGCTCGCTTTTGAGCAGGATCTTGCAATGTTTGCCGCGATGAGCATACAATACGAGTACTGTCGATACGGAAGGGACAGCTGGTTGGTGGTGTACCTGATGTCAAGTCCTGAAAACAATGTCAAGTGGGTCGCAACCATCAAGGGCTTGTTGGCCGATCGTTGGGTGGATACATGGGTGAATAAAGAGATCCAAACTGCAGTGGGAGAATCAGGCTCGACACTGAAGAGACCGACGAGTCCAGCCAAGGAGTCTCTGCTGGGAAAGAAGAAAAGTGTGTAGGTAGCATATACAGTGTATGTTTGCTGGAGTTTTTTTTTTAAATGGCATACTGGAGTTTAGAGGATGGATAGGGTCACATTCGTTAGCCGGTGGCAGCAATGAGAATAATGTTTTAAGTTTGGGTGACTGTACTGATTAGGGTGATGTGCGAAATTATTACGTGTACCAAACTCCCACGCTGCAAGCAACCAATAACGTATATAGGTCACACTGGTTGAGGGCATTCCCAGCGACTCACACACCATACTTCTCAGTGGATTACACTTTGGATTACACATTGGATTACACATTGGATTTCTCGTGAGATTGCTCCTTGGATCTCTTGTCGGATTGCTCATCGGATCTCTCATCAGATTCCTCATCGGTGGGGTTGTTGGACATCTCTTGGGATTGCTTGTCGGATTGCTTGTCTTGTTTGTTACACACGTCGACAGCTTTCACAGCGGCTCACTCACCAGATATCTCGTCCAGATGCTCGTCGATCTTCTTGTCGGAGTCATTGTCGGAGTCATTGTCATAGTAGTTGTTGGATACCTCATCGGATTGCTCGTCGGATTACTTGTCTCATTTATTACCCACGTCGACGGATTTCATAGAGGCTCACTTGCCAGATGTCTCGTCCAGATGCTCGTTGACGTTCTCATTGGTGTCGTCATTGGAGTGATCGTCCGAGTTGTCATTGAATACGTTGTCGGATTGCTCGTCGGATTGCTCGGATCTCTCTTCGAATTCGTCGTCTGCACGCTCGTGGGATTGCTCGTCAAATTGTATGTCTCTTTTCTCCCACTTATCTAGGGCTTCCCCGTCTGCTCAGACGTCGGATTGCTTGTCGGACTGCTCTTGGGATTCTCTGTATGCTTCCTTCCACTTGCTGATGGCTTTCCTCGCTGCTTGCTTGTGGGATTACCACTTTGCCACCCACTTGTAACAGCGGCGGCGGCCAACGGAATGGGAATGGGAACAGAATGGGAACTGGAATGTCAGTAGGATGTATCAGGTAAGGAAAAGACAGTGTCGGACGGACATGTCAATGGGGAACAGACAGCATCGGACGGACGTGTCAGGCGGTAATGAATGATGCTGGGCGAGTGTTGTGGAAACGGAGAAATTAAAGGAAATGCAGGAACGGTGTTGAGATTAATTGACCGAATAGAATACAAAGGTTGCATGAGAGCGAAAGAGGAAGAGGACATTACGCAGCAGAAAGTCCCCTTATATATACGATGCTCACAACTCACATGCGTACTCACATCCATGCAACTCACACATGTACTCATACCCACGCAACTCACATGCATACTCATACCCACACAACACATATGCATACTGATACAGACTTCTCTCATGCAAGCGAGCCTAGAACCGATACACCTACCAATAGTGAAGCGTTCCAGAACGAGGTGCGGTCCCAGCCGACAAACCGTCGCAACACTGGAATCCAATGACCAGACCTAAACCTTCCCAAGCAACCAATCCTTCTGCATGCCGAGACTTGCCAAGACTTGCGCCACGACACCACTCACTTGTCGGAGTGCTCGTTTCTTTTCTTCCACTTATCGATGGCTTTCACGGCTGCCTGCTCGTCGGATTCCTCTTTAGATCTCATCAAATTGGCCGGATACCACCTGGGATTACTGGTCGGATTCCTCGTCGAATTGCTTCTCAGATACTCATCGGATTTCTACTCAGATTGCTCGTCTGACTACACGTCAGAGTGCTCGTTGGAGTGCTTGTCGTATTGCTTGTCGTATTGTTTGTCTGATTTGTTACACACGTCAACAGCTTTCACAGTGGCTGACTCGCCAGATGTCTCGTCCAGGTACTCGTTGATGTTCTCGTCAGAGTCGTCGTCGGAGTCATCGTCAGAGTTGTTGTCGAATAGCTCATCGGATTGCTCGTTGGATTGCTCAGATACCTCGTCAAATCTCATCAGATTGTCCGAATACCTCCACAGATTACTGGTGGGATTGCTCATTGGATTGCTCATTGGATTGCTCGTCTCATTTGTTATCCACGTTGATGGCTTTCATAGCGGCTCACTCGCCGGATGACTCATTCAGATGCTCATTGATGTTCTCGTCGGTGTCGTCAACGGAGTCATAGTCAGAGTTGTCGTCGGATACGTCATCGGATTGCTTGTCGGATTGCTTAGATCTCTCGTCAAATTCCTTGTCAGCGGGCTCGTTGGAATTCTCATCAAATTGCACGTCTCTTTTCTTCCACTTATCTACGGCTTTCCCGCCTACTTGCACGTCGGATCGCTTGTCGGACTGCTTTTCGGATTGCTCGTTTCCTTCCTTCCACTCGCCGATGACATCCCCGCTGCTCACTTGTGGGATTACGACTTTGCTTGCTGCTTGTAACAGCGGTGGCTGCCGATGGAACGGCAACGGCAACGGAATGGGAACTGGTACATCAGTCGGATGTATCAGGCAAGGAACGGACAGCATCGGACGGATGTGTCAACCGGGAATGGAGAGCAACAGACGGAGGTGTCAACTGGGAACGGAGAGCGACGGACGGACGTGTCAGGTAGAAATGAACGATGCTGGACAAGCCTCACTGAAATGGAGAAATCAAAGGAAACAGAGGAACGGTGGCAAGATTAATTGACCGAATAGAATACAAAGGTTGCGTGAGCGAGAAAGAGGAAGAGGACAATACGTAGCAGAAAGTCCCCTTATATACACGATGCTTACAACTCATATACGTACTGATACCCACACAACTCACATACGTACTCATACCCAATCAACTCACATGCGTACTCATACCCCTGTAACACAGATGCGTACTCATAGGGACATCTCTCATGCAACCGAGCATAGAACTGACACGCCTTCCAACAACAAAGTGTTTCAGAACGAGGTGCCGTCCCAGCCGATGAACCGTCCCAATGCCGGAATCCATCAACCAGACCCAAACCTTCCCAAACAACGAAACCTTCCACACACCGAGACTTGCCAATAGTTGCGCCATGACACCGCTCGCTCATCGGATTGCTGCGCTCTTTTCTTCCACTTATCAATGGCTTTCCCGGCTGCCTGCTCGTCATATTGCTCGTTGAATTCCTCGTTGGATCTCATCGGATTGCCAAGATACCACCTCGGATTACTGGTCGGATTCCTTGTAGGAGTGCTTGACGGATACTCGTCGGATTACTGCTCAGATTGGCCATCGGACTACACATCAGAGTGCTCGTCGGAGTGCTTGTCGGACTACATGTCGGATTGCTCATCGGAATGCTCGTCAATTTGCTTGTCCACAGCTATCCCACTGGTTGGCAGGCCGCAAAGCTCATCACATTCGCATGATGTGTCAGACTCGTTGACGGCTATCACAACAGTTTGCGTGCTGCAATAATCATCGAATAGCGCGTCGGATAGCTCGCTACTTCCACTCGTCGACTGCTAACCCAATGGTTTCTACGCTGCTATTGTCGTTGAATGGCCCATCGTATTGCACATTTCTCGTTCTTGAAGACAGCTTTCCCACCGGCTAGCTAATTCGATTGTACGTAGGTAAGAATGATAATTCCGAATTCAGGTGAATGGTGATAAATAATGATGCAAAATCCGAGCGAGAAACGATGATTTTGCAAAACAGAGTGATATTATATGAAGCCAAACGAGTGATATTTCATGATGACAAAAAGAGTGATTTTTCATGTTGCAGAAAGGAGTGATATTTCATGTTCCGTAATACTGTACCTTACCAGTTAACTGGCTCCTACCCCTTACCTGGACACTTTTGTTAGCGTGATTTAGCCTGTCAGTCCCCCTGCATTATCCTGCTCAGTACAGTCAACACACATCAGCACCTGTTGACAGCCCAATAATGGCCCCTATGAAGTCTTGAGAATCTAAAAATACTGTTCAAAAAGACTGGATACGCCATACCCTTGAGGAATGGCGATTGGAAGGTACCTTCTTTCATGAGTTGGCAGTCATCAAGTATGAGGTCTGCACTTCTACCGTATCCGATCGGGAGTGTGGTGGCCTTACACGGTAGGAGGGTCATACACACCAGCAGAAACTCACTCTGGATATCGAGAAGGCTCTCAAATACTGGTGCAACAAGCTGGACGTCCAGGGATTTCCTCCCTGGATGGATCATTTACGTACAATGGTAGCTAAATTGGCACAGATTCATGCTGAAGAGGAGGACGATCCTGAGCTTACCCACCAGACAATTATTGGTTAGCAAACTTTCTCACCCACCATCCGAGTCTATCCGCGAGATTTAGTGCTCAACTTGACCACCAACACACCAACGCAGGCAACATCCACATACATTAAAACTACTTCACAAAATTGATACGTTAGATTCGGACAGAAAAACTCCCACCCAAAGACATCTATAAGGACATGAAAGGATTTGTTACACCCTAACCATTTTCCCAACACATGAGAACGAACAGAGGTACATATTCCTAGTTGGGAGGTACTGACTCTTGGGCCAAGCCGCTTAGACGTGGAGGCATACACACTACAACACATGAGCTGAGCCACATAGTGGGGAAGCATGAGAATACACAGCTGAGCCACATAGCAGGGAAGCATCAGAACATCAAACTGCTTCAGGAACCACCGTGTACAGGAAGTCAGGAATCATGGAGATACCTTATGACTTGCCTGTTATTTGGCCTTACAGTTAGGTGGAAAGGATACCACGCTGCTTCAGGAACCACTGGAAGTAGGAAGTCAGGAATCAGGAGATACCTTATGACTTGCCTGTTTTCAGCCATATAGCAAGGTAGAGTTACACTGCGAGTCACACCTGAGGCCATGTACCCAAATACTTCTATTTGTTGAAACAAGTACTTGGGCTCATCGTCTATTGCTGGAATACTCCTTCAGCAACAGTTGCTATGAGGGAAACCCAGACCTAGCTTCAGCAGACAAGTACTCGGACAAGCCTATGATGGAAAAGTACTCGGGAGTGGGGAACGCACAAAGTTGGCCTGCAACGAGCAAGTAAGAGTATATAGGTAGATAGTCACAAAGCCAAAGTCGGAACAAAAGCAAACGGCTTGAGGTCATTCCCGATTCTTAGCCGAAGCGCACGGACCGTAGGTGCTTCTTTCTTGCATCTGCGAATGTAGAGTAAAGGCAGGGTTGATATGGGTTGAAAGAGGTCTGAAAGAGTTTAGGAGGGAGATAAGGCAGGGTTAACACCTCTCGGCGATTTCGTCCGTAAGAAAGGATAACTCCTGACAAATCAGTAAAGGTAGTGGCTGAAGACACACGGGTCACCATGCAGGAGCCATGTACGCACCCTCCCCAAGCATTGCACCGAGGAGGAACTGGGTACGCAGTCTGCCGAGATTTGTCGAACAGACCCTTATCTCTTGACCAACCAGGACCAATTGGACCCAGGTATCAGCCCACGCTCCTTGGTAAGGATGCGCGTTTCCCATACCTCAGAAAACCTGCTGCGCACAAAGCTAGGTGAAAGGACTTCGAGTTGCCTTCATGGAGAAGGGTCATCAGAGCAAGCGGAAAGAAAGGAGGTGTTGCGAATGGAATCTTAGGTGATTTCGAGGAAATTTTCGAACGCACTGGACGCCAGGCGCCTGGAGTGATTTCCGGCAACCGATGAACCGACCAAACACATGACTACTAGAAGAGCTACTTATACCACCATTCGTCTGTGTTGAGCTGGGGGATCAGTGACATATGTACGAACAAAACTGAACTGAACCCCTCCTGTTATTCCATTGTAAATTATCGAACAATTTGATTCTTTTATCTTTTCAATTCTACTACGCCTCTGGTGTATTCTGCATATCATCTATATGCACAGATAGCCCCAGTTTTACACTATAACACAAGGCTCAAATCACCTTGTTCGAAACCTTTGGGGAAAAACACGATGTTTTTCTCTATTACCTTCGAGGCACCCCCGATGGAAGAACCAACCTGTCGGTGGATGGCCACCATCACCCTCCTCTGCTGTGTGCTGGTATGGCTAGCCACCTACCTAGCAGCAGCCTGAATCACCGTGGTCACCTTGTCTGATGATGACGACCGACACCCACCGTGTGTCCCAGATACCTTAGTAGTTACCCCGATCTCACCACCCACCTCATCGGTGGTGCAGACCCCAGAAGCCGTGCAAAAGCACACACCACAGAGAGCCTCATTCCTCTGCACTGGATACAGCCGAGCCAGCGGTCCAAGGAGGTTGTGACCCCAGTCCGGCTACCGATTCTCCGTGTCACGATGGTGGTACCCACAGCTTGCGAAGTGACTCCCCTTGCCCCTGTATAAACACAGATCAGGGAGCAACCCCTCTTGGGCCCGTCAGGGTCGAAGATATTTTGGTAGACCAGGGAGCCGAGGAGGTCCTTGGTCAGCTCCGGAATGGGACAGGAGTGAAGCACTGGTGTCGGCCTCGAAGGGCTGATCGGACCAGTTTGGCTGCAAGACCAGTTATTGAGAACTACTGCAGGGCAGCTGGTAAGCTGACCCGGGGTGGTATGGGTGCAAGCCCAGGAGAGAAATGGTCCCAAGGGGGTAAGCTGGGTAAGGCTGAACGGTCTCCAGAGGCTCCAGGGGAAGTCGTGATGGTATCTAAGCCCAAGCTAGAGAAGTGGAAGGCATCTATGGGTACCTCGCAGGAAGAATGGACTCTAATGCGGTCATGGTTAACTGTGGTGGAAGATAACTAGTGGGCGGTTCAGCCATTACCCACCTCCTCAAGCGGCACTTTGAGGAAGGAATCAGATCCGGGCAAACCAAGTGTTGGAAGGCTGCAGGAAAACGAAGAAGGTTGAGTGTTGACCGATCAACCACGCCTGTCACTCCTCCGACGCAGTTCTGTGGACCTTGCCCAGTGGTTACAATGATGCTCCACTGGAACAGCAACTCTCGCTCTGTCCACATCCTACTGGATACAGGCTGCCCAAGACGATTAATCTGTCAGCATCTGATTGACCAGCTGAACCTCTCTACGATTCAGTGGGATGAACCCGTGGTTATCTGAAGCTACATCGGTGACCCCATCCTATAAGCTAGGCAGAAATACACCTAGCCCATGCTTCTACAACTCCTAAACCATTGGACCCAGATAATATTTGAGGTATCTCCCCTGAAACCTGGCATCAATGTGTTTCTCCCTTTTTGGTGGATCACCAAGCACGCCCCATCTGGTACTTGGGACTACCCCGAACTCTGCTCCAACAGCCTGAGCTGTCTGAAGCACAGCACCAAATCATCAGTAGCCAAGTTCTCCCTAGTTCTCAATGAGTCTATTTTGCATAGCCCAGAGGCTAGGATTATTGGATAGGTGTTGGCCATGGATATGGGCACGACATCAGACTCTGTAGGATTGGTACCGAAGGATTTCTAGCAGTTCCTAGAAATTATGGGACAGGAAGCTGCCAACGCCCTTCCAGAACATCGGTCCTATGACCACCGGATTGACCTTAAGGAGGATAAAATACCTCCTTGGGGCCCGATTTACCCACTCTCTGAGACAGAATTACAAGCTCTCTGGGAGTGGTTGAAGGACATAATGAGCACGGGAAAGATTCCATCAGGAAAAAAAAATATGTGTTGCAATGTGGTGTTGTGTTACAAACGTTGGGAGTGTTGAAACGTACTGCACCAAGCAGTTTACCGTTAAAACACATTCAACACGTTGTTATAGTTTATATGAAAAATATCCATTTGAATGCTACATCTTCCGTGTCGTCCACTATCCATGCAAAGTACCCTTGCAACTTCCATTCGAACGCTACATCTGGCGTGGCGTCTAGTACCCACGCAAATTATCTTCACAACTTCTGTTTGGACGATATATCTGGCATGGTATCCACTATCCACGCAAAGTATCTTTGCAATTGCCATTCGGATGATACCTATAGCGCAGTATCGTCTATCCATGCTGAGTTCTTTTGCAAGCGATGCTCAGAAGCCTGTCATGCCAGGTTCGTGGCACCGACAACACCACAAACATCCCATTGCGTGCCGCGCGTCTTGCAATGCTGCGAACATCCCATTGTGTGTGGAGCATCCAGTAATGCTGAAAACGTCTTGTTGTGCGCCGAGAATTCAGCTATGCAGCATATCCCCAGCCAAAAGATTCCTACGAACTCGAATCATCCAGTAATGCGGCAAACATCCCATTGGGTGCCGAGTATCTGCCACTCAGCAGATATCCAGCCATAACATCTCCTGGAACTCTGATTATCCAGTAATGCCGCAAACATTCCATTGCGTACCTCGTATCCAGTCACGCAGCACAGATCCCACGAAAATATCCTTTCGAACACCAATCATTTAGTCTAGCGGCTAAACATCCTGTTGATTATTGTTACACCTCAGTCCGAGATTTCAGGGAAATAGATAGCTACGTAGTCAGGGCACGTGAGACTTTACCTAATACTGCTCGAAGGGAAGAAAGTCGAGCCTAGTCGGTTTCAAAGAGTCTAGGCAGGAGATAGCCTCGGGATTAGACCTTACGGCTGTAACGGACCTAAGGGGCTAATCTCCGAAGGAACTGCAAATAGAACTAAATACGAGATACGAGGGGTGAGGTCATAGAACCGATAACTCCTCTTTCTCTGATAGGCCGGTAAACCACTCACCCGCAGGGCTTGAGGGGTTTGTGCGGTGCAGGGATCAGTCGGCTTATCGTTAGACCGACCAGGACCAATGAAGTTGTGGGGACCGAGCCCGTGGGGTTCCGGGGCCTTGACTAGCGGACGAATCTCCTGAGAAAGGATAGGAAAGTATGGGTTCCCTAGAGGAACCACGTGACGCTGCAAGAAGGCTATATAGCTAGGCAAGAAACCCGCTCGGCGAGAAGGGACGGAGGACAGCACCGAACGCCCACTCAATGAAATCCACAAACAAGATCTAAGATTATTCCGTTGTGAATTATCGAAAGTAGCCTGATTGCCTTTGATTCTCTCTACACTCCGGTTACAATACAACCCCAGTGTAACACTATAATCTTGATCTCAAAATCACCCTACTTTCATGACTTGCTTCGACGACACCTACTTCGAAGACCACCTTTACCTACTCGAGCTGTCCACCCTCTTGGAACCAAAGTCGCAATACTCGCTCAACTACACGTTCCAATCAATCGATAGCGAATTAGCCAACTACAAACTGTGGGACCCATTCAGCAACGGACCTATCCCTACTCCCTATCAAGAAGGCGACCACGAGCCCTGGAACTGGTATACGCAATACTGGCTCAACTGCGCCTTTAGCCATAAGAACGCCGAGTTCACAGAAGACGAACTCCGAGATCTCTTGGACTATTACTTCACCGACGACGAAACCATACGCAGTGGAGATTTCCTAGACCACTACTAGAAAATGTCGACTTCGTCCGACTACAACATGCTTCGCCTAGAGGCCCCGCCAGGCCTGCTACAGATCACCAATGATGAGGAAACAACCGAAGAAGTCCTGGAAATCGCCAACCCAGTCGGATGGATGCGGTCCATGGCCAACCACCAGCAACAGGCGGAGCAAGACTTGCACCAGCTAATGGACCTCTGTGGCAACATGATGGACCGGAGGGACCGACGGATCCGACGAATCGCGGCCGCATATAACCATCTGGCGCATGGCGCTCAATACGTCTATTAGCAGATGGAGGCCAAAGAATAGATGTCGGGGGAATGAATAAGAAACGAACTCATGGTAGCAGCTAACACGTATCAGACCTTCACCCAACAAGTCTGGGAGGCCATTATCGAGCGCTCCAAGACGGAGGAGATGCAACGAATGCACAAAGGGACCCAGGTAGCTCGAATGCATGATGCGGTGGCATTCCTGTCGGAAGCAAACCTAACCAGGAACACGCACCTTATGGAATTCCAAGGTAATGTGGAAAAATGGCCTGCTGATCATCAGCAGAAGGTAGAAACGTTCGAGCGACAACAAAACAAAGATCAGCAATGAATGGCCGGGCTGGAACAGCGGTTGATCCAGGCCCAAGACGAACTATTGCGGGTAGCAACCGCCGTACCCCTGCCAGCAACACCGACGACATGAACCCGGCCCGAACCTCTGACAACCCAGGACCCAGCAGGGGCGCCCTTGACCCGACTAGCAGTGGGAGGCCCCTTATTCGGAGGACTCCAGCGACGGCAAAGACCCCCGGCGGTCCCGGCTGAAGAAGGAGGGGCAGGTGGGAACGCCCCCCCACCGAGGCCCCCAAGAAAGACCACGCCGCGTTCCCCCTCACCCCCTCCTAGCGAGGGTGACGGTGACTTTTACGAACAATACCTCCCTATGGGCAGGGCCCCACCAGGCGCAGAAGAGCCCACCCGGGATCGACCGGCAACCATGCTTACACCAGAAGAAATAGCCCGGTTGGTGGGAGCCGGAATCGCGGCGGCACAGTTCCCAGCCCCACAAGCTGAACCTCGACCAAGGACCTCTAGGTTAAAAATGGAGAACCCAGCAAAGTTCGACAGAAAGAACCCCACCGCTTCAATCAGTGGTGGGAGTCGGTCACCATGTACCTTGGGTTTTACCCCGAGACCATCGACAGGCAAAAAATTGAATGGGTCAGGACACTCTTGTTGGACACGGCCCTGGTCTGGCACCTCCATTGACACCATGAGCTACGTGACAACGACACGTGGGCAAATTACTCACCCGCGATCCGAACCGAATACTGCAACGAGCGAGAAGCAGCGGACGCCCAGTTGAAATTAGGGCAGCTAAGGTACCAGGGCGACATTCGGTCCTAAATGACGGAGTGCCGACCTCTTAACCTCTACGTACGTGCTATGGGAGAATGCCTCCAAGAGAAAGTGAACCTCGCAATGCTGGAGTCAGTAATGGACATGAGGTTCGCCCACTACCTGGAAGACTTCGCAGACGACGAAGGGTTCCTACAGGCGACCTACCAAGCGGCACTACAAGTCGAGAAAAAGAAGGCCCTGCGACTAGCCCGGCAACAGGCAAGGGCTCCAGCCCCAGTCGGAAAACGAGACGAGAAAAAGAAGGACGGACGGAGCTCTGATAATACCCAGAAGGGTAAGGAAGCAGAGAAGGAACCCCATCACAAAGGTAACAAGGGTGGTGAATACGGAGGAACGGGGCGATGGGCATCCGAGGCTGCCGCGTTCCAAGGAGTCCCGGACGGCGAAAGCAGGGAATATGCGGCCACCCAAGAATGTCATCGTTGTGGGCGACCAAGTCACCGAGCGGCCAAATGTTTCGCCAGCACCTCGGAAAAAGGTACCAGACTCCCCACAGCGCCATGGAAAATAGCTGCTGGAACCAAGTGTCAAAGAGAAGAAGAGGAGGACCCAGTTCCCCGAACCAAGACGCAGAAAATCTCGGCAGCAGACACAATGGACACGGAGCCACCCGCCCAGAACCCCATATGGGAAGAGGAGGATTTTTAAGAGGTCAAAGGATGCGGCCGGGCCTTAAGACCAAAACCACCATATGCGGAACTGGCCAAAAAAGAGGCGCCAAAGAACCCGAGGGAGAAACCAGGCGCAAGAAACCCCGGGGCAGACCCTGACCAATCATAACCATGCTACTCCATGTGGGGCAAGAGAAACACCGAGTGCAGGTACTGCTGGACACGGGGTGCTCAGTACCACTGGTCAACAAGAAAACAGCTAGGGCACTACAGATACCTATGCTCAAAGACGACCCAGCGATCTGCATCGAAAACTACACGGGGCAGAATGTGGAAAAGGTGGGAATATTTTACACCAAACCGCTACTTCTCCAACACCGGCGGCACTTCTCCAAGGAAGCTTTTGAAGTAACCCCCATGGAACCAGAAGTCGTCATCTTCCTACCCTTTTGGTGGATATCCAAGCACCCCCCACAAGGAGTCTGGGAATCGAGAGAAATACGGTTCAATAGTCCCGGGTGCCAAGAAACCTGCACGCAATACGCGCAGAAGGAGTTTTCGCTCACCTGGGACGAAAAAGTGGCCTAGGACCCGAATGCGCGGATAATAGGGCATGTCTCGGCAGCCATCGAGGGCGACACTCTGGCCAACGTCCCAGGAGAATTCAAACCCTACCTGGGGATCATGAGCAAGGAGGTGGCGGATGGGCTCCCACAGCACCGCCCCTATGACTGCAAAATCGAACTCAAAGAAGGAGCCACGGCACCATGGGGACCCATATACCCCTTATCAGAAGTCGAGCTGCAGACACTCCGGGAATGGCTGAAGGAGATGGAACGAACCAGGAATATAAAGCGATCAACATCACCAGCAGGGTCTCGAATCCTATTCGTGCCAAAATCCCACGGACGAGGACTTCGCCTATGCGTGGACTACAGGGCCCTGAATCAGATAACGATCCCAAACCGATACCCGCTCCCACTTATGCAGGAATTGCAAGACCGTGTACAGGGAGCCCAATGGTTCACAAAAATGGACCTCAAAAACGGGTTCCACCTAATTCGGATGAGAAAGGGAGACGAATGGAAGACCATCTTTAGAACGCGTTACGGACTGTTCGAATTTCAGGTAATACCCTTCGGCCTAACAAATGCACCTTCCACGTTCTAGGACATGATGAACCACGTTCTGTCCGACCTACTAGATGTGGGGGTACTAGCATACATGGACGACATACTGGTATATGCCAAAACCGAGGAGGAACATGACCGTCTAGTCAAAGAAGGTCTCAGAAAATTAAAAAAAAATGGGCTGGCGGTCTCCCCGGAAAAATCTGTTTGGAAGGCCCAAGAAGTGGAATTTCTGGGATACGTCATAGGAAGAGACGGGATAAAAATGGCAAAAGAAAAAGTGGAGGCAGTACTGGAATGGAAACAGCCCAAATCCCTAACGGAAGTACAATCCTTCCTAGGATTCGCTAACTTCTATCAACGTTTCATCCCGGACTACTCCCGGGTGGCACGGCCCCTGATGGAGCTGACCAAAAAAGAGAAAAAAGGGGAATGGAACTGGAACCCGGAGGCGCAGGCAGCTTTCCAAGAACTCAAGCAACGTTTCACTGCAGCCCCTATTTTGCCCCACTTCGACCCGGCCAAAACAGTGATTATCGAGACTGACGCTTCTGACTTCGCGCTGGGAGCAGTCCTATCACAACGAGATGAAGAAAATCGCCTCCACACGGTGGCGTTCCACTCACGAAAGTTCCCGCCTGTGGAAATCAACTATGAAATCCACGACAAGGAACTACTAGCGGTGGTCGACGCATTCAAACACTGGCGACGCTACTGCGAGGGAGCGACACACCAAGTCCAAGTCTTCTCGGACCACCAAAACCTGGAATACTTCACGACGACCAAAGTGCTAAACCGACGACAGGTGCGATGGGCCCAAGAGCTGGCGGGAATCGACTTTCGAATCTATTACTGACCAGGGACCCAGAACGGTAAGCCGGATGCGCTATCAAGGCGTTCGGCGTACCGCCCGGAAAAGGAGGGGGTGGAAAACCAGCCGATTACGACGGTTTTACAGGCAAAAAACCGGGACGAGAAAAGCCTGGACGAAAGAAGAGGCATTTCGTTCATTTGATCCTCAGCCTGGCTGGCATCACTTCAGGAAAGGAAATGGACGGAGGAATTCCTGGCTAACATCAGGAAGGAAGGGAAAGAAGACGAAGCCTACAGACTGGCAAAGGAACAGGAAGCGGTGACGGTGAGAATGTCGCCGAAGGACCGAAAGGTCAAGGAACTAAGTTGCAAAGACAACCTGTTGTACCGACGGAACCTGCTCTGGATACCAAAGGGACTAGTGCAAGAAATTATTGAATCAGAGCACGATACGAAGGTGGCCGGGCACATGGGACAGGACAAAACCATCGAACTAATCCGACGGAACTTCTGGTGGCCAAAAATGGACGAACGAATCATTGACTTTGTCAAAAGCTGCCCCGAATACCAGCAAAACAAGGCGTCCCGACACCCGCCCAATGGGCTGTCTCCCCGCTGGAACTGCCATACGCACCATGGCGATCCATAGCAATGGACTTCATCACGGAGCTACCGATCTCGGAGGAATACGACCAGCTATGGGTGATCATCGATCGGTTCACCAAAATGGCCCACTTCCTCCTGCTAAAGAGAAACAAGAAAACAGTGGCAGACCTAGCAGTCATTTTCGCCAAAGAGGTATGGAAATATCACGGTCTCCCCGCTGATATCGTGTCCGATAGAGACTCCCGCTTCACGTCAGGAGTATGGAAGGAATTCCTACAGCTCTTAGGAATTCGGCCTGGGAAGTCAACGGCGTTCCATCCACAAACCGATGGGCAGACCGAACGACTCAACCAAACGATCGAAGCCTACCTCCAAGCATTTACTAGCAAAGAACAGGACGATTGGGCGCGCCTATTACCCATGGCCGAGTTCGCTTACAACAACTCTACCACAATGGGCAACGGCATGTCCCCTTTCTACGCTAACTATAGCTTCCACCCGGTAACCACAGGACCAAGGCCAACGGAACCCTTCAACCCCGCCAGTACGGTATACGCACACTGGATGAAGGCCATAGACGATACATCCCGAGAGGGACTGGAAGATGCACAGGAGCGAATGCGGCGGTACACCGACCCGGGCCGGAAACCACCCCCAGCTTACCAAGTAGGAGACTTGGTAATGCTCAGTGGACGCAACATCAAAACGCGCCGCCTGTCGAAAAAGCTGGACCACAAAAATCATGGTCCCTTCCAGATCAAGAAGATCGTTTCGCCGCTAGCTGCCCGCCTCACGCTGCCCCGGAAATGGAAGATCCACAACGTCTTCCACGTCTCGCTGCTCGAACCCTACCGAACCAGCGAGCACCGAGCCCCACCGGACCCGTCAAAGGTGCTCCGAGAGGCGGACGACATCGAGCAGCCTGAGGAATACGATGTCGACGAAGTTATGTCCTCGGTCGAACGCGGCTGAGGAAATAACAAGAGAATCCTTTACCTGGTCAAATGGCTCGACTACCCAGAACGCAAGGATTGGACGGAAGAACCATTCGACAACTTTTCGGTAGGCGGTCTGGAGAAGCTCCGGGAGTTTCACCGACAGAATTCAGACACGCCGAGGGACTACCGACTCCCTGACGCCTAGGTATGAGCGGTAGTAGGGATGAAGGGGCTGGAGGACTTCATCTCACACACAAACGAAGAAAAGACCCGCTTCTTGGGCACCGAAGTTCCGGCACGACGACCCGTCGAAGGATACGTCGGACTCGATCGGATGAGAGCCGTAGGGGTTTGGTACAGCACACCTCTGGATGTACACCTACGAGGGGTGGGAGGCGCACCTGGGCATGAACCCTCAGTCGAGAAGGTTACTTGTTCCACGTGTCCCAAGCCCAGAAAAACGTCATATGCTCCCATCCACGAGCGACCGACCTAGCCAGAGACGGCCGAAACCACTCTGACGGGGTAATTGCCGCGGAAGAACGAAACCACCAACAGGGGGCGGATCCTGACGGCAGACGGACACCTCGGTGTGCACACCATTGGCTCGTTCGGCGTGCTTGGGCTTGGTCCCTCCTTCCACGTGCCCCAGCCGAAGGTCGACAGGATGTGCACTGGGAAAACTGGTGCTTTCGTCTTTATGAATGTGGCTGCCCGGCAGAAGACATCGATGTAGGAGCACGCACCGGCCTACTCCGAGGGCCCAGCCACCGGATTACAGAGAATGATGCCCTGATCTGGTGGCTGGGAGGGCTGCAGGGGAGGAGGACTACAGTCACGGGAACCCATCAAGGTTGCCAGAAAAGTTACTCAGAAAGAGACGGGCTACTTCGATAAAGGGAACACATAGCTTCGCGACGAAGCTAAGTAGAGGGGGAGGTAGTGTTACACCTCAGTCCGAGACGCCAGAGAAATAGATAGCTACGTAGTCAGGGCACGTGAGACTTTACCTAATACTGCTCGAAGGGAAGAAAGTTGAGCCTAGTCGGCTTCAAAGAGTCTAGGCGGGAGATAGCCTTGGGATTAGACCTTACGGCCGTAACGGACCTAAGGTGCTAATCTCCGGATGAACTGCAAACGCAACTAAATACGAGATACGAGGGGTGAGGTCATAGAACCGATAACTCCTCTTTCTCTGATAGGCCAGTAAACCACTCACCCACAGGGCTTGAGGGGTTTGTGCGGTGCGGGGATCAGTTGGCTTATCGTTAGACCGACCAGGACCAATGAAGTTGTGGGGACCGAGCCCGTGGGGTTCCGGGGCCTTGACTAGCGGACGAATCTCCTGAGAAAGGATAGGAAAGTACAGGTTCCCTAGAGGAACCACGTGACGCCGCAAGAAGGCTATATAGCTAGGCAAGAAACCCGCTCGGCGAGAAGGGAGGGAGGACAGCACCGAACGCCCACTCAACAAAATCCACAAACAAGATCTAAGATTATTCCGTTGTGAATTATCGAAAGTAGCCTGATTGCCTTTGATTCTCTCTACACTCCGGTTACGATACAACCCCAGTGTCACAATCATTGAGTATCAAGTAATAGCACAAACATTCTATTACCTGCCGAGAATCCAGCCATGCTGCCAAAATCCCGTCGAGCACTGAGCATCCAGCCACCCAGCAGACATCCAGCTAAAGTATCCTGGTGAACACCAATCATCCAGTGTCAAAAACGTTGACCCTGACCTCCGTTCTCTGTCTTGTGCTTGACCAGCAACGTAGTTCCTCGTTCTGTCTACTCTGTAGGGCTTTCATCTGCTATGCAGATTGGTTCGGCTCTTGGGCTGTTTTGGTTCACCTCACTGGTACGGGCAAGTACTTCCCACTTTTTCAGGTGAAGTCTAAGGATGTCCCTCGGTGTAGCCCTTGGTGCCGGTAAGTCGTCTTGCTTCCAGTCTTCTCTACTGCCATAGGAGGTCATATTCTATCCCTCGTCTACTGCCAAATGGTGGTCTTGCATAGTACGGTTATGTTCTCTCATTGCTGCTTGTGTTCTACTGTCGTTTGGCGCATGTGATTACAGATCACTTATCATAGTCATTCCATCTGTTGTCTGGGTTGTGCTGTAATCTCCATCACGCCCAGTATGGCATCGTCGCAGTGGCCTTCTTCACGCCTTGCGTGGTATCGCGGTAGTCGTTTTCCCGCCTGGCATGGTATCGTTGCGGTAATGCTCCTCACACCTTGGGCAGGATCGTTGTTCTTCATGTCTGGCAAGGTATTGTTGTTCCTCACGCCTGGTGTGGCATTGCGGTAGTCATCCCCATACCCAGCGTGGTATCATCGCGGTAATCTTCTTCACGACTTACATGGTATCCCTGGTATACCGTTCCATTCGGCATGGCCTTCGGTATGTGCAGTGGTCCTCCGTCCTATACCATACGGCTGTCGGTGTGCACGGCAGACTGTCTTCATACGTGGTGGTCTTCTGTTGTGGCTGACTTGGAATACGGGGCAGTCTTCCATTCTGCACAGTGCGGTACATGTGGAGGTCCTCCGTTCTGCCCAGCACCGTATATGTGACGTTCTTCTGTTTGGCCCATCACGGCATACGTGGCGGTCTTTCGTTCTGCTTAGCGCGACCTTCAGTATGCACGGCGGTCTTCCTCACTGTCAAGTGTGGCTGTCGGTATGTACGGCCAACTTCCTTCATGTGTGGCGGTCTTCTCTTCCTGCCCGGTGCCCCCATCGGTATGCGCGGCGGACTTCCATTCTCACCCGGCACGGCCGTCGGTTTGTGTGGCAGTCTTTTATCCAGCGCGGTATATGCAGTGGTCTCCTGTCTTGCACAGCGCAGCTGCCGGTGTGTGCAGCAGACTTCCTGATTTGCATGGCGGTCTTCAGTTCTGCCCGGTGCAGTCCACGTAGTGGTCTTCCGTTCTACCCAGCACGGCTATTAGTGTACGCGACCAACTTCCTTGGTGCCATGCGAGGTGTTGCGGATTCGTCATAGGTGGTCCCAGATGACTTGTCAGGTTGTCAGATAACCCAGTGGTCAGCGGCACGAGTAATCCGAGATCCAGGCGCTCGTCATGCCACTCGGATATGAGTGAATGTAGGTCTAGGTATGTAGATAATATATTGCGTGGAGAAGAATCTCCAGACTAGCTACTGCGCCCTCCTTTTATACCTGTCCCTCCCTTTCATGGCTCACCATGGCTTGCCCGCAAGCCCGTCATGACTTCCTCCACCTACCGCTTCGCTACCACAGGAAAACACAAGATTGCACTCTCAGACCATGTAACAACACTCAACCCGAAACGCATATGCAATGGAACCCGAGAAAGGACGTGAAAGCATAATAAAGCAGAGATAGCATACGTAACGACAAAGGAGAAAGGACGCGCAATCGCAATATAATGGAAACATGGGCCGGGATGGCAGTCGGGTCGAGATCCTTCCAGATATTGGCTACCAGAGTGGCATCGTAGCAAGGGCGCAGGGGCGCGATGGCTAGCCGTGCAGGGCAAGGGCCGTGGCAGCAGCAGGGACGGCTGCGGAAACGAGGATGACCCACAAAGGGGATATGGTTATAGTGGCGCCAGTAGCGGCGCTATGAAGCCTGTTATGCCAGATTCGTGACATCCAGTGATGCCACAAACATTCTATTACGTGACACGTATGCTGCAACATCATAAAGATCAGGTTGCCCGCTGAGTATCCAGTCATATCGAAAATATCACGACGAGCACCAAGTGTCCGGTGGTGCTGCAGACGTCCCATTGTACGGTGAGTATTCAGCAACTCCACTAACATCCCATTGTGTGGCTGGCGTCCCGCGTAGGGCATCCAGCAACACTGCATTCATTTTGTCGCCCGCCGCTTACAGTCCAAATATCTGTTGCCCACTAGGCAATCACATATATTTCTGCCTCTGACCATTTCTAGATTAATGTTCTCCTTGTGGGCTTGCGTGATAGTTTGCCAAAATATCCAGTCCATCTATTATTATTTTTGGCAGGAAACGAATTAACAAAATTGCCGCTGTGCACAGGTGTACACCAATGCTGACTCCCAGACCAACCATGTCGCACGCACTGCAGATCTAGTCATTCTTGTAGGATATGGATGTAAGTGGAGATAGGTGAGGCCTTGGTCGTCAGGGTTGATATTGTGTGGGAATACAATGGAAAATTTAAATAGAAAAAGAGTATTTGGAGTAAATATAAATTTCAGATCTGATCAATGCTAACCCTAGTGGTGGCAATGCAAAGCCTGCACCCGGTAGTTTCTGGTTACACAAAGAGTTTGCTGTTTTTTCGGATGCTCTTGTGTAACCAGAACTTTACTTGTGAAATCACTCGATTATTTGCCTTGCCTGCTACACCACTAGCCGATTTGCTCAGATACTTCCTTTTCCCATTGCCCATGAGGATCACGCAGGTAGTATTTCTCTTGCCGGCCGCGCTGGTTGTCAAGTAACTACAATAGAAAAGAAGGAAAAGAAAAACAAGAGACGACGGGAACTGAACCCCTTAGTTTAATCTGTTGTAAATTGTTGAAAATCTGACCATATCTCTATTAACTCTACTGTGACTCCAATAATGTACGTACACCCCAGTCACAATCACTAACTCCAATCTCAATATATAACAGCATCAAATCACAGAAATTATGATTTTGTGCGCTTACACGACAGCTTGCAGGTCGGATATAATGTCAGATATGTAATGGCGGCGGACGAGACGGGGTTCTAAAGTACTCTGATGGATTCAAAAGGCAAGCGGATGGGAGCAGGAGCGGAAAACGGGAACGGACGGAAACAGGGAACTGGGCAGGAATGGGATGGCATCGGGAAAAAAAAAATTTGCGCTGGCAGCGTGTACACGCTCCCAGCGCTTGTAACGCTTTCAACGAAAACACCCTCTTGCATACGCGGGGATTCAAACATCACAGCATTGCAACGAAAAATATTCTTAACAACACAGACATCAACCATTTCCGTTACCAACTTAGGTCGCGTTTATTAATGAAAACCCCGTACGGCATACGCACTCGCTGCGTGTAGACGATACTCACTGCATGTAGACGATAGTCTGTTCTTGTAGATGATACTCTCTGCTTGTAGACGATACTCTCTGTGTGTAGACGATACTCTCTGCGTGTAGACGATACTCTCTGCATGTAGACGATACTCTCTGCGTGTAGAAGATATGTTCTGTGTGTTGACTAAACGCGTTGCTCGAAGATGATACTCTCTACATGTACTAATCAGGAAATAAAATATTTTGCGTTCGGAGCTTATATTAACTATCTAGCAACAGAATACATCGACAGTGACGTGGGGAGTTTGGAGAGAACTTAAGATGTTTGAGGATTCTTGATGAAGAGCGCTGAACTGCTGTATAACAAACTCGAGTGTGGTAGTTCGAAGTGTGTTTTCGCCGTGATGGCTTGGGGAGTTTGGAGAGAACTTAAGATGTTTGAGGATTCTTGATGAAGAGCGCTGAACTGCTGTATAACAAACTCGAGTGTGGTAGTTCGAAGTGTGTTTTCGCCGTGATGGCTCTTCAGTACTTGGTGCAGACAGCTGGATATATAGACGTTTTTCGTCGACGGCGCGCGAAGTGCGATTCCCCCTAGAGCGTTGCCTAGAGGAAATCACGCAATTTCCGACGGAAATGACGCACGCATGAACCTGTTCGCTAGGCCGCGTCATCTTCAGGGGTGAAATTGCCTCACGACGCGCGTCGTTGAGTCATTTTTCTATATATGGGTGCATATGCGTAAGCTTACGCTGACGTGGCGCGCTAATGTCATGCGGGAGAGAAATTAATCACTCATGCACGTATGACCGCATGACGAAATTAATCGCTCATGCAAGGCGTGGTGAGTCAGGCGCTAATGCAATGCA
>Ga0307508_10000853_pt1 | contig 35381 bp, 36 predicted proteins | sample 9_EM_MG_FD_203089 | JGI IMG/M metagenome (GOLD analysis project Ga0307508, IMG submission 203089) | Populus trichocarpa ectomycorrhiza microbial communities from riparian zone in the Pacific Northwest, United States - 9_EM | ecosystem: Host-associated > Plants > Roots > Unclassified | place...
GTGGAGGCAGGCCACGGCTACGTCTTTCGTTGTCGCACCGACGCGGCGCGAGTCGCGCACCCCGAGCGCATCCCCGCTTATGGGCGTTTTCGCCACGAGGCCGCCTGCATCGACCCGCAGACGCTCAGCGCTTACCTGAGCGAAGATCGGACGGACGGTTGCTTTTACCGCTACCGGCCAAGCGATCTGCGAGCGCCGCACACATCGGGCAAGCTGCAAGCGCTGCGCGTGGTCGGCAGCCAACGTTTCGACACGTCTCGCAGCCTCGAGCACGGCCAACGCGTGAAGGTGGACTGGGTCGACATCCCCGACGCCGATCCGCGTGAAGACAGCGTGCGCTACCAAGCCGCAGACGCAGGAGCCGCGCGCTTTTGCCGCGGCGAGGGCGTGTTCTTCAGCGACGGCGTCGTCTACCTCTGCTGCACCTCTGGCGGGCACCAAGAGGTGGGGCAAGTCTTCAAGCTCACGCTCGGCAGCGGCGGCAGCGCCGACGAGCTCGAGCTTTTCGCGGAGTCGCCTGGCCCAAGCGTGCTCGACATGCCGGACAACATCTGCCTGGCGCCCTGGGGTGACTTGCTGGTCGCCGAAGACGGCGCGGGAGAAAACTTCGTACGCGGCATCACGCCCGAAGGCGGCATTTACGAGCTCTGCCGCAACGCCAGGAGCTCGAGCGAGTTCGCGGGCATCTGCGTATCACCGCGCGGCGACGCGCTTTTCGTCAACATGCAGCTGGACGGTTTGACGCTGGCCATCACCGGCCCGCTCGGCAGCGCGAGCCGGCGCGCCAAGCATTTAGCGCGCCGTTCCGGCCCCGCGCGCACATGAGCCCGGGCGCGCGGCTTAGCACCTCCGCAAGGCTCGAACGGCTCGGTAGCTTCGCGGCGAAGTTCCGTGCGCTCCGAATCGACGCAGACTGGCGGGCTGAGGTCGACGCGCTCACGCGAGGCCGCCACGGCGTCTTTCGCACTTACGCGCAGCGCTTGGCGCGTCTTTACTTTTCCGACTTCGATGCGAACGCGCTCACGGGCATGTATCGCATGCAGCTGCTCACGCTCGGCGCCTGGCGCGAGCTGCTCGGCGAACGCGCCGGCGGGCGCTTGCTCGACGTGGGCGCGGGCTCGGGTGACGTGACCGCGGTGCTCGGCCAATGCTTCGACGAAGTGGAGACGACCGAAGTGTCGCGCGGCATGGCGCGGCGCCTGACCAAGCGCGGCCTACGCTGTCACACCCTCGACCTGACGGAAGCGGCGCTTTCGGCCCCCGCCTTCGACGCGGTGTCGCTGCTCAACGTGCTCGATCGCTGCCGCAGACCGCGCGCGCTGCTCCGGCATTGTCTGGCGGCGCTCGCGCCGGGTGGCACGTTCATCGTCGCCTTGGCCCTGCCCTACCAGCCCTTCTACTTCGACGGCCCGCTCACGCCCGACCCGCTGGAGCGCCTCGACTGCGATCCGGGCAAGTCGGGCGGTTGGGAAGACGGCGCGCGGCGCTTCATCGAGCGCGATTTGTTACCGCTCGGCCTGAGCCTCGAAGCCTTCGCTCGCGCGCCCTATCTGTCGGCCGGAGACAGCGGGCGCGCGCTCTATGAGCTCGACGACGTTTTAGTGGTGCTGTCAAAACGCTAAAATCGTGGGCGGCTTGCCTCGAGCCCGGCCCGAGATTAAAGCTTCGTCACTTTTTTCTCCGGCAGCTCGCCGGGGCCAACCACCGAGGTCTGAGTGTCCAAAACCGTACTGCTCGCTACCGAAAAAGCTTTCTCCGCCAGCGCTCGCGACCAGGTCGTCGCGATCCTCAAACAAGCGGGCTACACCGCCAACGTGCTCGAGAGCTACAAGGGCAAGGGCCCGCTCATCGAAGCCATCGCCAGCGCCGACGCGGTGATCTTCCGCAGCGACATCATCGACACCGAGGTCTTGGACGCCGCCAAGAACCTGAAGCTGGCCGTGCGCGCAGGTGCCGGTTACGACAACATCGACACCGCAGCCGCCAAGGCCAAGAACATCGCGGTCATGAACACGCCCGGCCAAAACGCCAACGCGGTGGCCGAGCTGGTGTTCGGCATGCTGGTGTATCTCGCGCGCGGCAAGTTCGACGGCAAGACCGGTAGCGAGCTTCGCGGCAAGACGCTGGGCCTGCACGCTTTCGGCATGGTCGGCCGCGCCGTGGCTACCGTGGCCAAGGGCTTCGGCATGACCGTGTACGCCTTCGACCCGTTCGTGAAGGCCGAAGTCTTCTCGGCCGCGGGCGTCGAAGCTGCCGCATCCATCGAGGACCTGTACAGCAAGAGCCAGTACCTCTCGCTGCACATCCCGGCCACCGCCGAGACGAAGGGCAGCATCGGCAAGAAGCTGCTTTCGCTGATGCCGAAGGGCGCCACGCTGATCAACACCGCCCGCAAAGAGGTCATCAACGAGGCCGAGCTGCTCGAGGTTTTCGAGGCCCGCCCCGACTTCAAGTACGTGAGCGACATTGTGCCGAGCGACGCGACCGCCGCTACGCTCAAGGAAAAATTCGACAAGCGCGTCTACCTCACGCCCGCCAAGATGGGCGCCCAAACCGAAGAAGCCAACGTCAACGCCGGCCTCGCCGCCGCCCGCCAAATCGTCGGCTTCTTCGAAAAGAACGAGCGAAGCTTCATCGTCAACGGGCTCTAGGCCCCCGCCGAACGCATCAAGTCGGTCCCGCGAAAGCGCAAGCTCGCGGGGCCGCTTGCTGTTCTCGGGTTGACCGAATTCGCAAAGCAAAGTAACGAAGCGCCCACGAAGCCGAAGTGGCGGAATTGGCAGACGCGGCGGACTCAAAATCCGTTTCCAGCAATGGAGTGTCGGTTCAACCCCGACCTTCGGCACCAGTATCAAAAACGTGAGCCGTGCGACGGGCGTCGCGCATCCTCTGGCTTCGGCCGTCACGCAGTAAGCAGCCGACACGGAGGGCTGGCGCTACAGTGCCTGCTTAAGCCGCGCGGGTGCGCAAGTTCGCGAAAGGTCGTGGCGGCTGCGTCGGCGCGCCAGCCAACGCGCAGGGCGGCCTCGGGGTAGGCCGGTCCCGCCGCCCAGCTGGGCGGCGTCGCCCCGAACGCGACTGGGCCTCCCATCGAGGACCTGTACGGCCGCGTGCTCAAGCTCGGTCGAGCGCGACGGCGGCGGCCACGTCGTCCGGGCGCAAGAAGTACATCACGTGACCACAGCTGAGGCAGAAGCGCGCTTCACAGGGGTAGAGGCGCTTCGAGTCGCCGCCGACGATGAGGTCCGGCATGTGTCCGGCGAAGCGAGTCACCTTTGACCATGGAAGGTGCTCCGCACGCCGCACATCTGGATTCGACTTTCGGCAAGCTCATGGGCCGCTCATGCCTGCCATTTTCCAGAAAATCCCAGTATTTTCGGCAAATATCGCACAGTAGCCTCGATGTCGGGACGGTTTCTGGGCGGACATCGCGCGCGGCGCTGGACGGCGCGCGGAAGCGTTGCAAAGCTTCCACGCATGCTGGAGCTGGAGCCGCGCAGAAAACATTGGGACGACGGCTTCGTGGAGATCGATTTCGCGAGCCAAGACGAAGTGCGCACCGCGCGCATGGAACGCGATGGAGCCACGCCGACATTTGCGCACGGCACGCCCGAAGAATGGACGCGTGCGTTGGCGGTTTGGTGCGACGCGAACCCCGAGCTGCTCGACAGCTGGCTCACGCGGCTCAAGAGCAGCTGAGCGACGCGCCGTCAGTATTTGTAGCTGGTCGTCACCTTGATGGTACCGCGGCCCTGCATGCCGCCGGGCTGCGACGAGCGGATCTCCATCGGGCCCTGCAAAGTGCTGGTTTGGTAGCGCGAAGGAGCATCGAGCACGCTGAGCGGGCCGCTCACTTCGACCTCGATGGTGGTGTTGTCGTCGACGGCGTTGGTGAGCGTGTAGCCGAGCTCGAGCAAGGCTAGTTTTTCGGCGTGGCCGCTGGTCGAGATGGACTTGAGGCTGGCGCGAGCGCGCGTGACCTTGGTGTCTTCGTCTTCGCCGCCGGCGAGCGCAACGGCGCCCGCCGCGCTGAAGTCGCCACGGCCTTTGGCGGTCAGCTGGCTCAGCTCTTTCAGCGCCTTTTCGATCTCGAGCGGCTCACGCGCGTCGTCTTTCACGGAGTCGAGTTGCTTCTTGGGCGGCTTGCCGCCGGAGGCTTCGCGCACGTCGGGCTTGCCCTGCGCGAAGGTGACGACGAAGCGCTTGCCCGAAAGCTCCTCCGGTGCGTCCTGGGTCGCGCCCATCACGGTCATCTTGCTGGTGTAGACCGGGTACTCGATCGCAAGCTTGTCGATTTCGCCGCCGCTGACCGCCAGCACTTCGAAGCGCGCTTCTTGGTGGCTGACCATCTTCATCTCCATGCTGCCGCCGGGGCCGACCTTCAGCGAAAACTCCAGATCGAAGCTGCGCGTCCAAGCCTGGTGGGCTGCGTAGGGTTTGACCTGAAACGCGCCGGCCGGCGCGGGCTTGCCGGGCGCGGCGCTGTCGCTGGCGATGGTGCCGGGCACGGAGCCCACGTCCGCATGCTCGACGCTGTGCGGGACCGCGGAGGCGACGAGTGGCGCGCTCGCCGCCTCCGCTGCGGGCCGGGCGGCTTTCGCGGGCAACTCTTCGGCCTCGTGCGTGCCGCCTAGCGGGACCGTACTGGCGCGCAGCCCACGGCAGCCGCCCAAAGCGAGCGCGAGCAGGCCGAGCCCTAGTGCGCCTCCAGACCATCTCGCTCTCATCGTCGTCACGATGCCTTGCAGTTAGCACGGCGACGGCGCGCGCGTCAGCGCCGCCGCGCACCAAGATTGACGCGGCAGCCCGACAGCGCTCCCCTGCGGCCCGTGAAAGCGCGTTCACGCCCGCAGATGCTCGGCGAGCTGCTCGACGGCGCGCGTGTCGTCTCGGCTGAGCGCGGCAAGGTCGCGATCGATCGCGATACTTGGCGACGCTTGCTCGGCGATCGCGTGGCACGCCGCACCGAGCCCGGGGGCCTCTCGGCGGGCGTGCTGACGATCTACGTCGCATCGGCGCCCTGGGCGCAGGAGCTTTCGCTCTTGACGAACGAGCTGCTCGAACGCCTCAAGCCGCTCGAGCTGCGCATCAGCTCCGTGCGCTTCCGGGTGCGGCAGCAGATTCAGGGCTCGCTCGCCCAGCAGCGGCGCCGCCCCGCCGCGCGCGCAGCCTTGTCCGACGAGCTAAAACGGCGCGTGGCCAGCATCGAGGATGCCGAGCTGCGCCAAGTGATCGCCGACGCAGCCGAGCTGTCGCTCGGGCGCGTCGACAAGCTCAACGCAAAATCAGCCGCTCCAGGCCCTCGATCCGCTGCAGCACGAAGCGATCGGTCGGTGAGAAGCTCGGCGCCGCGGCCCGCAGCTTCTCCAAGTAAGCCCGAAAACCCGAAATGGCGACGCCGTTGACCTTGCGCAGCACGGCGTATAGCTGATCGACGATCTCGCCCGGAAGTGGCCTACTCAGCGCCGAGTACAGCTCGAAGCAGTAGTCGACCCAGCGCCCTCGCCCGGTCGCGTCGGCGATACGCACCGCGTAGCTCGCGGCGCGCGCCGCCGATGCCGGCGCCAGCACCGAGCCGCCCTGCACGCCCTTCAACATGTTGCCGAGCGCTGTGCCCAGTAGCTTTTCGGCTTCGTCGCCGCGCCCGAGCGCGAGCACCTTATCGGCGACGCCGCACAGCAGGTCGAGCGCGTCGGTGCGGCGCGTTAGCTCTTCGCGTGCCCTCTCGGCCTCTACGAGCTCGCGCGGCAAGGTCTTGCCGTGCAGCGTCTCCGCCATGAAGCGCTCGGGTGACGTCACTTCTGGGAGCACGACCGTGGTCGAGCTGCGGAGGACGAAGTCTTGCTTGCCAATCTGCACGCGGTCGCCGTCGCGCAGGGCGCGCTGCCCGGAGATGCGCTCGCCGTTCAGGAACACGCCGTTCACGCTGCCGAAGTCCTCGATGATCGCCGTCTTGGAGCTGACCAAGAACTGCGCGTGCCGGCGCGAGACCAAACCGTCGTCGAGCACCACGTGGCAAGTGGAGCTGCGCCCCACCACCATGGCGCCGCTGCGCAGCTCGAGCGTGTGGCCCTGGTACTCGAGCCAGAAGCGCACGAGGGTCTGACGACCCTCGTTCTGGGTGTCGACCTTGTCGCCGTCGTCCCGGCTCGAGCTCACAGCGCAAGGGTAGCCGGCTGCGAGGAAGCGTGTCGAGTTTCGACCGAGCGCGAGCGATTACTTGGCCGCGACCAAGCGCTCCAGCCCCTCGATGCGGCTCACCAAAAAGCGCTCCGTCGGACCGAGCGTCCCCGAATTCTCGCGCAGCACCTCGATGTAGGTGCGTAGCGCACCGAGGTTGACCCGTTCGACTTTGCGCACGAGCGAATAGAGCTCATCGACGATCCCTGCCGGACAGGGGCGCCTGACGCTGCCGAAAGCACGAAAGATGTACTCGATCCAGCGCGCACTGCCGGTCGCGCTGGCAAGCTTCATTGCGTACTCGGTCGAGCGCTCGAACAGCTCCTGCTTCACCTCGCGGCCGCCCTCCAGGTCACCAAGAACTTGGTCCAAAAGCTCGGTGAGGAGCCGCTCGGCCTCGTCCGGCTTGCCGAGTGCAAAGGCCTTGTCGGCCAAAATCCCGAGCAAGCCGAAGGTTGGCACGCGTTGGGTTGCCGGTTGGATCAGCGTATCGCCCATGTTCTCGCGCCGGGCGATGTACCTCAGCTCCTGGCCGCCGATCACGATCTGATCCTTGTCTTGCACCGCATAGCAGCCGCTGATGAGCTCGCCGTTCACTTTCACGCCGTTGCGCGAGCCCAGGTCTTCGACGGTGATGGAGTCGCCATCGACCGTCAGCTGAGCGTGGTGCCGCGAAACCAGCGGGTCATCGAGCGACAGCTGGGCGCTCGCCGCTCGCCCGATGACGAACTTGCCTTCCGACAGCTCGATGTCGTGTTGTTTGTAGCGCAGGACGTGCTTCAAGGCTGCGCGCTCCTGAGCAGCTGCGCGAGCGCCGCCTGGCTGGCTGCGTCGTCCTCCCCGTGCCGGCTGCTCCAGCTATCCAGAGCCCGTTGCGCCGCGGGCGCCAGGAGGGCGAGCTCGGCCGCCGGCAAGCCGCCCAGCAGCTTGCTCATGCCGGGGGGCGGAGCGAAGCCGAGCGAGGCATAAATGGAGAGCGCCCAGCGTCCCCAACCGGCTTCGGCGCGAGCGACCGCGACTTCGGCCGCGGCTAGCCCAATGCGATCAATCAAGTGCCGCTCGACGCTGCGCCCTTCGGCGAGCCGCTGCTCGAGGCCTAGCCTGGCGTGCGACAGGACCCGCTCCAAATCATCCATCACGCCGGCGACGCGAGCGCGCTCAACAGCCTCCGCAGCCAACTCGAGCCCCCAATCGCGCTGGGTGCTGCCGGTCAGGGTGTCTTCCTCGATCCGCTCGTTGCCACCACAAGCCGGGCACGCCAAAAGCTCGGCCGGGTAGGCGCGTGCGCAAGCTGCGCAGTGACACATGAAACCAGTCTGGCGAGTCGCACCGCCTGCCGGGCGTTCAGCACTGATTGGCAGCTCCAAAAACACCAGCTCCTGCGTGCCAATGCGGATGCGATCGCCCGTGCTGAGCGAGGCGCTCCCGGAGATCGGCTTGCCGCCCAGTTGGACGCCGTTTCGCGAGCCAAGATCCTCGACCATGGCCGTCGCGCCCTGAATGCGGATCCTGGCATGCTCGCGCGAAACGAGCGGATCGTCCAAGGTCACCTGACAGCTTGCGCTACGGCCGACGAGCGTCTCCCCCTGAGGTAGGTCGATCTCCTGGAGGAGGAAGCGAAGGCGGAACCGGGTCAAGCTCGCAAACCGTTTGGGCCGGAAAAAGCCGAGCTACAAACATAGCCTTCGGCAGCCGGGCCCGTCAAAGGATAGGCCGGAATGCCCCGGCAAGCACCGGGGCTCTCGCGTCAGCCAGCGCCGAAAGCGACCCCGGCCGGATCTCGACGCGGGCGCGACCGAACCCGGCTTGCCGCGGCGCGCGGGGTGTGCGCGTCTTGCGGGGCATGACCGGCCAGCGCCCCATCTGCCATGCAATCGTGCTGTTCGCGGGCCTGACCGCCGCGAGCGTCGCTCGCGCGGAAGATGCGACAGCGCCGGCGGCGACTGCGAAGGCGTCGGGCGCTTCTGCCCCAGTCGCGCCGCTAGCCCCCGCTCCAGTCGCACCGCCAGCCCCCGCTCCAGTCGCACCGCCAGCCCCCGCTCCAGTCGCGCCAGTCGCGCCATCAGCGTCAACTTCCGCCCCGGCAGCCGCCGCACCGGTCGGCGTGCCCCTAGCGGCCGCACCCGTCGCGCAACCGCTAGCCTCGCCGGCTCGAGTTGCCACGTCACCAGGCGAAGCGGTCGTGCACATCGCCGTGAGCTACCATGACGCTTGGCTCGAGACGCGTAGCTACGTCGACGGCGGCGAATTCGTGCGCACCTGCCCCGCGCCTTGCGACGTCAAGCTACAGGTTGAAGGCCGCGAGGCCCGCGTCGTCGCGCCCGGCATGACGACCTCGAACATCTTTCGTTTCGACGCGGGCGGCGGGACGGCTGGAGTGCGCGTAGAGGGCGGCTCAGCCACGGCTCGCCGCGCCGGCATCATCACACTGGCGATGGGAATTCCGGTCGCGCTCGCGGGTATGGCCCTGTATGCGCAAGGGCGCGTAAAAGACCGAACGGGCCTGCAGATTGCCGGAATCGCCGGGCTCGCTGCGGGCGGCCTGAGCGTCGCCATCTCGCTGCCGCTTTTGATCTTCGGCAGCACGCACGTCAAAGACGCAAAAGGCTCGTTCATCGCGCTGAGCGGGCCACCGCACTACGACTGAAGTGGCGAGCGGCCCGCTCGACTGCGCAGAGCGCTTCAGGCCTTCTTCTTCTTGGCCTTCTTGGCGGGCGCTTTCTTGGCGGGCGCAGCGGCCTTTTTGGCAGGCGCAGCGGCCTTCATGGCGGGCGCTTTCTTCGCGGCAGCCTTCTTGGCTGGCGCTTTTTCGACCTTCGGCGCCGGCGGCGGCTGCTTCATCTCCCAGACGCCGATCACGGCACCCGACGGATCCGCAAACACGCCGATCGCGCCCATCTCGCCAATCTCTTGATACGGCAGCATCGCCGTGGCGCCCGCCTTCGTCGCCTTGGCGACGCTGGCTTTGACATCGTCGACCTGCACGTACGGCATCCAGCCCGTCGGAGCTTCCGGCATGGGCTTCATTTGCATACCGCCACCGGTGCCCCCACCGACGTCGATCATCGTGTAGTTCATTCCAGGTACGTCGGTCAGCTTCCAACCGAATACCTTGCTGTAGAACTTCTGAGCGGTTTTCAGGTCGGCGGTGGTGAGCTCGATATGGGCAAACGGATTGGGCATGTAAGGTCTCCTGTCGGAACGAACGCGGCGGCTTAAGCTAGAGCAACCGAGGCCTACCGGAACAGGAGAAAGTCCAGGCCACAAAAAGCGCGCCGTCTGTGGCGGGGGCCCGGCCCCGCTCCCCATCGGGATACCCGGGCCCCGCAGCAGGACCTTACTTCTTGAAGCCGCTGATCAGGTCGGCCAGGGCCGCCACCCACTCACGCGAGACCGCGTTGTAGATGGAGGCGCGCATGCCGCCCACCGAGCGATGACCCTTGAGGCCTTCCATGCCGCGCTTCTTGGCCTCGGCCAAGAACTCGGTCTCGAGCTCGGGCGTCGAGAGCGTGAAGACCACGTTCATGGTCGAACGTGAGCCCTTCTCGACCGGCGCCGTGAATACGTCCGAGCGTGCCTCGATGGCGTCGTAAAGCAGCTTCGCCTTTTCGCGGTTCACCTTCTCGATCGCGCTGAGGCCGCCGTTCTGCTTCAGCTCGGCCAGCACGTTGCGCAGCACGTAAACCGAGAACGTCGGCGGCGTGTTGTAGAGCGAGTTGTTCTCCGAGTGCGTGCGGTACTGGAAGATCACCGGAATGTCCTTGCGGCCAGCCTCGACCAAGTCTTTGCGCACGATGACGACGGCCAGACCGCTCGGCCCCAGGTTCTTCTGTGCGCCGGCGTAGATGAGGCCGAACTTCGAGACGTCGATCGGGCGCCAGGCGATGTCGCTCGACATGTCGGCGATCAGCGGCACGTTGCCGACGTTCGGGAAGGTGTCCCACTGCGTGCCGAAGATGGTGTTGTTGCTGGTGATGTGGACGTAGGCGGCGTTCGCGTCCAGATCGAGCTCGTTCTGCGCGGGAATGCGCGTGAACTTCTTGTCTTTTTCCGTGCTGCTGGCCACGCGCGCCGTGCCCAGCGTCTTGGCTTCTTTGTAAGCCTTTTGCGACCAGGCGCCGGTCAAGATGTAGTCGGCGCTCTTGCCCTGCGGCAAGAGGTTCATCGGGATGACGGCGAATTGCTGGCTCGCCCCACCTTGCAGCAGCAAGATGTCGTAGTTGTCCGGTACGGCAAGCAGCTCTTTGGTCAGTGCGATTGCCTCGTTGTGCACGGCCTCGTAGGCCTTACCCCGATGGCTGTGCTCCATCACGCTCATGCCCGTGCCGCCGAGATCGAGCAGCTCTTTCTGAGCGCGTTCGAGAGCCCCGAGTGGGAGCGCAGCCGGACCAGCGTTGAAATTGATTGTGCGAGCCATGTTCCTCCAGAACCAGAATCGTGATCGCGGGCTTTTTGCCGCGCAGAGGGAGTAGCGCCCACGCCGCGAAGCGTCAAGGAGACTCAGATCGCAGCGAGAAGGCCGGCTCGGCCGCCAATGTCGCGGCGGAATTGCATGCCGGCAAACTCGATCTTCTGTGCGGCCTGGTAGGCGCGGGTGTGCGCCTCGCTCAGGGTCGCGCCGCGGCCGGTCACGCCCAGAACGCGCCCGCCGGCGGTCACCACGTTGCCGGCGGCGTTCAGCGCGGTACCTGCGTGAATCACCGAGACACCGGGAACTTCGCCCGCCGCCTCGAGGCCGTGAATGGCGTCACCCTTGCGTGGCGTCTCGGGATAGCCGTGCGCGGCGAGCACGATGCACAGGGCATGCTCGCCGGACGCGCTGAGCACGCCGGGCTCGAGCTGTCCGCGCGCCGCCGCAGCCAGGACCTCGGCCAGATCACCGTCGAGCGTCGCCATCAACACTTGCGTCTCTGGGTCGCCAAAGCGCACGTTGAATTCGATCAGCCGCGCCTGCTGCTCGGCCGTCACCATCACGCCCGCGAACAAGGTGCCGCGAAACGGGCGGCCCTCGGCCGCCATGCCGCGCAGGGTCGGCAGCATGACCTCGCGCTCGAAGCGACGCATCACCTCGGGCGTCACGACGGGCGCCGGCGCGTACGTGCCCATGCCGCCCGTGTTGGGACCGCGATCGCCGTCGAAGATGCGCTTGTGATCCTGCGCGGCGTGAAGCAGCACGAAGCGCTCGCCGTCGCAGATGGCGTGAATGCTTGCCTCGTTGCCGACCAGTCGTTCTTCGAGCACGACCGTGGCGCCGGCCGCGCCAAAGCGCGCGCCGGATAGCATCTCGCGAGCGGCAGCCAACGCCTCTTCATGGCTCTCGGCCACGACGACGCCTTTGCCGGCGCACAAACCGTCAGCCTTCACCACCGGCGGAACCTCGAACGAGCGCACCTGCGCCTCCAGCTGCTGCTCGCTGCTCACCACTACGTGCCGTGCAGTTGGAATGCCGTGCCTGGCGGCAAAGCCCTTCATGAAGGCCTTGGAGCCCTCGAGCTCCGCGGCCAGCTTGCTGGGCCCGTACGTCAAAACACCCTCACGGGTGAGATCATCCACCAGGCCGTCGCACAGTGGCCCCTCCGGACCTACCACGACTAAGTCCACGTTTTCGCGCTTGGCGAGCTGGAGCGGCGCATCTGTGCTGGAGCGAAGCCTCTTGCCGGCCAAATGCGCCGGCGTCGCCAGGGTTCCCGCATTGCCCGGCGCCACGATCACTTCATTAACATCGGGCCCCGCCAAAAGCCGAAGCGCAAGCGCATGCTCACGACCTCCCGAGCCGACGACAAGCACCTTAGAAACGCGAGTGCTCATACGGCGATGCTCCCTCGGAGGTGGGGCTGGGGCCCCACGGGCCCACGAAACAGACCTACGAGGACCTTTCTGACCGGCGCGGGCATCGAGGGGCGCGTAGCATATTCCGCTTCTAGGTGGAGCGGGCTGGTGGTATTTTAAGAGGTCGAGCTGGGAGGCTTGCGGTCCGTGAATCCCGTCGTCGTCCACGTCGTGCGTCCATACTCGAGCGAGCAGGATTACCTGGCCGCAGAGGCCTGGAGCATCGACGCGCGAAATATGCTGCTCATCGACGCAGAACCGCTGCCAGCCGACACGGCGGTGCTGTTCGACGTCGCCCTCAGTGACGGACACAAGCCGATCCGAGCCGAAGGTCGCGTGGTCGGGACCATCGCGGCCGCGGACGGGCGTCCGGGCGGGCTCAAGGTGCGCTTCAAGCGCTTCGGTGCCGCTACCAAAGCTTTCATCGAAAGAGCCGTGAAAATCAAAATCGCCGCGGGCGAGCCCGAGCGGCCGAGCCAGCCGGAAGCCGAGCGGCCAAGCGCCGTCGAGGCTGAGAGACCGAGCGAGGTTCAACACGAGCGCGCAAGCTTCGCAGACCCCGAGCGCCTCAGCATGCCCGAGCTGCGGCCCAGCATGACCGAGCTCGAAACCCTGATCGTGCCAGCGGCCCCAGCGCCGTCGAGCGACAGCCGCCTGCGCCAGCGCGCCCCCGGGCCCGTCGCCGCGCCGTTGAACCGCGACGAGCTCTTGGCGCGGTTGCGCCAACGCCGCCAAACCGGCTAGTGCAGCGCATGCCGCGCAGCAGACAATCGCGAAGCGATCGCTGACCTCAAGTCACATGCCCTGCACTAGAGCTCGCCGAGTGACTCGATCGGCAAGTGCTGGAGCTCAATCTTGAGCGTCTCGCTGAGCTGAAAGATGCGCTGGTCGCGATAGAATTCGCCGAATACGATGCGCCGCAAGCCACTGTTGGCGATCAGCTTGAAGCAGCCGAAGCACGGCGAGGCGCTCACGTAGATGTCGCTGGCGTCGAGCCGAATGCCGTTGCGGGCCGCTTGTACGATGGCGTTTGCCTCGGCGTGCACGGTGCGGACGCAGTGGCCGTCCTCCATCATGTGGCCGTCGTCGTCGCAGTGCGGCAGGCCACGAATCGAGCCGTTGTAGCCGGTGGTGAGGATCATCCTGTCGCGCACGATCACGGCGCCCACGTGCTTGCGATCGCAGGTGGAGCGCGTCGCGACCTCGCGCGCGATGGCCATGAAGTATTCGTCCCAGCTTGCACGCTTGCGTTCGGTCATTTTCGCCTCGTTCGCGCTCTGTGTTAGCCGCGCTTGACGTGGGGACCCTCGCATGGCTTCGTTGCCGCGTGAATCGACGGAAAATCGCGCTCCCGAAGGGCGCTTTCATCTGCCTTTTGGTGGTGGCGGCCGCCGGGGCGGCCCTCGCAACCCCCGACGCCCGTAGCCAGGCCTCGGCCATCTTGGCCGAGCTGGCCAAAAAGCCCGACGCCCAGCGCGTCGCCTCGGAGTCGATCGCCAAGGCCAGAGATGCCCTGCGTCGCGCCGATCAGCTGCGCGCGGCCGGCGACCAAAAACGCGGAGCCATGCAGGAGGAGACGGCGCTCGAATGGGCGACCGCGGCCGAGCTCGTCGACAAGACGGCGCAGGCGGAGAAAAGGCTGGCCGAGCTGCAGACGCGCACGACCGAGCTCGAGACCAAGGTGTTCCGCGCCCAAGCGTTGGTGGAGCAGTCCGTCGCGCGCCGTGCCCGCGCCGAAGAGGCGGTGCGTAACCTGGACGCCAAAGGAGGCAAGCCGTGAGCCGCCGCAGCTTGTCCGCCCTGTTACTGTTCGCCCTGACCGGCTGCGCGACGCCCGCCCGCCCCCAGATCATGGTCGAAGTCGATCGCACCCGCCAAGGCGCGGCCGTGCTCGAGGCGCGCCAGAGCGCACCGCAAGCCTACGCACGCGCCGAGCTGCTCAAGCAGCGCGCCGAACAGGCCTTCGCCAACAAAGATCTGCCCGCCGCTCAAATTCTGAGCGAGCAGGCGCTGGCAGCTTATTTGCGGGCAACGCTCGAATCGCGGCTGACCAAAGCCGAAAGCCGCCTGGCCGAAGCGCTGGTGCTGGAAAAGAAGCAAGCCGAACGGCTGGCGCAGCTCGACATCGAGCAGCAGCGCCTATCGGCTGAAACCGCTGATCTCGAGCTGCGCGCGAAGGTGGCGCGCGACGCCGAGCCGCTGGCCAAGAACGAGCCTGCCTCGCCCGAGCGCGAGAAGGCGCGGCGCGAGGCCGCGCGCGCGATCGTGACCCAGGGCTCGCTGCTCTGCGTCGCCGCGCGGCTGGTGGAACCCGCTCGCGCCACACTGCAGCCGCTCTTGGCCAAGGCCGACGAGCTGCGCAAGAAGCTCGAGACGTCGGCGCCCGCGCCGATCGACGACGCCACGGCCCTGCGCTCCGATTGTTTGCGTGAGCTGACGCTGGCGCGCCGCCCTCGCGCCCAAGCCAATCCGTCACAAGGCGAATCGGACGCGCTGCTCGCGGAGCTCGGCCGCGCCGATTTTCTTCCGTTCCGCGACGATCGCGGCGTCGTCGTGACGCTGCACGCGCCGCGCGAGGGCGGAAAACTCAGCGCAAAGGCCGCCGAAAAGCTCGCCGACCTCGGACGGGTCGCCAAAGCGCACCCCGAATTTCCCGTACTGGTCGTCAGCCACGACGCGCGTGCCGGCGCCAAAGACGACGGCCTCTCCGGCCAAGCCGTCGACGCCTTGAAGGCAGCAGGCGCGGCGCGCATCGAAGCGCGCAGCGCGGGCAGCAGCGCGCCCGTCGTTCCCCCCGATCGCACCGGAGCCGCCGCTCGCAACGAACGCCTCGAAATCGTCTTCGTTTCGCCTGGCGGCTAACTGCTCGCGTTACAGCTACGGAGGACTTCCGGCGCTTCTGCCGGGGCAGCTTGCAGACAAAAGCGAAAGAAGCCCCCGACCCGGCTTAACTAGCGTTGACGTTGGAACACCCAGAGCGCAAGTTTGTCTGAATCACGTCGTATCCCAGTGTGAGGAGTAACGTGGCGCGAGACTCGTTGTATGGAGAGCGGATCATTTGGACAGGCCGTCCGAAGTCCGTTCGACCTTCGGGCCTCGTGAGGGCGCTCGCCAGCATGTGCTTCGTGACCAGCGCCATCTCGCTGCTATTCGCGATCGTGGTGACGCTCGCGCTGCGCCAGACCCCGACCGGCCCGATGCTGTTCGCATTTTGGGCCACGCTACTCGGCACCGCGATCCGCACGCTGCCGCGCATGCTGATGGAACGGGCGCGCTACGTCGTCACCGAGCATCACGTCGTCACGCACTTCGGCCCGTTTCGCCGCAGCATCCAGCGCAGCGCCGTCAGCTTCGCTAGGATTTTCTGGGACGCTGATCAGCCGGACACCGGCGACCTCGAGCTCGTGCGCGCCGTACCGACTGGCGCGCTACGCCGCCGCCTGGCGCTACGGCTGCCAGGCATCGCCGCGCCGGACCGCGTCTGGGCCATCGTGCGCGGCGCCGCCGACGTCGCGCCCCTCGGCAGCGCGGAAATGCCGATGGGGCAGCGGCTCGATCGCGGTGAACGCGTGGTCTGGTCGGCGCAACCGCGCCAGCAGCTCAAGGCCTATCTGCCGCATGGCCAACGCCAATGGCTGCTGATGGCGATTTCCGGCTTCACCGTCTTCGCGGGCATGGAGATGGTGTCGCGGGCGTTCAAGGCGCTCGGCATGGTCGCGCGCGGTGGGCTGCCCTACCTTTCGCCCACGTTCGTGGCGCTCGCCAGCGGGATTTTCCTGGCCGTCGCGCTGGTGCTGGTGGTGGGCGGCTACATCGCGTACGACACGGTGATTCGCCCCGGCAAGCTGGTTGGTGACACCCGCTACCTGATCACGGACAAGCGCGTGCTCATTCAGCGGCGCAGCGAAGAGCTGCACCTCGATCGCTCGAAAATCGTCGACGTCATCGACGCGCCTGCTGGCGACGGTCTGCGCAACGTGTTCATCGTGCTCGACGGCCCCCAGGCCCGCGCCTTGGCGGCTTCCGGTGCTTTCGGCGAAATGGAGCGCAGCCCCCACCTTCGCCCGGTATTCGAAGCGGTAGAAGATGCCGAGGGCGTTCGGCGCGTGCTCGGCTCGAGCCCGGTTTTACCGTACGCGGCCTGAAGCGTCGCGCTGGCTGTGACCCTTTTTCAGGCGCGCCAGCGCGTCGATGCAGCGCTGCCGGTGTCGCTCGGCGTTGGGCACGAAGCGATCGGCGTGAGCCTCGGCTGCCGGCAGATATTGCTCCCAACTGTCGAGCGCGGCCCCGTAGCGCTCGGCCTCGAGCTCCGCCGAATCCGCGGCGGCCGCTTCCGCCATCGCGCCGAGGGCGCGATAGTAATAGAGATCGTAGTCCGGCAAGATCGTCACCGTCGGCAGGTCCAGCACGCTTTCAGCGGCGAACGGCGGCACCGGCAGGTGCACGCCGACGCCGCGCGCGATTTCCTGCATGCCGCGCGGATAGTCGCCGCTGCGTTCGAGCGCCACGCCCAGGCTGAACTCTGCGAGCGCGATCACCTCGACGTGACGCGCCAGCTTCAGCGCCGCCCGAAAGTCGGCTACGGCCTCCAGCAAATGACCTGACAGCATGCGCGCCTTGCCGCGATTGCGCAGCAGCGTGGCCCGCTCATCCGGTTCCCAAGCCAGCGGCAACGCGGCCGAAAAGGCCCGGTTCGCTTGCTCCATGTCGCCGTTCAGCATCGCCCCAAGCCCCAGGTCGAACAGGCTGTCGCGCTTGAAATCTGAGTCGGGCAGCGAGCGCAGCCCACTTTCGATGAACTGCATGGCCTCCTTGTCTCGCCCCGCCCGCGCTTCGAGCAGCACCCGTCCCAGTAGCACCTCTTGCCACGGATCGCGCCGGGCACCGCCGCCGAGCTCGAGCAGCGCGGCACTACCGAGCGACAGCTCGTGCAAGATTTCCGGATCCGCGCGCGGGTCGGTCGCTTGATCGAAGAGTTGCTCGGCGCGCAATCGCGCCCTGCTGCGCAAGAGCGCCCCGGGATCCTTGGCGCGCTGCCAGAGTGACGGTTCGGCGCCCGCCGGCGACGCTAGCGACAGCGCGGCCACGGTCAAGAGCGCCGCCCGCTGCGTCACCTCGCAACTCGCTTCGCGGCCTTCGCGCCGCGCGAGTGGCTGCGCGTAGCGAGCTTGCCGACGGCCGTGCTGCCCAGCGCGCTCTGAGCGAGCGCCTGGAAATGGGTCGCGGACAGCTCCGGTTGCTCACGCTCCCAGACCAGCCCCAGCGCTGCGTGCAGCATGCCGTCCGGCAGCCAAACGTCACGGCTGGTTTCGAAGCGCGCAAGCGCATCTGGATCCGTCACCTCCGAGAGGGCACCCTGCGCTTCGGCCTCACGACCCTGCGTGGTCCAGGCGACGGCCGTGAGCGAGGCACACAAGCCCGTAAAGCCGCTGCCCGCTGAGCGTCGACGCGCTTCCCGCAAATACGCCAGCACGTCGTCGACCGGCGCGGTTTGGCTGGCCAAAAGGGCTGCCGCGATTTCGATGTAAGCCGTGACCTGCTGGCTCCGGTCGGGCAAGAGAGCCGCGCGGCTGCCGAGCGCCCGGTAGAAACGCGCCGCCAGCGCCAGATCTTTTTGTTGCAGCGCCGCGCGCCCGCCGTCGAGCAGCACGAACGGATCGGGCACATTGCCGCCGTCATCTGCCAAGAGCGGCGATAGATCGGCGAGCGCCGTCGCGGTGTCGCCCAGGCGCAGGCTCGCGCGCCCGCGCAGCACGCGCGCTTCGGCGAAGCCTGGTGCCTCGACGAGCAGCGCTTGGGCCCGCGCGCGGGCTTTGTCCGGCGCCGCAAACAGCAGTGCTTGGGCCCGCGACAGCTCGCGGCAGCGCCGCGCCAAAAGGGCTTGGCGCGATACCTCCCACAGGCCTGGCGCCCCCTGACAGACTGCTGGGCGCGGGCTCTGCGCGGCCCAAGCTACCGGCCGGGGCAACACACCCGCCGATCGCGTTTGCATCACGATCACGAGCGGCAGCGCCCAGCCGACGTTCACGGCGCCGCAGCTCTGCCGACGAAGGGATTGTGCAGCACGATGGTCTCGCTGCGGCGCGGGCCGACGCTGAGCAAGTAAAGCGGCACCTTGGCGCCCTCTTCCAAGAAGCGCACGTAGGCACGGGCAGCCTTCGGCAGCTCATCGAGCACGCGCACACCGTCGAGCTTTTCGCTCCAGCCGGGCATTTCTTCGTAGACCGGCTTCACGGCGCCGGGCACGTCGAGCGAATCGATCGGAAAGTCGTCGGTTCGACCCTCAGGCGTGTCGTAGGCGACGCACACCAAAATGCGCGTTAGACCCGTGAGCACATCGAGCTTGGTCAGCGCCAAGCCGTCGATGCCGTTCACGCGCGCCGCGTAACGCAGGGCGGGCAAATCGAGCCAGCCCGTGCGGCGCGGCCGACCCGTGACCGAGCCGAACTCCGCGCCGACCTCGCGCAGGTGCTGCCCGTCGCCGTCGTTCAGCTCCGTGGGGAACGGACCCGAACCGACGCGCGTCGCGTACGCCTTGGTGATGCCGAGCACCGACGAAATGCGATTCGGGCCGATGCCCACGCCGATGGAAGCACCGCCAGCCACCGCCGAGCTGGACGTGACGAACGGGTACGTGCCGTGGTCGATGTCGAGCAGCGTGCCCTGCGCGCCCTCGAGCATCACGCGCTTGCCGGCACTGACGGCGGCGTCGACAATCTTCGAGGTGTTCGCCAAGAGCGGCAGCACGCGCTTGGTCGAAGGCTCGAGCTTCTTCAGGATTTCTTCGGCCGACGGCACTTCGCCGCCCAAGTGCTTGATGGTCGGCGCCCAGGCCTCGAGCGCAGCACGCACGCGCTCGGCGAGCCGAACCGGGTCGCGCAGATCACCCGCGCGCACGCCGGTGCGGCGCGCCTTGTCTTCGTAGGCCGGGCCGATGCCCTTCTTGGTCGTGCCGATGCCGCCAGGAGCCGCTTCGCGCAAGGTGTCGACCAGCACGTGGTAAGGCAAGATCAGATGGGCGCGGTCGGAGACGCAAAGACGCTTCTCGACGCCCGTGTGCCCGCGACGGATCAGCTCGTCGACCTCGCCGAGCAGCACGTCGGGATCGATGACCATGCCCTGTGCGAGCACGCACTGCGTTTGCGGGCGCAGGATGCCGCTCGGCAGCAGGCGGACCACCAGCTTGTCGTCTCCGACCACCAGCGTGTGACCGGCGTTGGGTCCACCGGCGTAACGCACGACTACTTCGGCGAACTCCGTGTAGATATCGACGATCTTGCCTTTGCCTTCGTCGCCCCACTGGGCGCCCACGATCACGACACACGACATCTTCTCACCGCTTCTTCGGTTTGGGACTGTGACTCAGTCGGAGGTCTTGGCTCACCCGACCAGCGTGCGCGCCACCGCGGCGGCGTCGAGCGGAGCACGCCGCTCCGCCAGGTCAGGTACGGAGGTCACCACTGCAACGCCAGCCGTGACACTCACCCAGTGCGTGTACCGCCACACCTTCGCGTACGCCAGCGGATCCTGTTCGGGGCCAACGGCGCAGGACACGCCCTGTCGGCGGAGGCCGGGGGCCAGCGCCGCAGCGTCGCCGCTGAGCAGCACTCGGGGCGGATTGTCGCTGGAATCGGCGCTACCCAGCGCCCAGACCAAGTCGTCTAGCCCGAACGCGAAGCCGAATGCGGGCAAAGCGCGACCGAAGCCGCCAAGCAGGCCGTCGTACCTACCGCCTGATGCGATGGGCACGCCGGGTCCGTGGGCATGGAGCTGAAATGTAGTACCAGTGTAATAAGCGAAATTGCGGGTCTCGCCGAGGTCGACCACCACCGAGGGAGCGAGGCCAAGCCGCTCGACCTCCGCCACGACGCGCGCCAGCTCCTCGAGCCCCACTTCGGCGCGCGTCCCTGCCAGCAGTGCGGCCGCGCCGCTCAGGACTTCGCGCCCGCCGTGCAGCTCACTCAGCGCGGACAGCGCCGCCTGCTCGCGGGCGCTGAGGCCGGCGGAGGCCGCAGCTCGCTCGAGCTCCGCGCGATCTTTCAGGTGCAGGGCCTCGACGGCAGCGCGCTGGCGCGTGGGCTCGACGCCTTCGAGCAGCGCAAAGGCGATGCGCGCGTGTCCGAGATCGAGCACGAAGTCCGAAAGGCCGACGGCGCGCGCTCCCGAACAGGCGACTTCGAGCGCCTCGAGATCGCCTGACGGACCATCGAGGCCGATCAGCTCGATGCCTGCTTGAAAGATCTGGCGGTGACGGCGCGCGCGCTCGCGGCGCCGGCGCAAGACCGAGCCTTGGTACGAAAGCCGAATCGGCGGCTCGGCGTGTGAGAGCCGCGTCGAGACGACGCGCGCCAACTGCGGCGTCATGTCGGGTCGAAGCGCTACGACCTCGCCCGTTTCCGGCTCGACGAAGCGCAGCACTTCTTCCGGGTCCAGGGCGCCGAGGCCGCGCTCCAGCACGCTTTCGTATTCGAACACCGGTAGGGTGACGAGCTCGTAGCCGAACAGCTCGAAGCTGCCGAGTAGGCGCCGCGCCAGCTCGCCCAAACGGCGGGCGTCGGGCGGCAGGAAATCGCGCATGCCGGCCGGCAGCGGATGCGATAGCTCGCTGGCCGAGCCTGACGAACGCGAGCTTGACGCACTGCGCGGGAGCGCGACCGTCACAGGCTTGGACTCCACGGAGCAAGAGCGGGGTTGGGGCCCCGCGGGACGAGACAGCTAGCTGGAACCGAGGCGGGCAAAGCGGGCGGAGCCTACTCGATGTGTGGTACATGTGCGAGGCCATGAGCGACCCCGCCCAGACCACTGCGCACTCCCCCCGGGAGCATACGGTCGACGTCAACGAGCGCGGCTCCGACAAAAACGGAGCGCCGGTAACCATGAATCGGCGGCTGTTCATGCAGCTGCTCGGCTTCGAGTGCGACGACCCCCAGCGGCTGTTGCCGCTGCTCACCGGTGCGCTGCGCGAGCAGGGGGTGCCGAGCGTCGTCTACGAGGACGTGAACCATCCGCGCGGGCTGGCTTTGCTCACCTTCTCGGAGCAGCCCATGGATTTCGCGGCGCGCGTGCGACCGCTGGTCGGCGGCTCGGCGCTCTTAGGCCTCAGGCCCCGCCCGGAGCTATCGATGCTCGGCCGCACTTATTCAACTGGCTTCGAGCAGGACCTCGAATATTGGCTGCTGCAGCGGCCGCGCGACACCGTGCTGAACGAGACCTGGCCTTGGGCCATCTGGTACCCGCTCAGGCGCGTCGGCCCGTTCGAGCGGCTCGACCCGCGCGAGCGCGGGCAAATCATGCGTGAGCATGGCGGCATCGGGCGTGCCTACGGCGCGCAAGACTTGGCGCACGACGTGCGGCTTGCCTGTCACGGCCTCGACCAAGCCGACAACGATTTCGTGATCGGCCTGATCGGCAAAGAGCTGCACCCGCTGTCGCACGTGGTCCAGGCCATGCGCCAAACCCGCCAGACGGCGGAGTTCATGGACAAGATGGGACCGTTCTTCGTGGGTCGCGCGGTGTTCAGGAACGCCGGGTGAGCGGCGCTTTCAACAAACTGAGCGCGGTGGTCTTCGATCTCGACGGCACCCTCGTCGATTCACGACGCGACATCGCCGAAGCCGCCAACCACGCGCTCCAAAAGGCGGGCCTGCCGCGGCTCCCGCACGATGAGCTCGAATCGTACGTCGGAGACGGCGCGCCGCTGCTGATGGCGCGCGCAGCTCGCATTGATGTAACAGACTCAAAAACACAGCTCATGGTCGCGGATTTCCTGGACTATTACGCCGAGCATCCCATCGACCACACGCTGCCCATGCCGGGAGCGCTCGCAGCGCTCGACGCACTTTCTGCCCTGCCGCTTGGCATCTGCACCAACAAGCCGCGCCGCACTTCGGTCGCCGTGCTGCGCGGCCTCGCGCTCGAAGGGCGCTTCAAGGGCGTGGTCGCGGGCGACGACTTGCCGCAGCGAAAGCCCGACCCCGCCCCGATGCACGAGGTGGCGCGGCAGCTCGGCGTGTCGATCGCAGAGGTCGTCATGGTGGGCGACGGACCGCAAGACGTGCGTTCGGGGCGCGCGGCAGGCGCGTTCACCATCGGAGTGCGCGGCGGCATCCAAGCCTTCGAGCGACTTGCGGCGTCAGAGCCAGACTTGCTGATCGACACGCTCGCGGAGCTACCCGACGCGCTCAGCCGGCTAGCGTCCCGCGGACGCTAGCGTGGACGCGAAGCGGACGCGGGTTCGGGGCGGAAGCCCCGAGTGAAAGACAGTGCCCGCCGCTGCGCGGCGCCGCGCAGCGGCGGCCCGCAGTCCCTTCGGAACTGCGGGCTCACGGCACGATCGCGTGGTACGCGGCGCTAAGCTCGGCGAAGCGCGAGAGCAGGCGCGCGCGCTCGCCCGGCTCGGCGTGCGGGTAGCGATCTGGGTGAAGGTTGCGAGCCAAGCGACGGAAGGCTTGCTGAACGGTGACGCGGTCGGCGCCCGGCAATAGGCCGAGCGCTGCATAGGCGCGGGTGCGCGAGCCGTGAGGCGCGCGCGGCGACGACCCGGTCGCAGAAGCGCGCTCGCGCGGGCTCTCGCGCGGAGGTTCGGGGCGCGTTCGCGGCCGGGCGCGAGGCCGTCCGTGCAAAAATTCTCCAGGAGAGAGCGGCGTGCGGGGCTCGCTGGCGGGCCGCGGGATACGAAATGCCAGCCGCGCGTCTTTCAACTGAAACAGCGCCTCGAGCTTCTGGCGCAATTGCCGGCGCAGCCCGGCGCTGACGAGCTCCGTGCTCACGAAGCCTTCTTCGACCAAGATTTCTCCGGCGAGCTGACCCGGGGCCTCGAGCAGCCGGCGCGCGAGCCGTGCCAAGGCGCGCGCGCCCAAAAACCCTTCGCGCGCGAGCAAGTCGCCCAGGCGCTGGCGGAAAAGGTCAGTGTCGACGCGCGTCACCATGCCCTGCGCCCAGTACACGCGATGCGTGACGCCGCGATCTTCACACAGCTCGAGCACGCCCGAGGCTCCGGAGCGGTGCACCGCCCCGAGCACGTCGCCGAGTGTCGTCAGCCGAAGCCTTCCGGGGAGCTGCATACCTTGCGGCTATCAGGGCCGGGGCCAGCTGGCCAAGTTTCAGCTGCCCACGCGGATCTCCGCACGCACGTCTTGGCTTTCGGGGCGACACCGCTCCTGCTCGCCCGCGCCGCGGCACACCACCGCGCGCGCCCGCACGCTGACCTGGCCCGTGCCGCTCTTGGCGGCCACGAACGCCAGGTTGAGCTTGCGCTCGGCCGTGCCCACTTCCTTGAAGCGCTCTGGCGTCACCCTCGAACGCAGCGGCCGCACGAAGTCAGGCGCCGCGGTCACGAGGGCATCGGCCCACACCAAGCGAGCCCCAGCATCCACGCTGTAGTGGAGCTCACAGAGCACCCGTCCCGGCGCAGCCTCGGGCCGGCACGAAAGCCCAGCCGTCATTCCCGGAGCTTCTGCCCAAGCCGGAAGCGCGAGGAGCAGCGTCGAAGAGCCGAGAAAGAGCCAGCGCAAGTCGTCAGTTTGCAGCATCGCGGGCAAGTACGGCAAGCCGCGTCCAGGCGCGACCGAACCCATGCGTCTTCAAGGTCTGGGGAGGGCCCAATTGCCCGCGCGCAGCTGCGCGCGCAGCCCTGGCCTTCCCCCACTCGAAACCGTCTGCCCCCTCCGCGACCTCGTGGCGCCCAGCGAGCGTTTCGCGAGCGCGAAGCGCAATCCGTCCATGGCGCGCCAGCATGGGCTGCGCTCCCGAGCGCGTGATGGCCGCCGCTGCCCCCCTCGGAGCGTGACTTTGCGTGTGCGAAATCGGACGAGAAATCGCCAATGAATTCGCGGCGGCTTGGCGCTGGATGAACGCTGTCCGAAATCGGACAGACACGCGCCACGTGGGCTCGCCCTGTGCGATCTCGCACAAGGCGACCCGCTGCGCTGCGGGGGGCAAAATCATTCGAGCTTCTCTGTCCGATTTCCGACACGCAAACTCGAGCGAAAGGTGGGTTGCCGCTACCCAACGGCAAGGTGAGTTAAGCGCTGCAAACTCGAGACAGCCGCCGCGACGCAACGCCCAGACGCGCTTCGGCGACGCGTCCCGCAGCCGCGCTTCGGCGACGCCGCCACCCTTCGCTCATTCGACATTTGGTGGCGCGTAAAAATCGACCAACTTGATTGGCGTTGGCGAGAGCAGCGCAGACAGGGTCTTGCGCTTGCCGCGCGGATCGCCGGCGATTTGAAAATCCGTTTCGGGGTCGACCTCGATGGTGACGGCATCGACCAAGAAATCGACCAGTTCTTCGGGGTTTTCGTATTCGCCGCGCCAGATCTCGGTGAAGTGCCGGATGAAGCTGAGTGGACCTATCGTGGCGATGCGCAGGTTCATGCGATCGCTGCGCTCCTCCGCGTACGGGAACATGCGAAAGCCGTAGCCATAGTAGGGAATCGTCGACAGCGCACAGATGCGCATCGGCCCCTCGTAGAGCGTCTGCCCGGTTGCGATCGGCGGTCCCATGATGCTGCCTTTCGGGCCGAGCCGATACGCTTCGGCGCCGTCGTTGCGCACGCGACAGTGCGGCATCTTCAGCCCCAGGAAGCGCGGAATGCTGCGTGTGGTCGCGGCCAAGGCGTAGCCGAGCGGGCCAGGAGCTACACGGCCGAGCGGCGTCTTGGCGAGCGCGCTCTTCACCTTGCCGTAGTCGGCCAGCACCAGCGCGTCTGCTCCCAGACCGCAAAACGGCGCAATGAAGCCTTCCACCTCGATCAGCCGAATCGAGCGACTGCCAGCGTCTTCGATCAGGCGCCGAATGTCGGCCTGCAGATCCTGCCTCTCGGCGCCTTGGGCACCCACCACCCAAGCCAGCGAATTTCCGGTGCCGAGCTTGAGCAGGCCGAAGCGCGGCAGCGGCCTGCCCGAGCGCCTGGCTTCGTGAACCACTTCGGTAACCATGACCGTAAAAGTGCCGTCACCGCCGCCGGTGAGCACGGTGCCGTAGCCGCGCGCAACCAACGTCTTGGCGATGTGGCGCGCGTCGGAGAGCTTGCGCGACACGAACAGATCGCCGCCACTCAGGATTTGGTCGAGCGTGGAGATCACGTCCGCGGTGGCGTTCTTGGCGTTGCCGTTGACCACGACGGCGATGCGTTGCTCGATGGGACCTGCCGCGGCGGGGTCACTCGGGCGTTCTGTGTTGTAGGGAGAGCTCATCGAAATTCGGAAAACTCTCGCAGGTATAATACGCTTCGCGGATTAGGAACCGATTCGCCCAGGTTGGCGGGTCAGAGGCCGCGGCCCATGCCCAAGAACAAGCTCAAATCCTCGGCAAAAGCCAGCACTTCGAGAAAATCGCTGCCGCCGCCGGCGGCGTCGCGAAAATCCGTACTGCCGCCCGCCGCCCGCAAATCGGTCGCGCCGCCCGCTGCTGGGCGAAAATCGGTGGCTCCCGGAGCACGCAAGTCGGCCGCCCCTGCCGCCCGCAAATCGGTCCTACCGCCCGACCCCAAGGTACCGCGCAAATTCGGGCTGCGCGGAGCGGCGCCCTGGGCGCTCCGTCACGCCGAAAGACAAGCCGCCGAGGCCGCGCGGCGCAATCGCGAGCCGCCCAAGCCCGGTAGCGCGCGCGCCACGCTGCGCACACCGCAAGAGGCGGACCGCATCAAAGCCTCGATCGGCGAGCTACACGGCATGCTGCAGCGCTTGCGCACCCTGCAAAAGAACCTGAACGACGGCTTCTTCGAGCTGGGCGAAATCCTCGGCGCCATCGAGGCGCGCAAGCTGCACGAAGCCAAAGGCTATTCGAACATCGAGACCTTCGCGGAGCGCGAGCTCGGGCTGGGCAAGGGCTTGGCGCTGAAGCTGGTGCGCATTCCGACGCTGTTCCTGCCCGCCGCAGCCAAGGCCTTGCGCCTGGACGCCCTCAGTCGCGCGCTCGACGCCATCGACCAGGCGCCCCAGGCCGCCGCTGCCCGCGCCGCCAAACTGCCCCTCAAACCGCCAAGGTAGGCTGACAACCAGCCCGCTCGGAAGCCTGACCAGTCGGCCGCGAGCGCGAATGCGCGAAGCTGGAATGGGGTCAACCGACTTTGGCACCAGCAGATCACGATCGAAATTGAGAGGAAGTTTGGGAAAACTCGGCGAGGCCGAGCGCCAGCCGGGGCTAAATCAGCCAAGATCGCAGGGGCGTGGGGCAAGGCGCGGAGGTGAACGAGAAAGCCCGGGTTGCCCGGGCGTAGATTCGTTCTAGAACACGCCCCCCGTGAAGTTCATCGACGAGTGCACCCTCAGCGTTCACGCCGGCAACGGCGGCAACGGCTGCGCCGCGTTCCGGCGTGAGAAATTCGTGCCCTTCGGTGGACCCGCCGGCGGCGATGGCGGGCGCGGCGGCGACGTCATTCTCGTCGCCGACTCCGGCGTAGGCACACTGTACGAGCTGACCCACGTTTCGGCAATCCGGGCAGCTCACGGCGGCCCCGGACAAGGCAAGGACTGCTACGGGCGGGGCGGCGAAGACTCGGAGCTGCGCGTACCGGTGGGCACCGTCGTCTACGACGCCGAGACACGCGAAAAGCTGTGCGAGCTGATTCGCCCGAACGAGCGCTTCATCGTCGCGACCGGCGGGCGCGGCGGACGCGGCAACAAGCACTTCGCGACGCCCACCGACCGCGCGCCGCGCAAGTATGAAAAGGGTGAGCCCGGCCAGGTGCGCGAGCTACGGCTGGAGCTGCGCGTGATGGCAGACGTGGGTTTGCTCGGCTTTCCCAACGTCGGCAAGAGCACCTTGATCAGCGCGGTGTCGCGCGCCAGGCCCAAGGTCGCCGACTACCCGTTCACGACGCTCGTGCCGCACCTGGGTGTCGTCACCATCGGCGACTCCCGCGCCGGCCTTGGACGCAGTTTCGTGATCGCCGACATCCCGGGCCTCATCCCCGGCGCCAGCGAGGGCGCTGGCCTCGGCATCCGCTTTTTGCGCCACCTCGAGCGCACCCGTGTGCTGCTCCACCTGCTCACGCTCGCCGACGAGCCAGGCCGAAATCCCGTCGACGACTACCACGTCATTCGCCGCGAGCTCATCAGCTACAACCCGGATTTGGCAGGTCGCCCCGAGGTCGTGGCGCTCACCAAGGCCGATCTACCCGATGTGCTCGAGGCCTATCCAGGGCTCGTCCTCGACTTCAAAAAGCTCGGCGTCGAGCTGCGGCTCGTGAGCGCAGCCACGCATCAAGGCTTGGACGAGCTCATGCAAGAGCTGACCGAGAAGCTTTTCATTTAGCCCGGCGGCCAGCGCGGCAGCCCCAGTCTTTACGCTCCACTGCCGGGGTTGAAGTCGTCCAGCTCGTCGAAGTTGTATTCGTCCGCCGCGAGGTTGTCGAAGCGCGTGTATTCGCTGGTGAACTTGACCATCACCTTGCCGGTGGGGCCGTTGCGTTGTTTGGCGATGATTAGCTCGGCGACGCCTTTATCGGGGCTGTCGCGGAAATAGTATTCGTCGCGGTACACGAAGACGATGGTATCGGCGTCCTGCTCGATGGCGCCGGACTCGCGCAAATCGCTGAGCTGTGGGCGCTTGTCCTTGGCATTGCGGGTTTCAACCGCGCGATTGAGCTGTGACAGCGCGATCACCGGTACGCTCATCTCTTTGGCCATGGCCTTCAAGCCTCGCGACAGCTCGCTGATCTCTTGCTCGCGGCTGCCGGCGTCGCGCCGACCTTGCATCAGCTGCAAGTAGTCGATCACGACCAAGCCCAGCTTCTTGGCAGGCATGCCGTTGTCTCCGCCGCGCGTGATCTCGGCTTGCAGACGACGAATTTTGGCGCGCAGATCCAAAAGCGTGAGGGCCGGAGTGTCGTCCAGCCAGAGCGGCAAGCGACCGAGCCGCGCCGCTGCGTCGGTCAGCATGTTCCAGTCTTCGCGCTGCATGCGCCCGCTGCGGATTTTCTGCATGTCGACGCGAGCTTCTGATGACAGAAGACGCGCGGCCAGCTGCTCACGCGGCATTTCCAAGGAGCAAAATAAGACGCCGTAACCAGGCTCTTCGACGGGCGCTTCGAGGTACGGCTCGTTTTCGCCGCTGACCTCTACTTGCTTGGGGCGCGCCACGTTGATCGCCAGATTCAAGGCGAATGACGTCTTACCCATGCCGGGGCGAGCCGCGACGATTAGCAAATCGCCGGCGTGCAAACCGGAGCATTGCTTGTCGAACATCGTGAAGCCGCTCTCGATGCCGGTAATACCGCCGCCGCGCTGCGCGGCGTCAGCCAGGATCTTGAACGCGCCCTTCACGGCGTCTTTCAGCGGAACGATCGTCGAGCTCTCCGGGATACGCGCGATGTCGAACACCGCTTGCTCGGCCAAGTCGATGAAGCCCTGGACCTCGCCGTAGTCGCCGTAGCCCTCGACGGCGAAGCGCTGGCAGGTGGAAATCAGCTGTCGGACGCGCCACTTTTCGCGAATGACCTTGGCGTGCGCGTCGACGTGCGCGACGGCCGGCGTGGCGTCGGACAGCTGCGCCAGGTACGGCGTGCCACCGATCTGCTGCAGGCGGCCCTTGTCGCGCAGGAAGCCGGCGACCGACACGATGTCGACCGGCCTGCCACTGCCGGTCAGCTCCACCACCGCCTCGTAAATGCGGCGATTGGCGTCCGCATAGAAGTGCGCCGGCTGCAAAATCTCTTGCACGCGATCGAACGAGTCGGGATCGAGCAGGATCGCGCTCAACACCGCCGCCTCGGCATCGAGATCGCTCGGAGGCACACGACCGGCGCTTTGCTCGGGAACGGCGCGAATTTGTTCGGCGGCGCTCATGCTCGGTGTCCCCAGCTTATCACCACTGAACAATCGAGCAGCAACGCTTCGCGCACCTCTGCCAAGCATCGGAAATGCCCAGGGAATCCCCGGGTCCAACTCAGCTTCTCCACTGGCTCCTCCAGAGCTTTTGCACAGATTGATGCCCAGAAATGCCGAAACCCCGGAAGCCTTTCGGCATCCGGGGTTTACGACGCGCGGCCACTCTCTACGAGCGCACGCACTTTGTCAACGGCGTCCGCGACTACTTCTTGGTTTCTGTCTCGTAGCAGTGGGGCCCCAGCCCCACTGCGTGCCTTGCAGAAGCCTCGTCTCACTTCTTCGTAACGGTGACCTTCAGCGTCGCCGTTACGTTCGCGTGCAGTTTGATCGGCACCTCGAACGCGCCGAGCGTCTTGAGCGGCTCGGCTAGTGCGATCTTCTTGCGATCGAGCTTCACGCCCGCGGCCGTGAAGGCATCTTCGATGTCCTTGGTCGTCACCGAGCCGTACATCTTGCCTTCTTCGCCGATGGCGCGCGCAATGCTTACGCTGACGCCGGCGATTTGCGCCGCCGCAGCGCTCGCTTGCTCGAGCTCTTGCTTGGCCAGGCCGGCGACCTGACGCTTCAGGTCTTCGACGCGCGCCAAGTTGCCGGCAGTTGCTGGAACGGCCAGGCCGCGCGGCAACAAGAAGTTACGCGCGAAGCCCGGGCGCACGCGCACGACTTCGCCGCCCGTGCCGAGGCTCGGCACGTCGTTCTTCAGCAAAACCTTGATCTGAGTTGCCATGATTGAGCTTCCCTCAGTCGTTGGAGGTGAAGGGCAAGAGCGCGATGTTACGCGCGCGCTTGACGGCCAGCTGAACGCTGCGCTGGTGCTTGGCGCAGAGCCCGGAGATACGACGCGGCACGATCTTGCCGCGCTCGGTCACGAAGTAACGCAGACCCTGCGGATCCTTGTAATCCACCGGCACCGCGTCGTCGGAGCAGTAAGTGCAGCCGCGGCGGCGCGGACGGCGACCGCCGTTGGCCAGGCCTTCGTTGTCACCGCGCATGTCGCGGTCACCACGATCGCGAGTTTGCTCTCTCATTGTGCATCCTCCGAGTTGTCGGCCAGCGGGTTCTCGTAGTCTTCATCGTCAGCGGGCATGTCGTCGCGCGAGCTGCGCTCCGGTCCACCCTCGAAGCCGAGCTTGCGTTCGATGGTCTCTTCGACCTCGTCTTCGCCCGGCAGCTCGACGGCTTCGAACTTCAAGGCCTCGGCGTCGACGGCGACGGCGCCAGCGTCGACATCGGCCTGCACCTGGACGGTCTGGTACTTGAGCACGTCGTCGAGCATGCGCAGATTGCGCTCGACCTCGGCCACGGCCGCGCCGCCGCCCACGTACTTGACGTAGACATACACGCCGCGCTTGTTCTTCTTCACAGCGTAGGCGAGCTGGCGACGACCCCAGTTTTCGACGGTCGTGAGCTTGCCGCCTTCGCGCACGACAGCTTCGCCAACGCGCTGGTTGATCTTCTCTTGGCTGTCCTTCGCGACGTTGGGGCGAAGCACATAGATGGTTTCGTATTCGCGGGCATGCTTGCCCGCTGCTTGCGTCTGAGCCATTCGATTGTGGTCTCCTTCTGGACCGAGGGCCCCTCGGCGAAATGCCGGGGAGCAAGGAGTGCTGGCGTTCCGTCACGTGACGTCGGCCAACTCTGGCCGACTCGCGTCTGCCAGTCAGCGCGCGGGCCGCTGATTGATGCGGTTCATTGCTTTCTCGAGCCCAAAGCTCGTCACCAGCGTGACCGCCTCCGTAGCGCGGGAAACCATCTGTTCGACGGCCTCGAGCTCCGCGGAGGCGAAGGCTTGTAGCACGAAATCTGCCGGGTCACCGCGAAAGTCAGGGGGCGGGCGGCCGATTCCGAGCCGGATTCTGACGTAATCGGGCCCGATCGCCGCGGTGATGGAGCGGACGCCGCGGTTGCCGCCGTCTCCCCCGCCCTTTTTCAGGCGCATCTCGGCGAAGGGCAGGTCGAGCTCGTCGTGCGCGATGATGAGCTCCGCGGGCTTGATCTTATAGAACGTGCAGGCCGCCTGCACGCTGCGCCCCGAGTCGTTCATGAACGTCTGCGGGCGCAGCAGCAGCACCTCTTCTTCGCCGAGGCGCGCACTCGCAAGCTCGCCGTGAAAGCGATCGCGGAACGCCGAGCCTGGCAAGCCACACTGACGCGCCAGCTCGTCGATGACTCGAAAGCCGAGGTTGTGACGCGTGGCCTGATAGCGAGGGCCGGGATTACCGAGCCCCGCGATCAACAACATGGGGTTACTTCTTGTCGGGAGCCTTCGCGCCCGCAGCCGGAGCCTTGCCGCCCGCAGCCGGAGCCGCAGCCGCAGCCGCGCCGGCAGCCGGAGCCGCGCCCGCAGCCGCAGCTGCACCCGCAGCCGGAGCCGCTGTCTCTTCCTCGCGCACGACCTCGTGCACGATGGCCGCCACGGTCTGCTCGGCCGGCAGTCGCACCGCAACGCCCTCTGGCAGGTTCAGATCTTTGGTGGCGACGTGGCCGTCGAGCTCGAGAGCCGTCACGTCGTGCACGATCTTGACCGGAATGTTGCCGGGCAGCGAGCGGATCGGCAGCTTGCGGAACACCTGGCGCAGGATGCCGCCCTGCAAGAGACCTGCCGGTTTGCCGGTCAGCTCGAGCGGCACCTCGACATCGACCGGCTGATCCATGTGGACCTGCACGAAGTCGGCGTGGAGCAGTTTGCGGGACAAGGGATGGTACTGATAGTCGCGGAGCAGGACGGTCAGTTTGTCTTTGCCTTCGACGTCGAGCTCGATGACGGCGTTGTTGCCGTAGGCGCTCGCAAACACGGCCTTGAGCGCGTCGGGCGACACGGCCAGCGCCTGCGCCGGCAGCTGCTTGCCGTAAGCGACGGCCGGAATCTTGCCCGTGGCACGCAGACGGCTGGCGGCGCCTTTGCCACTTTCGCTGCGGCGGTTTGCGACTACTTTGATCGTTTCCATCTTCTTTTCTACCTTTGGTGGGTCAGCGGGGAAACCGCCCAACCACCGCAATTGAGCCCGTTCACACGAAGAGCGAGCTCACCGAATCACTGTTGTGGATGCGCCGGATTGCTTCGCCGAGCAGGCGCGCAATCGAAATGTAGCGAATTTTCTTGCTGGCCCGGGTCTCAGGCGACGGCGCGATCGAATTGGTGACGACCACCTGCTCGAGCGGCGATTCCTCGATGCGTTGCACAGCGGGGCCGCTCAAAACGCCGTGCGTGGCGCAGGCGAACACGCGGCGTGCTCCGCCGTCCATGACCGCGCGCGCCGCGTTGCACAGCGTGCCGGCGGTATCGATCAAGTCGTCGACGATGATGCAGTCTTTGTCGCGCACGTCGCCGATCAGGTGCATGACCTCGCTGACGTTGGCGCGCTCGCGGCGTTTGTCGATGATGGCCAGCGAGGCGCCCAGGCGCTTGGAGTAGGCGCGCGTGCGCTCCACACCACCTGCGTCGGGCGAAACGAACACGGTCGTGTGATCGAACGTGTGCTGCAGGTAGTCCGAAAGGAACACCGGCAGCGCGTACAGGTGGTCGAACGGAATGTTGAAAAATCCCTGAATTTGCCCAGCGTGGAGGTCGACGCACACCACGCGCCCCACGCCGGCCGCAACCAGTAAATCGGCCACCAGCTTGCTGGTGATGGGTGTACGCGGCGCGACCTTGCGGTCCTGGCGAGCGTAACCGTAGTAAGGAATGACCGCCGTGATGGAGGCTGCGGAAGCGCGGCGCAGGGCGTCGCACATGATGAGCAGCTCCATCAAGTTGTCGTTCACGGGTGAAGACGTCGGCTGCACGATGTAGACGTCGAGCCCGCGCACGTTCTCGCGAATCTCGCAGAACGTCTCCGCATCACTGAAGCGCGAAACGCGCGCTTCACCCAGCGGTGTGTCGAGCACCTTTGCGATGTCGCTCGCCAGCTCCGGATTCGCGTTTCCGGTGAAGATGCAGACTCTCTTGACCGCCAAGGTGGACCGATACTCTGCCGTCTAACCCCGCGAAAAGACGGCACTACTTCAGCGCCGGGCCGGGTCAGGGCGGCGGACAACTAGCAGTCAGCTTGCTCTCTGTCAACGCCGCGGCGGGCCGCCGGCTACCCGTCAGCGGTAGGGGTTTCTCAAGTCCACGTCATCCGAGGACTTTTTCTTCTTGGCTCGGGGTAGCGCTGGTGCGAACCCTCCCCGAGCGCCCACGGGCGGCGCGATTCCGAGCGCGCTCGCCGGCGTCGGGGGTGGCAAGGCGGCGGACGCGGCGGCGGCGGACGCGGCGGCCGCGACAGTTGCAGGATCAGGCCCGGTGGGGGCCGGCGCGGGCTTGGGTTCGGCTGGCGGGCTGGCCGCCGATGGACCGACGGACCGAGCTTGTCGCGTGAGCATGAAGCCGCCCGCACCGAGCAGGCCGATCAGCAACAGGCCGCCCAGCACCAGCGGCACGCGCGAGCGCTTGGGCTCTTGCTCCGTCGAGAACGAGCCCGATGGCCCACTGTGCGAGGCCTCGACGAAGCCCGGTAGCGAGATGGCGGCCGCCGACACGCTCGAGGACGGCAAGACGCCGGGCGGCAGCGGCGGCACGGCCGACCCGGTCGGCTCGCTGTGCGCCAGCCAGGTGCGCACGTTGTCGCGTTGCTGCGCGATCTCCTGTCCCATCACCTCGTTGACATAGGCAGCGAGCTCGCGCGGCGTTGCGACTTTGTCTTTGAGGGCCGCGGCGGCCTCTAACGCATCGGCGAAGGCCGCACAGCTCGGGAAGCGTTTGTCGCGGTCGCGATCGAGCGCCCGCATGACGACGCCGCTCACCTCTTTGCTGACCTGCGGCGCGATTTGAAACAGCAGCGGCACGGGCTCGGCGATCACGCGCGATAGCGTGGCTGCCTCGTTCTCGGCCTTGAACAAACGCTTTTGCGCCAACGCCTCCCAGATCACGATACCGGAAGAGAACACGTCGGCGCGGCGATCGAGCTCTTCTGAGCCGGCGGCCTGCTCGGGCGCCATGTAAGCGATTTTGCCCTTCAGCTGACCGACGCGGGTCGCGGTGAGGCGACTGGCGGCGCGCGCGACGCCGAAATCCGTGATGCGACCGATGCCGTCTTGTCCGACGAGCACGTTTTGCGGCGACACGTCGCGGTGCACCAGATTGACCGGCAGGTTCTGGTCGTCGTGCAGCTCGTGAGCTGCGTGTAGACCCGAGAGCATGTCGATAGCGACGCGCAGGGCGATCGACACCGGCAGCCGTTTGCCGCTGCTCGCGGCGCGCGCCAACATGCGAGCGAGCGTGTCACCCTCGATGTATTCCATCACCAGGTAATAGCCAACCTGGCTGGCTCCGACCTCGAGAATGGGCACGACGTTCGGGTGGTGAATGCGCGCGGCGATGCGCGCCTCGTCCAGGAACATCTCGACGAATTCCTTTTCGCTCGCCAGATGTGGATGCAGACGCTTCATGGCGACGAAGCGCTGAAACCCGCCCATGCCAGTCAGGCGCGCCAGGTACACCGTAGCCATGCCGCCCGATGCGATCTCGCCCATCAGCTCGTAGCGATCGACGCGCTGACGTCCCTGCCCGGGATCGAAGAGCTTCGCCGCCAAAGTCGAGCCTCTAGAACCTTCCGACAGCCGCAAGGCCGCCGCCGTCGAGAGAGGCCCAAGGCTGCACGTCAACGTGGGGACGCAAGAGCTTGGCGGCTCTGTCGGCGGCCGAAGCGCTCTTGCCGCCGCTCCAATCCGTGGCAAACAGGCCGATCGCAAGCGTAGCCGCGCCCACCAAGGCGGTCGCCCCGATCAAGACGTTCGTGCGCGTCTGATGGCTGCGCCCCTGATTGTACAAGTCGGTGCAATCGGGCGCGTTCTTCGCGCACTCGGCCTTCACCTTGTCCTTGCCGGGGTTATTCAAGGTGTCGATGCCACTCCAGATCAGCACGCCGCCCACCACTGCCGTCACGCCGGCACCAACGTAGAAAACCGTGGGCGACCAACCCGATGATTTCTTGGCGCCTTCGTCTTTGTTCGGATTGACTGGCACGACGGGCGCCGCCGCCACCGGTTCCTCCGGTTCTTTGGCCATGCTCTCGGCCGCTGCGGTCGTCGGAGCCACGAAGTCGACCTCGCCTTTGCCACCCGCTTCTGCTTCGACCTGCTTGGAGTCGTTGCGGTTGTCGGACCAGCCAGCACGGATCGTCAATTTTCCGGGTTTGACGTACAAGATGCGCAGCGTATCGGGCGCACCATGCACGATCTTTCCGCCTACCGTCAGGTCGCAGGGCGAGTCGCAGGTGGCCGTGAGCGCGAACAGCGTGGCGCTGGCGCGCTTGGTGAGATCGGAGGCGATCTTCAGCAGATTGTCGTCATCAGGGTGACGTTTGAGTGCCAAGGACATTAGCGTCGCAGCACGGTCGAGCTCACCGGCTCTGTCGCGCGCACGGATCGCCAGCTCGAGCGCAGCCGGGCTCGGCGCGTTGCTGTCGGCCTTCTCGAATTGCTCGGCGGCTTCGACGTAATCCTCGGCTTTGTAGGCTTCGCGCCCCTTGTCGAAGGCCTCAGCGGCGGTGCGCACT
>Ga0307508_10000854_pt1 | contig 35363 bp, 41 predicted proteins | sample 9_EM_MG_FD_203089 | JGI IMG/M metagenome (GOLD analysis project Ga0307508, IMG submission 203089) | Populus trichocarpa ectomycorrhiza microbial communities from riparian zone in the Pacific Northwest, United States - 9_EM | ecosystem: Host-associated > Plants > Roots > Unclassified | place...
TTGGTGGTGCGTCCGTAGCTTTGCTAGCTTTCCTAGCTTTCCTAGCTTCCGTAAGTGGGTGGTTGCTTCGGTAAGATTCACTATCCTTACCGGAGCTACAGATGCTAGCAAAGCTACCGACGCAGGTCGTTTTTACCGACGTGCAGGGATAATTTCTTAATTTTTTCCTGATGTGTGCGTCCGGATGCAGATTTTTTTTCCTGATGAGAAGTCCATAGGATCCGTAATGCGCTCGCCTGAGGATTCCAGTAGTCGTCTCAAGTCCTGATGATTGAGGTGTGCAAGACGCCGATGCCACATGTTGACCGTGTGTGAATGTGGGGCTGTTTGCAGCATCCTGAATTCGGAAATATTTGCCGATCCATCTGTTGATAGTGTGTATAGGCCGTCTTCAAGATTGGCGCCGAGAACCTTCGGTCCTTTTGCATTGGCAATCGCGCATATCCCTGATCGGAATGTCATTGTGGATGCTTGTGAGTCGAGTTGCCCAACTGATAGGAGAGATATTCGAAATTCTGGAACGTAGAACGCCTCAATATCCACTCCTCCCAGACGTACACTTCCTTTCTTCTTTGCTTGTATTTGGTGATCATCTCCCAACTTGATGATCGTATTCGTTTGCTTAACTGAGTTCTTGCGGAAGTCTCGAAGATTGTTGCTGTAATTGTGAGATGCTCCGGAATCAATTACCCAGGTCCTTGTTGTTATTGCCAATCGATGTGACGCCACCATTACCTCCGAGCTGAGGGAGGTAGACCCCACAAGTCATTGCTGGTTGTCAAAATATTCGAGTGATAGGGTGTGTAGGAACTCCGTTGCTTGATCATTTCACCATAGCGAGGACCGCTCTCTATATATACATGCAGAAGAAAGCCCATTACCCATCACCGACTCGCCCAGATGCCCTGGGTAGCAACTTGTCACCTCCGGTCTAGATGTCGCCGGTGGCGGCTTGCCGCGTCACCAGTGGCGAATTGCCACCTCCGCCACCTGATGACTTCCGGACGCAACTGAGCGCCGCGGCCTCGGCGGGCCTAGGCTGGCCCTCGACCCATACATCTGACACTGGTTACCAGATGTATTGTCAGAGTGTCCGTTCCCGTCGCGTCCATTTCCGTCACGTCCGACACGTCCGTTTCCATCACGTCCGTTTCCGTCGTGTCCGTCACGTCCCTTTTCTTCACGATTGTTTCCTCCATTTCCACCACGGTCACGTCTGTTTCCTCTGTTGTTTCGTACAGCCTGTCCCTTTCTTCTAGCATGGCAGTCATTCTTCATATTTCCTTCTTCTCCGCAATGGTAGCAGTCATTCTGATCTCGAGCTCGTTTGTTGTTCTTCTTGCTCCAGCAGTTGGCGGTAGTGTGGGTGCCAGTTTTACACCAATCACACCACCCCTTTGGAGAGCGGTCATTCCCCTGGTATCGTCCCTGGTAGCCACCTCGTCCTTCTCTTCCTCCTTGTTGGCTGTAGAGTGCCTCGGAGACTGTATCAGATTTGGTTGTCACCGATCGATTCGTCTCGCATTCGTTGAGTTCATCCATAACTTCTTGAACCGTAACTTTCACACAAGATTGAAGAATCTCGATCGTAACTGCATAGGCGGGAGGAAGAGTCGTATAAATGTGATTCTTGAGGACAACGTTGGGAACTGCTTCTTCGGAGCCAGTGAGCTCAGTGGTGATGTCAAGCAGTTCGACAAAGTAGGCATTGAGTGGCTGACCACGAGTGGGGCGAAGACTGCATAATTTCCGAAAGAGCGACATTCTTCTGACCGAGGAGTTGGCAGTGTTTATGCATGCTTCGAGTTCTTTCCATGCCTCAACTGGATCGTCCACACCTTTGGTGTATACTTTGGCAGCATTGGTACAAGAACCGTAGATGATGGCCAACGCCTGCAATTTCCGTTACTTGTAGTCCTTATACACCTTCCACGCCAGGACAGTGTTTCTGGTGAAGTTGTTGGGTCTTCCAGGATCTTCCGCTTCTTCTTCCCTCTCCATCACGATGTCCCAAGCCATTATTCCTTGTAGGACCTTGATAGAGTCTTCCTTCCAGACTGTGTAGTTGGTACGATCGAGAAGGCGGATGTTGCCCAGCGGGTGCTTGAATGATTCTTCACTCATAATGAGGATCGTATCGATGTTGATCGTCGTTGATTAGATGGTTAGCGCACGATTTCGAGGAGAAAATTTCTGAGTGAGACGTAGAGAAAAGGGCTTCGGAATTGCCGGCCCCCGCGTTTATCACTGGCTCCTGAGGAGCTATTATTCGCGCGAGAGTATGACGATTGAGAAGCTGACGTGAGGTTTGTAGGTATTCGAAGCGGTTACGGCTCCGGGCTCATAACCTGTTAAAGATTGCCCGATCACCGTTTTCTATTGAGAGTCTTCACAAGTACAGAGAGAGAGAGAGTGAGAAAAAGATAGAGACAGAACGAGATGTCTTGATTGTTGGCGGGTGATGATGTCGCTCGAGGTAGACGTAACGAGTATCTTATTCACTGCTATATAGAAGTATATAAGAGTGTAGAAGAAAGAATGCGAAGGACGCTGCTATGGAAGAATGCCAAGCCGTTGTTACCAGGGTCCCCCTGCCATTGCGGTTGCTACGGCGTTGCTGCCATCGCCGTTGCTATGGCGTTGCTCCCCATAGCGTTGCTGCTGCCGCCGTTGCTGCGGTGTTGCTTCCGGCAGCGCGCCATGCCCGAGGGTCACTAAGCAATTCCAACAGTCGCCTGCCATGGTACCATGAACCCCGAAGACCTAGCAGACCACTTCCTCTGACAGATAATCAGACCCCACGGACTGGCAAGCAGTATTATATCAGACAGAGGGTCACTGTTTACCTCAGACTTTTGGAAGTGAGTAACGGAAGTAATTGGGATATCAGGCAACCTCAGTACAGCATTCCACCCGCAAACGGACGGACAAACACAAAGTGCCAATGCCACCCTGGAACAGTATCTCCGAGCATACTGCAACTATCCACAGGACGACTGGGAAAGACTACTGCCAATTGCCAAATTCTGCTACAACAACACCCAAACCGGAACCACAAAAGTAACCCCCTTCTTTGCCAACAATGGAGACCACCCACGATTTCTGCCAGATCTTGGCACCAGGAACGACGAAAGACCAGAAGTAACAGAATACGTTGAGGCATTAAGGAAGCTGCATGAGGACCTCGGAGCAGAAATCAAAGAATCGCAAATGGCTCAAATGGAGCAGGCCAACAAAGCACAACATCCGGACCCGGTATTGAACTCAGGCGACAAATTCTGGCTGCAGCGAAAACACCTCCTAACAACCCAACAATTGAACAAGCTGGACCACAAGCAAATAGGCCCATATACCATCCTGGAGAAAGTAGGCTCACGCGCCTATAAGTTGGACCTGCCGGCCACTGTCAAAATCCACCCAGTCTTCTACATCAACCTCCTCGAACCCACAGCCAGTACAGAACCTATCCCCGTACATCACCAGCCTCCACCACCTCCCATTATCGTTCAAGAACAGCAAGAGTGGAAAGTGGAGAAAATCCTCGACTCACGACACCACAGAAAGCAGATCCAGTATCGAGTCAAGTGGACTGGTTTCCACGACCTGGATCGTATCTGGTATCCTGCCTGCAACTTCGAAAACTAGGCCAACATCATCCAGCAATTCCACAAGGAATACCCAGAGAAACCATCGCCTCCAAACTAAAAATATGTCTACCACCGCCACTGTGAACGCCAACGAAGGCTGGACCTTCACCAACGCCAAGTAAGCCAACAGCAAAACTGAACAGGATAACGATTGTGGCATCCCCGCCAATGCCACCACCACAGATGGATGGAATGCCCCTCCACCAGTGCCCTCACCCGCACTGTCCACTGTGGGACAGCCCTGCGCCAACAACCATGCCTCCCTACATTGAACAGCCTGCTATGACGACGACTGCAGCACCCACCAACAAATGAAAGACTACAACTACTACCCCCAACGGAGCAGCGGCCGCTGCCGCCACCGCTGCAACCGCCAGATGTGTGACTGCCCGATGCCCCACCCCCACAAACTCGTCAAGGTAATCTGGGAATGACACCTCGACCCCGACAAGGCATGTGCAGACTGGCACCAAGGGAAGCGGGTCTGCCTGGAGTGCCGGTTCCTCGTGAACATAGAAAACCATCACCTCCATTGTAGTGCCACAGCCCCACGCGTCCCCCTGGCCGACGTCATGCTACCACAGGAAGACCAGGAGGCCGCTCCGGCCAGGCACACTTGCGACCCTACCACCGATCCCAGCGCTGCGGCAACCATGACTGCCACACTACAGGATGAACAACTCACCCTCCTGGGAGAAATCATCACCATGATACATCAAACAACCACCGGGGACGGTTGCCGCAAACACGTCGTACACCGGACGCTCGCCCAGTGGATGAACGAGTTCCACGACGTGGACCAACTGTTAGAATTGCTTCTCGCCGCTTCAGTGTGGCACGCCAACAGAAGCGACACCGCAGCAATGCTCTGGGGAGCAACGCCATAGCAACGGCAATGGTAAGGGGATCCTGGTAACGACGGCTTGGCACTCTTCCATAGCAGCGTCTTTCGCGTTCTTCCTTCTACACTCAATACATACTTGAACATAGCGATAGAAAAAGACTAAAACGCATCTATCTGAGCCGTTCCATCAAACTTCAACGATCGAATCATCTAATTCCTTTTCTCTCGCTCCTCTTTCTCTCTCTCTGTGTACTCGTGAAGACTCTCAAAGGAAAACAGTGATCGCGCAATCTTTAACAGGTTATGAGCCCAGAGCCGTAACCGCACCACACAATCAAACCTCACCTCCACCGTACTCTCGCGCGAAAAATATCTCCTCAGGAGCCAGTGGTAAACGCGGCGGCCGGCGATTCCGAGGCCCTTTTCTCTACGTCTCACTTAGAGATTTTTTCTCCTCGAAATCGAGTGCTAACCGTGTCAGCGATAGAAGATCTATATCAATACGAACCTCATCATGAGTGAAGAATCATTCAAACACCTGCTGGGCAATATCCGCCTCCTCGATCGTACCAACTATGCAGTCTGGAAGGAAGACTGTATGAAGGTCCTACAAGGAATAATGGCTTGGGACATCTTGATGGAGAAGGAAGAAGAACCGGAAGATCCGGGAAGACCCAACGACTTCACCAGAAACCTTGTCCTCGCACAGAAGGCATATAAGGACTACAATCAATGGAAACTGCAGGCCTTGGCCATCATCTACGGTTCCTCTACCAATGCTGTCAAGGTGTATATCAAAGGAATGGACAATCCGTTAAGGCGTGGAAAGAACTCGAGGCACGCACAAACACGGCCAACTCCTCTGTCGGATGAATGTCGCTCGTTCGGAAATTCAGCACTCTTCATCCTACTCCTGGACAGCGGCTCAATGCCTACTTCACCGAACTGCTTGATATCACCACTGAGCTCGCTGGCTCTGAAGAAGCAGTCTCCGATGTGGTCCTCAAGAATCACATCTATAGGACTCTTCCTACTACCTATGCAGACACGATCGAGATCCTTCAATCTCGTGCAAGAGTTACAGTTCAAGAGGTTATGGATGCGTTCAACGAATGCGAGACGAATCGATCAATGACAACCAAACCTGACGCAACTTCCGAAGCTCTCTAGACCCAACAAGGAGGAAGAGGAGGACGAGGTGGCTACCAGGGACGATACCAGGGGAATGAGTGCTCTCTGAAGGGGTGGTGTGATTGGTGTAAAACCGGCAGCCACTCTACTGCCAACTGCTGGAACAAGAAGAACAACAAACGAGCTCGAGGTCAAAATGACTTCAACTACTGCGCAGAAGAAGGAAATATGAAGAATGACTGCCCTGCTAGAAGACAAGGACAGGCCGTACAAAACAGCAGAGGAAATGGACGAGACGGACGCGAAGGAAACGGACACGACAGATGGGAAGGAAACGGACGTGACCGACGCGAAGGAAACTGATGCGATAGACGCGACGGATGCGAAGGAAACGAACACACTCACAATTCCTCTCGTAACCAGCAATGACTTGCGGGATCTACCTCCCTCAGCTCGGAGGTAATGGTGGCATTATATTGATCGGCAATAGCAACAAGGATCTGGGTAATTGATTCCGGAGCATCTCACAATTACGGCAACAATCTTTGAGATTTCCGGAAGAACTCAGTTAAGGAAACGAATATGATCATCAAGTTGGGTGATGACTATCAAGCACTAGCAAAAAAGAAAGGAACTGTACGTCTGGGAGGAGTGGATATTGAAGTGTTCTTCGTTCCGGAATTCCGAATATCTCTTCTGTCAGTAGGACAACTCGACTCACGTGGATACACTACAACATTCCAATCAGGGATATGCTTGATTGCCGATGTAAAAGGACAAAAAGTTCTCAGCGCCAACTTTGAACACAGCCTATACATGCTATCAATGGATAGATCAGCACACATCTCCGAAATTAGAATGCTTCGAACAGCTCCACATTCACACACAATGAACATGTGGCATCGACGTTACGCGCACCTTAATCATCAAGAGTTGAGACGACTACTAAAATGCTCAGGAGAACGCATTGCGGAGTCATTGAAGTCTTCAGTCAAGTGCATTACCGATTCTCTGGATGTCGAGCTGGTCACGGATCCTATGGACGATGAGTCACCGATCACAGTTCGTCCTGCGAATGAAAAGAATAAGCCTCGCTCGGAAACACCGCGATTGTGTACGACTTGTGTTAATACGAAACAACGACAACATGTCATACATACAAAGGCTTCCCGGTCGTCAACGCCGTTTGCACTTGTGCACTCAGATCTCTGCGGGCCTATGAAGTATAGTATCGGAGGCGCCCAATATTACATCATCTATATTGATGACTGTACGAGATACACTGAGGTGTACTTTCTGATCACAAAAACCGTGGAAGAAATATCGGCCAAGTTTCATCATGATCAAGCCTGGGTGGAAACACAGGGATTCCACATCAAACGTTTCCGAAGCGACAATGGATCCGGAGAATACAACAACTCGATATTCCTAGGTTTACTGGGAGAAAAAGGAATTACGTTTGAACCCTCCCCACCGTACACCCAACACAAGAACAGTATGGCCGAGCGGATGATCCGGACACTGAATGCGAAGGCACGAAGTATGATGTTAGATGCAAATGTGCCGATAATATTTTGGCCAGAAGCCATCAGGATGGCATGCTACCTGCATCGAAGGTCACCTATATCGAGTCTGATGGACAACTGGTCACCATACGGAGCATTGTATGGTACCATTCCGAAAATTGGACACTTAAGGCGATTCGGATGCCGAGTATACAAACATATTCCACCTGCTCAGAGAACGGAGAAGAAATTCGGAAATCGCTCCAGTATGTGCATTATGCTGGGATATGTTCATAACACCACGAAAATCTGGAGAATTTGGGACTTCAAATCAGGAAAAACCGGACAAGCAGTGGAATGCTCAAGTGTAGTGTTTGACGAAGAAGAAAATGTACACACAGAAAAGACGACGGAAGCCGTTGAGTTTCCAGACACCACCGATGAAGTGCAGGACGAGACCCATGAAATGAATGACGCGCATTGTCTAGAGAATACCAGTAACAAATATCCGATTTCTTTCGTCATGCAGTGAAATCGCTCTATGAGCGGCTGGGCGATATGTGTTATAGCTGCCGAATTCACCGAATGCTGGGCAGATGACTGCTGAATTCAGCGAATGCTGGGCAGTGTGCTGAATTCAGCGAATATGCTGGGCATTACCTGCTGAATTCAGCGAATGCTGGGCAGAAGAAGTCGAGAATATCTTGTGAAAGCAATAACTGGTGACTTGTATGCTGAATTCAGCGAATATGCTCAATAAGCTGCTGAGCATTACCTACTGAATTCAGCGAATGCTGGGCAGAAGTCGAGAATATCTCGCGGAAAAGCGAGAGCTGGTGACCTGGATTCCATATGATTGAGAACAAGACTGATTGAAACGGCAGACAAGAATGAATATGTTTCTGCAAGGATACGCAGCAAGGCACGCCTTGAAACCAATAGAGCGATTATGAGCAAGGCTCACGAAGAAGGGGGTGATGTGACGTCTTTGGAACACCTTGCCTACGCCTTTCTGCTGCTGGGAATTACCGAGACATGGGAAGACGAAATCGAACCAATCATCGAGTCTGCGACCGTTGAGTGTGAGAACGAGAGCGAGCCGCTCACCTACAAGGCTGCATTGCAAAGCCCTCAAGCAAAAGAATGGCAGGACGCCATACGCCAGCAATCACAGGCATTGATTGAGAATCATACATTCGATATCGTGGCAAAAGGTAATACTGTCCACACAACAATGACTGACAGGACAGTAGAAGAGCCTATCAGATGCAAGTGGATCAACAAGAAGAAGATTAATCCGGATGGATCCACTCGGTACAAAGCACGACTGGTCATCAAGGGCTCCGGACAGAAAGAAGGCATCGACTACGACGAAACATACGCACCAGTGTCCAAGATGGCAACATTCCGATTGATACTGGCACTTGCCACTCAGTATCGCTGGGACGTCGATCATATGGACGTGGTGTAGGCCTTCCTAAATCCAAGGATTGACCGAGACAACATCTACATGGAAATGCTACTTGGAATTGACTGGCTGGCGTCAAATGGAAGCGCATCAAACGGAACCACATCGAGCGAAAGCGTTTTAATCCTCCGAAAGGCACTCTACGGACTTATACAGGGCCCCAGACTTTGGTATGAGGATATCGATGGATATTAGCAATCCATAGGATTCCGACAATCAGCGAAAGATCCAAATCTGTACCTCCAACAAGGAGCCCTTCTAGTACTATACGTGGACGATCTGCTCATTGCGCACAACGGTGCAGAAGGACGGGGACCCCAAATCAAGCAGTTGCTGCAAAAGAAGTACAAGATGTGCGACTTGGATGCAGCTAAGCGGTTAATAGGAATCGAGATCGGGAGGACCGAAGATCGAGGATTCAGTATCTGTCAACGAGGTTACATCAATACAATCATACGATGATTCGGACTGATGGATGCAAAACCAGCTAAGTCTCCACTAGATCCTCAGACAGATCTGGCTAACACCCACTGTGAGGACAAACCAGCAAACTGCAAAGAATATCGCTCAATGGTTGGATCACTCATGTATGCGGCACTCGGAAGTCGACCGGATATTGCCTTCAGCGTAACCGCCCTGAGCCGGTACAATGTCCAACCTCGCGAAATGCATGCAACGGCGGCAAAGAGAGTACTCCGATACCTGAAGACTACAGCCGGATTTCGAATTCATTACCGACGGCTCCTGAATCCTATTACCATTGTTGGATATACTGATTCAGACTGGGCAGGGAATCTCACAACTCAGAAATCTGTCAGCGGATGCGTATTCGGACTCGGGAAAGTCAATGCCAACAATGAGCTTGCCACATCTGGCTTGATTCATTGGCAAGCCAAGTCTCTGAGCGTTGTGGCACTCTGAACGCTTGAGGCCGAATATATTGCCTGCTAGCACGCCACCCAGGAAAGCCTCTGGCTCAGTCGTATGATGAAGGAGGCTGCAGGAGGAATGGGATTAAAGATTGTTGATAGGCCGGTACCGATCAGATGCGACAACCAAGGCGCCATCAAATTGATTACCTTGGGAGTCGTAAGGTAAAAGTCAAAACACCTTGACATAAACTATCATCATGTTCACGACGAACAGGTGAAAGGCGCAGTTAAGTTCCAATATGCTACCTCAGAGTCTAATCCTGCTGATCTGCTGACGAAACCTCTCGCGGTTCCCCGACACGAACGATTATTGCAACTCACCGGTCTCACTCCAATTGGCCGCGACGATGGAGAACGCGAATACGATGAATTACACCGATCTCAAAAAGGAAAAGGAGGTGTGGTTCTTTGGCAAAGAAAAGGGGGTGCGGGTGATAAGGAATTGGAAGAGGAAAGAAGATTTCTTTTGTTGAGCATGTTGAATCCTGTTGGCAAGCGTGAGTCGGCACTCTTTTTCCTACTAGCAAGTGTTTTTCCGACGAGGTTTTCACTGCAGAGGTTTTAATAAGGTCGACGAGGATTTTATGGGATTGTTTTTGTTTCGGGATTGTTCTTGATTTGGTGGATTTTTGTTTGGTATGGAGCACGAGAAGAGGGGGTGTGTTGGAATTGCTTCTCGCCACTCCTGGGTGGCACGCCAACAGATGCGACACCGCAGCAACGCTCTGGGGAGCAACACCATAGCAACGGCAACGCCATAGCAACGGCAATGGCAAGGGGGTCCTGGTAACGACAGCTTGGCACTCTTCCATAGCAGCGTCTTTCGCATGCTTCCTTCTACACTCGATACATACTTGGACATAGCAATAGAAAAAGACTAAAACGTATCTACCTGAGCCGTTTCATCAAACTTCAACGATCAAATCATCTAATTCCTTATCTCTCTCTTCTTTCTCTCTCTCTGTGTACTCGTGAAGACTCTCAAAGGAGAACGGTGATCGCGCAATCTTTAACACCAACAGCAACTCCAGCAGATGGCCAACACCCTGGGAGCCATCATCACCGAACAATAGTGAATGAACGAACAACTCCAAGCCTGGCAGCAGGCTAGCCAGCCCGTCCACATCAACCGCACCCCCATCCGCCGCCGGACACTGACAACCCAGCATGACCTCGTCAGAGCTCCGGTCTGACAGGGGACGTACTGTTACGAACCTGGCGCGACAGGCTCCTTGGCGTCGGTGCCGGTGCCACTCTCACCCTTGACGCCCTCTGGCTGCCAAGATCCTGCCTCGACTTCTCCGTGGGGCTCGACAGGCAATGTAGGCTGAGGTTTGTGGCGCGGGCGGTCCTACTCACGCTTCTGGTGTACTCACACTTCCGGCGTACTTACACGCTCTTTGTGGACTCGTTGTTCTCACATGCCTTGCATGGGCTCATTGTTCTCGCAGTATCCGTCACGCCCGGCGTGGTCTCTTCACGGCTCTTCTCACACGCCTTGCGTGGGCTCGTTGTTCTCGCAGTATCCATCACGCCCGGCGTGGTCTCTTCGCGGCTCTTCTAACACGCCTTGCGTGGGTTCGTTGTTCTCACACACCTTGCGTGGGCTCGTTGTTCTCGCGGTGTCCGTCACGCCCAGCGTAGTCTCTTCGCGGCTCTTCTCACACGCCTTGCGTGGGCTCGTTGTTCTTGGGGAGTGGTGGTCGCAGCGCCGGTCACGGGGATAGAGAGGTAGGTCTGTGGAGAGAGATAATAGATTGCGTGGAGAAAGAATCTCCACACTAGCTACCGCGCCCTTCCTTTATACCGTTTCCTCCACTGTGTAATCACAGCCTCGCCCGCAAGACTGACACAGAGTTTTCCCGTCATGAGCGCAGCCAAGGAAGCACACGATCCTACTCGGTCCTTCGTCCTTCTGCAACCAGCAAGGCAGACACACACAACAGTAGGGAAGCAACAAGGTAAGCAATAAACATAACACCGAGTAGAGCGAGGCAGACACGCAGACAGTAAGGAAACAAGCGGGGATGCCCTGGGCGGCCCGCGACCAGGTTCTGAGGAATATCACTACCGGCGCGATATAGGCAGGGGCGGGGATGTTGCGCCTAGGCGTGTAGGATGACGGTGGCCATGGCGGCGGAGGCAAGGATTAGCCAAAGTGTGGCAAGGGTGAGCGTGATGCCCGCGGCGGCGCCTAGGAGCCTGTCGCGCCAGGTTCGTGACAGTAGGTCCCCTGTCCAGACCGAAGCTCCGGCGAGGTCAGGTCGGATGGCGGGCATGCGGCGGCGGATGATGGTGCGGTGGATGCGGGTGGGCCGGCTAGCCGGCGGCCGGGCTTGAAGTTGTTCGTTCATTCGCTGCTGCTCAGTGATGCTGGCTCCCAGGGTCCGGGCCATTCTCTGGATTGTCGTTGGTCGGCGTCGTGTTGGTCGCGCATCGTCTGGGCCAGCAGGCGCTGGATCCCGTAGTTATGGCGGGCTTCCTGTACGACTGTGTTCTGTACTGTGGTGATGATTTCCGCCAGTAGGCGGATTTGGTTGTCCGGGGGTGCGGCTGCTTCGGCGTCAGGGTTTTCTTCCACGGGGGCCTCCTGTGGTGGGGTGATATCGGCCAGGGGAACGCGGTGGGCTGCAGCACTGCAGCGGAGGTGGTGGTTTTCCATGTTTACAAGGAACCGGCATTCGGGGCAGACCCGCTTTCCTCGGTGCCAGTCCGCACATGCTTTGATGGGGTTGAGACGCCGTTCACGGGTTACTTGGAGTAGTTCATTGGGGTGGGGAAGCGGACAGTCGCACGTGAGCGTCCGGCGCTGGCGGCGGCTCTGGCGCGGGTAGTAGTTGTTGTCCTTGCTCTGGCGGTGCGCACCGCAGTAGTCGTTGTAGCAGGCGGTCCAATGGAGGGAGGCGTGGTCGTCGATACAGGGCTGTCCTACAGCAGGCATCGGCGGGGAAGGTGCGGCGGGGGAATACCCCAATTGTTGTCAGGCTCAGTTGTGGTAGGGAGTTCGGGTGCAGGGTTGTTGTCGTCGGGGAAGGTCCAGCCTTCGTTGGTGTCGACCATGGCGGTAGTGGACATGTTACTAAATTTTGGGGGCAGGTTTCTCCGGATATTCCTCGTGGAACTGTTGGATAAGGTTGGGTGAATACTCAAAATTGCGGGCTGGATACCAGGTACGATCGGGGTCGTGGAAGCCGGTCCACTTGACTCGATACTGGATCTGGTTCCTATGGCGTCGGGAGTCAAGGATTTTCTCTACTTCCCACTCTTGCTGTTCTTGGATGACGATCGGAGGTGGAGATGGCTGCAGGTGGCCGGGGATTGGTTTGGTACTGGCTGTGGGTTCGAGAAGGCTGATGTGGAAGACTGGGTGGATTCTGACAGTGGCCGGCAGGTCCAGTTTATATGCTCGTGAGCCCACTTTCTCCAGGACGGTGTATGGGCCGATCTTCTTGTGATCCAGCTTATTCAACTGCCGGGTTGTTCGGATGTTCCTTCGTCGGAGCCAGACCTTATCCCCGGGTTCTATGACCGGGTCCGGATGTAGTGTGCTGTTGGCTTGCTCAGCTTGAGCCATTTGTGCGTCCTTAATCTCTGCTCCGAGTTCTTCGTGGAGTTTTCTTAATGCCGAGACATATTCTGATACTTCCGGTGTTTCGTCTTTCCGTGGCCCGAGATCCGACAGGAATCGAGCGTGATATCCATAGTTGGCCCAGAGGGGGGTTATTCTTGTTGTTCCGGTTTGGGTGTTATTGTAACGGAATTCCGCCATTGGCAAGAGTTTCTCCCAGTCGTCCTGTTGATAGTTGCAATATGCTCTCAGGTATTGCTCGAGTGTGGCGTTGGCTCCCTCCGTCTGTCCATCGGTTTGTGGGTGAAATGCCGTGCTGAGGTTGCGTGATATTGCAAGAGCTTCCGTTATCTTCTTCCAGAAGCCGAGGTAAACAAGGACCCTCTGTCTGACACAATACTGCTCGGCAGTCCGTAGGGCCTGACTATCTGCTGGATGAAGTGGTCTGCTAGGTCTTTGGGGTTCATGGTGCCCTGGCATGCGACGAAGTGTCCCATCTTTGTTAGCCGGTCGATTATTACCCATAGCACATCCTTCCCGTTGCTAGTTGGTAGTGCTGTGATGATGTCCATCGATATCGCGTCCCAAGGGCAGTATGGTAGTTCCAACAGTTTGAGCAGTCCGAATGGCGCGTGTTGGATTGGCTTGATCCGATGGCAGGTGTCACAGTGGTCCACGTATCTGTGGACGTACCTTCATTGTCCTGGCCAGTAGAAACTTTGGCTAATGAGTTCCAGGGTTCTTGCTCGGCCCGGATGTCGCACGGCTTGCGCGTCGTGGTGGTCTTTTAATATGCGGAGTCACAGGGTATCGTTGTCAGGGATCCATATGAGGCCATCATGCATTAGTAACCCACTGTTCTCCTCGCATAATCCTAGCACGATCTTTCCGTCGTGGGTGGTCCCGTTCGCCTTCTTTCTCCAGATTTCTTGGATATCCTTGTCTGCGGCGCTTAGTGCCCGTATTTCCCTCAGGAGTTCTTCGTCTATCTGAAGATTGATGGTTTCGGTTGTGCTGGCTTGTAGTGCTTCGAATGCTTCCTCCGGTAACAAGATTCGGCCTTGGTTCTGCCGATGCTTCAAATCCCCTTCCCAGGGAGAGTCTCCTGACTCTCTAGAGAGGATGTCCGGTTTGGCGGCCAATTTCCCGCGTCGGTATTTGATTGTAAAGCCGTAGTTGGCTAGTCGCTCGCCCCACTGGGCTTGCCGTAGGTTAAGGTCCTTCTTTATTGTCCAATATTCGAGGTTTTTGTGGTCCGTCAGAATCGTGATCTTGGGTCCCGTGGTTTTGCAATAGGTGTCCCATTTTCGCAGTGCGTCCACGATTGCCAGTAGCTGTTTGTCATGGATATCGTAGTTGCGCTCTGGGTCTTTGAGTTTCCTTGAGTAGTATGCTACAGGATGTAAGACCCCCTTTTCGTCGGGTTGGGAACAGATTGCTCCTATGGCATAGTCTGATGCATCCATTTCGATGGTCACAGCTAACTCCAGGTCGAAGTGCTGTAGTATTGGTTCCGTGATCATTGCTTTTTTGAGTGTCTCGAATACCTCTTGCTGTTTATCACCCCAATCCCATGCTTTCTCCTTCCTTGTTAGGGAGTATAGGGGTGTTGTAATCTTGCTGTAGTCCTTGATAAACCGTCGGTAGAAGTGGGCAAAGCCCAGGAAACTCTGTATTCTTTTAACGTTTGTTGGTTCCTTCCAGTCTTTGATCGTTCGGATTTTTTCTTCATCCATCCTTAGCCCTTGAGGTGATATGACGTATCCTAGGTACTCTGTCTCTGTTGTGTGGAATTCGCATTTGGATGCTTTCGGTGTTAGTCCGGTGTCCCGCACCCGCGTGAGTATGGCCCGGACATGTTCCCGGTGCGTTTCCTCGTTGGGAGAAAACCAGGATGTCATCCAGATATGCTACACAGAAGATGTCTAGGTAGCCACTTAGGATCTCGTTCATCCATCGCTGAAAGGAGGCAGGGGTGTTGGTGAGTCCGAATGGCATGACAAAATACTCGTATAGCCCGTATCGAGTGCGGAACGCTGTTTTCCATTCGTCGCCTTTTGCAATGCGTAGATTGTAGTATGCGTCTCGGATGTCGAGTTTGGTGTAGATTGTGGCGCTGGAGAGTTGATCGAGGGACTCGCTGATCAGTGGCAGCGGTGTTCGATCCTTGATCGTAATGTCGTTTAGTTGCCGGTAATCCACACGCAGGCATAGTCCTCCATCCTTCTTCGTCACAAAATGTATCGGGGCTCCCGCCGGGGATGTGGATGCGCTGATCCACCCCCATTTTTCGTTGATCTCTAGGTACTTTCTGAGGGCCTTCATTTTGTCTTCATTGAGGGGGCGCAGGGGCTCATACGGGGGCGTCTTTCCTTCCTCTAGTGGGATATGATGGTCCTGAGTGCGGTGGGGCGGAGGGGCCACTGGTTCCTTTTCGGTGAATACTTCGAGGAATTCGTGATATTCCGTGGGAATTGGTTTCTTATTCGTCCTGGAGGTTTCTTTGATTTTGTCGATTACTGTCTGGCATACCTCCCAAGGGTCTGTTTCGCCGATTTCCCAGTTCTCTTCTTCGGCCAGTGTTTTCTTATCGTACTGCTCTGTGGCCTTTTCTTCTGGGATGGTGTTGGCTCTTGGTGAGCTGGGTAAGCACCTGTCAGCACAGTGGTCCGAGTGGAACTTCACAGTATGGTTTTTCCATCCTATCACCGGGTCGTGGAGCTTGAGCCATGGGAGGCCTAAGATGATCGGGGCGTTCCCGATTGTAATACAGTGTAGCCAGATATCCTCCTCGTGGTGGTCGATGGTTGGGTGGATTTGAGTGTCGTGGGTTACCGGCCCGCCGGTGACCTTGCTCCCGTTGACTGTTAGTACTCGGCGTGGCGTCGTTTTCTGCTGCATGGGTATTCCGCTGGCCTCTGCATAGGCTTTATCGATGAAGTTTTCTGATGCCCCACTGTCTACCAAGGCTGTAGTGGCGCATTCTTTTCCGTTCGTTCCTTGGATTCGGACTTTGATCATAATTTTCTCTTCCCGGTCGTATCGGGCGGTTCGTACTAAGTATGGGAGGTCTTCTTCCGTTTTGACAACAGGTATTTCCCTCGGGTAGTGGTCGTCGGCACCTATTCCCGAGGGTTGTCGTTTCCCGCCGGTTCGGAGCCTTGCGCGCCGGGGTCTTCTTCTAGTTCTTCATAGTTGGCTTCGGCGGCCCTGTATGGTCGTCTCCATGGAATTCGTTCTTTCCTGGGCTGGGGGCATTCTTTTGCAAAATGTCCTTTCTTTCCGCAGTTGTAACATTCTCCCGTGGTTACTCGTCGTGGGAATCGGTTCAGCGTTCCCCTTGCGAATTTGAATCATCGGGTGGCATCGAGGTCCATCGGATCTCCCGGGGGCGTCGATGGAGGCTCTTTTGTGTGGACATGGAAGCGCGCTTCTGGGTTGGTGGTAGGTCGGCGATTAATGACTCCGAGGTTGCATAGGCGGCTATCCGTTTTGATGGCGGCGGTGGCGTAGTCCACCAAGACTGTGGCGGGGGTTTCACTCATGACTAGGTGCCTTTTTACCTCGGGGTGTAATCCGTCTCGGAATCGTGCAATGCATACGTTGTCCGCGTATGGGAGATCTGCTTTGATTCGCTGGAATTCGGCCCAGTAGGTGGCTGCTGGTTGGTTTCCCTGCTGGATTTTCTGGAACTTTTCGAACGCTATTTCCTCGGCGTCTACCTGGCCGAAGGCATGCTTCATGTTGTCTTTGAGTTCGGCCCATGTCAAGTTGATTCCCCCTTCCTGGTTTAGGAAGGTTTCCACCCAATTCCATGCTACTCCTCGTAGCAGGGAGGATGCAAATCCTGTTTTCTTTTCATCGTCGTTGAACCGGTTTCCTTCCGTTCTGAATTTTAACTTGCATTGGGCCAGGAATGTTTTGAATTTTGCTTTGTCTCCTTCGAATGGTTTGGGGTCCCGTGGCTTTGGGTAACTACTTCGGGGTGGGTCCCTGGCTGGAAGAAGTTCTCGTAACATTTCCGTGGTCAGCAGGTGGGGTCCAGCCCCACCTATCCTTGTTTCGTCGCTCATTCTTTGGGTCTGCTCTGGGGAATCTGGTGTCTGTGGTCTTGATCGGGGGTCCAGGGTTACCGGGCTTGGAGATCGGTGGTCGTCGGGGACCCTCGTAAATTCTCTGAGGGCGAGGGGATCCTCGGTGTTTTCGTCCACGGATGCCACGTTGCTACGTCAGGTGTTGATGGGGGAAACGCAATCTAGTGTCAAGATCCTACCTCGACTTCTCCGTGGGGCTCAACAGGCAACGTAGGCTGGGGTTTGTGGCGCCAGCGGTCCTACTCACGCTTCCGGCCTAATCACACTTCCGGCGTACTTACACGCTCTTTGTGGACTCGTTGTTCTCACACGCCTTGCGTGGGCTCGTTGTTCTCGTGGTATCCGTGACGCCCGGCGTGGTCTCTTCGCGGCTCTTCTCACATGCCTTGTGTGGGCTCGTTGTTCTCGCGGTATCCGTCACGCCCGGCGTGTTCTCTTCGCGGCTCTTCTCACATGCCTTGCGTGGGTTTGTTGTTCTCACACGCCTTGCGTGGGCTCGTTGTTCTCGCGGTATCCGTCATGCCCGGCGTGGTCTCTTCGCGGCTCTTCTCACATGCCTTGCGTGGACTCGTTGTTCTCGGGGAGTGGTGGTCGCAGCGCCGGTCACGGGGATAGAGAGGTAGGTCTGAGGAGAGAGATAATAGATTGCGTGGAGAAAGAATCTCCAGACTAGCTACTGTGCCCTTCCTTTATACTGTTTCCTCCACTGTGGAATCACAGCCTCGCCCACAAGACTGACACAGAGTTTTCCCGTCATGACCACACCCAAGGAAACACACGATCCTACTTGGTCCTTCGTCCTTCCGCAACCAGCACGACGAAGTTGTTGTGGAGAGTCTGCGGTGGTGAGTGATTGACCGCCAGAAAGAGTGCTTGTGTAGGACATCACATTTTGCTTGAAAGTCAGTTTGTCCTTCCAGTGGTGGGATCGGGCGATGGTGGGTGTTGTGGTGGTGCAGGGTTTTCTAGATTGATCACGTAGTGGCTGACTGGAGCTGCCTGATACGGTATGCTGCTTTGGCTGCCCATACCATCTTTGTCCCGTGGTGGTGTTTAGTCTGACTGTCAGCCCCTCTTGCGGTGAAAGGTTGTAGTCGTGCAACTTTGTCTGCTCTTTTAACGGTTCGTTTGGTGCGAGTCAGGCTGTGGTTCCACTAAGGTGCCTCAGGACATCTTTCATGTACTGAGCGGGACAGCGATATCGGTAGCTTTGTGGATTATTGTTGTGATATTGCAGACCGCTCGCAGGGTATCCGCTTCCCCCTGTAGGTTCGTAAGGTCAAGACCAGTTGACTGGATGTAGCAGTTGAAGGTTCCCCAGTCTGCTTTATGCCAATTTCGTTGAGCAGGAGACACTTGGATGATGGATTGGAGGGCCAGCGTGGCAGTAATAGAGCTGTGGTCTGAGGTAGTGGCATGGTTAACTGCAAGGACGAAAATTGACTGTGTTGTTGATTCCCGAGAGAAGCACAAATCAATAGTGGAAGGGCGTCCAACATTTCTTGGGTGGTGGGTGGGGATTGCGGTTTTGTTGTGGAGGAAGAATTTGTTGTCTTCAAGCCAGTTTGCGATTTTGTGACTTGCTGCGGAGATGTGGACTGTAGAAGTAAGTGGGCCCTGCCACCATGCGTGATGAGTATTCAAGTCTCCCATAAGCAGACAGTCGGTTGGTAGTTTGAGAGATGGCAGGATTGCTGCCAGTGGCTCTGGCTGTGCTGGAGAGTAGAAGTTGTAGAGGGGGAAAAGGTGTTGAATCCGGATAGTGAGGGTGGGTTTCTGTGTCTATCACACGACGGTTCTTGAAGTAGAAAGATGAGGTTTTCAGGCTTCCAGGCATAATCCTGAAAGGCTGAAATTGTCCTTGCTTGGCCTTGTGCGCAGTTCAGCAGCTGCACGGACCCAATGGCTGCAGCGAGGGTCATTTAATTGGCCACTCCCGCCATGGTGGCGTCTCCCATATTAACTGCAATTCGAGCATGATTGAAGGTATGGAGCTTGACTCGTTCAGGACAGTTTGGATCACTAGCCTTGTGTGGTGAGTTGCAATTCGCACAACGAATTGGAGCGTGTGTGCAGTCTGGGCCTTTCTTGCATGCTGAAAGGTTACAGGGGTGGTCTTTTGTTGAGTGGGGGTCTGCACAAACATCACATCAGGGTGATTCACAGCACAGAGCAGCTGGATGGCCGTATTATTGGCAGTTCCAACACTGTGTCGTTTGGCTGTATGAAATGTATTCGTCAAGTTGGCATTGCCGGTTGCAGACAATGAGTTATTGGCGACCGATACTCTCCTTCTTGACATAGCCGGTAAGTGTCATGACAATCGTTGAGTTTGCTTTATATTCATGTCGGTCCGCTGTTGTGAGCCATCTTGGTGTCTGTCCTTCTACCAGTTGGGGATAGTTTGTTGCAATGCTATCAAAATTTCTGGTAGAGAGAAGTGGGTTGGGACCCCATGAAGTGGGAATTGGCTGAAGCGCTTTCCAATCTCCACCCTCTCGCACTTGCCATAGTAGGAGAGAGCGTCTTCAATAATCGTACTATAATCCTCATAGATGATATTATGCTGAGTGTTGCTTGTGGTGAAGACAACCAATCCACACATAGTAACTCGGGACTGGATAAACGTAGGGGCGGTGATATCCTTGGTATTTACCAGTGCAGAATTAACTCGACGGAGTGTAACGTCTGCAGCAGCTTATCATACGGTATGGTCGTGTTCGGTTGGTATCGTATCGCATTTATTTTCTGCACTGAAGTAGCAGGTAATTTCACGTTCAGTCTGCGGGTATATCGTAGGAATAAGCTTCGGCGTGGTGGTCTTCTTGTTCTTGCCTCTAACCTTCAGAGTCGTCCATCCTTTGTTGTTGGTAATCATCAAAGTCGGAGTGGGGTCAGCCACGGCAGCGACCGCAACAGCTGCATAGCTGGAATTGTCTCTGCCTGTGGCGGGTGCTGTAGTTGCAGAACTGGTATCCGTCTTCCCCTTCATCTTCCTGGTATCTTTTTTCGTCAATGCTGTTATGGGTGTCATCTGAGAATGCTGAACAGCTCCTTGGTACGTGAGGACCTGCTGCTGTAGTTGGGTAATCCGAGCGCTCAGTGAAGTGACCAGGTTGCGCAGTCGGTCGTTGGCTTTCTACAGAGCCGTAGTTGTATCAGCTGCAGACTTCTCAATATCCGCAGTAATACGGCTATAGAGCTGCTTCATAACTGTGAGCATGATGATTTCGAAATGTGAATGTAGGGCAGCATGCTCAGGGCTAAGCGGGGCAGGCAATTGTGGAATATCATGCTCATGGTGGGTAGTATCATCACCAATTGCCTGTGTTGCAGTGACGTTTTCGGCCTCTAGGAAGTTTATTCTATCCATGTCATCATTGTCATCATAATCAGACTCAGGGTCAATGTCTTTACGAGCACGCTTGATGGTTGAGCGTTGAAGGATCTTGAGGGGGAGCTTGGAGGGGATCTCAGCAGTTGTAATTCTACCAGATTGGGCAAAGGAATCCAGAGATTCCTTGCTGTTGGCAGCAGAAGACATGATGCAGTTTGGTGAGGTGGTGATGGTTGGCCGTGCAAAAAGCTGGGATCACCGCGGTGGGGTCGAAGGGGAAGTTAAGTGAGAAACTCAAGAGAACCTGCTTTTCAGCTAATGAGACTGTAGGCTGTCTTTTGATGAATCTTTTCGAAATGTAGAGGGCTTATTCGAAGGTGAGGATCGATGTTGGTGGTCGAAAAACCTGGGTTGGGATCAGAGAGAATCGATTGCGAGGAGAAAGAATCTCCAAACTAGCTACCACACCCTTTCTTTATTCCCTTTCCCTTCACTGTGGAATCACAGCCTCACCAACAAGACTGACACAGAATTTCCCATCATGACACCATCGCTGCTACCAAAAAACACACGATCCTACTCGGCCCCTTCTTTCCTCTGCAATAGATAAAGCAAGTCAGACTCGCAAAAAGTAGGAAAAGAGAAGCACACATGGTACGCAAATAAACATAACACAAAAGGAGAGCGAGGCAGACACGTAACGGTAAGGAACAACCAAGGAAACAACACGTAAGCAATAAACATAACGCAGTGGAAATTGAGGCAGACACACAACAGTAAGGAAACAAGCAGGTGGACCATAGCTGGCCAGTGACCAGGTTGAGGTTCTGCAGAATATTGCTACTGGCGCAATATCTGCAAGGACGAGGGTACTTTGCCTAGGCGAGTAAGATAATCGTGGTCATGGCGGCGGACACAAGGATCAACCACAGTGTGGCTAGGGTGGCGGCGGCTCCTACGCCGGCACCCAGTAGCCTGTCGTGCCAGGTTGATGACAGTACGCCCCCCATCCAGACCGGAGCTCCGGCAAGGTCACATCGGGTCGTCGCGGCCCGGCGGCGGATTGACTAGGATTGGTTATGTTTCTGGTTACGTACACTTAATGATTACATTCATTTCATGAATTTACTAGTATTATCTTAAAACAGCCTTGTTGCGGTGAATGCGAACGGGCTAGGTGGCCGGTTGTCGGTTTTGGAGTTGTCCCTTCATTCATTCCTGCTCGTTAATGATTGCTTTCAGTGTGCCGGCCATCCGCTGGAGTTGTTGTTGGTCAGCGTCATGAAACTCGTTCATGCGCTGGGCAAGCGTTCCATGTACCACCTGATTGTGGTTAGTATCCCGGGTGGTGGTTTGATGTATCATGGTGACAATTTCCCCCAAGAGGGTGAGTCGTTCGTCTTGTAATGCTTCGGCTAGCGGCGCGTTCACCGCAGGGGCTGGGGCACTGTCTTCTTGTCGTTGGTCTTCTTGTGGGGTTGGAGTGATGTCGGCCAGCAGTGCTCGCTGGGCGGTGGTCTGGCAGCGTTGGTGATAGTCGTTTAGGTTTACCAGGAATCAGCAGTTGGGACAGACCCGCTTCTCCTTCTGCCAGTCTGCCCAGGCTTTGCGTGGGTTAAGGTGTCTGATGTGGATTACCTCCGCTAGTTCGTACAGGTAGACGTGCGAGCAGTCGCGTTGCTGGTGGTTGCGGCAGCAGCGGTTGTTACCTCGTCAAGGGTAGTAGTCGTTGTCTCTCATTTGGCGGTGCATACCACAGTAGTCATCATAGCAGGCAGTCCAGTGGAGTGAGACGTGATCGTCGGTGTGGGGTTGTCCTATAGCGGACAGTGGTGGAGATGGGGCATTCGGGGGCATGTCCCAGTTGCTGTTGGGCTCGGTCTTGCTGGGGAACTCGGAAACAGGGTTGATGTCAGCGAAGGTCCAGCCTTTATTGGTGTCAACTGTGGCTGTGGTAGACACTCTGCAAAAAATGGGGGGCAGGTTTCTCTGGGTATTCCTCATCGAATTGAGGGATACGATCGGGTGAGTTTTCACAGTTATGGGCGGGATACCAGGTGCGTTCAGGGTTGTGGAAACCAGTCCACTTGACTCGATACTGAATCTGGTTTCTGAGGTGTTGGGTGTCGAGGATTATCTCTACTTCTCACTCTTGCTGTTCTTGGAAGATGACTGGGGGTGGAGGTTGTTGTAAGTGTCCTGGGATAGGTATGGTGTTGGCTGTGGGTTTGAGTAGGCTGATGTGGAAAACTGGGTGAATTTTGACATTGGCTGGCAGGTCCAACTTATAGGCACGTGAGCCTACTTTCTCGATGATGGTGTACGGACCGTGCTGCTTGTCGCCCAACTTGTTCGATGGTCGGGTTGATCGGATGTGTTTTTGTCATAGCCAGACTTTGTCGCCTGGGTTCAACACCTGGTCCGGGTGTCGTTCTATGTTGGCCTGCTCTGCTTGAGCCATTTGCGCTTCTTCGATTTCTGCTCAGAGGTCCTCATGCAGCTTCCTTAATGTCTCAACATATTCTGATACTTCCGGTGTCTCGCCGTTCTGGGTGCTGAGGTCTGGTAGAAAATGAGGGTGATATCCATAGTTGGCGAAGAAGGGGGTTGTTCTTGTGATTCCGGTTTCTGTGTTGTTGTAGCAGAATTCCGCAATTGGTAGTAGTCTTTCCCAGTCGTCCTGCTGGTAGTTGCAGTATGCCGGAGATACTACTCCAGGGTGGCAATGGCCCTTTCCGTTTGTCCGTCCATTTGTGGTTGGAAGGCTGTACTGAGGTTGCGTGATATCCTGAGTACTTCCGTTACTCTTTTCCAGAAGTTGGAGGTCAATAGGGATCCTCTGTCTGATACTATGCAGCTGAGTACTCCATGGGGTCTGATTACTTGCCGGAGGAAGTGATCTGCAAGGTCTTCAGGGTTCATGGTGCCATAGCATGCGACAAAGTGTCCCATTGTCATGAACCTGACGCGACAGGCTCCTTGGCGCTGGCGCCAGTGCCACTCTCACCCTTGTCGCCGTGTGGCTTGTCCTCATTTCCGCTGCCGCAGCCACGGTCAGGCTCCGCGCTTAGGCGCCTCAACCGATCTCCGCCATATCGCTCTGGTAGTGATATCCCCGACTGCTGGCCGGTCTAGACCTCTCTCCTTCGTCTCCGTTATGTTACTTGCGCGTCCTTTCTCCGGTCCGCTACGTTTGTTGTCTCCCATTGATTGAGCTTGCATGTCCTTCTCCCATGTTCATTACGAGTATTGTTTTCCCTTGATTAAGTTGTACGTCAGTCTTCCTTTCCTTTACTGTTACTGCTTGCGCGTCCTTTCTCCTGTTACCGCGAGTAGAGTGTTGGCCGCGCGGCGACCTAGTACGATCATGTGTTTTTCTTGGGCGCGGCGATTGAGTCATGATGAGCTAGGGAGGAACTGTGTCAGTCTTGCGGGCAAGCTGTGATTCCACAGAGGAAAGGAAAGGTATAAAGGAAGGGCGCAGTAGCGAGTCTGGAGATTCTTCTCCACGCAATCTATTATCTCTCTCCACAGACCTACCTCGCTCTACATGTGAACCGGCGCTGCGACCACCACCCCGATAAGAACAACGAGACCACACCAGGCATGACGGATACTGCGAGAACAACGAGCCCACTCAAGGATGTGAGAAGACCGCAACGAGACCACGCCAGGCGTGATGAATACCGCGAAGAACAACGAGCCCACACAAAGATGTGTGAGAAGATTGCAACGAGACCACGCCAGGTGTGACGGATACCGCGAGAACAACGAGCCCAGGCAAGGCGTGTAAGAGTACCGCGACGAGACCACGCCGGGTGTGACGCATGCCGCAAGACGACGAGCGGCGCGCGAGTACGCCGGAAGTGCGACTACGAGCGGTGCATGAGTACTCCGGAAGTGTGACTACGAGTGGCGCGTGAGTACACCGAAAGTGTGACTACGAGCAGCGCGTGAGTATACCGGAAGTGTGACTACGAGCGGCGCGTAAGTAGGCCGGAAGTGTGACTACGAGTGGCGTGTGTGTACACCGCAAGTGTGACTACGAGCGGCGCATGAGTACGGCGGAAGTGTGACTACAAGCGGCGGGTGAGTACGCCAGAACTGTGATCACAAGCTTACCCCGAAAAACCGAGCCTACGTTACCTGTCGCGCAGCACGGAGTAGTCAAGGCAGGATCTTGACACCCATTTTGGCCAGCCGGTCTATTATCACCCACAGCACATCTTTCCCAATGCTTGTTGGCAGTGCTGTCATGAAGTCCATTGATATCGTGTCCCATGGTGTGTGCGGCAGTTGCAGTAGTTTCAGCAGTCCGAACTGGGCGTGACGGTTTGGTTTGGTGCGATGGCAGGTGTCACAATGGTCGACATATCTGTGGACGTTCTTCTGATGTCCTGGCTATCATCTCTCGGCATCGCAGTTGATACCTCGGCACCGCAGTTGACACCTCAGGGCTGCACTTAAAGCTTTGGCACTGCAGATGAGACCATGATGCTGTAGTTGAGACCTCAGCACCACAGTTGATACCTTGGCGCCGCAGTTGATACCTCGGCATTGTAGTTGATGCCTCGGCACCGCAGTTAATACCTCGGTGTCGTAGTTGACACCTTGGGGCCACACTTAAAACTTCGGCATTGGAGATGAGACCGTGACGCCGCAGTTGAGACGTCGGTATCGCAGTTGATACCTCGGCACTGCAGTTGATACCTCGGCGCCGCAGTTGATACCTCGGCGTTGCCGTTCACACATCGGTGCCACAGTTGATACCTTGGCGCTGCAGTTGATGCCTCGGCACCGCAGTTCATAGCTCGGTGCCGTAGTTCATAACTCAGCATCGCAGTTTGTACCACGGCGTGGTATTTGATACCTTGGTGCCGCAGTTGATAACTCGGCGTTGCAGTTCATATCTGGGCACCGCAGTTCATACCTCGCCTCCGTATTTGACATCTCGGCACCGCAGTTGATAACTCGGCGTCCAAGTTCATATCTCGGTGCCGCAGTTCATGCCTCAGCGCCGTATTTGATACCTCAGCGCAGCAGTTGATAACTCGGCGTCGCAGTTCATACCTCGGCGCCACAGTTCATACCTCGGCACCGCAGTTCAAACCTCGGCACCGCAGTTGATGCCTCGGCACCGCAGTTCATAGCTCGGCGCTGTAGTTGATAACTCGGCATTGCAGTTCATAACTCGGTGCTGCAGTTCATATCTCAGCGCTGCAGTTGATAACTTGGCGTCGCAGTTCATACCTCAGCGCCACAGTTCATACCTTGGTGCCGTGTTTGATACCTCGGCGCCGCAGTTGATAACTCGGCGTCCCAGTTCATACCTCGGCACCGCAGTTCAAACCTTGGCGCCGCAGTTGATGCTTTGGCACCGCAGTTCATAGCTCGGCGCTGTAGTTGATAACTCGGCATCGCAGTTCATTACTTGGCACCGCAGTTGATACCTCAGCGCCGCAGTTGATAACTTGGGGTCGCAGCTCATACCTCCGTGTCATATTTGATCCCTTGGCACCGCAGTTGATAACTTGGCTTCGCAGTTTATACCTAGGCACCGCAGTTCATACCCCGGCGCCGTATTTGATAGCTTGGCACTGCAGTTGATAACTCGGCATCCCAGTTCATACCTCGGCGCCGCAGTTCAGACCTCGGCGCGGTATTTGATACCTCGGCGCCACAGTTGATAACTCGCTGTCACAGTCCCTACCTTGGCGTAGCAGTTGATACCTCAGTGTTGCAGTTCATAAGTCGGCACCGCAGTTGATAACTTGGCACCGCAGCTGATAACTCGGCGTTGCAGTTCATACCTCCGCGTGGTATTTGATACCTCGGCGCCGCAGTTGATAACTTGGCGTCGCAGTTCATATCTCGGCACCGCAGTTCATACCTTGGCGTGGTATTTGATAGCTCGGCGTTGCAGTTGATAACTCGGCGTCCCAGTTTATACCTCGGCGCCGTAGTTCATACCTCGGCACGGTATTTGATCCCTCGGCGCCATACTTGATAACTCGGCATCGCAGTTCCTACCTCGGCACTGCAGTTGATACCTCGGCGCCGCAGTTCATACCTCGGCTCCCTATTTGGTAGTACATTGGCGCTGTAGTTGATACGTTAGCACCACCGTTTATACCTTGGCGCCATATTTGATACCTCGGCGCCACCATTGATAACTGAGCATTGCAGTTCATTCCTCCACGCTGCAGTTCATACCTCGGCACCACAGTTGATATCTCGGCACTGCATTTGAGACCTCTGTACCGTCAAGATCCTGCCTAGACTCCTCTGTGCTGCTCGACATGTAACATAGGTTCGGTTCTTCAGTGCAAGCCCATAGTCACACTTCTGGCGTACTCAGCTGCCGTTCGTAGTCACATTTCAGGTGTACTAACCCGCCGCTCATAGTCTCGCAGTATCCGTCATGCCCGACGTTATCTCGTCGCGGTCTTTTCACACGCCTTGCGTGGGCTTGTTGTTCTCGTGGTATCCGTCAAGCCTGACGTGGTCTCATTGCGGTCTTCTCACACGCCTTGCGTGGGCTCGTTGTTCTCGCGGTATCCGTCACGTCTGGGGTGGTCTCATTGCGGTCTTCTCACACGCCTTGAATGGTCTTGTTGTTCTTATTATGGGTGGTGGTCACAGCACCAGTTCACGGGTAGAGACAGGTAGGTCTGTGGAGAGACAAAATATGCAACTTCGATCTATTGCGCTTCACACTACAGGTAATATATGCTCCTTCTCGCCGTACCACCCCCATGGGGCTCCCATCTTTCTGATAAACGTTCCCCTCCTCCTGCTAGCCTACGAACAGTCCCTCTGGGATCGGACCACAGTGTCAGTACCCATCTAGCTATGGCGCGAAGCACAAAGTATATAGGCCCGGGCTCACCTTCTAGTCATCTCAAAAGCATAGAAGAGGAACCAAGGAAAAACAATAACCAAGGAAAAAGGAAAAGGTGTGCGGTAGCGCATGCCGGAGCCTGCGTCCGTGTGGTGGGTTGGCCGTACGTACTGAAGCCCGCAACCATGTGGTTTGGTGGTGACGAGTCCGGGACCATCGGTCACCGGGTGGTGATGTTTTGGCGTTCGGATATGCCGGGGCACTCGATTGCTGGTGGTGCTTGGGGCAGTCTGGGCGGTGGCCAACAGCTGCAGGGTGGTGGTGGACCGTCGGGAGCATACACGGGTAAATGTAGCCGTTAGGGAAGGAATTGGTTCGGGTCGTTGGCTGTAAGTGCCAGGTATATGACCGCCGAGGGGCCTGGTGGATGCGCGAGCCAAAGCCCACGACCACTGGGCATAGTGGTGGCGGTTTATGCAAGCCAAAACTCACAGCAGCTGGGTGGTGGTGGGCCGGTGGTTGCGTGTCTGGGTATGCGTGGCCACCAGGAGGGGTTGTGGTTGGTGGCTGGCAGCGAGGATAGGGGTCCCGCTGTAGCCGAGGTGTGGGTGGGTGTGGTCTTGGCTGACTTTTCAGGGTCAAAGCCATGCCCCTGGGGTTTTTGAGGAGGGGTCTGGTCGTGCTGACGCAAAAGATGCGACCAGCGAGGAGTTGTTGTTTTCTGTCGCGCGAGCGCGACAGAAAATAAATGAGTTGGATCTGTCGTGATGGCACAACAGAGGAAGTGTTGTAGATGCCCTCGGCCATCAGAGGTAGACTCTGATGGCCGTGGGAAGAAGTTTTTGTTGCGCGCGTGGAAGGTTGGGGGTGTTGGAGTGGATAATAGTTTGCGTGGAGAAGAATCTCCAGACTAGCTACTGTGCCCTTCTTTTATACATTTCCTTCCCTCTTTGGAATCACAGCTTGCCTGCAAGACTGACACAGTTCCTCCATCTAACATCATGACTCGATTGCCGTGCCCAAGGAAAACACATGATCGCAGTAGGCCGCTGCGCGGCCAACACTCTACTCGCCGCAACAGGAGAAAGGATGCCTAAGCAGTAAAGGTAAGGAACAGGGAACAGGACGTGCAAGGTTAATCAAAGGGAGACAACAAACGTAGCGGAAAGGAGAAAGGATGCGCCAGCATAATCAACAGGAAACGACATACGTAACCATGACAGGAGAAGGACGCGCAAGTAACATAACGGAGACGAAGGAAAGAGGTCTAGACCAGCCAGCAGTTGGAAATATCGCTACCGGAGCCATATGGCGGAGATCGGTTGAGGATCCTAAGCATGGAGAATGACCGCCGCTGTGGCAGCAGAAACGAGGACAAGCCAGTGTCACGAACCTGGCACGACAGGCTCCTAGGCGCCGCCACGGGCATCGCGCTCACCCTTGCCACACTATGGCTAATCCTTGTCTCCGCCGCCACGGCCACCGTCATCCTACGCACCTAGGCGCAACATCCCCGCCCCTGCCTATATCGTGCCGGTAGCGATATTCCTCAGAACCTGGTCGTGGGCCGCCCAGGGCATCCCCGCTTGTTTCCTTACTGTTTGCGCGTCTGCCTCGTTCTACTCTGTGTTATGTTTATTGCTTACCTTGTTGCTTCCCTACTGTTGTGTGTGTCTGCCTCCTCAAAACTCGATTTGTACAAACAAACCCAACCAGTTACCATCCGGGAAGTGCAGCATGCCATTGCACACCTGAAATGTGGCACCTCTGTGGGACCAGACATAATCAGCTATACGACACTCCGTTATCTACATGAGGCTACCCCACGGACACTCCCTCTTCTCTTCCACTCCTGCCTTCTTTATTCTGTCCATCCACTAGAATGTAAAGTTGCTAACTGTGTTGTTATTCCAAAACCTGGAAAATCAACTTACACACTTCCAAAATCATAGCGCCCAATTTCTCTTTAGTTTTGCTTCGGAAAACTCCTGGAATCAATTGTGGCCAAACGTCTCACACATGCTGCACTCAGGTGTGGTGCCACCCACCCCTCACAGATGGGTGCCCAGCTTGAAAACTCTGCTGCGGATGCCCTCCTACATACGATTACCCTGATCTCGAAGGCAATTAGTATGAAGAAGACATCGAAAACGAAACCAGTCCCACCTGTAGTGGTACTTACATATGATATTGAAGGAGCTTTCAACCAGGGCCACCCCGTGACACTGCGAGAAGTTATGCACCTGAGACGCCTTCCGATCTATCTGACAGACTGGGTTACAGCATTAAATACAGACAGCGAAATCGCCTTTTACTTCGATCAGCAGTCTGAAAAACCACAAAGCTACAGATGTGGCCTCCCGCAAGGCTCTCCGGTCTCACCAAACCTCTTTCTCAATCAGTAATGGTTTGCTGTAGAAAAAGGACTACTCTGTGGATGCTATCGACACATCCTATGTTGATGATGTCTACATGGTTCAATTGTGTTACACCCTAAATACTACAGGGTCGGAATTTGGATACGGACCAGGCAGGAAGGTATCGGAAACTCGTCACACGGTCTTAGGATGGCATCCCAAGACCGGGCAACCGACACTGTTGGGGCGCGGCTCGGGTCAACCGACTCTGCAGCACCAGGAGGTCCCTGGGCCAAGTACCGGTGCAGACCGGGAAAGCGCAAGCGCTGCCGCTTAGGAAGACAACCTTGGTGGTCATCATAAGAAGGACACGAAATCGGAAGGAAACGGGAACGCAAGGAGTTGCGAGTCTAGATCGCGGAATAGGAGCGGGGTTGTTTCCACAGGCACGGCCCCGAGGAACAACACAACGAGTCGGGAATCGCTGTATCGTTGTCGACGGCTTGGAGGCTCAAGGCGATACAGCTGCACCCCGTGGTCGGGAGATACGAGGGATCATGCTACCACTCGCATCATTGTCACTGACACCCGATTATGGCAATGAACTCTGGGCTCTGCCAGCACTCGATAGCGTGAGCGTATCCCCCCTTATCGGAGAGGCTTACAACAATTATGAGGCAGGGCAAACGCCGCACCAGGGTGAGGACGTCGAGTTGAACGAATACTGGAGCGGAAGGCGGGTCTGCAAGCCGAATCTATAGCGCTGGGCAGCCTCAGGACCAAGTACCGGCTCGTGATTCGGGAAAGTGCAAACGCCGCTACTGGACCGCACCTCAGGAACAGTTCGAGAGTCCGTTGGGAGCGATATGGAGTGGAGCTATACCTTGGTGCCCGTTGCGGCCGAGAAGGATTATCTGGTACAGTTGAGGGCTTGTTGCTGCCTGCTCCGGTCGAGTAACGAAATCAACCCCGCACGCAACCCAATCGCATCACCCAATCACGACGAGAGGACTTATGGAGAGGCACCTGCTCTGGCCACTCTAGGGAAGATACAGCAAAAGCACTACTGTCGGACCCAATTGAGAGTTATCCTCTTTACGCTGATGAAATCTAGTGTCATGGCGAAGAGTTTTCACGTCGCGGGGTGGGGTAATTTCCCCACAGCACGTGACCTCGCCGAGCCAAATACTTATATGACTCCTTGCCACGCGCGAAGGAGGAAAAACATGATCAATCAGAATCATCAATCAATCATCAACGGACAACCTAACAGTCACCAAGAAATCAACTCAAGGACCATCCTATGAGCGATATGTCGAGCGAGGTGTTGCCACGCAACGGAGCTATCCTACGAGCGATCGCTCGAGCGAGCCGTCATCATGGAACCACCGACCAACCGTCGTGCAAGCTGTCGGGCAGCCGCCGGGCAAGCGCCATCCACTGAGCGATCCGTCTAGCGAGCCGTTTCCATGGAGCCGCCTATGAGTTGGCGCTCAAGCCGCAAGCAGGACGACAGTTGATCGGAAGGAGACGGAAGGATACGTGAGGAGCTCGAGAGTCTAGGCGGGAGATAGCCTGGAGTTAGAACCTTAGGGCCGTGGCGGTCCTAAGGGATTTTTCTCCAGTCGGGCTGGAAACGCAACTATGCAGAGAGATAGAACCTGGCCGTCGAGCCAGTTAAATCCTCTACTTCTGATGGGCCAATAATCACCTCATTGAGGGATATACGCGGTGCGGGCATCAGTCGGCTTATCGTCAGTACTGACCAGGATGAGTACCTCTGGACTTGGGCCCACGCCCACCTTGGCTGGTGCATGTGCGAGCGTATTCCTTTCCTGATCTTACCTGTGAAGCAGTCGTCGAGTGAGCCGTCGCCGCGAACCGTGACGCCAGGCCAGCCGGCGGGAATGCGTCAACAATCCGATATGCTGAACGATGCACCGTCTCTTCCCACCCACCGAAGCGCCGCGAGCGAGGTGTCGGGCAGTACGCCGGGCCCGTCTCAATCCAAACGATCGGCCTACATGGCCTACACCTTGAGAAATAACGAGCGAGATGGCAGCTGATCGGGGAAGGTGACGGAAGGATACATGAGGAGTTCGAGAGTCTAGGTGGGAGATAGCCTCGGGATTAGACCTTACGGCTGTCATGGACCTAAGGGGCTAATCTCCGTACGAAGCGTCAAACGCAACTAAATACAGGATACGAGGAGTGAGATCATAGAACCAATATCTTCTCTTTCTCTGATAGGCCCGTAAAACCGCTCACCCACAGGGTCTGAGAGGATTATGCGGTATGGGGATACGTTCCGCATATCATTAGACTGACCAGGACGAGTAGCTCCGGGCTTTGACCCACGCCCACGTTGGCTGGTACGTGTGTGAGCGTATTCCTTACCTGATCTTACCTGTGAAGCAGTCGTCGAGTGAGCCATCACCCCAACCTGGGCCGCCAGGCCAGCCGCTGAGCCCTCTAGAATGGAACCATCCGCCGAAGCGCAGATCCACCGAAGCGCAGATCCGCCGAAGCGACATGAGCGAGCCGTCGGGCAAGCCGCTGGGCCCATCTCAAATCGAAAAGATATATGCAAGCCACCGGGCACGCCGCCGGGCATGCGTCGAACGATCCGCCGAAGCGCCGCGAGTGAACGATCGGGCATGACGCCGGGCCCGTCTCGAATTGAATCATCCGCCGAAGCGGAGACCCACCGAAGCGACACGAGCGAGCTGTTGGGCAAGCCGCCAGGCCTGTATCGAATCGAAACGATATACGCAAGCCATCGGGCACGCCGCCGCGCATCCGTTGAACCATCCGCCGAAGCGCCGCGAGCGAGCCATAGGGCGAGACTCCGGGCCCGTCTCGATCCGAACTATCCGCCGAAGCGATACACAAGCGAGCCGTCTGGCAAGCCGCAAGGCCCGTCTCAAATCATGCGCTACCGGGCGAGCCGCATTGCACACCGCACTGTCCACCGAGCGATCCGTTGAGCAAGCCGTTGCTGCGGAGCCGCGTGCAATCCGGCGCTCAAGTCGCAGCCAGCTGGCGCTGCAGATATCGAACCGAACCCCTTAGATTATTCGCTGTGAATCCCTTAACGGTGGGCCAACTTGGAAGGATTGTCATGGGGGGTGTTAATCCTGTATAATAACCGAACGCCGGTGAAGAGCGCGCGCACCCCATCTCCTTCGTGACTATCGAGAAACCTGACTAGTTCAACATTACCGTCACTCCGACGTTGACCGGATGTTCCAGTGTCACAAAATATCACAAAGCATAGTAGAAGCCAACACTTTACTGGAAGAAAGAACCGAACAACACCTCAACCATGGCCAACATCTTGGGCTTACCTTTGTTAAAAGTAGCACTGACACACCTATTTCCTATGTTCAGTGGGATAGATTGGATATGTGGTGGTGCGGAGGAATTCACAGCGGGGGCGCTGCGGAACCCAGAACAGTGCTGCCAGTGCAACCCACAACAGTGTCGCACTGGCGCAACCTGGGATGGATATCGGAGGAATAATTACACCAACTGTCTCCTTTGTACTATTTTTGTCGCTCTCTCAGATGGGTATTTGTAGCCTAGCACATTTCTTTATTCTGATGTAAGGTCACGCAAAAAGTCTTCAATCGGTCATCGGTCTGCAGAGATCCGAATGAATGAGTGCTAAGTGCTTCTCCACTCGTGTGCTTGGAATTTTGCATTGAAACAGCTGCTTGGCCTTTGCCTGGGCGCATATCGAGCATGCTGATCGGGTGCTCTCTTTCTCTGTGTAGAGTTCTTTTGGGAGCAGTAAACGTAAGTTGGCTAGATTCATATGCCCAAAGCGTAGGTGCCAGATATTGAGATCTTCTGATTTTATCGGATTTGTTGTGCTTGCACTGTGTGCCTGAGCTTTCTCCAACACAGTGCCGAGTAAGGTGCAAGTTCGGGATACGACTCGTCGTTTTCCTATGAGCTGGGGTTCCGTAATGGTGTTGGATTTGACTAGGCAGCTGCCGAGACGTAATATCACCTCATATCCAGACTCATTCAAAGCGTCAACTGAGAGCAATGACAGTTTGCCGAAGTTAGGTACATAGAGTGCCTTGACTGTCAATAGCAACCCGCAATCCAGATGGAACTGAATTGATTCGATTCCAGTTGCTTGAGAAGTAGCTCCATTTGCGATCTTCACTGGAATGGAATTTGATAGGCATTGCAAATTTTGAATGCTATGATTATTCCCGGTCAAATGGTGGGATGCTGCTAAGTCGATAAGCAAATCCTGCGAGCCGTTTCCAGATGTCACTGCATAGGCATGCCTTTCTGTTGAGTTTTCGGCATCTTCGTTTGAGGCGTACTTTCCGGAGATGGTCTTCTGACCCTTCCACCCATCATAGGTCTCCTTTTTGAGTTTGTCGGCTTTTTGCTTTAGAGAGCAATCACTTGCCCGATGGCCTTCTTTTGTGCGGTAAAAGCATTTTCGGACTGACTGCTCATAGAGCTTGCATCCGTTGCCATGTCCTCTTCCAGTTCCTCGTCCTCGTGTGTGGCCATGTCCTCGTCCACGACCACGGGAGGAGTGGTTGGGATTGCCTTGAGTTTCAGCAACTAAGGCATGTCCGTCGACAATGGTACCAGCGGTATTTGTGTTTGACCCAACTTGTGCGATGAATAGGGCCTTCGAGGTCTCGTACTCGATCAGCTCAGTAGTGATGGAGTCAACCGATTTGCCTTCTGTTGGTCTATGCGTAATGATGTCAACCAAGGTCTTGTAGTTTTTGGAAAGATTCTGGAGAAGGTGGGAAATCAGGCTCTCATCGGCAATTTCGTCTGGGGTTCCCAACAACTCTTGCTGCATGGTGGTGAGTCTCGCGATATATGCTTGAACTGAGGTGCCCTCCTTCATCGCTGTGAATTGGAATCTTTTGCGGATTGCCATACGACCAGAGCGGGATGTGGCTGTGTTCAACTTCTCTCCAAGTGCAATCCAGATTTGGGCAGGATTACAATCAGGAAGTTTGTTGATAATTGCACGAATCCTGGGTTCAACAGATGAGTAAACCATTCCGGTAGCAAGTCCAAGTCGCTTTTTGTAGCTTTCCCTCATGGCAAAAGATGCATTGGCAGGTGGTGGATCTTCATTGCCGAGCACTATCTCGAGAGCATTTTCACACGTAAGAAAGACCATAATGTCAGCCTTTCATGTGTGATAATTGCGAGGGGTGAGCATTTCGGTAGAGCCAGGCTTGCAGGTGTATGTAGAACTCATGGTGACGTTGGGTGATCGGCGGATCGGCGGATCGACGGATCATCGGGGATAGTACTGAATCAGGATCGAGGATCAACAGATCGACAATCGACGGGGATAAGATGCTTAAGTGAGGTGGGGATTTTCAGGTGTGAAGAGTATTGTGATCGATTCGGTGTTGAGGATCCGGGCTCGTAACCTGTCAAATATATTCGTCTATCGATAGGTAGGAATTCCGTTGCTTAATCTTTTCACCAAGACTGGAGGACCGCTTTCTATATATAACGTACTGTAGGGGTTACCCGGCTACTACCCATTAGTCGGACACTATTAGAAATGAGAAAAAACGACGATACTCAACAACCATAGATCGGAGAGACACAAAATTTTGCAGACCGCATGTTTG